>Ga0207695_10000737_pt1 | contig 63431 bp, 62 predicted proteins | sample KBSC54metaG_FD_184354 | JGI IMG/M metagenome (GOLD analysis project Ga0207695, IMG submission 184354) | Corn rhizosphere microbial communities from Kellogg Biological Station, Michigan, USA - KBS C5-4 metaG (SPAdes) (version 2) | ecosystem: Host-associated > Plants > Roots > Rhizosphere > Soil...
TGCATTCAACGGTTGACGTTTTGCCGGCGCCGTTGGGCCCCAATAGCCCAAACACTTCACCCTCGGCCACTTCGAAGCTTACATCCCTTACGGCTTCGAAATCCCCGTAACGCTTGTGCAGATTCTTGACGCTTAAGCCGCCACTCATCGAACACCAGTCTGTCGAATGGGCCGCAAATGTCATCGAGCCTGCACGGTGATTTGTATCTCCGTGGCTAAACCATTGTTGCCCATATAATTTTTATATTATCGATGCGCCACCAGCATCGGCTCATGCCGAAGCGTCTTCACGTAAAGCACCAGATCGCTGAGCGCTTCGGAGCTGATCTGAGAATGATCGAACTTCGGCATCGCTCCCAGGCCATGGCGCACCTGAAACCGCAAAACGATGCCCGGAATCGGCTTGTTATTAAGGGCCGGGCCAAGTCCCGCGGCTCCGCCGGGATGGCATTGGTTGCACTCGGCCATGAAGACGCGTTGGCCGATTTCAAGCTGGCGATTGGAGATGTTCACCTGTCGGGCCACCAGGGCATCGCGACGTGATGAAGAGCAGCCAGCCGACAAAGTCGCTGCAATTGCTGCGCATGCAAGACAAATGGCTATCCATCCGTGCGTTCGGCTCCGCATTTGTGCGAAAGCCGCAATCGGTGGTGACTTTTGACTCCCGCCCCCGGTACTCCGGGGGAGGGTTGGGGAGGGGGCGGTTGATTTATCGCATGTTGACAAAAGACCCCCACCCTGACCCTCCCCCGGAGTACCGGGAGAGGGAAGGAGACACGCACCGTCGGTTGTGTCACGCACCCGCTCCGGCATTTTTGCAACTCCGTTTTTCATCGTGCCTCCCGGGTGATGCGCCACAAGACGCCGGTGTTGGGGCGCGGGTCGGTCTTTCCGCCGCGCTCGGTGATCACGCCAAAATCGACGACGTACAAATCTTTTCCGCTCGGATCGAATCGCACCGCGATCGGCCGTTCGAGCCCCCGGCCATGCTCTTTGGACGCAGGCTCGATTTTTCGCCCGCGATTGGCGGCAAACACCTGCGACACGCCAGTCTTCACATCCACCCGCACAATCTGAAAACCTACGGGAGCCAATACTTTTCCGGTCGAAGGCGCCAGATCCCCAAACTCGGCGATGAACGCCTGATTCACATAACCAAAATCCTGGCTGTGCGAGAAATCGAGTCCGCACGCGGCCGAATGGACCGGGAAAATCGCATCTGGCCGAGGCGGCGGATTGGGATCCACCGCCAGCAGCTTCTTCGGCGCCGCCGCCCCAGGCGCCTGAAAGCGATCGCGATTGCTCACGACTTCGCCGGCAAAATAATCGGGCCAGCCATACCAGCGGCCATCGTCGTTCAATTTCCAAAGCAGATCGCCGGTGCCATAGATGGGCCGCGCGCCGCGCACGTCATAGCTGTTGTCGGTGGCAAAGAGCTGCCCATCGGGCGAAAAAGCCAAGCCATAAGGATTGCGAAGCCCCCACGCGACCACTTCCAAACCTTTTCCATCGAGTGGCACCTTCATCACCGCGCCGGTGCAGGGCACCGATCCGGGAATCACCTCGCCCGGCCAGGTCCACACGCCATAAGCCGAATAGGCTCCGGTCCTCACCGGGATCAAATTGGCCTGGCTGACATCGATGGCGTTGGTCGAGGTGATATTGACCCCACGAAGCGTGACATCATGAGCCGGGATGTCATGGAAATCGGGGAAGCGATTGAGCCAGCCCTGGTTGGCGTTGTCCGCGCCGACGATTCCCGAATTGGTCGCGGTCCCCTGGCCGAAGTAGATCATGCCATCCGGTCCGATGACCGGGCCGTTGGTGTGATGGTCGCCGAAGCTTGGCAGGTGATCGATCACAACATCGATCTTCCCATCCATATGAATCCGCAGGATCCGGCCACCATACATCTCGCCGCCCTCGGCGACATAAAAGCTGCCTTGATAGAAGGTCACGCCATTCCAGGGGCCGTTGTTCCAGGGCGAAGGATTGGACTGGGCGATGATGGTCTTGCTGCCATCGTCTTCGATGCGAACGAGGCGGGCCGGGAGCCATTTTTCGCCATAGGAGTAGCCAGACTCGGTCACATAAGCCCGGCCCTGATCATCAAATGCGACGCCCGTCGGGAATGTCAGGCCGGTGCTGACCACCTGCACGTGATAACCCGCCGGCACCTGCACATCGCGCGGATCCACCCGCCGAGGCGATTTAAAGCGCGCCTGCGCCCCGCCATCGGAGGGCCGCATGCGCGCACAACCCGATTCCCCACCCAGCATCAGTGCCAGCGCCAAACTCAGGGCCACCGGCCCAAAACGCGAAACGATCACTTTGGCTCCTTCCGCTTTCGAGAACCTCATTTGCAACCCAAGGATAGCGAAAGCCGCCGGTTACGGAAATAGGAGTCATTCTGGTGACGGTTTAGGGGCGCCAAATGTCCGACCTCGTTCAGACTCCCGGACAGCGCTACCTGTTGATTCGAACAGGGATATTGCGCTCAACACAACCGGACGCGCTCCGCAGGCGGAGCGGCTAAAGTGGGCGAGGGGGCGACCATCCGGCCCTGTGCATCACCACGTGCACCACTTTTTGAAGCATTGATGATGCATCGTTCACGACTCGACCCCGGAAATTCACCTGATTTTGAGGTTTGCACGCTGGCCGTGCACCAAAATGCACCAAAATGCACCATTTTTTGCGTTTTTTCGCCCGCCTACGCCAATATGTCGGGCGATGAAACAAAATGCAACGAAAATGATGGTCGAACGGGCGGCTGGGCCACAAGTATTTGTCAAATGCATCATTTTGCATCGTTTTGCATCACTTTTTCGATTTTTCGCGCTGCACCGACGGCATTGCCACCACCTCTGCACGCGCAGCTTCTGCTTTGCCTCGAGTTGGCTGAGGCCACGCTGTTCGGTCGCGACCAAAGCAGCTTGCCTGATTTGCCATGTACGCTCCGTTGCCAAAGCACCATCACTTCGTCCACAACGTCCAGACAATACTCAAACTCATATGTTAGGTAAATATTCTAAAATTTCAAGTAATTTTTCGCGGAAAAATGCCGGATGGGGGTTTTACTTTAACTGCAAGCCGATGCGAGAGATGAGCGTAGAACTTAAGCGACTGGGTCTTTGGCATTTCGCATTGACCGACGCCAGGCGGAGAGCCTTTCGCTGGCCTTGCGACTTCGATAGGCCCACCGATTGCGCTTAAGCCATGCGGACCACATCGGATCGTCAAATCCAAAGTCTTCTCCCGAGACAGCCCTCAGGATCGCCACGGCGTGCTCCCGACTGATCTTTGGATGGCGCGGGGCACTGCCGCGGAGGGTTTTGATCGCAAGGCTTACCGGAAGAATGCGCGACATGTTGGTTTTGGCTGCACACTGGAGCCGTGACGAAAAATTTCGCTTTCGCAATTATTGCCTTCTGGCGGTGCGGTCGGCAATGACAGCCGCTACGGCAGAGCACAGGAAAGGCAACGCAAGAACGAAAAGTTCCCCACGGTCTTTGGCTGTTTGAGTAGCCCCGCTTGTTGCCATTGCAATTCCAAACAGGAACGCAAAGACGATGGAGACCGCGAAACCGATCATCATGCCGCGTTTGATCCGCTTCCAGTCTCTTTGGGGCTTTTGTGGCTGTCGATAATCGAGCGTAGGCGGTTTCATTCTCTCGAACTCTCCTACATTAAGTGATGAGTTCCGGCGGCTGATTTATCTTGTCAGATCGTGAAAGGCGTAAAGCAGCAACCCGACGCCTGCAAGAGCCGTCACACACCAGACGGCAAAAGCACATTTGCTGAGTTGTGGATCATCCCCGCCGCATATCGCTCGGATGGCAAACACAAAGCTGCAGATGAACGTCAGGGGAAGGGATAAGAGCATGATGACCACGACCGATTCCATCACACGGAAATGCAATGCGTCCCCGAAGAAGAAGAGCAAGATGGGCGCAGCGACGATATAGCCACTCAGGACGAGCGAGAGGATTGCATGTCTTGATCTTTTTCGACGGGTCGTGCGAGGACCGGCATACGAAAGCATTGGAGTGGGGCGGATCATCTCCATACCAACAGATTATCCTACTCGTGATTGAATTAGAATCAGGACGTGTGACACGGCGGTGATCGGACTAGAAGAAATGGGAAAGGATGACCATAGCGCCCAGTGCGACGATCAACCCCACGGCCTCAACGAACAGCCGGCGCTCGAGCGATCGTCCTTTGCGCTTGGCGCGATAGTTCAGGTATTCCGTGCTGGCACACCAGACCGCCCACGATGTCAATACAATGATATGTTCAGACGCTCGCATCTATTCGCCCACCCTTTTTTCGACTTGACCGTACGCCGACGCCGGTTGCGCGAATCTACCATACCAAGGCGCGAAGCGGCGAGCCGGAGGGAGTCTTTACTATCGGATGCCCGGTGTCTTCAATGACCGGCCCCCCCGGCTCCGCCGAAGCAGCACCCCAATCCGGCCGCGGCAAATAACATCGCGGACGCCGGCTCGGGCGTGATAGAGAGATTGTTCACGCCTATATTTATTTCCTGTTATACGGGAAGACGACGCTGTCAATAGTTGAGTAAGGCACTTCAATTGAGGCGGTGCCGCCGCTTGATCCATACCAAGTGGCCGACAGCACCGCATGATTGGAATCGATCGGCGTAATGCTGAAATGTTCGCCTTCGTCGGTATAGGGAATGCTGTACGGGACGGCCATTTGAAATTGGCCCAGAGGGGATAATATTTGATAGCCATCCAGGTGCCCCAGGGTGACGCCGCCACTTAGAATCTCATAAACCGTGTTTCCGTTTGCATCCAGAAGGTAAACGTCGCCAACTTTAAGGGAATCGAACGAAAAGGTCTGTCCCGGCGCAAGCCCGCCGTCGAATTGTCGCATCGCGCTTGGCCAGCTTTTCGGAGGGTCCCCCGAAACCAGCGGCAAGATCCACACTGCTCCACCCGACGTAAAAGGGCTGCTGACTGTAAAACCCGCGGTGCTTACGACCTCAGATCGAGATTGTTGGGTCCTGCCGCGCCTTCCCAGCCACTGCCCCAGCCGTACCCGCCGTTAATTCCATTTGGCAAAAATGCGCTGGAAGCGTACGGCGCATACGCCGGATCGGCAGCCGAATCAAACGCCAGGGCGGACGCGCGGACTGTGCCCGTCGTAACAGATCCCGCTATCCCAATCACAACGATCGCCGAGAGCAGAATTGACCGCACGGCTCTTCCATCCCCGAATTGAATCGGAACGCGTACATTAACCTCTCATACATGAAGGGATCATGAGAGGGTGGAATGATGACGCAGGAATTGATGGCAGGCGACGCACAGGCCTTGCCCCGCAATTTCGCATTCGGCCGCAATCGGCTTCGGATCGCTTCCGCACCGCGCATCCGTGTGAAACTCCGCGGCGGCAGTGGACTCGCATCGAGCTCTATTGCCGATGGCTCATGGCGCGGCGGATTTCGCGGTCCATTTCTTTGCGTTTGATGGCATCGCGCTTGTCGTGCTCCTGCTTGCCGCGGGCGACGCCAAGTTCGACTTTGGCTTTGCCATCTTTGAAATAGATGGCGAGGGGAATGAGGGTTGTTCCCTTCTGGCTGGTCGCCCCGGCGAGGCGCTCGATTTCGCGGCGATGGGCCAGCAGCTTGCGGGAGCGCTTGGGCTCGTGGTTGGTGACGAGCGACGCTTTTTCGTAGGGATCGATGTGGGCGTTGTGGAGCATCAGCTCGCCATTTTCGATTCGCGCAAAAGCATCCTGAAGCGTGGCTTTTCCTTGCCGGAGTGATTTGACTTCGCTGCCGACCAGGACGATGCCGCACTCGAGTTTTGCGTCGATGTGAAACTGGTGCAGCGCTCGGCGGTTGCTGATCCGCGGCGCGAGATTGTGCTTTTCCTTACCCGCCATATTGAACCGCAAAAAGCTTCCTGCTTCGTATCACTCCGCGACAAACAAGCCGCAAATCCACGCGATCGGAGCCAGGACGATCCACATCATCCACTCGGCCGCATTCTTACGATGCGGGACGACGCGCGGGCCGACTTCAAATACCTGCCGATCAACCTGCGGCATCTTTCTACAGTTCCTTTTCCATCGAGGCATTACGCCGCCGCACCGCTTTGTCGGCTTCGGTGAAGGCCTCATCGTCCTTCAGCGTCCCGCGATCCATTTCGTTCCAGATGTTCATCAGCTCCTGCCCGGCGCTGGTCAAGCCAGCTGATGCAAGAGCATCCTTGTCGGCCTGCTGGCCGATGTCGAGCATCTGATTGAGCCGATCGATGTACATGTCCTGCGTGACTGCATCATCCTCGATCCACTGGCTGATGCGCGCGACATCTTTGTCGGTGAGATTGAGCCGACCCATCGCTTTGCCGCGCTCGGCATTTTCCTTGACGATGCGGAGTCGGCTGACGGTCAGCAGTTCCTTGCTGCGCAGGTTCAGCTCGCGGGCCGACATGAGCTGCTCCTGTGTCTTGAGCTCAAAATCCTGGGCGAGCGCCTTGCGCAGTTCCGGCGATTTCTGCGTCGCGCCCTGCTTGAAGATCTTCTGCTTTTCGTCGCTGATCTGTTCGATGCGCTTGAAGAGACGATCGCGCTGCTTGGTCAGCAGGATCTCCTCCTTGCGCAGCTCCTGGCGATCGAGCTGGCTGAGCGTCTTTTTGCGTCCAAAGAGCTTGTCGAGAAGGGCCATGATGATCCTGTAGCACAGCCGCCCTCGGCTGTGATCTCTGCTTTCTAACCAGGAACACAGCCGAGGGCGGCTGTGCTACAAGAAAATCATCCCGCTTCCGCCTCGCGCTGTCGCGGCGGCGCCGAAGCGGTTGGCTCGGGAGAAACCGTTTTGATCGGCTCATGATGAACCGGCGCTGACTCAGTAGCAGGTTGCTCCACCGTCGGTTCCGCCGCTTGCGGCTTCGCGCCCCCCGCCTCGCGCTCCAGTTCATCGTAAAGCGCCTTCTCCTCATCCGTCATGCCCGAGGTAGCAGTTCGTCCCAGCGATCCCGTCAATTCCGCGTCGGCCTGCAGCTCGGCGAGCATCTCCTCCGCCTTCACCGCATCAGCCGTAATCTCATCGGTATCGGGGAGCTTGGCCGTCTGCCCCTGCTGAACCAGCTCAAGGTTATGGAGATGCGTACTCACCACATCCACCTGCTGATTCAGCACCGATAAAAGCTGCTGCCGGCGTTCAACATCTTTGCGAAGCTGCACGAGCTGCGTCGTCACGCGGCGCTTGGTAATCGCGCCGGTGGCTTCCTGGAATTGGCGTTTGAGCGCGCCTTCCTGCTGCTCGAGCGCCGCCATGTCTTCGTAGGCGCGGTCGCGCTGCTGGCAGAGGGCCGTGCGCCGCTCAGATAAAAAGGCGATCTTCTTTTCGTTCTCGCCCTTGCGGGCAAACAGCGCCTTGACGCGTTCGAGCAATGGCATATCGGAACCTCCGGCTTCCGCGCTTCGCGTCGATGAAATCGGCGCTGAACCCTCGCGGAACAGCACCATCCGCCCATCCAATCGCTTGGCAATCAGTCCAGGATTGGCCTTCGCATATTCCTTGAGTTCAACCTCGATCGCCTGCACCGGCAGCAGCGTGCGCGCCGCCAGCTTGTCGGCCGCGATACCACTTGAAACCAGCTCCGATTTGTCCTGCTCGATCTGCTGGCGTATACGATTTCGCTTCTGCTCCCCGGCTTCGGGATCAAACAGATCGGCCAGCGCCTTGGTTTCTACCGGGCCGGTCGCGGTCCATCCGCCGGCATCGTTAGGTTCAACCAGAATCACCGTTCGCTCGGCACGCCGGTCGGCCACTTCATGCGCTTCAACCGTGAAGCCGCTGGTCGAAACGATCACAACCGTGATCGGCACGCCGCCCAGAGACGGCGGCATCGACGCCAGCAGCTTCTGCACATCGCTGGTGTCCATCGGCGCCGGCTCATCGCCTCGCAGCAGGCTGCGCGTCGGCGATACACAGATCACCCGCATTCGGCCGACCGTCTCGGTCAGCACGATCATCTTCTTCTGCGTCAGCGCCATTTCGAGCGATTCGCCGATCGGCATCTGGTTTTGCAGCTCGCGGTCAGGCCGCTGCATCTCGGTCATCATCCGCTTCAGATCGGCGGCACGATCGGCGCGACTGACATCGCGTACGAAAGCCGTCACCGGTCGACGGCCATGCGTGGTGTCGATCCGCAGACGGTCGTCGTTGAGCAGCTTCTCGACGTGCTGCATGATCTGCTGCTCGCGCTGGCGGTGAACGAGTGGGTCGTTACTGATCTTCATCGGCTGCTCATCCCGCGCGGCACGTCCTGCCGCCAACTCCTTGAACTACATTACGTCAGGGCGATCCGTCGCCCCGCAGCGCATCAGAGCGCCACCGGACAATTCTACACCAAGTACCCGCCGCCGGTCATGCGGCGGTTTGCCGATTCCAAAAATCGCTTGTGCTTCTATTGATGTGAAAACGGCACATACACTCGAAATCGCGGGCTTTGATAGGTCAAACGCCATTGCGAGGCGGGTGGGGCGTGGTCGCGGAAGGCTTTTTCGTTGGTGAGAACGATGACGTCCAGTTCTCCTCGAAGCCCTGTGGGAGGGGCTTCGTATGCTGATAGCAGGCGGCGCTGCTCGCTGAGCGGAACATCAATGTGCCAGTTGTCGAGGATCGTGGTGTGCGCGATCTCGGCGCGTTGCGAGGGGGAATAGTCGCTCAATGGTGCATACGTGTAGGCGCGCGAGGCTTGATATTTGTCGCAACTGATCCAGAACAGGTTCATCGTCGGCTGCCGAATGATTGACGCGTATTCCGTCGAATTCACGCCGAGCAAATGGCAGAAAGACGCAAATCTGGCTTCGATTTCCGAGTCGGGGACCGTGGAAAGAAATGGGTCGCCGAGATAGGAGCAGCCTTGGTTGAACGTCAGCCACCAGGCGCATAGTTCGTGATCGAAGGTGCCGAGCACCACGTGCTTTGAATCTCCGAGCGATTTGAGGTGCCGAGCGAGATCGGCAAATTCGACGCGATAAGGCGTTTTGGAAAGGTCGTCGATCTCCGGAAAGGAATCGGCGCGAATATACCCGTTCTGTGGGCTGCTTCGATCAAAATGGATTTTGTAGCCCAGCCCGCCCAGGCAAACCACGGCAAGCAGCGCGGCAGACTGCCAGCCGAAATGGGAAAACGCCGGCACTTTTCGGGCCACGATGCGAAACAGAATATCCGCTGCCGCGCCAAGGCATACGATGCAGCACATGCTATCGAGATCTCGGGCGATCACAGGGAAATGATAAATTTGCACCGCCTTGCCGAGCACGAAGGTGGTCAATGGGATCGCCAGATGTCCAAACCCCGTGACGGCAACAAAGAGAAGCAAAATTCGGCGGAATCGAATGGAGGCATCGCTCCCGTATATCCCGTCGAGATCTTCCTTGAAGATGATGGCCCCGGCGAAAAACAGCGCGTACACGAGGAACCCCGCGATCATGATCCTGATTTCCGGCCGCCAGAAAAGCAGATGCGATCGAGGAACCGGAAACAATCCCCACCGCACATCGATGGCGTGGCTGTGAAATGATCGGTGAATCAGAAACGGCACGCACAGGATCATCAGGACCGCAAACATCAGTCCCAGGTTCTCGACAAGCCTTCGATTGAAGCGCCCGGAAGTGACAATCGCCACCGATGCGCTGGCCAGAAGAATGTATGCGGCATAAACATCAAGCTGAATGATCAACGCCAGCGTTGCGCCCAGCAAAGCCCATTGCCCGCGCGATCGCTCGCTGCTTGGAGTACGGACAATCCAGGCTAAAGCTGCCAAGGTCGCGAGTGCAAAGACATCTGAAACAAACGGTCGAGGAATTCGCTGTTCCCAGACCCGCACGATCAATTCCGGAAGCGGATGAAAATCAATAATCAGATAGACGCCCAGCGCAAAGAGCGTCGCGACGACGGCTGACGTTGATGCGGAAATGCCCGCAACGCGCATCAATAGAAACAGCATCGAAAAGTAGGCGGCAAAGATCAGCACATCGGCTACGGCATAGCCATACAGACCAAAAAGCCGGTAGCAGACGGCATGAACCAGCAAGCCCGTCACGGGAAAGGCGTGGGTTGCGCTGCCCAGGCGCTCTTTGATCATGAATTCCTTGATGGGGCCGCGCGACAGGGCTGAGATCAGCGGGTAATATTGAATGTCGCCCGGCCATTCGCGATAAAGCACCGAAACGCTCGCCGGCTCATGCGGGTGGGTCCATCGCGCGTTGAAATAGGGAAACAGTGCCGCGAGTACGACTGCCAGCAGGCACGCCAGGAAAACGATTCGATTTGCAATGGTGCTTCGATCGGCAGATCGAAGTTCAGAACTTGCTCCAGATTGCGTCAACCGAACTATCACTCGAAGACTCACGCTCCACTTTGGCGCAAAGCACAGGTGTGGGTTGGTAACGCGAACTGGCCGATACCAGCCCAGACACTACCCAGCTTCTCTCGCGCTTGCGCGCATCATAAATACCCCGTCGTCTAACTTACTTCCAAGTCGACGGGGTAAAAATAAGCAAAATTAGAAGCGATGGGAGGTCGGGGAATAGCGATCAGGCCGATCCTGCGCGTAAATCGGCCTTTTCATGCTCCAGGAGGTTGCGCACGGTCCGCCGCAGCAGATCGGGTAATAGCGGTTTCTCTAAAAGCGCTGCCGCCCCGATTCTGGACAATCCTGAGGGGGAAAAGGCTGAATGATAAGCGGTAAGAACGACAACCTTAGGCATGTCGTCAAGATGCTGGGCGCGCAACTCTTCGATCATCTCGTAGCCGTTTTTTCGCGGCATGGCCAGATCGACGATCATCACATCCGGATTGCATTCACCGACGGCACGAATTCCTTCCACACCGTCGGCCGCTTCCGTAACGTCGTAGCCTTCGGCCTCAAGACAGGCGCGCAAGGCCAGTCGAATTCGGCTTTCATCATCAACGATCAATATCCGGGCCTTGTCGCGCGCCGGCCACGATTGGGGCTGCGCGGCCCTCTTCGCCGGGATTAACTCCATTCAACAACTCCCGCGAGCCATCTACGGGGACTTCGTTTTCTAAAGGCAGGTCCTGATGCCCAAGCCCGGATGCATCGGCCGTCCGCAGGGTGAAAGCGAAAATCGTGCCGCGCCCAACGGCACTATCGACTCGGATTTTTCCCCCATGAGCCTCGACGATGTCTTTGGCGATCGCCAATCCAAGTCCCGAGCCGCTGCTGCCCTGCTGGCCGGGGGCCCTGAAGAACTTTTCGAAAACGCGATGCACGTATTGGCGTGGGATGCCCGCGCCATCATCGCTAACCGATAACTCGATCCATTCATCGACGCGCTGCCCGCTGATTCGCACGTGGCCGCCGGCCGGCGTATGGCGCAAAGCGTTGTGCAGCAAGTTACTGAGCACGTGGCCAATTCGCATCGGGTCGGCGAACACTTTGGGCAGATCGTGCGGCACCGCCACTTCCAGCGAGATCTCTTGCGATTCAAACACGGGCCGAAGCAAGTCGGCCGCGCGATTGGCCAGTTCTGCAGGGCTATATGGCTGAAGCTCCATCAGCGCCTTGCCCGATTCGATGCGAGCCATGTCCAGAAGATTTTCAACAATCTGGTGAAGGCGTTCAGAATCATCGCGAGCGGCGGTTAGCAGTTCCTTTTGCCTCGACGACAAGGGACCGACGCGCTGCTCGGTCACCAGATGCAAGACCAGCCGCATGGACGTCAGCGGCGTTTTGAGCTCATGGCTGACCATTGAGAGCAGGCCGTTTTTCATTTCGTCGAGCCGACGAAGGCCCGTTACGTCGGCCAGCACGACTGCCGCGCCGATGGTTTGATGATGTTGATCGAGAATCGGAACGGTTCGCGGTAGAAACGCGCGAACCGAATCATCATCGGTGACTTCGATCGTCGATTCATAACCGCTAAGCGACGCGGCATGCTCGGTTCGAAGAATCCTGCTGTACAGCTCTTCCAGCCAAGGCTTGCCCAGCGATTTCACATCGGCGCCCGGCGCTAAGCCGAAGAGGCGCTTCGCTGTTTCGTTGGCCAGTTCGATACGTCCGGCAGGATTCAACACAACAACCGCATCTGGCAGGCTGTCGATCGCCAATTGGGTAGTCTGCTCGGTGCGCATGAGCTTTTCCTGCTCGATGCGCCGGTAGGTGCGGAGCTGCGCAGTCATTTGGTTGAATGCCGCCGCGAGCGCGCCGAGCTCGTCGCTCGAATGCACGGGCACCGTCAAATCCAGTTCGCCGCGCTCAATCTGCCTCACGGAGCTGGTCAGTGCGCGCACGGGAATCAGGATGAGTCGGACGAACGCGATCGCGAACGCGAAGGCCAGTGCGATGCCGCAGATGGTCAGCACGTGCATCGCCCATTTGGAATTGGCGGCCATGCCATGCGTGCTGTCATGCACGCGCAGCATGCTGACGAGGTTCATGTGGATGATCTTTTCAGCCGCCTGGTGGGTCGCAACGCTGGCATCGAGTTCTTGCCGGCCGTAAATCTCCCGGCGCCGCGATGCGGGAAGACTGGTGTCCAGAAGCTGCGCACTGATCGCTTTGTAAGAATCCCAATCGCGCTGGAGCTCTGCAGTGGCTTCTTTTTCACCGGCAAGTGTGGCAGTGATTTTCTGGGTGCGAAGACGTTCGTCGAAGGTGCGTTGCGCATTGCTGATCAAGGTCCGATTGGGCTCGTTGCCGCGCCAGCACCAGTTGTCGAATTGGCTGTCGATCGAATCGACCGACTCGATCATTTTCTGGCAGACGTTGACGCTGGTGTAGTCCTCGCGAAACGAGCGCTGCATGGCGCGGCTGTAGCGGTTGAGGACCGTCTCACCCAGCAGGCTTACAGCCAACAGAATCAGCAGCAATCCGCCGAAACCCAGCAGAATTTTGGTTCTCAGCCCAAACATGCGGCTGAGTTCACTGAGCGAGAAATGTGCCACGTGCGAGCCTTGATTAAGCCGCGCCAGGCTACCTCATGCAACCCAACGCTTCGATCGGCTTTCATTTTGAAAAGTTGCGAAGCGGAATTCAATCACCGACGCGGTTAAAGGCGATTCTTTATGCCGATGCGATGCAGGCCGCCAGCCCCTTTCAAATCTGAGATTTCAAATTTCAAATTTCAGACTTTAAATAGCTCAAATCCCATATTTCTTCCGTCGGCGCCAGAGCGTAACCGTATCCATCCCCAGCACCTGTGCCGCCTTTTCAATAGAGGGCGTCGTGGCCAGCACGGCGCGAATGTGCAACTCTTCAAGCTTTTCCAATGCAATCGGATCGCCGATGGCTGGCACAGCATGGGCGATCGGAACAGAACCGCCACCCAGCATCAGATGCTCGGGAGCCACGTGCTCGGCCGGGCAGAGAATCGCGGCTCGCTCCATCACATTGCGCAGTTCGCGCACGTTGCCAGGCCAGTGATAAGCCTTGAGCGATCCTTTGGCCGCGTCCGAGAGTGTGATGGTGGTTTTGCGGTGCTGGCGAGAAAGGAACACCAGCATTCGCTCGGCCATTCCGACAATATCCTCCGATCGCTGGCGCAGCGGCGGAATCTCGATCTGGATCACGTTGATTCGATAGAGCAGATCTTCGCGAAATCGTCCTTCGCTCACCGCTTTTTCAAGATCCACATTCGTTGCGGTGATTACACGTACATCGGCAACGCGCGTGGTTGGATCGCCGACGCGCTCGTAGCAATGATCTTGGAGAAACCGCAGAATCTTGGGCTGAAGCCGAAGCGGCAAGTCGCCGATCTCGTCAAGAAAGAGCGAGCCGCCTTCGCTGCTGGCGATGCGCCCAGGATTGTCGCGCACTGCGCCGGTAAAAGCGCCTTTGATGTGGCCAAACAGCTCGCTCTCCAGCAGTTCCGCGGACAATGCCGGGCAGGCGACCGTCGCAAAAGGCTTTGCAGATCGAGCGCTCCAGGAATGGATTGCTCGCGCTAAAACGCCTTTTCCTGTGCCATTTTCCCCGCGAATCAGCACCGCCACATCACGATCGGCAATCTGCCGCGCAAGGCTGATCGCGCGCTGCATTGTTGGATTTGAAGTGACCAGATCGACGGGCGGACCAGCCGTACCGGCGGCATCCTGCAATCCCGCCAACTGCTGCTCGAGCGCGCGAACCTCGGCCACTTTCCGAACGGCAACCGAAACTTGAGCGGGTGTGAATGGCTTGGAAAGATAATCGGCGGCTCCGAGTTTCATGGACTCGACCGCGGTATCCACCGACGCATACGCCGTCACCACGATGATTTTCAGCCAGGGGCTGGCCGACAGCAGCACTGGGATCAATTGCAGCGCCGTCTGCTCGCCCAGAATCAGATCGACAAACGCCAGATCGAATGATCGGCGATTCACCGCCTGCACGGCATCCGCAAACGTTCCCACCGCCGTGACGCGATGCCCTTCGGCCTCGAGACACGCGGCCAGAACTTTGCGAATATTCAGCTCATCGTCCACCACAAGGACGTTTAAGGGTGAGCCGGCGGCGGATTCACTCATATCTTCGCATCTTATGCGAGACCACAGTCATTCGACAGACGACGATGAGCGCGCGGACATATGTCTAAAACAAATCCATTGAAGCGCGTTTGACGGTGAGCCGGCTAAGGATTTTTTCTACGGCAGCTCAGCCCTCTTCTGACATTTTTCACTGTGAAATGGAAACGCTTTGCTCTGTTTCAAAATGAAAGCCGGGTGCTGGCACCCGCTCGGAGTTAAATGCCAAGAACGCTAATCATTGCGGACTTTTCAGCGCGATCGCTTTCGGCACAGGATTCGCAAATGAGGCAACCTGAATCGGGCACCTTGGGCGATGCCTGGGTGAAATAAACGATACAAGGCGGCCGCGAGAAGCGCAAAAAGCTTTTCGCAAGGCTGCTTGACAACAGTAACGGCCGGGACCGCAAAGCGAGCCCGAACCGGCCGTTGCCGGCGTCGCAAGACGCCTCTTCGAGCTGGTTCGCCGCGCGGTGCGGCGGGCCAACCCACGGAGAACCCCGCCGCCGGACGCGACGGGGTTTTCTTTTTTTCCTCACGATCATTCCGCGGCCTTGCAGTGATATCACCCCATGTCGAAAGTCAAGCAAGTCAAGCGACTTGATTGACCCCGCTCGCCGTTTACCATGCATCATGATGCGGGGGCGTGGCTTTTACTGCGGGACTCATGCACGTCCTTTACGTTCATCCCAATTTCCCTGCGCAATTCGGGCACGTCGCTAACGCCATGGCCGCCCTTCCGGGTTGGAGAGCGACGTTCGTGAATCAAGTTACTTCAGGCACCGTAGCGCGCGTGCAATGCATTCAGTACAAGACAGTCGGCGGCGCGACTTCGCAAAACCATTTCTGCACGCGGACATTTGAAAATGCCGTCTGGCAGTGCGATGCGGTTTATCAGGCACTCAAAGCACGGCCGGAAATTCGGCCAGATCTGATCGTGGGCCATGCCGGTTTCGGCACCACTCTCTTCCTGCCCGAGCTGTATCCCAACGTGCCGATCATCAATTTCGGCGAGTATTACTACCGGCCCAATGATCCTGACAGCGATATGACTTTTCGCAAGGACCTGCCCTGGCCGCTCAATGACGCCCAACTTCAGCGAGCGCGCTGCCGAAACGCGATGATCCTGCTGGACCTCCAGAACTGCGCGACAGCTTATACGCCCACGCAATTTCAGCTTTCGCGCTTTCCGTCCGAATATCATCACAAGATGCCGGTGATCTTCGACGGCATCGATCGCAGCGTTTATCACGGATACAACCAGACGCTTCGGCCGCCGATTTCCAAGCGGACGACGCGCACAATTTGCGGCGTCGAAGTGCCGTCAACGACTCGCATCGTCACCTATGTCAGCCGGGGCTTTGAAAGCATCCGCGGGTTCGACATCTTTCTGCGAGCCAGCAAACTCATTTCGCAACAATTCTCCGATGTGGTTTTCATCGTCGTCGGCAGCGATCGCATCTGCTACGGCGGAGACGACACTTACACCGAAGGCAAGACTTTCAAGCAATGGGCCCTGGAGCGCGAGCAGCCGGACCTTTCAAAAATTGTGTTTGCGGGGAAGATTCCACCCACTGAATTGGCCCGGCTCCTCGCTTCAACGGATCTTCATATCTATCTGACTTCGCCGTTTGTCTTGTCCTGGAGCATGATGGACGCGATGAGCTGTGGCGCAGTGGTGCTCGGCTCGGACACGCCACCGGTGAAGGAAATGATTCACGACGGTAAGAATGGCCTGCTGGCCGATTTCTTTGATGCCGAAGGGATTGCGCGGCGGGCGGTTGAGGTGTTGAAGGATCCAGATGCGTTTCGCGCCACGGGGAACAGCGCGGAGCAGATGATCGCGGAACGTTACAGCTTGGAAACGGTATTGCCGAAGATGCGGGCGCTTTATACGCGCGTCACCGGGTCGGCCCAAGGCAGAACCCCCACACCAAGCTTTGGAAATGTATTTGCGGGCTGAATTTTAAGCGAGCACGCTGGCGGAGTCGTCAGACCCAATGGCGTGCCTTTCATGCAGACGGCGACCCCCCCTTGCCGCCGCGCAGCAAGAACGACACGTCATCAAGTCCGACGGCGTCCGCCAGCGCTGTTCAATCCAGGGCGTTTCAAAGAGCAAACACTATTGCGAGATTGATCGTCAACAGATCGCACGCGCCATTGACGATCCTGCATTTCGGCCTGACGAGGCTTGATAGAATCGAGACTCGTGTATTGATTTCCGTAATTTAGCCACCTAATCGCCCCCGACAATCGGGGTACACCCTTATTTTTGACATTTTGCAATTTTCACGGCTTAAGCCTCACCCAACGCGCCATGAATAACTAGCAGCGTTTATAACGCCAACAACTCCGGTCAGACGCTACAATTAAGCAATGGATTTCCTGAAGAGCGTTGGCGGCAAGATTACGTCAGGCCTGGTTGGCCTGGCTGTGATCGCTGCTGGCATTTCATGGTGGCAGATGGACGTGGAAACACGCCATATGCTCGTCAGCGGAACCGGGCGAATCCTGAGCTGGTTCCTGGTGGTGGTTGCCGTTCCTTGGATCGGATTCTGGGTCATCGGATGGGTCGGGAAATTCGGTCGTAACAGTGCCGGCGCGGTCCTTGTTTTTGCGATGACCGCTCTTGAAGCGGCCCTGCTCGCATGGCTGTTTGAATGGTCGATTCACGGTGCGACGGCAATCACCTTCTTTTCTGCTGCCACACTGCTGGCTGGTGTGTACAATCTGCTAGCCTGCGACTGGATCGCGGAAAAGCTAGAGTAAGGGATGTAGAATCCGCGAAGGAGTTGTTTCGATGGCCACCTCTAACCAACGTGTTGGCGAATACGTCCTTCAGGAGCGCATCAGCGGCGGAACCTTCGGTGAGGTCTGGAAGGCTCAGCATCACGTCTGGACCGATCAGATCGTCGCCGTGAAGATTCCCACTGACCCCCGCTTCCTGCGCAATCTTCAGCACGAAGGCGCGGCCATCCACGGCCTTCAGCATCCCAATATCGTGCGCGCCATCGGTTTCGATCCGTATGCTGAGGTTCCTTATCTGGCGATGGAGTTTGTGCCGGGCACAAGCCTGCGCCCGCTCATTCAGAATCGCGCGCTCACGATTCCTGACGCGGTGGCGGTCATGCGGCAGGTGCTCGCGGGACTAAACCATGCTCATCAGGCAAAGGTGATCCATCGCGATGTGAAGCCGGAAAATATCCTGATTCACGAGCGCGCTTTCCGCGACGGATTTGCCGCCGAAGGTGTCATCAAGGTGACCGACTTTGGCCTGGGAAAAGCCAGCAACACCACGGCCGGCTCCATCGCGCTGTCGCAATCGATGGATTCACCCGGTGCGCGCGAAATTGCCGGCACGCTCGATTACATGTCGCCCGAGCAGCGCAGCGGCGCCAATGTCGATTCGCGCGCAGATTTGTACGCGTGCGGCGTGGTGCTTTACGAAATGCTCACCGGTGAGCGCCCGGCGGGAACCGATCTGCCCAGCGACTTGAACCCGGCAACGCCGCGCAGTCTCGATGAGGCGTTCAAACGCTCGTATGCCCGGCTCGACAAGCGCTTTACATCGGCCGAGGAATTCATCAAGGCGCTGACACCCGCCGGTCCTCCGCCGCTGCCCGGCGCGAGGCCGACGATCGCACGAATTGGAAATAACATTCGGCAATGCCCGCAATGCCGACAGTCAATCGATCCCGGCGACCAGTTCTGCATGCACTGCGGCATTCAGCTCGTCGAGCATGTGCGACGCTGCCCGCAATGCGGCGCTTATCCTGATGGCACCGATCAATACTGCATCTTCTGCGGCCAGGCGCTGGCGGAATTGAGCCGGGCGTGAGCATCAAGGGGTCGGCATGGAACAGAGCAGTTTTGCAATCGCGTGGTTCGTGTTAATCGCATTTGCGTGTCTCTTCGTCTTTATCGTCGTCGCTTTTGGGCTTCTTCGAGACCGTCGAGATCGCCGAACTCACGCCGCGGCCGGACAAAGCGCGCCGCGCCGCTGCCCGCGTAGAGGATGTCATACGACCAACGAAACCAAGGCGCGATTTTGCAAACGCTGTGGCAGCGCCTTGCAGCTCTGACTAGGGAAGCAGATCGTGGCAAATGGACTGGCCATTCTGATCTTTGTGCTGGTGCTGACGATCGGCATTGGGCTGATCCTGTCGGCGGGTGAAGCGCGATTGAAATCGGACCTTAGGATTCAGCAGGCGACGCGCCGCGATCCACTGCCACCAATTGCAAAGTTCGCGTTATCGCCGGCGCCTAAACTGATGATGGATGATTTGCGGGTGTGTTCGCGACTGGGATGCCACGCACTGAACGAATCGACGGCCCGATTCTGTCGCCGATGTGGTAACCCGCTGCTTGCGAAGATGCCCGGCAAGGCATGAATGTGAGCTGAACATGCAGTTTGCGATGTTGTTCATCATCCTGATTCCTCTGGCGCTTCTAGTTGCGATCGGCGCGATTCTTGTCGTTGCAGTCGTACTGTTTCGCTCGATCTTTAGAGCCATTTTCGGAGCCAGTCGTCGGCACGTGGTAGTTGCAACTCGAATTTGCAATCGTAAAGGCTGCCGGGCCTCCAACGTCGCGACGGCGCGTTATTGCCGGCGCTGTGGGCAGCAGCTCATGACCCTGAGCTCTTCGGTTGTGATGGCGGCATGATGAATTTGCATCGATTTTGTAGTTCGGCGGCAAACGCAAAAGAGGTAAATTGGTTGCGTAGGATTTGTGATGAATCTGTCAAAGCTGCCAACTTCCGTGCCTGCCAGCTTTGAACGCGATCCGCTCGCGGGAGTGGTTCGCCGACGGCTCGAGCGTCGCCTGCCCACGCTTGGAGCATGGGGACCTGTTCGCACCGCCTTCTTCGGCACGCTCACCTTCGGCCTTCTGCCGCTGATCGTCTGGACCACCGGCTTCCGTCGCCATGTCGAGCAGGAAACCGAGGCCTTGGGCAGCCTTGCCGAGTGGGCTCGAGCGCGCGGCCGAAGGCCTGCCGCGGTCGGACCGCTGATGGCCTCGGCTGAAGACCTGCGCTTCCGTCCGCTGGCCTGGCTGGTCTGCCTGCTGGTTCTGCTGTTCGTCATCGCTGCGTTTGCGATTCGATTTGCCGAAACGTCGCTGACGTGGGCTGCGTTGCTGGACTGCACCTACTTTTCAGACACCGCGACTTCGCCCTCTCACGATCTTCGGCTGATGTGGATGGCCGGGCTGACCTTCGCCTATGCACTGCATTGGGTGCACGTTCGCGCCCATGACTCTGATGTGCGCCGGTTCATCAAGCGCCTTAACCCATTGATTACGGCGGAAATGCTTCCGCCGGTCGGCGTGCCGCGTCGAACCGGATTTTGCCTGCTCTGGATCGTCGGCGCTGCCATGATGGGCCTGTATGGCGTCTGGTGGGGCATCCCGATGATGCTCGCGGGCGCAGCCCAACGTCGGTACATGCGCTACACCGGCCCTACGGTTCGCCGCGAATTGATCAATCGAATGCGCGACATCGCGGATATCAGCCGCGTCCCGACGCAGAACTTTGGCGCCTGCACCAATCACCGCTGCCTCGCTCCGCGTCGCGCCCGCAGCACCTTCTGTCATCGCTGCGGCACACCGCACCCGGCTTTTGCATGAGACAAGACTTCATCATCCTTTCCGTCATTGGCTGGATCTGGGCCGCGCTGGTCGGGCTGTTTCTTTTGATTCGACTTCGCCTCTCTTCGAAGTCGTCCAGTGACGCTGACCCTTCCGACGCATCACGCCTTGGTTGAATTCGACCCTTGAGCATAAGATCGACTCCATGACCGCCGATGAACTCCAGGCTTTGTGCGAGCGCGGGCAGCAGGAATTGATGCGCATGGAATATCTCGATGCCGAGGCGACGCTCGCGCAGGCGGAGAAATACGCATTTGAACAAGAGGATTGGGACACGCTCTCGCGGCTGTATCTACCGCTTCAGGAAGCGCGACGCCAGAAGCGACAGAGATGTGCGGAAGGCATCGTCTGCCTCGATCTCATCGCAGAGGAAGCGGAGGCGCCAATCGAGCCTCGGCATGTGGCCGAGAATTTCCCGCATGGCCAGCTTCTGGTTGCCGGCTGGGGCACCACCGCGCCGGCCGCCGGGGTTCGCAAGCTGGCGGAGCGACATAAGCTGTTTCTGGAAACATTTCTTGCCGCGGCATTTCCGCTGCATAGCGGGCGCGTCATCGCGATCATTCCGCTGGCCGAATCGGCGCTGCCGGATACTTCCCCGCGAACGTCCGATGAGCTTCTGGCATTGCTGCCGCCGCATAGCTTTCTTTTGAATGAATCGGAGCTTCCGACGGGACGCCAGCGCGGAACCGTACAAACCGCTGAGCGCATTTTTGCGCTTTGGGAACGGCTGCACGCCCCGTTTCTTGCGGATGCCGATCGACAATCCGATCCGATCCTCAAAATCGAAGGTTACCGGCAAACCATCCGCGTCGATTACGCCTGCGAGCTGGCCCACCAGAAACTCGCCGCCGTCGCGCGCACGTTGCGATAGATGACCGGTTCATGAACTTCCAATCGCGACTGCGAATAAGAGTTTCGTCGGGGTAGTAACGCCGATTGCGAATAAAAGAGCCGCGCACGAAGTAAGCGGATTGGCGCAGTCACGCGTTAATCCGCTTACTTCGTGCGCGGCTCTTTGGATATGACTTCTGTTGAAATGATTATCCAAATCGATTGCCGCTTGGCTCCCGCGGGGTATTGCCAGTAATCTCTCTGATTGCCTATGACTCAATTCTACGGCTACGGCTATCGCGGCGCTTCCCGAGGCGGCATTCATCTGCTGATCGCGCTGGCGATCGTCGTCTTCGGCGTCATCAGCTATTTCGCGCACACGTCCTACAACCCCGTCACCGGCGAGAAGCAGCATGTCGCAATTACGCCCGAGCAGGAAATCCAGCTTGGCCTCCAATCGGCTCCTCGGATGGCCAGTGACATGGGCGGCGAAGTCGATGCCTCCGATCCACAGGCGATCGAAGTGAGCAAAGTCGGCAACCGCGTCGTCAGTAACAGCGACGCCGGGCAGACGCCTTATGAATATAAGTTCCATTTGCTGCGAGATACGCAGACGGTCAATGCGTTTGCCCTACCCGGTGGGCAGATCTTCATCACGCGCGGGCTGTTGGATCGGCTCGGCAACGAAGCGCAACTTGCCGGCGTCCTCGGGCACGAGAGCGGCCACGTTGCCGCGCGACATGCAGCGCAGCAACTGGCGCAAAGTCATTTGCTTAACGATCTGGTGCTCGCCACCGGCGTCGGCGCAAGCAACTCCAATCATCCCAGCGAAGGCGTCGCCGCCGCGACGATCGCCTCTGCCCTTAGCAAACTGGAGACGCTTCGATACAGCCGGGCGGATGAATCGCAAGCGGATTTACTGGGACTGCGATTTATGTCGCAGGCTGGCTACGACCCGCGGGCGATGGCACAGGTGATGGAGATTCTCAAACAGGTGACGCCGACGACGGGCCGAGAACCTGAGTTTCTTGTCACCCACCCCTATCCCGAAAACCGCATTCAGCACATCAATGCGTGGATCCAGCAGCATTATCCGAGCGGCATTCCCTCTGGTTTGACGTTGGGACAGAACCTGCGCAATGGTGTGGCGGCAGGATATGGTTCGTAGATATGTGCATCGATCCGGCTTCAGTGCTTTCACCTTCCGCTTCTTGGCGGCGACCACCAACTTCAAATCTCAGATTTCAGATTTCAAATTTGGGATATTTCAGATTTGAAATTAAATGCGAGCGGCTTCCGCCGCCGCCACTTCGACCATGTGGCCAAACAGTGTGAGGTTTTTCGCATCGGTGATGCGGACCTCAACCAACTGGCCGGCACAGGCGGGGTCGCCATCGAAGGCGACGATTTGGTCGCCATGCGTTCGGCCAATGAGTTGCGTTTTGTTCGAATCCGCGGATCGCGTCCGTCGCTCCCACATCAATTCGACGCCGCCCTGAGTCGCGGGATACGCCTGCCGGCTTACAAGCTTGCTGATGCCTTCGACGAGCACTTCGACCGTTTTGCCGATCATCTCGCGGTTGCATTGCTGCGAGACTTCCTGCTGGACCGCCAGCAATTGGTTGTTTCTGATGCGCTTAGTTTCTTCAGGCACATCGTCTTTGAATCGGTCTATGGCCGGCGTTCTCGGGCGCGGCGAGTATTTGAAGATAAAGCTATTCTTGAATCGGCACTCGCGCAACAGATCGACCGTCTGGGCAAAATCTTCGTCCGTCTCAGTCGGGAATCCGACGATAAAATCACTGGCGATGGAGATATCGCTCATCATCTCCCGCGCGCGGGCGATGAAGTCTCGATAGGCGCCTGCGGTGTAGCCGCGGTTCATCAGGCGAAGAATGCGGTCGCTCCCGCTCTGCGCGGGCACGTGCAGATATCGGCAAATGCGCGAGCAATCGTGCATGGCGGCCAGCGCCTCATCGCTGAAATCGCGCGGGTAGCTGGTCACAAACCGCAGCCGGGCCAGATGCGGCACCGCCTCATGCACGGCATACAGAAGCTCGGCAAATGAAGTTTCGCGCCCGTCGCCGTGCTTGTAGTGGTAATGATTGACCGTCTGCCCCAGAAGCGTCACTTCGCGCACGCCTGCGTCCGCGAGACGGCGAACTTCTTCGATCACATTCGCCGGCGGTCGATGGACTTCAGGCCCACGCGTATAGGGCACGACGCAATAGGTGCAGAATTTGTTGCAGCCTCGCGTGATGCGGACATAAGCCTGCGCCGGAGTGTCTTGCGATGAAATGCTCCGCGACAGATCGAGCATTTCCAGATTGTCTTTGGCGGCATCAAGCGTGCTGGATCGGCGCGTCGTCGCGCCCATCAGCGCCACCTGGCGGTCGCGCCGACCCTCTTCTTTTGTGACGACCGCGTTATGCACGAGCGTCGTCAGCTTATCTAGCTCGCCGGGGCCGCAGAGCACATCGACGTGCGGAAATTTTCTGAAGATGTTCTTGCCATCGCGCTCGGCCATGCAGCCGATGACGCCGATCACGAGCCCCGGATCGCTTGCCTTGCGATCGCGCAGTTCACCCAGCCGCGACCAGACCTTCTGCTCAGCATGCTCGCGCACGGAGCAGGTGTTGTAGATAATCACATCCGCGGCATCGCGATCGTCAACCGCTTCATATCCCTGCGCGCGAAGCTGCCCCATGACCAGCTCGCTGTCGAGCACGTTCATCTGGCAGCCGAAGGTTTCGAGATAAAGCTTGCGCCGCATGGGTAATGACTACTGAAAACCAACGCGAAATTCCGCAGGCAGATGATAGGAACAAGATGCGAATTGGGCCAGCGTCGCTCATTTCTGCGCGCTGGAGGAAGCTGCAGGCGACGACGCCGCCGCGGGATCGGTCGTCGGATGCGATTGATCCGTCTCTAGCACCGGTAAGCCGACCGAGTGTTTCTTCTTCATCACGTTCTTGATCCACACGAAAAGCACGACGGCAATCACCAGCAGGATGCAGCCGATCAAAATCCATCGTTTAGCCTGATGGACATGCTCGTTGAGATCGCGGAGCCTCCTTGAGAAGACAAAGCCCAGATACAAAAACAATCCCCCGCTGACAATGGCCGCCAGCGAATCGGCGATGATGAATTTCCAGAAGGTGAATCGAGTCGCCCCCGCGACGACCACCATGGCCCCCCGGATGCCGGCAAACATCCGTCCCACCGCGACAACCCAGACGCCCCATCGCTCAAAGAGCTTCTCGACGTAGCGCATGCGCTCTTCGGAAACGTGTCGGCCAATGAAGGGAATCTTGCTGACTTCACTGCCGAACGATCTGCCCAGGTAATAGAGCACGCAATCGCCGCCGATGATCCCGGCCCAGCCGCAGATCGCGGCAAGTGCCAAATTCATCTGACCCGCCGCAACCATCCCGCCTGCGGCAAGAAGTGGAATGTCTTCCGGGAGCGGCATCCCCAATCCGCAGGAAAACAGCAGCAGGAACAGCACCGGCGGACCGCCATGATGCACCCAATGCCGCACGTGTGCATCAATGTCGAATCTGGCAAGGATGAACATCACGCGCGGGGCCTCTTGGACTAGATGTAATACATCTGCTGCTGGAGATTGCCGGAGCGGTTGACGCGTTCGAGCAGTTGTTCGAGGCTGAGCTTGTCGAGTACCTGATCGGTGGCTTGGGTGAGTTGCTCGTTGAGCAGATGGACGGCCAGTTCGCCGGCCGAAAGCTCGCCAGCAAGCTGCCCTTCGTTAGCCGTCAGGCGTCCTTCGAGCCTTCGGACCAGTTCGCCGACCCGGATGTCCTTGGGCGAGCGCGACAGGCGATATCCCCCTTCGCGCCCCACCTTGCTCTCCAGAAATCCGCCCCGGCGAAGGGTCAGTAGGATCGCTTCAAGGAATTTTGTCGGCAGCCCCTCCTGCTGGGCCAGATCGCGCGACTGCACGAAGGTGCGCGGCGACAGCCTCGCCAACTGCACCACCGCGCGCAGGCCATATTCAGTTTGCTTGGAAAGGCGCAATCGAACAATCTCCGTGTGCGAATGGGAAAGCTGCTTCATCCTAAGGAATACGCGGGGAATATTCCACCGGTCACAGGCGGTATACAATATCAGCATGTTTCAGCGATTTTGGATCGTCCTGCTTTTCTGCGGCGCCTTGCTGCCTTCAGTGTCGAATGCCGCGCCCCAGCGCGCGGCGATTGATCAGGCGGTTTTGAACAGCAGCGCGCTGCAGCCCGGCCAGCAGGCGGTCATCGGAATCGTTGTAACCATCAACGATGGCTTTCACGCCCAGTCGCACACGCCTATCGGTGATGACAACATCCCCTTCACGCTCAAGCTGAATGACGATCCGGCAGTCACCGCATATGAGCCGGTCTATCCGCAGGGGAAGGTCGAAAATTATCCGGTCGGCAAATTGAACGTCTACACGGGGCAGGTGATCATCTATGTGCCCATCCAGGTGAAATCGGACGCCAAGCCGGGTGAGATCCACCTGAGCGGATCAGCGCGCTGGCAGATCTGCAACGAAAACGCCTGCTTTGCACCGGAAACGAAAAAGTTCAGCATTGACTCAAAAATCGTCAGCGCTACGACGCCGATCAAGGCGGAGCATGAAGAGATCTTCAAGAACTTAGACCCGAAGGTTTTTTCGCATCTTGGGGCGACGTCGCAGCCGGCGACGAAGAGTTCACAAAGCAGTCAGGCGTCCAGTGGAGATAGCCTTACTCTGTTTGGCTTCAACATCACGCATGATTCCTACGGCCTGATCTTCCTGGCAGCTTTCATAGCTGGGATTCTCTTTAATGCTGTGCCGTGTGTGCTCCCCGTCCTTCCGCTCAAGGCGATGGGTTTTTACCAGATCTCAGAGCACAACCGATTGAAATGCATTGCCTTTGGCGCGGTGTTCAGTCTTGGGTTGATCGCGACATTCGGCGCATTGGCACTCATTGTGTTGGTCGGACACAAGGGCTGGGGACAGATTTACAGCAACGCGTGGGTGAATGCGGCTCTTGTGCTGGTCCTGCTGGCCTTCGCGATCGGTACGTTCGGCTTCTTCACCGTCAACGTCCCGACGGCCCTCTACAGCGTGACGCCTCGCCACGACACCTACTTTGGAAATTTCCTCTACGGGATCCTGACCGCGGTCCTCTCGACGCCGTGCACCTTCGGTTTGTTCCTGGGATTGCTCGTCTGGGCGGCAACGCAGCCGACGATCATCGGCGTCACGCTGGTGATGACCGTCGGTGTGGGAATGGCGTTTCCCTATTTCCTGCTCAGCGCATTTCCCAGTCTGGCGCGTCGCTTCCCGCGGAGCGGCCCATGGTCCGATCTGGTGAAACAAGAGATGGCCTTTCTGCTGCTGGGCAGCGCCGTCTTTTTTGCACGCAGGTTTATTCAGCCCTACACCGGAGCGAGCGGCTTCTGGTGGATTTTATATGCGGTCGCGCTGATTGCTGGGATCTATTTGATCGTCCGTGCGTTTCAATTCACGCCTCGCATTGCTCCTCGCGCCATCTCCGGCGCGATCGCGATGGCGGTCATCGTTGTCGCGCTTGTCTTAACCTTGAAGCTGGTCAATCAGCCCTACGCCTGGACGCCCTATACACCGGAGGCGCTTAACACTGCGCGGTCCGACCGGCAGGTGACCGTCGTCGAATTCACCGCCACGTGGTGCACGAATTGCCAATATGTCGAGACGCACACCCTTCACAGCAAAGACATCGTGCAGGCGGTCAAGCAATATGACGTGAAGATGCTCAAGGCCGACGTGACGGCCGACGATGCGCCGGGCTGGACGCTGCTGAAGCAGATCAACCCCGTCGCCGCCATCCCCTTCACCGCCGTCTACCCTCCCGGCTCCACAACGCCGATAAAGCTGGAGGGGATTTATTCGGCGGATGATCTGAAGTCGGTCATCGAGCGAGCCGCACGGCCCGCGGTGGCGGTGCGATAAGCTCTTTTGCCTATTTCGGAGAACCAACCAGCGCCCCAATATACATGACCCATCGACTCTGGGATGGTACAATAGAAAGCATGGTCAGACTGATCGATGCAGTATTCACGAAAGGAGCATTTCAGCCCCTTGAGCCGCTGAAGATGCCAGAAGGCACCCGCGTTCAATTGAGTATTGTTGAAGATCGGCCCGATTCCAGCCAAGCCCCACCCACGGCAAAAATTCATACACCGCGCCTGGCGAACAAGAAAGATGCTGCAAAGTTTGTGATGGAAGTTCGGGAGACGGGCAATGCCGGAGTATGATGCTGCCCGTTTCGATCCGCCAGCGCCGCTTGCGCTCGTCCATGTGAAGTCTGAACTATTGTGCATTGCCATCCACGATGTTCCGATGTTGCTCGATACCGGCGCCGACGTAACGTTGCTTCCGCGCTCCCATGTTGCGTTGCTTTTATCCGCAAGCGCCGAATTATTTGGGTTGGAGGCATTCGACGGAACAAAGAGCTTTTCGCCAGCTATCACATGTGAACTGAGTTTTCTCGGCAAAAAGTTTCGTGGGCAATTCCTGCTGGTGGACAGTTGGCATGGCGTTCTAGGTCGAAATGTCCTGAACAATCTTTCGATCCTGTTTGATGGCCTCTCCAAGAAATGGACGGAGCATCGTTAGCGATCCCAATCTAGATGTGCGGTAGTTTATTACCTGGGATTGTGCCGCTGCTTTGGATTTTGCTGTGCGTCCGCTTTCAGCGCATTGCACACAGGGTGGCGCAACTGATCCGTGGCACCCAGGGCGGCAGTCCGCTTTCGATCTGGAATTTCGCCGGATTGAAGAATCGCCTCGAGCGCGTGAATAGGTGGTTCAAACGCGGGCGCCAGTGGGGTTTCGCTCAGCGCATGCCAAGTCGCGTAGAGCATGGCATAGACGTCGATTACTCCCGAATCATTGTCGCACAGCCGATCGAGAGCATCGACGACATTTTGCAGCAGAATCCTCTGCGTTTTGGTGAACATTGCCGACTCACTTTTGGATTTCAGTAACGCGCACTCGCCGTCCATCAATCTTCAATCTTCCTTCTTGAAATAACTTGAGCGCCGCGGGGTAGGCGACTTTTTCTTCTTCAAACACTCGGGCGGCGAGGGTCTGGGCGGTGTCGGCTTCGAGAACGGGGCAGGCGCGCTGCAGGATGATGGGGCCGGTGTCGTAGGTGTTGTCGACGAAATGCACCGTGCAGCCAGAGATTTTGCAGCCATGGTCGAGGACGGCCTGGTGGACTTTTGGGCCGAACATGCCTTTGCCGCCAAAGCTGGGCAGCAGCGAGGGATGAATGTTGATGATGCGACCGAGCCAGTGCGAAGGCACTTCCAGCAGGCAAAGCCAGCCGCCCATACAGATCAGATCCACGTCGGCATCATCGCAGAGCGAAAAGACCTGTTTGCTGAAATCGGCGCAATTCTCAAAGGCACTGCGATCGACGACGAAGTTCATGATCTTGCGGGCGGACGCGCGATCGAGCCCTTTAAGGCCGGCGCGCGAGCCAATCACGAGCTTGATTTGAAGGTCGAGCTGGCCAGCGGAAACAAGATCGATCAGGTTCTGCAGCGTCGTCCCGGAGCCGCTGACCAACATGGCAATTCGCAGTGAAGGCATTGGTGATAGTTCTTCGTACTTCCCTGCTCGCGCCAAGGACGCCAAGAAAATGCTTTTTATATCCTTCTTCTTGGCGTCCTTGGCTTCTTGGCGCTCTTGGCGCAACGATAAACGCCCAAGTGACAGTTAGCTCGACCCACGCACCGCAGCCGCGCAGCGCTGGCACAAGTCCGCAAACTCCGCATCTTTGCCGACATCCGGCCGTCGTTTCCAGCAGCGGGCGCAGCTGGCGTAGTCATTGCGCCGATCCAAGGTCTTAACGGACAAGGTGCTTCCGCCTTGGTCAGCGAAGCTATGGAACCCGGCGGCGACGAGGTCTTCAAGATCGCTGCCATAGGCTTGCAGTCGCTGGCGCATCGCACTCTCGGGCACGTGATAAATCACTTCTGCATCCAGCGCTTTGTTCAAACCGACCTGCTTCTTGTGTTGATCCAGTTCCAGAAGGGCCTGCGAGCGCAGATCCATCAGAATCTTCCATTCTTCACGGGCCGATTCGGGGATCTTCATGCCAGATGGCTCGGGCAACAAAGCCAGATGCACACTCGGCAGATCGCGCTCATGGGCCGGCTTATGCGCAATGTGCTCCCACGTCTCGTCGGCGGTGTAGACGAGCATGGGAGCCAGCAGCTTGGTCAACGCCAGAGCCATGCGATGCAGCACCGTCTGACAGCGCCGCCGCGCCGGTGAGGCGGGCACATCGCAATAGAGCCTGTCTTTCATGGCATTGCCATAGACGGCGCTAATCTGCACGGCACAGAAATCGTGCAACAGCCGAAAGGCGCGATGAAGCTGATAGGCGTCGTAAGCGGCCTTCACTTCAACGATGAGCTGATCCAGCTCCGCCATCGCCCATTCATCGAGACTATTGGCGGGCGGCTCGATCGCATCGGCCTGCGGATTGAAATCGTAAAGATTAGAAAGCAGATACTTCAGCGTATTGCGGATTTTGCGGTACTTGTCGCCGAAGGATTTGATTGCATCAGGGCTGGCCGGGATGTCATTTTGATAATCGACGCTGCAGCACCAGAGCCGAAGCAGATCGGAGCCATGCCGATTCACTTCCTGTGTGGCGGTAACATATTCCTTATCGCTCTTGCTGACCTTGGTGCCATCGGGCTTGACGACAAATCCATGCGTGAGCACCGCCTTGAAAGGCGGCTGGCCCGTCGCGCCAAGCGCCGGCAGCAGTGAAAGCTGGAACCAGCCGCGATGCTGATCGGAGCCTTCCAGATACAAATCGGCGGGGTAATGAAGATTGTCGCGGCACTGCAGCACCGCGCGCCAGGAGCTTCCCGATTCGAACCAGACATCGAAGATGTCCTTCTCCTTGCGGAGCGAAGACGCCTCAAAGCCCGGCGGATATCGGAAGCCGCTGCCCAAAAGCTCGGCCGGTGAATCGGTGAACCAGGCGTCGCTGCCCTTTTCGGCGAAGCGCTGCGCCACCGCGCGCACGCTTTGCGGCGTCAGCAGAGCATCGCCCTTCTCGTTATAGAACACCGGGATCGGGAGTCCCCACGCGCGCTGGCGCGAAATGCACCAGTCGGGACGCGATTGAACCATGCCTTCCAGACGCGCCTTGCCCCAGGCGGGGATGAATTGAACTTTATTCGCGACCGCATCCATCGCCAGGTCGCGCAGCGAAGAATCGCCGCTGCCTTTGGGCTTATCCATCGCCACGAACCACTGCTCAGTCGCGCGGAAGATGATCGGCGTTTTGCTGCGCCAATCGTGCGGGTAGCTGTGAACGATATTCTGAACCGCCAGCAGCCGACCGACCTTTTCCACCTCGGCAATGATCAGCGGGTTGCCTTCCTTGATGGATTTGCCGCGCAGAAATTCCGGCACCGTGTCATCGAATCGGCCGTCGTGCTTGACGGGGCTGTAGACTTCCATGCCATGGCGGACGCCGGTCTCGTAGTCATCTTCGCCGTGGCCGGGCGCCGTATGAACCAGGCCGGTGCCGTCGGTAGTGGTGACATATTCGGCCGTCACCACTCGCCCTTTGCGCTCGATGAACGGGTGCAGATATTCAGCCCGCTCGGCCAGCTCCGCGCCGCTCATGGTCTGATCGAGCACGCGGAAATTCTGCACGCTTTGCCGATTGGAAAGCACCTGCTGAACCAGTTCGCGGGCGACGATGCCGATGCGCTGCTGGCCATTCTTGGTGTATTCGACAAACGCATACTGCACGTCCGCATGCACCGCGACGGCGAGGTTGGCCGGCAGCGTCCAGGGTGTCGTCGTCCAGACCAGCAGGAAGACCGGCTGCGAAAACTTCTTGGCTACTTCCGTGCCGGGGTCGAGCGCAAATTCGACGTAAACGCTCGGGTCTTCGACGTCTTTGTATTCCAATTCCGCATCGGCCAGGGCCGTCTGATTGGCCACCGACCATGGCACCGGCTTCAATCGCTTATAGACCAGCCCCGCTTCGACGAATCGAGCAAACACTTCCAGCGTCTGCGATTCGTAGAACGGCCGCATCGTCAGGTACGGATTGGCCCAGTCGCCCAGGATGCCCAGCCGCTGGAATTGCTCGCTTTGAATGGCTGCATACTTTTCGGCATATTCGTAACATCGCTTGCGCACCTCGAGGGTGCTCATGTCGCGAATGTGCTTGCCTTCTTTTTTGATCGCTTCCTGGATCTGGTGCTCGATGGGCAGGCCATGACAGTCCCAGCCGGGCACGTAGGGCGTCTCATACCCTTCCATCGTGCGGAAGCGGATGATGACATCCTTCAGATTCTTGTTGATCACATGGCCGATGTGAATGTCGTTGTTGGCAAAGGGCGGCCCATCGTGCAGGATCCATTTGCCTTTGCCCTGCCTGGCCCGCGCCTCGATCAGGCGCTGGTAGAGATTCATCTCCTGCCATTTCTTGAGGCGCAGCGGCTCGTTCTGCACCAGCTTGGCTTCCATGGGAAAGCTCGTCTGTGGCAGATTGAGTGAATCCTTGTAGCTTTTCTTTCCTTGCGTTTCCGTGGCCATGAGTCAAATTCCGCTCTTGTCCGGCGCGCAATAAAGCGCCGAAGGCTGTTTCAGTCGCTCTTATACAGCCTGAAGTTTAGGAATGGTACAGGAGGGAATTCACCTTTCGATCTGCGGATCGAATTCCTGATTGATTGCGGTGCGATGGGTTTCTGTAGCCGCGCCGACGGCCGGCTTCTCCTTTTTCCGCTGCTCTTCGAACTTTGCCAGAATCAGATCGATTGTCTTTTGCGCCTCGATCGGCTGATCCGCGCGCATCTGCTTGAGCACGCCTTCAGCCACGGGTCCCATGCTGGTCAGATCGGCCTGGGCGCGATCGCGATCGTGCCAATCATCGGCATTGAGCTGCGCGACGAGTGACTTGATCCTTGTCAGCATCGCATCGGAAGGCTGCGGCTGCGGCTGCAAATAGCTATCGAGCAGCGCGACAGGAACTTTCACCTCGACTCCGCTCGAAAGCTTGCAAGCCAACTCCGGCTCATGAAGCTGGCCGCTGAAAGTGGTTCCGTCCCACAACCCCACCTGCACATCCTGCACGCTTTCGGGAGCGCGCTTCATCGAGCGAATCTGCGATGTGTTGATGGAGATGGTGTCGAATGCCGTGTCGAGGCTCAGCTTTCCTTCGATCGTGCCGACTAGCACGTCTTCGTTGGATAGATGAATTGTCGGAGCCAGCTCGTCGGTTTCCGGTGCTTTGGACACCAGTTGCAGGCGCAGGATCGCGCTGGCGGGGAATTTTACGGTCTGCCCCTGCGCGTCAAACGTCACCTCGAACTGCCCTTCCGATACGATGCCTGCGAATTTGCTTCCATCGGTCAGCTCGATCTGGTGCATCGGCCCCTGCTCGCTCTGGAACAGAATGTCGGCGATCTTGTCGGGCTTGAGCGCGATCGTCCCGTAGCGCGTCACCACTTGCAGCGGCGCAGCGAGCGGCTTGATCGCGATGCGCTCGCCCGTTCGCAATAGCACCATCGGCTTCTCAAATTTCCATTCCTCCGGCTCATCCGATCGCTTGCGATAGCCCGCGCGGGAAATTTGCGACAGGGGAATCTGAAGCGTCTGGCCGCTGGAGAGATGAATATCCAGCGTCTCTTTTTTCAGATGGCCGCCGAAGATTTCGCCATTTCGCGTGACCAGAAGCTGGCGCGGGCGAAACTGCCCCACCGACAGCATCCCGATCACCTGCTCGGCCGGTAGGGTGACGGGGCCGTAGAACGTGTCCAGCACGTAATTGGGTTCCTTGAGCGTGCCCTTGAATTGGTCGCCGTCATGCAGCTCGATGACATCCTGCAGATCGCCACGGAGAATTTCCAGATCACCAATCCAGGCCTGGCCGGCGGGGAAATTGACGATCAGCTTCCGCAGCGCGATTGGGATTTCCTTCGTTAGTTGCGATTCCTTCAAACCTTCTACAAATTGCGTTCCGGCTTCGGAAGTATTGACGATCCGGTGCAGGTGCATGATCGCGACCTTCTTGCCGGCTGGGATCGCCAGCGAATAGTCGGCATCGACAAAATTATTTCCCTGCGGCCAATTGATGGTCGGCACCATCTTGGCATTTTTGCCTGCAAAAACTTCCAGCACGCACTGCCCGGCCCCGGTCTGCCCAACCCAGGCTATGTTTTGATCTTTCTTCTTCGGATCGGTGATGAACTGCGCGCCATTCAGGCCGAAATTGATGGTGGTTCGCACCATCACATTAAAGGTCTGTTCCTGGTTCTGCGTGTTCTGCAGGACATCGATGTAGCGCAGCGCGCCGACGGTGCGATCGAAAAGAATACGCCGTTCGATACTCAAGCCATTGGCGGTCATGCCGGTCAGAACCAGCTCGCCGGTCTTTCCGTCGAGGGCTCCCTGGTTGTTGTTTTGATTGACCTGCTGGCCATTCACATTGAGCATCGCGCCCTGGCCGACGAGGGACATGCCACCCTGCTGCTGCGCCCAGCCGCCGTTGTAGATGCGCCACTGTCCGCCCGTCGGATCATTGAACATGTAAGGGAGCGTGACCGAACCCGGCCCCGCCGGCTGACGGACGCGAATGCCGCGCTGGGCAAACTGCGCCTGCGCAGTGCCCACCAACAATGCCAACCCCATCGCTGCGCCCACCCATTGATTCCAGGTTCTTCGATTCATTTTCAAACTCCTCGTGCTCATTGGACGCATTGCGAAGGCCGGAGTTCCTTTCCCCGTCTGCTGTATCGGCCTTCGCCGCCCACCCCAATTTAATTGTCGCCGATTCGATCTGATTTTCCTACCTGCGCTGTCTATAACGTCTTTCGCAGGTAAATCACTTCGCCGCTGGCGTATCGCAGGTTTCCGGTGACGCAATCGCAGATGACTTTGGCGACATCGGCCGGATCCAGCGTCTTTTCGCGGGGAAACTGGTCCGGCGTCATGATCTGCCGGAACATTTCAGTTTCGACCGCGCCCGGTGCAATAGTATGCACGCGAACGCCGATGCTCTGCCCTTCGCGCGCGGCTGACCAGCCCAGCAAATTCACGCCTGCCTTGGCAGCGCCGTAGGCTCCAAAGCCTGGAAAGGGATCGCGGGCGGACTGCGATGAGACGTTAACCATCACGCCGGAGCCTTGCTTCTGGAAGACCGGATGAACCGCCTTGTAAAGGTAAAAGGCTGCCGACAGGTTCGTATCGATCACTGCATGCCACTCTTCAACTGACATGTCAGCTAATGGAACCACTGGCGCAAGGCCAGCACAGTGAACGATTGCATCAACCCGCCCCAATTCGCGTGCCGTCTGCGCCACTGCTGCCTGCACCTGGTCGAATCGGCGCACATCCGTCGGAATGACTAATCCATTTCCAGCCAATGAGGCGGTCTGTTGAAGCTGCTCGCTGCTGCGAGAAAGAAGAGCCAGATTGTATCCAAGCCGCGCCAGCTCAATAGCTGTCGCCCGGCCAATTCCGCGCCCGGCCCCGCTGATCATGGCTACCGGCTTTTCCATTACCTCATTCACCTAAGTGAAATGAATCAATCAGCATCAATGCGCTGCTTGCGGAGTTTGCGTCCCTTGAATTCCCTGCGGCGTCTCCGTCAGCGACATCGCCTTACCGGTGCGGAATGGGCGGGGAACGATGACCAAGGCAATTTCAGATTGCTCAGATTTATCCGGCTCCACAAAAAATGCATTCCCAAGCGTCAGATTATTTTTGGCCATCTCCGACGGCGCGACGATCAAGAACTGATTGTTCGGCACATCCACTTCCAGCTTCAGATCATAAAGCTGATAGGGATGGATGACATTCACCTCACGGGCCTGATTCAAAACCGTCACTTCCCATTGCTGCTGAAGATCACGCACGACGGCGGCCATTTTGATGCGCGTCTCGCCGGGCCGATGCGGGATCGTCTCATAGCTCACGTTCAGCAGATTCTCGCAATTGTGGAAGATCTTCCCGCCCGGCTCATCGTTCGAAATGTAAATAATGTTTTCCAATTCGACGCTTTGGCGCATCGTCAACTGCACGAAGCCGCTCTGCGTGAGGGCCGTGCTGCCCTTCTTGGATTTGGGACAATATTTGTCGATCAGCTTCGTGAAATAAGGCCATTCGCTCGTGGGTGCAAGCCCATAGCGGATCCCATTTCGGCTCATCATGTCGTGGTTGGCCAGATCGACGTGATCCTCATCGACGCGCCGCCAGAACTCTTCATTCTGGCTGATGCCGCCCATCGGGACGATCAACTGATAAATGTCCAGCAGAACCAGATAATCGCCCTCGGCGGGCATATCGGACAATTTGCTGGGATCGGCTGTTCCCTTAGCCGTCGGTTGCGTATCGGCGGGTTTCGTGGGCGCTACGATACGCGATGTCGGCTGGCAGCCTGCGATCGACAACGCCAATGCGCTCAACAATAGCTTTCGCATAGCAGGCCCTTTCCTGCGCCCAAATTCCGCTCGCACAATCAGAGCGAGGCGATCAGCTGCGTGATCAGCCCCAACCCCTGTTCCCACAATCCCTGCTCGATATTCAAAGGCGGGGCGACGCGAATCACTTTCTTGGCCGTCAGGTTCACAATCACGCCCATCGCCAGCGCCTTGTCCATGAACTGCTGCGGCGGCTCTTTCAGCTCGATGCCCAGGAACAGGCCGCGCCCGCGAATCTCGGCGATCTTGTTTCGGATCGATGATTCATTCTTCAATCGGGCCTGCGCCTGCTCGCCCAGTACCGCGGCCCGCTCGACCAGTCCATCACGATCGATGATGTCAAAAATCGTGCGGGAAACGGTGGCGCAAATCGCATTTCCGCCAAGCGTCGAGCCGTGCTTGCCGGGGCCAAACAGCTCGGCCACCTGCGGCTTGGCATACATGATGCCAACCGGAAGTCCGCCGCCCACCGCTTTGCCAAGCGTCATGATGTCCGGCTCGATGACTTTGCCATTGGCATCTTTGAAATGCTGATGGGCAAACCACCGGCCCGTTCGGCCGCAGCCGGTCCAGACTTCGTCGAAGATCAGCGTGAGCTTGTGTTTGTCGCATAACTCACGAACGCGCTGGATATAGCCCTCGGGATAAAGATTGACGCCGCCTTCGCCCTGGATCGGCTCGATCAGCACGCCGGCCGTCTGCGAATCGACTGCGTGCGCCAGCGCCTCGAAATTGCCGGCTTCCACCTGCTCGAATCCGGGGACGTCCGGCTCAAATCCCTGGCGAATCGCAAGGTTTCCCGTGGCGGCAATCATCGCCAGCGTTCGGCCATGAAAGCTGTGCGTGAGCGAAATGATCTTCCACTTTCTGGGATCATGCTGGTTGCCGCGCAGACGCGCGAGCTTGCAGGCCGCTTCATTGGCTTCGGCGCCACTGTGGCAGAAAAACGCCTGGCCGGTGAATGCGTGGCGATTGAGCCGCTCGGCCAGCTCGATCTGCGGCTGCGTGTAAAAAGTATTGCCCACGTGCCAGAGTGTGCCCGCCTGCTTCGTGGCGGCGGCGACCAGCTCGGGATTGCAATGGCCGAGGATTCCCCCGCCGAACCCGGCAAACAGATCGAGATAGCGCTTCCCGTCGGCATCCCACGCCCAACAATCCTGCCCGCGCGCCATCACGATCGGCTGACGCGCGTAATTGGGAACCAACACGCGCTGCCCTCGCTGCACCAGATCCTTGGTCAATTGACTCGGCTCCGACATCGTCCTTCGTTCCTTTCCGCCGGGAAGAATACCAAATTGCCGGGGATAGATGATAGCGCGTGCCGATCGTTCCCGCGGGAATAATCGCGCCGAGGTAAAAATCGGAGGGCATACGAACGTCGCTGATGCGACGCTACGAGAGGAGCAAGTATGAAAGAGCCGCACACGAAGTAAGCGGACTTGTCTTGAGACGTCGCGCGCCGAATCCGCTTACTTCGTGCGCGGCTCTTTTGGATATCTGCGGATTGACGCAGTCTCGCGATAATCTGCTTCCTTCGCGCGGGTCTTTTAAGACATCCACGCTCCGTGTCGGTTATGGTGAACTTGCGGTGGCAGTGAATTGCCGCCCTCCAAAGCGATCCAATGCGTTTCGGGCGCCTCCGTTCCATCGTCCCCGCCTCCCGCTTGATCCCCCGCATCCGGCGGCGGATCATCCGGCCATGAAAATCTACACCCGCACCGGCGATGATGGCACGACCGGCCTCTTTGGCGGGAGCCGGGTGAGCAAGGCGGACCCGCGCATAGATTGCTATGGAACGATCGACGAGCTCAATGCCGGCATCGGGTTAGCCGCTGTGGCCGCGAGTGGATCGGCAGCGAAGCTGGGTTCAATGCTGGCCGAGGTGCAAAATGAGTTATTTGTCATTGGTTCGCATCTCGCGACGCCATCCAGTGCAAATGTATCGGCACTGCCGCCGGTTGAGGAGTCGGTGATCGCGCGTCTCGAGCAGCAGATTGATGCAGCGGAGGAAGATCTGCCAACGCTGCGGAATTTCATTCTGCCGGGCGGGAGCGAGTTGTCGGCTCGTCTGCATCTAGCGCGTACGATCTGTCGGCGCGCCGAGCGGCTGCTGGTCGCATTTGCATCGACCACGGCAATCGAAGGAATCGAAATTCGCTATCTGAATCGACTTAGCGACTGGCTGTTCGTCCAGGCGCGCTGGGCGAATCATGTACAGGGGGTGACGGATGTGCCGTGGGTGGCACGGGAGAAAAGATAAAAGTGCTGAGCGAGTTGTAAATTGTTTAGCGGTCGCGCTTGCGCGACGTTGCGCGCTGCGATAGAAAGGCGCGGGCAACGGCTCGCAAGCGAGCCCGCTAAACAATTGCAAACATCATGCTCCTGGTTGCGTCGGCTGCGTCACCGAAGGTTGAGTTGTGGGCTGTGTCGCGGCTTGCGAAATCGCTTCGACCGTCGCCGTCGCAAAATCCTTGACGATCGGATCGGAGTCGCTTTCCAGACCTTCCGCGATCTTCTTCTCTTGATCGCGCGACAGCAGTCGCGCCGCAGCCAACCCCAGCACCCGGCTCTCCCAGGGCGCCTTGGCCGACACCATCTGCTCAATGACCTGCTGCTCGGCCGGCCCCTGGAGCACGCTGGCGGCCAGGTAGCTGGCCCAATTCGCTACTTCGGGAGCCGAGTCGGATCGCTCGCGGCCGATGAGGTCCATGTATTGATTGGCCATTGTTTTGGTCTTGGCATCGTTTGCCTCGGCGGAGTACTGCCGGACGTATGCGGCCAGAAGTTGCAGATCGAGCATCTTGTCCGCGGGCGCGGCTCCCTGCATCGTGTCGATAAACCTGCCGAGCGCCACATCGGAATTGAGCGGCTCGTTGTGCTGGCTGAAAATCTTGCTCATCCGCATGGGATAGCCGCCCGGCGTCGAGAGAACCTGCCGGCCGCCGGGAATCGGATTGGTCACCACGTCGGCTTCGACCGTGATCATGCCGATCGGCAGTTGCCGAAGGCTTTCACCCAGTTCGCGCTGGTCAATGCGCACAATCTGCGTGATCGAATCCTGTGGATGCAGTACGAAGCGCGACATAATTCGATCGGCGGCGATCCCGGGGAAAGCCTGCTGGGCGATGCCGCGAATGGCCGCGTCAAACCAGAGCTGAGGCTGAATCAGGCCGTCGACGCCGGAACCGATGTTCAAATCCTGCTTGCCAATGTTGTGGATCGTGACCTGCGCCATCATCGGCTCGCCCAGACGATGAGCCACCTGGACTGGCTCCATCGATAGCTGATAAAAGCGATTCGGCGCCACGAGCACGTTGAGCCAATCCGTCGGGAATTTGTCCACGAGATCGGCAAGTGCCGATTCCGATGGCTGCGTGGTCGGCGGAAGGTGTTTGTCGGAAAGGGCCGAAAAAATGATCGTGCCTAAGACACCCGCGTGCGGCTGCGACGCCAGCTTTTGCGCTCGCTCAGTGGCCTGAGCCTGTTGCTTGCGCTGTTCCGCGAGGCGAATCGTGCCAAGTTCCGCCAAAGCATCACGGTCCGCAATGGGGCTCAGCTGTTTCTCTGCTTCATCAAGTCGGCCCGAAAGCAAGTCTTCCCAACCTTGCGAGCGGGCGAGCGTTTCGTTATCCGCCGCGACGACTGACTTCAATGCATCAATCCACTGCGCGGCGGCCTGAGGTTGATTGGCATAATAGAGTTCGAACCACGCCAGATCCGCGAGCGCGGAAACCCACGCATCGTGCAAAGCAGGGTCATTGGTCTGTTTGAGCTTTGCTGTGGCAGCAGAAACGTGCTGCGGATCGATCGGCTCGGTCGTGGGTGCCGAGGCCGGCATCGTAGTACCAGGCTTTTGCGCCGCCATAATGCGCGATGCGATCATTCCGAGCCGGTTAGTAAAAGCCGTGCGCGCCGCCTCCAGATTTGGCTTCGGATCAGACAACGAAAGCTTGATGAACCAGGCATCGGCATCATTGGGATCGGCCTGAAGCATTCGATCGATACCCTGACCGGCGACCTGGCCCTGCCCGGATTCAAACAGGTCGCAGAGATATTCGACCATCGAAGCATGCTGAGGTGTGATGCCAGCGCGCAGGTAAAGATTGAACGCCACCGCATACCAGCTTGCGCCCTGTCGCGGCAATCCCTCGGACGAGAGCAGCCGGGCGAGCTCGATGATCGCATCAGCCTGCGCGGGATTGGACAGGATCATGTCCAGCAGCGCCCGGGCGCGCTGCTGCGGCTGCGCATCCTGCGGGAGCATCATATATTGCAATCGTGCAACTTCCGGTAACAATGCGAATTGCCTGGCCCGGGCCAGCATTGCAAGGGCCTGATCGTGCGAGCGCTGATCGAGCAGCGACACCGCCATGCCTGCAATATGCGCCTTGACCTCAGGTGCGAGCGCGGCGTTCTCCAGAAGCTGGTTGATGTATTCCAGCCGCTTGTCGGCCGTCTCAAATCGGCTGATATACAGATCGATGATCTGCCCCTGGGCGACGCGATCGTCGGGCACGAGCTTGCGATAGGCCGTCCATGATGCAATCTGGCCGTCCACGTCACCGATACTGGCCTGCGCCTCGGCCAGCAATCGCGGATAGCGCGGCTCAGATGGATTCAACCGCATCGCGCCTTTGAGCAAAGCGGCGGTTTGCAGCGAAATGCCATGCGATAGGGGTTGATTGGCTGGCGGAAACAGCGCCTGGGCTGCCTCGACAAAATGCTCGGCAAGTTGCGCTTTGGCCGCAATCTCGTCAGCAGATGGCTTGGGCGGCGGACTTGCTTCCTGCGCCGCTGCATAAGTGCACAACAGGCCCAGAAACACCAGGCAAGGCAGAAAAGGCCGCATCGAATTCCCTCTTGGAGATCAGGTGAATTACCGCCCCGCCAAGCCCAGCGCCACGGCGCTGACCAGCGCGATCACGCACGCCACCGCCGACGACAGCCGCAGCAGATCATCCAGCGTCCGCCGTCGATAAATGGCGCTGACGGCAAATCGGAGGGCCAAAAGCTGCCCGAGAGCAATCGCGGCAACGGCTCCGCAGCGGATGGCCCAGATCATGACTTCGGGCCTCGCGACCGCCCAATCGGCAACCAAATCTGGCGACGCCTGCCACGTCCACAGGCCGCCAATGACCAGCGCGACGCCAAAGGTCATGGCAAATAACATCATCAATATCGAACGCATGAAGACCTCCATGTCTTTGGGTACGGATTCTCAATACGTTTCAGTTGAATTGCAATGGGCGGACGTGGGAAAACAAGCGACTACCTTCAGCCCATTCTTGAAGAGGTCCGTGCTACATTGTCCCCTTCAACCCGCCGTCGCGGCGCCCACGTCGCTTGCGCCTTCGCGAACCGATGCGCCTGACCGCCGCGAAGGCGCAAGCGACGTGGGCGCCGAAGCGGCGAATGTCGCGATAGTACCTTGGTCATCCGCTGCGCCTACGCGTACCACAATTCCTTGAGGATCGGCCGATCGGTGCAGAGGACTTGGGGGTCGGCAAGAAGCTGGGCGCGCTGGCGGAGCCAGTTGAACCAGTCGGATTGGTTGGTCTTTTTTGCAGCCAGTGCCAGCAGGGCCTGGGTGCGGGCGGCTTGTTGAGCGGGCATCAGCTCGGCAAGCTGCACTTTGCTGGGGGCAGCCTGCATCATCCGGTCCCAGGCGCCCAGGCGCGATTCATAGTCAAGTTGGGCCAGCAACAGGTGAAGAACTTCGCCAAGCGAAAGCTGCTGGCCATAAAGGGCGACGATCGCCTGATAAGCGCCGGGAAGATCGTCCATTTCCAATAGCGACTCGCCCAGCAGCAGCATCGCCTGCCGGCTGAAGACGCGCGATTGACCGAGACGACGACTCACCAAGGCGCGACACAAAATGGCCGACTCCTGCCAGCGATGCTGCGCGTGTCTCAGAATTGCCAATTGATGCAATGCCTGCAACTTGACGGCCTGGAAGAGCGAAAAGGTGCCGATCGCCTGGTCGATGCGCTCCTCGGCTTCCTCGTATTGGCCCGAGGCGATCAGCGATGGAGAATCGGCGGCGATGCGCGAGCCTCGCGCGCTGGTGAAGCTCAGCCAGACCCACGCACAAATCACCAGCCCCAGCGCCAGCATCTTCAACAGGGCCGGGCCAATCATCAGGCTACAGAAGATCGCAATAAAAAATACGACCTTCAGCGCAGCGGCAATGTTGATGTCGCGGCGAACTCTCTGGATGACAGCTTCAGCTGACCTCATATGAAAATCGAACCAGTTATCACTTCAAATCCGCCGGCGCGATGGCCGGCGTATATCGTCCAATGAGCTTTTCAACTTCAGGATACCGCCGGGTCAATTCCCCAGCGGGAGCGAGCAATGTGGCATTTTGCCAGTTCTGAGCGCATTCGCTTTCGCGCCCCTGAAGGTCATACGCGCGAGCCGCCAGGGCATAAGCATCGGCAACACGATGCCCGAGCTGATCGCGCAACAGCGTACGCTTTTCTTCAAAGAGCCGCAGCGCATCGTCCGGATGGCCGGTCTTCACATCTCGATACAGTTCGACCAGCGCCAGCGCTGCCGACCCCGCGGCTCCGCTCGTGCGGCGAAGCTCATTAATCGCGCGATCGGCATCAAACAGATGATCCTCGCGAAGCATCGCCATCGCCCGGCCAAAGCGCAGGCCCACCGCCGAGCTTCCATCCACTAACTGCTCATCCAGCAAGTAGTTTTGAACGAGCATCGCATCTTCAAAGCGGTGATATCGGCTCAGGATGGTCGTCAAAAACATTAGTGCTTGCGTGCGTAAAGGCATCGTGCGCGCCGGTCGCGACAGCGTTTGCTCGAGCAGCATCGCCGCTTGAGGCCAGCGACGAAGCTGGATCAGCTCGCCGATGCCGTCGATGAGCTTCTGCTCGGCACGGTAGGAGCGAGCCGAGGCCATGCCGACTGCCATCATGAAAGCGAGCAGCCCGCCCATGAGAATCGCGCAAAAGATCGCGATTTCGTTGTGCGCCTGCGGCGCTTGCTGCGCAACGTTCATACTGAGGATGACGATGCCGGCGAAGACGCCTAGAAAAATCCAGAACCACGGCACACGCCCGGCAGGCTGGCTGCTTTCCATCAGCGAAGGGACATCCAGAAACATCATCTGCGGTTCGGACATAGGCAGGGAGATTGTAGGAGCCTAAGGGCGGCTGAAAAGAGACTGGCGGCCGTCAGGTTAAATTGGCGAAGATTAATGGATTTAAATCCATGGAAACCGTTTCGCGCAGGAGTGAGGCAAAATTCTTGTCCCAGTAGGCATCGGCCCGGTCTTGGCGCTGACGATTGAAGTCCTTCATCGCCTCAATCCCCACTTCCGCCTGCGCCGGCCGAGGATCCAGGCGCACCACAACATCAATGATCTGCCCCTGTCGCAATACTTCAAGCTGTACCTTGTTGCCGGCACGGGCACCCGCCATGGCAGCGGTTAGTTCGCCCGGCGAATGAATTCGCACGGGACGTTTGCCAATCAATTGCACGCTTAGAATCACATCCCCTTCGTGGAGCATCTGCATCGAAACAAATCCCGGGCAACGCTCGGCAACCAGCGCTCCATCGGTGGCATCAGGCGTATCGAGAGGTGGCATGAAAATACCTAGAAACCCCTGATCGGACGCGACATCGTACGTTTCCGATGCCAGAAAGACCTGCGTGACGATCTGCCGAAGCACCGATGCCTGAGCCACCGACAGTGGCTGATTTCTCTTCACGACTTCGCGCAGCGTCGGCAAATCACTGGCATCCATCCCCATCAATTGAGTCATCGCCTGCACACGGGTCGTGGCATCAGGATGAGCCAGCTCGGCAAACCAATGGGCCACCTCGCTTGCCGTGTGAGTCGGCCGGGTCGCTGGTTCAGTGGTTGGAGTAGACCGTGTGGCGGGCTCGGACGTCGACACAGTCTGCGCGCCAGTTGAGGCACACAAGACGACTGCCAATATCGGCGCCGCCAGGTGAAGGCAGCACTTCTTCATCTCGAACTGTCGCGTCCTTGCGCTCATTATCTCTACAACTTCGAACGCATTAACCTGCTGCCAATTCGATCAATTTATCGGCCGATCGCTGCATCCACGAAATCTTCCGCTGCACCATCTGCAAAAAGGCCAAGCCTTCCATTCGACCGAAATTTCCCGTGGCCGCGATGGGAAAGACCGCCTCGGCAATCAATGCTTCGATCATCAGCCAGGGGATCGTACGGATCTCCGCCTCCGACAGCAGCATTACCTCATCATATCCGCGCAAAAAGCGCTTGTAGCGGCTTTCGTCGAGATATTCCGGCCATTTTGAGACATCCTCATCGCCGCCGATGATCGAAAACTGCAGAGCGCCGTTGGCCGCATCGATGATCCGCGGCAGCAGCCGGGCTGAGTCATAATCGATCACCGCGACGATATGATTATCGCGGAAAAGCATGTTTCCAGGATGCCAGTCGGCATGCACGATCTGCCTCGGCCAGGAATCCAGCCCCGGCGCCTCGGCCATCTGCGCCGCATGGCGATAGCTGTCTTTCAGATACGACAGCAGATCGCCCACTTCCTTGTCATCGACCGCCCCCACCGTTTTCGGGATTGTTTTCAGCCCCTGCTCCACCGACGGCGCGGCATGATAACTGCCCCCCGCCGGCGTCCATTCCGATTGAAAATCAGCCAGCAGCTTGTGATACAGCGAAAGCACCCGGCCGCTTTCGAAAGTGGATTCCAGCGTCATCGGGTAGTTCTGGCCGGGGATGTATTCAAACAGTTCGTAAATGGCGTTCCGCCATTGCAGCATCGAGTTATTCGACTTGCGCGTGCCGATCAGATGCGGCAGCGGAAACTGCTTGCTGGCCAAGTAAAGCTGTATCGCATGGCTGAATGCGACTTTATACGGGTCATCCTTCCCCCGCGCCCGTCGCTTCAAAAGGAATTTCCCCTGCTCGCTGACCACCAGCAGCTTCGGCGCCTTGCGCGACCCGCGCGGGTAATCGGTGATCGAATCCAGCACGCCGATGTCATAATTCGACATCACGATCGCCAGCTCTTCGGCGGTAAACACCTCGCGCTGGCCGGTCTGGCGTGTCTGCCCGGTACCCGAAGATGTGGCTGTGCTCGAAGTGGCAGCAGGTTGCATGAAAGGCCCAAAAACGATCGCGATCTTCGTCCATCATACCGGCCCGTTTTTTCTGGGCAAAGGCGCGATGATCGGACGAGCAATCCAGCAGGTTCCACCTTGGTCGTTGAGACACACGACGCTGTTTCATCTGAAAAAGCCGCGCACAAAGTAAGCGGGCCGGGCCCTCTCCGTCATCCTGTCGCACGTTATACAATTTTACGTTACTGAACGTCAAAAAAACGAAGAGTCACATCTCTCCCTTAATTCGCACATAAAACAATGACACTACAGGTTAGGCGCCCAGATCCGCCCGGATAGCGCGCTCCCTCGCACTGCGTCTTTCTGTCACTCGCTCTCTTTACAAGTCTACTTATCGTTCTCATGAGCCGTCTGTTCCCAGTGTTCAATGCATCAGCAGCTCTATCGCTTCTGCTTTGCATCCTGCTGAGCATCATGTGGGGCTTGACGTATCGAGGAATGAACCGCGTCGGCTGGGAGCGGAACCCGCCGCCTTTTTCTGGACAAGCGGGCCGCAGCATCGATGTTGACGCGATGGCGAACCGGAATTCGCTGCTGATTACCATGGCGAACTGGTCGCCCGATTCGGCCTCCATATCCGCTCAGATTGGAAGTTCTTCCGCGGCCGATCGAGCTCACTTTTTCTGGGAGCAGAAACGCGGCCACTATGTCTTGACGCTCTACCCGCAGTACAACGCCAACTATCTTTATTACCACGTTCGAAGCGGCGTAGTCACAACGACCGCCGGCAAAGGTCAAGGATGGGTGCTGCGCACCGGCGCGCCCTTCTTCGAACTGATCCCTCTGCTTCTTACGACGCCTTCCCTCTGGGTCGTGCGCCGGCTTGTCGTCCAAATTCGCGCGTCAGCGCGCCCGCCAGGGTTGCTGCCACGTTTGCAACTACGATCTTCGCGCAACACCCGACAGATGCCCCGAGTGCGGAGCTGTGCAGACAGACGAACATTGGGAATCTTAAACGACAATCACATCGAAAAATGATCTAAGATGACTAGATATGCGGAAATGGGTTCTCGCCCTGATCATCCTGGCGCTCGTCGGTGCGATGGCGCTCGTCTTATTCAGACGCAGACCCGATCCGCCATCGCTTCCAAGGGAACTTAGCCACTTCGGACTCGCGTGCCTGTTGTACGCTCAAGATCACGGGGGCTCGATGCCTGCGGATATCAACACTCTACCCGCTGCGGGCATGCTCAATCGCGATGTCGCCAGCGACCTTTCAGCGCGCATCGAATATCTCCGTCCCAAGGAGAAAGCTTCATCGATTCCGTCGGATGTCATCATCGCCTACGAAGCTAAGGCGAATGGTTCTGGATATCGAAGTGTTCTGTTTATGAATGGAAATGTCGTGGCACTTCGCGAATCGCAATTCTCCGGATTCCAGCCCGCGCTCGACGGCTTGGTTATCGTCACTCCGTCGGGTGCCTTAGGTACTGAGAAGATTCCGGCCAACTGAAGAATACTGAGACCCCCCCTGCGTCAATTCTTCGAAGGCGGCAGCACGTCAAAGCCTTCTTGTCGCGGCTTGCTTCGTTTGCGCAGTGCAAAGAGCATGAAAACAACGAAGGCGAATGCCCACAGTGCAACCAGCATCATCACGATCAGGGCTAGGTTCGAGACACCAGGGATCCGGACGCCGGCATCGTCCAAAACGATTGCGGCCAAATCGGATATGGGGATGCCGAATAAAAACATGACAACAGCGGAGGCAATCAACAGACGCAGCAGAAGAGCGACACGGTCAATCGAATCGTCTCGCTGCAAGTCATCGGATCGCAATTTTGTCCGGCGGAACAAAGCCCCTCCAATGTGCCTTTACGGTTGTCCAATCCAGATCCCCACTCGGACCGCCAGCAAACCGACGGCAAGGCTGCCGACGATGTTGGCGATGGCTTCAAGCGTCAAGCCGTCTCGGACCAGTCCATTGGATTCCCACATGAAGGTGGAGAAGGTGGTGTACGCGCCGACGAAGCCGACGCCGATGGCCATTTTTGTCGTGTCGGAGAGGATGTGCCGGTCGGCGTACGTGAGGAACCAGCCGAGAAAGAGGCTGCCGGTGATGTTGATAATGAAGGTGCCGAGGGGAAAGCGCGTGGGGAAAAAGTGCTTGCAGAAGACCGCGACTACGAGCCGCAAGACTGCGCCGACTGACCCGGCTGCCGCCACCGCGAGATATTGGTAGAGGAGTTTCACGTTCGCATTCGCTCCGTTTGGCTGCTGCGGAAGTCGTTTGAGTGGATTTGAGTCGGCGGGACTCCCACGAACGACTGTCCGCAGGAGTTATCAGCTCGGCCTATGCTTTGTCTGAAAATCGGCCGGCGGTTATGGCGAACTCCATCGCCGTTGAATTAGGGATGGGAGAATACGAGAGAAGAGGAAGGCGGTCAAACGATGGCCAATCCATAGATGCAGCGTTTGTCGCGAAGAGTTTTTTAGTCAATCGTTGCTCGTAACATCGTCTGCAGTTCCTTCGATGCCATCGGCACCACGGGAGACCAGCCGATAGCCTTCATGAGGTGGTTTTACGCACGGATAGTATAGATATGGTCGGCCCCAGGGATCGCGGACGTCACGTGGCTTAATGTATGAGTGCCAATGCAGTTCTGTGCTGGGCGGCGCCTGAAGCAATGCAGCAAGCCCTTCTTTGCTAGTGGGGTAACGGCCGATGTCGACATCAAACGCATCAAGCGCCGTTTCCAACCTAGAAAAATCTTCTCTGCATACAAGTTCAGGAGGATCACAGCACGTACGCGATGTGAACTTGTCAGATACCTTTACACCGACAGCAGCGAGCGAAATGACTGATGTAATCACAGCAAAGACCACAACCGCCCGGCACGACCGCGTGGCAATGCCACCCCTGTTGTATTCCAAAACACACGGCTTGCGATCGCTCGGCAATGCACGACGGCCTTCGATCATGCCCTTCTACACGCGCCGGCGCGCGAAATAGTTGCGACCATTGACTGGCCTTCTATGCGGTTTTGCGCTTTGTGCCGTTCGCATCTTTCAGGAGTCGCATCAGTCCCAGACTGAACACCTCGGATCGTTTCATGTGCTTTCGCCGGGAATACGCTTCGGCGCGCTTCAAAAGGTCAACTTCGACGGTGATGGAAATGTTGCGCGTTCCTTTGCCGATCTTCGGCCGGCCCATCTTGTTCACCGCGCGCAGCAGTTTGCGATGTTCGGCCGCTGTGGGTGGCCGGGACATCGCGCGAAGCTGCTCGGTGGTCAATTGATCGAGTTCATCCACAATCTTCTGCCGTTCCGCTGGGCTCAGGGCCTCAAATTTCTGGCCGGTCAATTCTTCATCTTTGCGTCGCCTTTTCATGATTTCTCCAATCGGTCATCGGCGCCCTCCGCGTTTGCGCCGTGTTGTCAACGGCATGGCGTGAATGACACAGATGGTGGTCTTTTCCGGATCATCGTAAACGAAAACAACCCGAATTATTCGATCGCCGATTCCTCGTCCTTCGACAAACCATTTTCCGTTGCCGACCTTTCGGTCGCGTCGACTGCGTACCTCGCGACGGACGACCATTTCGATCTCGGCGATAGAGCAACCATGTTTGGTGGCGTGCTCGATGTTGGACTCGTTCCACCGAAACCCTTCGCTCATGCGATGGTTTTTATAACACAAAAGTCTGCGAAGCGGCAGGACTAAAATAATATTTTAGTCGCGTTCGCCCTTCATCGTTGTTGTTTAGCGATCCTTGCTTGCGAGCCGTGGGCCGCGCTCATTGCGGCGCGCAACGACTCGCAAGCGAGCCCGCTAAACAAATTGTCTGTCCCTTTTGCAACAAACAATCCCGCTAAAAACGCGATGGACAAACCGGAGATGAGTTCGCATAAAGTTCGGGTATGGAAACGGAAATCGACGACTACTCCTACCGCGATGCCCTTCCCAACGGCCCAGCTCATCGGCGCGGGGCGGGAATCAATCCGGGCAATCGATTCGAGACCGTTCGGCTGCATGTGCTGGGCGAGGAGATCGATCGGCAATGGATTGAGCGGGAAAACGAGGATGGCTCGGCCAATCGCGTCGAGCGTCATGTTTATTTCGATCGCACGCAGCGGATCATCAACCGCGTTTCCAAGACGGCGGACGTTCCGTTCGACTGGACGATCAACCCTTACCGCGGCTGCGAGCATGGCTGCATTTATTGCTTTGCTCGACAATACCACGAATACCTGGGATTCAGTTGCGGATTGGATTTTGAAACCAAGCTGATGGCCAAGCCCGACGCGGCAAAGTTGCTCAAGCGCGAGCTGGCTTCGCCCAATTGGAAGCCGGAGCCGATCGTGATGTCGGCCAGCACCGATATTTATCAGCCGATCGAGCACAAGCTGCGCATCGCGCGGGAATGTCTGGAGGTGCTGGCGAATTGCGGGCAGCCGGTGACGACGATGACCAAGAGCGCGCTGGTGCTGCGCGATATCGATCTCTGGTCGCGGCTGGCGAAAATGAATGCGGGCCGGGTGACCGTGACGCTGGTGACGCTCGACAGCGAGCTGGCGCAGAAGCTGGAGCCGCGTGCTTCATCCCCCGCCGGCCGGCTGCGGGCGATTCGCGAGCTGACTGCCGCGGGGGTGCCTGTGACGGTCAACGTCGCGCCGATCATTCCGGGGCTGACCGATACCGAGCTGCCGCGGATTCTGCAGGCGGTTGCCGAGGCCGGCGCTCGCCGGGCGGCGTGGGTGCTGCTGCGGCTGCCCTACCAGATCAAGGACCTTTTTCTCGATTGGCTGAGCCGATCGGTCCATCCCGATCGCGCCAAAAAAGTCGAATCGCTGCTGCGAGCCGCGCGCGGCGGAAAGTTGTATGAAGCCTCATATCCCAATCGTCGCCGCGGCCGCGGGCCGATCGTCGAGCAGATCGCCAAGACGTTCGATGTCTTTACGCGAAAATATGATTTGAACCGCGACGTTCGTCCCCTGTCGACCGCCCATTTCCGCCGGCCGGATGTGGGAGGCCAGATGGCGCTGTTTTGAAAGTGCCGGGACCCGTAGATCGCGTAGCCGAAGGAGCCGCGCACGAAGTAAGCGGTGGGAGCGCTCTGCAAAGAAATGGCAGCGCGCAACGGCGTGCAGGCACGCCCGCTAAACGTGGATGTCAAGCCAGCCCTGCGAATTACATTTTCCCGACGGGTACCCCACTCCTATATAATCCTGACAAGATGCAACGACCCAAGCCTTACCAATGGGATTACGACCGCGCTGGTGCGGAAGTCATGATCAGCAGCGGCTTCCGCACGTTTTCGATTGGTGTCTTCCAGTGGCTGCCGAAAGCTTCGGGAAAAGGATTGAAGCGATCAACGACAATTCGAGTCAACGGGTACGTGGCCGATCCGCAGCGAGCGTTTGACCGCGCCGACGAATTATGCCGGCAGCTCAATGCGGAAAATGTAAGATCAGACAACCCGCCAGCGTGGCTTCAGAAGCAATACTCTGTTCCGCGGCCAGCCGACGTGCCCGCGAAGCGTCCATTGAACAGGCTAAGCGGAAGTCAGGTCCGGACCATTCGCGATCAGGTGATGCGCGAGGAGTTGCTGCCCTTGGGCTTCATTAAGGTAAAGGGCGGTACCTACGTTCGCCGGCGTAGCGACCAAATTCATTTAATCGATTTTCAAGCGAACAAATACGGCGGTTCATTTACCGTCAATCTTGCTTTTCACTACGCGTTCGTGCCCCCACCTTACTGTTACGGGATACCGCGAGAACTCACGGCAATTCGCCAAACCGATTGCATGCTTCGATCTCGACTCGGTCATTTTCTGCCGGAAAAGTGCGATACCTGGTTCGAATACGGAGCCGATCGTGCCGCGCTTCGCCAGTGCTTGATCCGGTGCGCTTCGGAAAGCGTGATCATCCTTGATACTCACGGTAGCCAATGGTCCGATCCACAACGAGTTCTCGCGATGATCCAACATAAATTGACCGAATCCTGGCATTGCGACCACAAAGCGCTGACCATTGCAGCCCTTGAAATGGGTCTTGGGCGATTCGAGGCCGCGCTAACAAAATTGGATCGGTGGTTTATTGATTCAAAGGGTTTCGCGGAGCCAAAACTTTACGAGAAACTTAAAGCCATGCTTGCGGCGTTGCAGGCGGGAGGCGCTGGAGCCCGGATGATGGATTGGATCATCGATAGGCGCGATCGAGAACGCTCCAGGTGAATTGGGAGCCATTCATGTCAATTAGGGCCCATGATGATCACATCATCGAGGTGACGGCGGAATCGACAACAATCGCAAAGGTGGGAACAACAAACGCAAGCAGCGTGTAGAGGGCGAGCGAGTCGCGGGAAGTGCGTCGCACGACGGGAACTAAGGCCAGTGATACGGCAATCACCGCAAAATTTGTAAGTGGCCCGATAAAGAACCGGACTAACAGAGAGCTCCAACTGGGGTCATTGGCAGCATAGATCAACAGCGCCGCGTTGATCACGATCTCGATCGTCAGAAGTGCAATCACGCATCCAGGAATTCTTGGACGTTTGGACATGCCCGGCGTCTGGTATGAGAGCATCGCCATTGGGTTCCCGGCTTACACCCCCGCCCCCACCGCTTGTTCAACATGCTTCACCGCATTCTGGAAAATGATCAGTCCCTGCCCCGCATTCGGCAAAGGCTTCATCCGCGTCCAGGCGGGGTGCTGAGTGGGATCGATGTAGCGCTCGGGGTGCGGCATGAGACCGAAGACCAGGCCGCTGGCGTCGCAGATGCCGGCGATGTCGTCGATGGAGCCGTTGGGGTTGTCGGGGAATTGGCCGCCCGCGGGGGCGCCGGTTGCGGTCGCGTAAGTCAGCGCGATTTGATCGCCAGCCCACAGCGCTTTCAACGTTTTGTCATCGGGCGGAACGAACTTGCCTTCTCCATGCGCGACGGGCAGCTCAAAAACGCCGGCGATATCGCGCGTCCAGATGCACTTTTGGCTGCGGGAGGAAAGCGAGATCCAGCGATCGACGAATCGGCCGGAGTCGTTGTTGGTCAGCGTGCAGACCTGGCCGCTGCGCCCGGCAACAGGGCCGGGCAGCAGGTCGGTCTTGATCAGCACCTGAAATCCATTGCAGATGCCGATGACCGGCCGGCCGGAATCGACAAAGCCGTGCAGGGCATCGTGAAGATGATGAGCCATCTGATTGGCCAGGATTCGCCCCGCGGCAATGTCGTCGCCGTAGCTGAAGCCACCAGGGATGGCGAGGATCTGAAACCGGTCCAGCATGTCCGGCTGCTCGAGCAGCCGATTGATGTGGATCGATTCGGTCCGCGCTCCCGCCTGATTGAAGGCAAAAGCCGTCTCGGCGTCGCAATTGGTTCCAGCCGTGCGAAGGATCAGAGTCAGGGGCTTCATTGGGGGAAGTTTACGACGGTGCGGGGGAAGGAACAACTTTAAGGCGTGCAAGCGGATGCAGATCCCGATGAGTCGCGATCGCGCGCCAAGGAGCGCTCGAAGCCGAGGTTAGCCGCGACGCGCTAGCGGAGCGCTTCTCCTAGCGCTCGGAAAAGCGCTCGGCTGGCGCGTCGCGGCTAAACTTGGCTGTTCAATACAACTTTAAATTTCATAGCGCATTCATCGTCATTGATTCAACACCGCTTCGCCCATGACCTCAATGAGCTGTCGGCCGAAGGTCAGGCGATCCTGGGTCGTCGGATGGCGGCCGAGCTTTTTGCAAGTGGCGATGCGCTGTTCCATGAGCAGCACGGGGACCTTCGCCTGATCGTAGAGGCTGTTGGTGTCGTCGGGAGCGAGTTTGGCTTGTGTCATGTGATTTGACGGATCGAAGCTGGTCTTGCGGGCCAGCAGCACATCGAAATGGCGCATCAATTTGATCGTCGCAGGATCGGTGGCTTCAGTGTCGAGATACTCGGCAGTCTCAGTGTTGTGCATGTTGACCATCAGATCGATCCCGTGGCCGCTTGATTGGCAGGCGAGGATCGCTTTCTTGGTGTACCAGATTTCAGGCATGAGCCGGAGAAATTCCGGATGGCGAAGATCCACTTGCCGCCAGTGCTGGTTGACGTCGTAGCCGTTGGCGTTGGAGCGCACCTGCCCATTGGCGCAGCCATCGACATCGACCATCGGCGTAAATTTGAAAACGATCTTGTCGCGCAGAGCCGCGGCGGCGGGATCATCGGATGTGATAAATCGCAGCGCGCCTTCCATGGTGAAAGATGTCCCAGCTTCCCACGCATGCTGGCGAGCCTGGAGCCAGATCGTTTTCTTGCCATTGTCGGGGATGTCGGGATTGGTCACGGTGACCATCGAAATGTCGCGCCCCTGCACGGTCTTTCCGATCACCTCGACGACAGCAGTCGGACATTTGCGAAGGTCATCCAGAAGATGCCGCAGATCAGTTGGCGTGTAGGGTGGAACGTGGGCGATCCAGATTGAATCTTCCTTCGGCGTGAACTTGAGCGTGGTCTCTTTCTTCTCGGCATCGAACACAATCGTCGGGAAATGCTGCCAGTTGCGGCCATCGTTGCTGAAGACCGGCACGATATCCGGCCCCATCGGACAGGCGCCAGGCTTGTCGTGATATTCGCCAACGAAATCGGTGAGCGTGACGGTGATCTCCTTGCCGGCGACGTGATCCATGCGGAAGTAGTACCAGGTGGCCTGACGGTTTCGGCCGCGCTCATCTTCCTGGCCAACGACGTGGCAGCGGAAGGTCGTGTCGCTCAGCCGCTCGATTCGGCCGAGGGAGGCGTCTTCGAAGTTGAGATTGAATGTGATGTCGGCGGCACGAGCGATCGACATCGATACAAAAAGAATCGTGAGTGCGAAGAGCCAAGCCACTAACGATGATCCTAACTGGAAATGCGCGCGGCGATGAGAGTTCATGTTTGTTCCTATTGCGAATCCATGCGTTCGTTAGTGCAGGCTTTGCATGGTCACCAGGATTTTATTTCAACATCGTTGCCTCAGTGATAGACTGCAAGGATGCCCACGCCATTTACATGGGATTTTCCATATCCATCGCAGCGGATGCCCATTCTGGCAGCGAACATGGTGGCGACATCGCAACCGCTGGCGGCACAAGCGGGATTGAGCATCCTGGCGCGGGGCGGGAATGCGGTGGATGCCGCCATCGCGACGGCGGCTTGCATGACCGTATTGGAGCCGACGAGTAATGGGCTTGGCTCTGATTCGTTTGCGGGCGTTTGGGATGGAAAAACGCTGCATGGCCTGAATGCTTCGGGCCGGGCGCCAAAAGCATTGGGTCCATCGCATTTTAAGGGCATGACACAGATGCCCAAGCTGGGTTGGGAAGCGGTGACGGTTCCCGGTGCTATTTCAGGGTGGGTCGCGCTATCAAAGAAATTCGGAAAGCTGCCTTTCGAAGAGCTACTTGAGCCGGCGATCGGTTATGCGGAAAAAGGATTTCCCGTCGCCCCCCAAACCGCGCATGGCTGGAGCGCCTCCACGCGGCTTTATCAGAAGTTTCCCTCCTGGGGCCAAACATTTTTACGGAATGGCAAAGGCCCACAGCCGGGCCAGCGCGTGACGTTTCCCGATCACGCGGCATCCTTGCGCCTCATTGCGCAGACCAAAGGCGAAGCGTTCTATCGCGGAGAATTGGCTGAGAAGATCGTTCAATTCGCCAAGTCCACCGGCGGCTTCATGACGACCGACGACCTGACCTCGCACACCGCCGACTGGGTGGATCCGATCTCGATCGATTACCGCGGCTATCGCCTGCACGAGCTTCCGCCCAATGGTCAGGGTTTGGCTGCGCTGATGGCGCTGGGCATGCTTCGCCAGCGCGATGTGGGATCGCTGCATGTCGATTGTCCGGATGTGCTGCATCTGGAAATCGAGGCGATGAAGCTGGCCTTTGCCGATGCTCATCGATACATCAGCGATCCAAAGACGATGCCGGTGACTCCCGCGCAGTTGCTCAACGAACAGTACCTCAACGAGCGCGCGAAATTGATTGATTTGGAGCACGCGGGCGACCCGCAATGGGGAACGCCCAAGCCGGGTGGAACGATATTGTTAATTGCCGCCGACGCATCAGGCATGATGGTTTCGTACATTCAGTCCAACTACGAGGGATTTGGTTCAGGCATCGTGGTGCCGCATACAGGGATTTGTATGCAGAACCGCGGCGCGTGCTTTGTGCTCGATGAAGGACATCCCAATCAAATTGGCGGTGGCAAGCGCCCCTACCAAACCATCATTCCCGCCTTTGTTTCCAAGCCCGATGAAAATGGCGTGCAACAGCCCGTGATGAGCTTTGGCGTCATGGGCGGCTTCATGCAGCCGCAGGGACATCTTCAGGTGCTGACGCGACTCATGGATTTCAAGCAGAACCCCCAAGCCGCTCTGGATGCGCCGCGCTGGCAAGTCATGAAGCATCGGCAGGTTAGCATCGAGCCCGGATTTGCGCCGGACATTTACACCGAGCTTCGACGTCGCGGGCATGAGCTGACGGTCGCCCAGCATCAAACGGTGACCTTCGGCGGCGGGCAGATTATCTACCGAATGGACAATGGGCTGTACTGCGGCGCTAGTGATTTGCGTCGTGACGGGCAAGCGGTGGGATTCTAATCCTAAGCGGGAATTTTCTGGGGAGGCGATTTGAGCAGATGCGAAATCTGCTCTCGCAATTCGCGAATCGAGAACTCGGCTTTGGTCAGACACTGAGCCGCGCCTAGTTTCAAAGCAGTCGTCTTTCGATCACTGGTACTGAACGCGGTGATGACGATCACAGGAAGCGTCGCCCATTCAGGCGTGGTGCGGATGATTTCCAGCAGACCGACGCCGTCCAGGTCCGGCATCGCCAGATCGAGAAGGACAAGGTCCGGGTGGCGCATGCCCATGGCCAACAGCGCTTCTTTTCCGGTGGCGGCGAAGACGAGGTTGTAGCCCTCGCGCATCAGGGCGTGACGGAGCAGCTCGCGCATTCGCTGCTCATCATCGACCACCAGGATTGTGTGCGTATCAGACATATCTCATCCTTCGCGACAAACGATTCAGTACAAGTTTCTTTATCAGGCGACGCAGCGAACCGCGCTGAGGCTTTCCAGTAAATGCTCTTCAACAATGCGCGACCGCGGACAACTGGCTGGATCGAGGGCCAGACGCACAACAAAGCCGCCGCCGGGCGATGCAGCACCGCGCACCATGATGTCGCCGCCGTGGTGCTGTGCGATGAAAAATGCCATCACCATTTCCAGTCCCAGATCCGATGGATCGTTGGACGGAAATGCGAAAGGCGTAAACATCGAGTTGATGTCGGCCTGGCTCCAAGCCTCACCGGGAGAAGTAATCTGAATCTCGACTTGTCCGTCCTCTGTGATGACGTCGGCGCTGATCGCTAAGGCGCTGTTTTCTGTAGAGAGGCGCCCGGCATATTTCAGCAAAGTTCGAAGCATGCGTGTGGCCAGTTCCAGATTTACTTTCAGCTGAGCGGTCGCATTGACTGAACTGACGGATGCGCTGTGATTTCCAAGCTCAGCCTTGGCTGCATCAACTGTCTGCGTCAGAAGGTTAGTTAATTCAATTTCATCGCCGAACTCTTCGCTGGGACGAATGACCGAATCTCCTACCTTCTGCACAATCTCCAGCAGCCGTTCCTGCTCAGCGCGGGCAAGGGCCAGAAGCTCGCTGTTGGTATTGGGATTGTCGGCCGCATCTTCCAGGAAACATTTCATTGCCGTCAGCGAGTTGCGGACGTGATGAGCGATGCCGTCGGCCATGGTCGCCAGGCCGCGTACGCGGTCGGCTACGACCAGGCGATGCAGCGCATCGCTCTTTTCTCGAAGCAATGCCGTCTTTTCCTGCTGCTGAATGTACGACTCCATCGCCTCGGCCAGGATCTTTTTCAGCTCCGGAAGATTCGGCGGCTTGGTAATGTACTGATGAATCGATCCAAGATTGACCGCCTTGATCGCTGAATCCATATCCGAATAGGCGGTAATCAGCAGACGGACAATCTGCGGCCACTGCTTGCGCGCGTGAGCCAAAAGATCGACGCCGGTCTTTGCGGGCATGCGCTGGTCGGTGAGCAGCACGCCCACATTCGATGACTTGTCTTCCAGGATGGCGATCGCCTGATCGACACTGGTGGCGGTGAGGATGCGGAAGTCCTTGGCAAAGCCTTTGGCAAAGTACTTCAGCGCCTGCTCCTCGTCATCCACGTACAGGACGGCGAACTTCTTGTAATCAACATCGTTACTCATGCTGCCTCCCGTACAACGGCCGCCGCTCCAAGATCGAAAGTGACTTTCGTCCAGCTTCCTTTCTCACTGGCGATGGCGATATTCCCGCCATGATTCTGGATGATCGTGTGACAGATGCTAAGTCCGAGCCCCGTGCCTTCGCCGGGCTGCTTGGTAGTAAAGAACGGCTCGGTTAGGCGCGAAAGATCGGCCTCCGCGACGCCACAACCATTATCTTCAACTGAAATATTCAGGCGCGAACCCTGCGATTGGCTCGAAACCAGGATGCGGGGTTGGCGCTGATCGGCCACCTGCCGTAACGCGTAGGCCGAGTTCACGAGAAGGTTCATGAAGACATGAACGATCTGCGTCTTTGCGCCGACTGCGACACAACCGGAGATTGCCGAATGATCGACTGGAATGGTCCCGAGTTCGTGCGCCGTCAGTCGCAGCGCCGTAGTGAGCGCTTCCCCAAGATCAAAAGTCTCCCGCATTTCAGCCGGAGTCGGATGGGCAAAGGCGCGAAGGTCTGAAATAACGCCGCGAATGCGCTCCATGCCCTGGTGGATATCGTTAAGCGTTTCGTTCAGTGACTCGTTTTCGCCCGCTTCACCCTTCGCCACTTGCAGCGCCATGAAGGTGTAGTTCAGAGGATTGTTGATCTCATGGAGCAGACCGGCCGAGAGCTTGCCGAGGGCGTTCATCTTTTCGCTCTGTACCAATTGGACTTCGGTGTCCTGAAGCTTCTTGAGCGTGCTTGCCAGCTCGACATTGTTGTCGTGCAGTTCGTGACGAAGGCTGAAATCCGCAAACCGCCGGATTGCGTTGTAATGGCAGGCGGTAATTGCAATGACCGCCGTTGCAATCAGAAACACGAGGTTGGTCGCCAGCGCGCTGTAATGAACACCAGTGGAGGATCGTATCCGCGTGGATGGCGGAAGCCAGGCGTGCAGGAGGCAGGCCAGCGCATAGAGCGCCATCACCATGACGCAGCAGGCGACCGCCTCGCCGCGCGAATACGGAATGAGCAGGATCGTTCCGGTAAAAATGAGGTTCAGGCCCGCGTAGTACGGCGATACCGCCCCTTCCGAGGCATAGATCATCCAGCAGATCGCCAGCGCCGGCAGCATCGTCGGTGCATAGCCGAGGATTTTGATCTGCCTGCGCCCCAGTGGCATGCACAAGATGGCCGTCAGCGGTAGCAGCAGCAGATCATGCAGGATCCGCATCTTGATCAGCGGCCAGAGTAGTTGCGGGTAGGTGTAATAATCGAGAGCAACGCAGGCCGGCACCAGCACCAGCGCAAGGACACAGCATGCCTTGACGTTGCGCACTCGAAGATCCGTATCGAATTTGCGATACGCCGCTTCGAGCGGGGTAATGGGAAGTTCGGTGGCCGGCGATCTCATACCATATAGGCGCGCACCGGCGGCAACATCGCCTGCCATTGCGCAGCGCCTATCGGTGATATCGGCTGGCCACGGGACTCACTTCGGGATCGACAGAAGCAGGAAGATTTAATTCGCGTCTGCCGTGCGAGATAGGATTATTTCGAAGGGCCGCAAATCAAATGCGGCTGATTTCCATAAACAGGATGTTCTTGTTTTCCTCAACGAACGAGTTGATTTGCACGGAATGTGCTGGCAGAGAGGCGGCTAAAGCCAGCATCTGCTCTCGCGTCCGATAAATCAGCTTCCAATCCATGAAAGCTTCCATATAGCCTGCTCCCTCAATTCCAGGCAAAAAATTCGCGACGATCAGCTTCCCCCCTGGATTGAGCATGTGATAGAGCCGCTCGGTCAGCTTCGCGGCAAGCCGGTCATCAAGGTAATCGTACAAGCCGGTACTGTAGATCAGGTCAAACGTCTCATCGGCCAGCGCGCCTCGGAATAAGGCCTTGATGGAATTACAAACCGGGACGACACCCAATGGCCCTAGTTCATGACGCACCACTTCGATGCTCATCTCGTCCTGATCCAGTCCGATAAATCGCCCGGCTCGACCGGTGCGAACGGCCTGCGCCATCCAGGCTTCTCGAAGATGGCCACATGCAACGGAAAGTATGCTTGGTCGCGCAACGCGCTCGCAAAGCTGATCGATGGCATCGCGTACGACATCTCGTCGAGCACGCACCGCCTTGCAAGCAGGCGTATCTCGATTGTATTCGAAGATTTGCTGGCCGATTTGCGAAACCGACTCGGCTTCCGAAAGCCGGCAATCGCCGCTGTAAATGTAATCGATCAGGACCGCATCGCCGGGATATCCGCGCGGCTTGCGGAATGATCGACGTGTGAAAGGATCATCTAAAATGAGTTGTGCCACCGGATGGCGCCGGCAATAAGCGATTGCGTGCTCCCAGGCGGCAGGCTCGCAATCCTGCTTCAGCTTTGCGAGCCCTGCCATCAAATTATCCATTGCTTCGGTTATATTCGCGGGCGATTCCTGCAACGCCTGATGGGTGTGATCCAGCAAGCTCGCAGCCATGATCTCGGCGATGCCGACGCCTATCAGCGGCGACGAAGACGGAATACGAATTCCGCCCTCTCGCAAGGCATTAGCGCGCTCAATGAGAACCGGCGAAATGCTGTTACCAAGTACAGATAATTGCGCCACGACGATACGCCTTCCCGGCAAAGGCTTTCCTACGATGCTGCAGTTGGCAACTTATTAAGCGCGCAGAATCCCACGGCTCGGGACGACCCCGATATGCTGATGCGCGCCAAGTTGCTTCAGTCGTTGCGGGCTAGAAATGTACCCGCTCGGTGGCAGGTACTAGCCCGACTCCCGAAAGCCATTGCCCAAATACAAACTTCAACCGGATCGGCTCCGAGCCCTTTGACCGACCAGGTCGGTCACTTCGCAGCCGTCCGCACATGAGCCCGCATGCTAAACTAACGTGCCCCATTTGTGCAAGAAAAATCTGCGCAAACGTATGGGGCAACAAGGACTTGATAAAAACGGCGATTCGAGAAAAACGGTTGCTCTTTTATAAGACCGCAGGCGGTGTAACCCCGACAACCCGTCAAATTCGCACGTCCAGCAATCAGCTATCGATTTTCCTGATCGTTACAGGCGGTCAGGTCCGCTCCGTTTTTGGCCGATGCTGCATTTGTTCGATGCCGTTGCATTTCCGCTGCGTTGCGAAGGCGCGGCGGCATCAGGATGCGAACGATCCTTCGATCAAGCAAGTGAGATTTGGATGCATTTCAATACCTTCAAGCGGGCAGTGTTTGTCGCGGCACTCGGCTTCGGCCTCGTTTCTGTTGCACGTGGTGGCGGAATCGAGGTACCACAACAGGGCGCGCGAGCGGCCGGCCAAGCCGACGCCTTTACCGCGCAGGCGGATGATCCTTCGGCAATCTTCTACAACCCTGCCGGCCTGACGCAACTCAAAGGTACCAATTTCTCCGGCGGCGTCTTTGCAATCTTCCCCGAGTTTCATTTCAGCGGAGGAGGCGGCGAGTCGATGCAACTGCCTTCGGTACTCCCCCACCTCTATGCCGAAACAGATTTCGGCCTCGATCGATGGCGCTTCGGCATCGGCTTGAACGATACCATGGGAATCAATGAAGATTGGGGAGACAAAGGGCCGCTTGCGCTTCTGGTTGACAAGGCAAGTCTTACCCTGCTGAGTCTATCGCCGACGGTCTCCTATAAAGTGAACGATCACCTTTCCGCGGGCGTCGCATTGAATGTGTATTACGGCGAGTTGAACTTGCGCCGCAATGTTGTACTCGGCGCTCCCCCAATTCCCGAGGGTACTTTCCATTTCCGTGGACATGACGAAGCGGTTGGCGTTACGCCGGGCATCATGTGGAAAATCGACGACCACAATACACTGGGTGCCTACTACCGCTCGCCTTACCAGCTCGATTTTAGCGGAGATGCCCGGATCACCGCGAAGGGCGTTCCGGAAATCGGACCCAGTTCCACAGACGCGAGACTCGATTTTCCACAGAGCGCCGGAATCGGATACGCGCTGCGACCGATCCAGCCGCTGAAGGTCGAGGCGGATGTGATCTGGACCGATTGGAGTTCCTTTGGAACCAGCAAGTTTTCATCCAGCAATCCTGCCTTCAATGGGCAGAAGACCGTCTTCGATTGGAAGAGCGGCTTCACCTTCCGCCTTGGTGCGCAGTATGACCTGACCCCCCATTGGGTGCTTCGGGCTGGCTATGCGTATGGACAGAACGCCATCCCGACGTCTACATTCTCACCGCTCGTGCCAGACTCAAACTATCACCTGTTTGCCGCCGGTATCGGGTACGAGACCGATCGCTGGAGCGTTGACCTCGCCTATCAGTACATCTACCGCGAGCGCCGGCACATCCATGACAATCTGTACTCGCCGCTGACCGACGGCACCTGGGATAACCAGATGAACTGCCTGATGCTGACGGCCGGCTATAAGCTGTAGCGCAATTGATCAGCCCCTTCGACCCATCTGAGGGCGAGCCCCGCGCTGGGCGTGCTTCGGCCCATTCCATCTACGCTTTTGTTGAAATGAATTAGCGCCCGGCTTCCCGGGCTTCCCGCGAAAAGCGTGCAGCGGATGCCGCGCCGGTGATGCCGGAGTGCGGCGTTCATTGTTGCGCTGCTCACCACCGTGGGGGTGACGCATCGGCCGATTATGCTCGTGCTGGTGCTGATTGGGATGCCGCGCCGGCTGCGGATGCATCGGCTCTGCCTCAAAAGTGGGATGATCCTTGCAAATCGAAATAGGCTTGCGGATCAATCGTTCAATCGCTTTGAGATTGGGAAGTTCCTCTGGATCGCAAAACGACAGTGCGATGCCGCTCGCGCCGGCACGAGCCGTGCGCCCAATGCGATGAACGTACGTCTCCGGCTCATCGGTTAAATCGTAGTTGACGACATGCGTGATCCCATCGACGTCGATCCCGCGCGAAGCGATATCGGTCGCCACCAGCACCGGCGTTTTGCTGTTGCGGAAATTCTCCAGGGCCCGCTGCCGGGCGTTCTGGCTTTTGTTGCCGTGGATGGCTTCGGAGCGGATTCCGCGCGAATGAAGATGCCGCACGACACGATCGGCACCGTGTTTGGTGCGCGTGAAGACGATTGTGCGTGCCATCGAAAGATGGTCGTACAAATGGGCCAGCAAGGCGGCTTTGCTGCGACGGGGAACAAAATATACCGACTGTGTAATCGCGTCGGCGGTCGAAGCAACCGGGGCGACCTGCACGACCGCGGGATTTTTCAGGAACATTTCGGCCAATCGCCGCACCTCGGTCGGCATGGTCGCCGAGAAGAGCATCGTTTGGCGCTCGGTACGAAGCTTGGCCACGATCCGGCGAATGTCGTGGATGAAACCCATGTCGAGCATGCGATCGGCTTCATCGAGCACGAGCACTTCGATTTTGGTCAGGTCAACCAGTCCCTGGTTCATCAGATCGAGCAATCGGCCGGGCGTGGCGACGAGAATGTCCACGCCGCGACGAATCGACTGCACCTGTGGATTCTGATTGACGCCGCCGAAGATGACGGCACATCGGAGGGCCAGATGCTTGCCATACGTGGCAAAGCTCTGGCTAATCTGCGTCGCCAATTCGCGTGTCGGGCAGAGCACCAGTGCGCGCGGCTTTGCCCCATTTGCGGAAGCGGGAGCAGCGGCAAGACGATGCAAAATCGGTAGCGCAAAGGCGGCGGTCTTTCCGGTGCCGGTCTGGGCGCAACCTAAAAGGTCGCGGCGCGCTAGCGCCGGTGGGATCGCCTGCGCCTGAATCGGCGTGGCGGTTTCATAAGATTCGGAGACAAGAGCACGGAGAATCGGCTGGGCCAAACCCAGTTCGGCAAACTGCATGGAGATTCCTTCTGGCGGACAATGCGCACCCGAAGGACCGCCGGCAGATGCCGGACAAAAAATCAGCCGGTGCGCTACAACTGGGCTTCGGATCAGGAAAGTGCCGCGAACGCGGGCTTCATGAAAAGTCGAGGCAGGCAGTTGTCTTTAGACCACATTATATCGGTACGTTGTGGGATGTCCATGAGTTTGGCAAAAGTTCATGCGCAACAATGAAATGCGCATCAAAAGCGGCGGTCTCTGGCACTCCATTTGTGGACTCCTGAGCATGCTTCAGCTTAATCCCCCGCTTGTGCGCGTCGTCGTGGGCGGCCCGGGATGGATCGGGCCAATGGGAAAAGGCGTGGCTAACCTCATTGAGCCGGGCCATCGGGATGATGATCTGGTCTGGATCATCGACATGGATGAAAATGGCGAAACCTGGTGCGTGCCCAATCGCTACGTCCGCGCGCCCCGAAACATCACCTATGGCCGGGCGGTAAATAAAGAAGCCGGCAATGAGACGGGATCAGCAAGCAATCCTGAACAACCCCCCGCGCGATCGCGCAATGGACATCGCACCTGATGCGGACAAAGCGCCGAGGCTGGAATACGCGCCTCCCGAAGAATCTCAAACCGCCGGCTGGGTTATCCTTTGGCTGATTTGTGGCGGATGCAGCATCGTGGCAGGCCTCTGCTTGTATCTTCTGCTTCTCGCCACGTAGTGGGCTGCTCGCCGAGCCTCGGAACCTCCAAGCCTTGTGCTGCCTTCGGCACGAGAGACAATCATCTTCTCCAGCAACCCCGCAACAAGGGAGATTCATGGGTGGGCACTACG
>Ga0207695_10000738_pt1 | contig 63394 bp, 41 predicted proteins | sample KBSC54metaG_FD_184354 | JGI IMG/M metagenome (GOLD analysis project Ga0207695, IMG submission 184354) | Corn rhizosphere microbial communities from Kellogg Biological Station, Michigan, USA - KBS C5-4 metaG (SPAdes) (version 2) | ecosystem: Host-associated > Plants > Roots > Rhizosphere > Soil...
AGGCGCACACATCGCTCAAAGGTTCAAAAGAGATCGGCCCCGACGGCCTCGCCAATTGCAAAAACTAAGACGTTTTCTTAAACGCTTTTAGGTTAACGCTTATGGGACAGCCATCCCTACCCAAGCTGTGCGCGAGATCCGTACTAGTCCTCCTCCTAAGCGCCCGAATCAGAAGGCCCTCGCGAAGTCACGCGGGACTCGAGAGCCGGGCTGTTTGATTTTCACTAAATTTTGCTAAATTGCCTCCGCCTGCCCGGCAGAAGAGCTGGCATTGGGCATGCCGGCGGCATGCGATCACTTACGGCACCGTAAGTTGCAGGAGCGCCTGGTTGCCATCCGTAAAGGTAGCGACGATGGCGACATTTCCATCATCGTCATAACCGCTCGCCGCTCCGATCGAGCCCGGCGCGGCCTGAAGAGCGCGGAAGGTTCGTACCGTTTTGCTCGAGCCATCCACGGTTACGGATTGCCCCGTGCGGAAAAGCAGACGCAGCGTGCCAAGGCTATCCATTCCCCAAAGACCCAGGTTGTTCTTTACTGTGACCTGATCCGCGGCATTTACCGCCAGCGTGCCGAGAAAGATCGGTCCGAGATAAGGATTCTTGGGAAGGACGACCGACGAGAACCCTGCCCAATGTCCGCCTCCCGGAGCTGCGGCGCCGACATTGGCGATGATCGTCCCGCTATCGTCGAGAGGTGCATACCAGATGCCGGGACGACCCACGCCATGGCTGCTCATCGTGACCAGACAGGCGACGGCGCCGTCTGCTCCCGCAATCGGATCCGAAAAGCTTGTGAGTGTGACGCCGGTCAACGGCGCGCCATTTGCGTCCGCTGTAACTGGATCACCTTTGCGGGCCAATACGGTGGCCGTTCCCGAGTTGGGAAAGAAAATCAAAGCCACATCATTCGCCGCGGTGGCGCCTCCCTGTCCATCAGCCAGCTTTGCGAGCGCGGCGACGCCATCCGTTCCGAAACCGGGAAGGCCAAAGCTCGAAATGGTCGTTCCGTTGAGGCCGGGAATCTGCGTCACATGACCGGTTTCTGCATCGAGAATCCAGTCGGAGCTGGATAGTGCATCGACGACAGGGATTTCGTAAAGGGCTTCCGAGTTATCAGTGAAAGTTAGCCGCACGCCGATGGTTAAGTCATCGATTCGCCAGCGCTCATCGGCAAGTGTCCCTTTGCTGCCGGTCAATACGCCGATCACTTTTACGATCTTGCCGTTGATGCGATCCCCTTTTCGGATGAGCGGCAGTGGATCGACTTGCAGAGGCGTGTTGGCAAAAAGGGCGACATTGTTCGTGGCTCCCACCCCCGGACCTTTAAGGCTGGCCATAAAAAAGCAGATGGGGCCGTTCCCATCGATCGCGAGGAATTCCTTAAGGGCTGCAGTCGGGTTGAGAAGAAATTCGCCGGTATATGCCGCAAAAGATGAATTTCCCACGGTTAATTCAGTGCCCTGTTTCGGGATGCGCTCCAAATACGCATTTCCACTCGGTGGATAAACGATTCCGTTGTCGACAGGGTTGACTGTCCAATTACTTAGCGGGCCGTTCCCGGTCACGGCGAGGAGATTGCCATTTGGGGAAATGATGGCGGTGGACTTTTTGCCATCGACAGATTCGGTTCCGAGATAGATGCCCAATTCCGGAACGCCGAAACCCGTATGCACGGGAAAAATGGATTCGGATTCTGTAAAAGCGGTTATCGAAATCGATACCATGTTTGGCACGACCTTTAGAGTTACTGTCTCGGTGGTGGTGTTGCCGACCTCGTCTGAAGCCGTGAATTCGATGGCGCGGAGTCCGGCTGTGAGGACGGTGGCCGGAGCTGGGGATTGTGTGATAGAAACCGTGCCGGTGACCGTGGTCGCCGAGACGAGATGTCGGAAGTCCGGCAATGGCATTCCTTCTTCATATCCGTTTCTCGGGATTTTTGATGTATCGATGATCGGGGCGGCAGCGTACACCATGACCTGACTCCCATCTGTGGTGGCGGTGATAGGAGTTAGTGCATTACCAAAAAGGTCCAATAGTACGATGGAGAAGGTCAGCACTCCCGAGGGGAGCCGATTTGTGACATTCACCGTTGCCTGCCACGTATTTCCGGTCGGATTGGAGACACTGGCGCTTTGTCCTCCCATTATCACGGTGGGCGTTTGAATTGCCTGAGCGGAGGCAAAGCTGAGGGTGATGGAATCACCCAGTTTTGCCTTGGTGGGATCGGCATTACTTGACGCCACAGTGATGGGAGATAGGATGCCGAGCGTATAAGCCTGCACGTATTCCACGAGGCTCGAACTGTGCGTGGCACTTACCATGTGGCCACGGGCCCGGATGGATCCACTCGCCGGCAGGTTCAAACCGAAAATCCACCATTCATTCTGTGTGTACGTGCCCGATCCCAATGGAGTCCAGGTGACACCGCCATCTGTCGTAACCTCGAAGCTTGCAGATTCAAGGACCGGGGCAGTCCCACTGCGCCGCCAAGCGATTTGAGTGGGATCCAGTACCAGCAGTTGCTCCGTTGCCGGTTCATTGTGGAAAGCGGCAAGGCTGTCTTGTGTGCTGAACAGAATGCTTCCGTCTGCCTTCAATGTGACGCCTTCTCCCGGAGGGGAGAGGGGATTTGTCTGGAATGCGGTGTCGACCATTCCATCGGGATGCAGCCGTAACGGGTTTGTCGCCGAGCCCACGATGATGTCACCATTTGTTTGGACTGCGATGCTGGACACCTCGGTAAGTAATGCCGCGTCGGCAGCAAAAGTAGTATCGAGATGGCCGTCTGGATTTAATCGAAGCAGGAGTTCGGTTCCGCTCGGAGGGAATCCGGCTTGGTAGAGCAGAGAGACGTCGCCACCGATCAGGATTTTGCCATCGGCTTGAAGCGCGATGCTATCTATCAGGGAATCCAGCTGGAGGGAGGTGAAAGTCGAGTCGGAGGCTCCGTCCGGGTTGAGGCGTCGGACGAAATCTCCGCTGCTGACCAATATATATTGGTCCGGCTGGCAGACAATGCAATTAATAGTAGCTGTCGCCGGTGGTGCCGAAAAATCGTGGTCGACACTTCCATCGACGTTGAGTCGGCTAATATGACTTACGGGAGTGCCGTTGACCGATGTAAACGCCCCACCGAGCAGGATCTTTTCGTCCGATTGGATTGCCAGACAATAAATGGGGCCGTTGGCTCCGGAGCTTGAATTGAATGTGGAGTCGATACTTCCGTCCGGATTAAGGCGCGCGAGGTTGTTTCGTGCTGTGCTATTGATTTGAGTGAAAGTCCCAGCGATGACGATCTTTCCGTCGGCCTGGATTGCGAGGCCGGAAATAACATCATTCGAACTCCCGGTTTGTGCAGAAAAGGAAGGGTCCGGAGTGCCATCGGGATTCAGCCGCACGATTGTTACGCCTGATGCCGGCGGAAGTGTGATCGAGACGACCTTGCCGTCCGGCTGAACCGCCACCGGCAGAAACGTGGAAGAGTTATTCGTCGTGAGCGGAGAGAATGTAGGATCGTTGGACCCGGCAAATGGTGCCGTCGGCAAAGCTTGAATCCGCTCGATGGGATAAGTGGAGATTCCGTTGATGGAGACGACGCCGCGCGCACGAATGATGGCGCCGGCAGGAAGATTTGAGCCGGTCCATTGCCATCCTCCGGAGATGCGCTGGCCGTTCCCGAGCAGATTCCACGTCGAGCCATCTATCGAGATCTCAAAGGTCACCTGGTTGACTTCCGGAAGCAACCCGCCCCGCATCCACTGTAATGTTCCCGGAGCCGGGCTGCTCACGCTTTCCGCAATATCGTTCGGCTGATTGATGAGTCGAGCGATGCCCGGTCGTGAGGCGTCGGAGACTTGCGTGAAATCGCCGGTAATCAGTACCGAGCCCCGAGCCTCAACAATCAAGGAGGTGCTATCTTTGTTCGGCCGTGCGAATGCGAAGGTGCCATTTTCCAAAAGGCCAGTCAGACCGTCGGGATTGACCATCAGAATTTCCCCATCCGTAAGCGGCGCAATGCCGGTGGCGACAAAGAGCCTGGGTTTAAAAGTCGTGTCTAAGCTGCCGTCGGTATTGATCCGGGCGAAGCCGCCTGCCGTGATGCTATTGAACTTTTGGAAGAGTCCTCCGAGAAGAACCTGTCCGTTTCGCTGAACCGCGAGGACGTTGACTTTGTCGTCTGCTCCGGTTCCAGGATCGAAACTCGCGTCGAGCGCGCCATTTGTTTGGAGCCGCGCGATGCGACTGATCGGAGTCCTGTCGAAGTGAGTGAATTCTCCGCCGATTAGCACGGTGCCGTCGCTTGCGACGACGATACAATTCACTGCCTCGTCGGGTCCTGCTCCGGGATTGAATGTCGGATCGACGCTGCCATCCTTATTTAACCGGATCAAGTGGGTCGGAAGAATTGCACCTTGCGAATTGAAGCTGCCGCCCACAAGGATCTTTCCGTCCGCCTGGATCGCGATGCACTTGATGCCGCCTTCCCGAACGCTGGGAGCCGCGAATGAACTGTCGACGCTTCCATCGGCGTTCAGCCGCCTCAAGCCGGCGTCTGCCTGTAGGATCTTTCCATCCGGCTGTGTGGCGGAGAGGCCAAAATCATACCGTGGTGGGAACGTTGTATCGAGACTTCCGTCGATATTGACTCGAAGAAGACCTGAATAGGGTGTCTTGGGATCGACCTGGAAATCACCACAGAGCACAATTTTTCCGTCCGATTGCGGCACAGCAGAGCGAACGGACACAGGGATCGAAGTAAATACAGGCGTCAGGGGAGGATCGAAGACCGGGTCCAGCTGGCTGGGCATATCTGGAACCAAAGTCTCGACCGCCAGCGCGGAGGCGAGCTGTATCGCGAGAGCGGCGACGGCAATGACAACGAAGACTGCTGAGCGCGAAAACGTTGGGTAACGCATGGGTGACAAATGTTTGGCGGCCTTCCAAACGTCGCGGCTCCGCGGCCGCAGCCCTGTCCTGAAAGCTCGCGCAGGCTTTTACGCAGGAATGGTGGTCTGGCAAGCGAGATTTGGCTTTGTTGCTTTTGCCGGAAACCAAGCTCCGATATCAGGGTTCCACGCGTGGAAGGAAATGCCCGGTCCGGAGCCATCTTTGCCCGGACCGAATGTTTCCATCCGCTTTTGCCTCGCTATGAAATTGTTCCTCCTCGTCTCCGCCAGCGCCGCGCTGGCCTTCTGCTCCTTCCCAATTCACGCCGCCGATAAAAAGCCCAATGTGCTTTTCATCGCCGTGGACGACATGAACACGGACCTGGCCTCCTACGGCAGCCCGACGGTGAAGTCGCCGAATATCGACCGGCTGGCCGCGCAGGGAGTGCGCTTTGAGCACGCCTACTGCCAGTTTCCACTTTGCTCGCCGAGCCGCTCGTCGCTCATGACAGGGCTCCGGCCGGACACGACGCGGGTATTCGATTTGCAATATCATTTCCGGCAGGGACTGCCCGACGTCGTCACCCTGCCGCAGATGTTTATGAAGGCCGGCTATTATGCCGGGCGGGTGGGCAAGATCTATCACTATGGGAACCCGGGCGATATCGGCACGAGCGGCCTCGATGATCCTGCATCCTGGCAGGAAGTCGTGAATCCCGCGGGGCGCGATAAGACCGCCCTGGAGCTCGACGTGATTAACTATACGCCGAATCGCAAAGGGCTCGGCTCTTCCATGGCCTATCTCTCCGACAAGGTGGGCAAAGACGAAGAGCATACCGATGGCAAGGTGGCGACGGAAGCCATCCGCTTACTGGAGAAGCACAAGGATCAGCCTTTCTTTCTCGCTGTGGGTTTCTATAAGCCGCACTGCCCGTGGATAACTCCGAGTAAGTACTTCGATCTCTATTCGCTCGGTGAAATCCACCTCCCGGAAATCGCGCCCGACTATCGCTCCACCGTGCCGGCGCCAGCGCTCGCCTCGACGCGCCCCTGGCCATACAACGGAATCACACCCGGGCAGGCTGTGGAATGCAAGCGCGCCTACTATGCGGCGATTTCATTTGTCGATGCCCAGATCGGCCGCGTGCTCGATGCGGTGGACCGGCTCGGGTTGCGTGACAATACGATCATCGTTTTCTGGAGCGATCATGGATATCATCTCGGAGAGCACGGATTGTGGTTCAAGCAAAGCTGCTTCGAAGAAGCGGCACGCGTGCCCGTGATCATCAGCACGCCGGGCATGGCGTCAGCCGGAAAGACTTCTCCACGCTATGTTGAGTTACTCGATCTCTACCCGACACTGGCGGATCTTGCCGGAGTGACTCCGCCTGCCGGCCTGGAGGGAGTCAGCTTGCGTCCGCTGCTCGAGCAACCCGATGCAAAGTGGGGGCGGCCGGCCTTTACGCAGGTGGAGCGCGCCGGTTTCGCCGGACATAGCGTTCGCACGGATCGCTGGCGCTATACGGAATGGGATTTCGGGAAAAAAGGCGCGGAACTGTACGATCAGTCCTCGGATCCGCAGGAACTGCACAACCTTATCCAGGAGGAGAAATACGCCCCAGTCGTGGCCGAGCTAAAGGCCTTATTGAAAGAAAAGCACCCCGCCCGTGTCGAGGGCGGCAAAGCGCCTCCCAAGAAACAGAAAGACGGCGAGTAAATGGCGAAGCTACATAGTGGAAGCGGCGTCCCGCCGCTTGAGTGCGTGGAATAGAAAGGCGGGCCTCGAATTCAGATCGGTCCGCGGTGGGTGGAGGGCGCTGCTTCGTCAGCGCCGGGGTGGGGGAGGCCGGTGGCAGGCACTCTTCCTCTTCATCATTATCCCATAAGTAGACGGGACAAAGATGAAGATGATCATGAAGAGGAAGAGGGATTGCGGATAGAGCGTGGAACGGCAGATTCGTTAGATGTTAGGAGTTTAGCGTTGGTAGTTGGGTGTTTTTCGCGAGAAGACAAGATCCACGCGTATCCTGCAACCGACGTGTTTCAAGCGGCGGGACGCCGCTTCCACTATCCGCCGCTGCGCCCCTCGCCGCAGCACTGACGAAGCAGCTCCCTCCAACGCCGCGAGCCACCTCGTTGATCGGACGATTAAAAACGCCCAACTACCAACGCTAAACTCCCAACATCCAAAGAGGGCTGACTTCCACGCAAGCTATGAAAACGGCCTTTTATATATCACGAACAGGAAGCGATGTTCTAAAATAGATCCAGTATGGCCACGATGAGGGAGCAGATCGTTTCGATGAAAAAATAACCGGTCACGATTCCGCCGAGGGGCGAATCGTCTCGGGGATGGCCGTGGCGCTGATCCATTTCAGCGGGTACGACCGACGGGCCAAAATCATGGCCACAGGGACACTGTCGCCAACCTTGCCAGGCCTGCCGTGTTCCGCATTTTGGGCAAATCTGTTTCATCGTTGGGGCGTTTTAAAACGTTCCAGACGATCGCATGGTTTGCCGTTCCTGGCGAGTTATTGCCGATAAACCGGCGCCGCGTCAAACGGGCCGCTCCGCGCCAGCCCGCGCCGTTCTTCATTCCAGCGCCAGTTCGGATGACGAATGCACGCCAGCGCTTCCTTCACGTCCATGCCGCCCGCCGCTGTGGCTGTGAACCGGGCGCGATGGCGATTCCAGGCTTCGCGTTCCTGTGCGGTGGCATTGTATTGGGAGCGATAGGGGACGCGATTGCCAACTAACATCACCAGATAACCTTCGATGCCCCAGCTATTCTCCTGGGTCCGGAGAAAATAGCGGCCGAATCCCGTCGGGCCGTTCTCCTCATAGAATTCCAGCAGTTCAGCAAGACCGGACAGATCGGTCTCATTCCGGCATCGTTGCCAGTACGGCGTGTCCAGCCGAGTGTTATAGCGGTAATGCAGCGCGAGGAAATTACGCACGTCCTCCCACATGCCGGTGATTCGTCGATTGAAGAGCTTTCGCATGGTGGGCGTCACCTGCATCGCGCCGTTTTGCAAGAAACTCACTAGCGCCTGCGATTCGGCGCAGACGATCATCAGCGCGGTCGCTTCGAGTGGTTCCACGAACCCGGAGGAATTCCCGATCGCCACGACATTGTCCACCCACATATTGCGGTAACAACCGGAACGAAACTTCACCACGCGCGGTGGTTCCTTGATCTTCGGATTCTTGCGCAGGAACTCCGCCACGGCTTCGTCATCGGAGATGGCGTGCGAAGAGAAGACATAGCCGCGATTGATGAAATGTTCGTGTTCGATCTGCCAGGCCCAGCCGGAATCCATGGTCTCAGCGGTGGTATAAGGCAGGATCGGCTCATCGGTTCTGGCCCAGCCGCCGACTGCCGCACGATCGCAAAAGAGCGAGTGATCAAACGGGATATAGGGCTCCTCCAGAGTGCGCCCGAGCAACTCACTGCGGAAGCCGCTGGCGTCGACGAAGAGATCCGCTTCGAGTCGGCGCCCATCCTCCAGATGCAAGGCGGCGATGCCAGTTGGTCCGCGTTCCGCTCCGCTCACTTTGGCATCGATGAAGGTCACACCCGACTCCAGAGCAATGCTATGCAGTGTCTCGACCAGCTTGCGGTTTTCGATGTGGAAGGCGTGCCAATCCTGGATGTCTGGCCCGGCCCCGCGCGGTTGCCGCGGGAAGACCTTGCCGTGGGCCATGCAGGCGGAAGCGACATCGCAGCATTGGAAATCGTCGTCGCAATAATAGCCGTTTGGCTTCGCGAGGTCGCTCCACTGGGCATCGAGTTGGAGAGAAAAAGTATAGTCAAAGTGCGAGCGCGGCCCCCAGAGGAACCGGGCGCCGATCTTCCATGTGGGTTCGGCCTGCTGATAGAAGCGTTTCCGGCTGATGCCGAGATAGTCAAAGAGCAGCGTGGGGAAATTGGGATTTGTCCCTTCGCCGACCCCGATGACACCGATCTCGGAACTGCCCACTACGCAGACCTGGAGGGCGGGGATTTTGCATTTCAGGGAAAGCGCCGCGATGAGGCCGGCGCTTCCAGCTCCGAGGACGATGACGGATTGTATCACAGTGAGGGGAAAACGCCGCGCGGGTGCTATGCGCGGCGTATGATGGTTTTAGGATGAGATGCCCGGTGGGTCAAACTTTGCGGTGGATGTGGAGCGGGGAAGTTTAACGCGAAGAGCGCAAAGAATACGGCGCGGCAAAGCCGAAACCAAATCTACGCTTTCGTGAAAGAGGCGGTTACGTTTTAACGCAAAGTCCGCGAAGTCCGCAAAGGTTCGCAAAGATTCAGAGAAAAGAAGCGCATACCCCGCGGCTTTCGCTTTTCGGATTTCTCACGGTGATGCATCGGCAAACCAGATCAACCTCCTCAAAATCTTTGCGTACCTTTGCGTTCTTCGCGGGCTTTGCGTTAAAGAATAACCGCCTCCTTCGCAAGGCGGCAAAGGCATAAGATTGGACACGCGTTCCTGTAGCTAGTTGCCGTGCAGGACCATTTCAAAACCAAATACCCGAGCCCGCTCGCGCAGGCTCGGGTATCTATAGAACTCTGCTAATGACTTACGCCTGCCGCCGGCGGAAGCGGACGAGTCCGGACAGGAGACCGGCTCCGGCGAGCAGCGATGCGGCGGCGCCGGGTTCTGGAATGGCCAGCAACGCGATCTCATTTCCGCCGCTGATGCCCGCAAAGGTCGCGGGGTTCACGCCCGCGGCGGAGGAGCCGAGGCTGCCGTTATAGGCGAGGTTCACTTCATAGGCGTGTCCGCCCGAGTTAAAGAAGTAAGTGCTCGTGCTGCCGGGATACGGAGTGAGGTTTGAGAATGTGCCGCTGATCGGCGACAGGCTCAGCACCACGGCGAAGAGATCGCCGTTATTGATCGTTCCATTCACCGTCGTCGTGATCGATCCGCCCAGGGTTAATGTCGCGCCTGTCCCGACCGAGAAGGTCGAGAAGTCGGAAGCCAACGGGGCGGTGTGGCTTCCGCTGTTGCTGTTGCCGAGCGTGAACTGGAAGGCGGAGTTCGAAAGGAAGCTGAGCGACCCATTCGTGAGGGTCAGGTTCGTGGCTGCTCCCGCGGACGGGGCTACGATCGCCCCGCTGCCGGCGATGATACTGCCATTGAGCGTGCCCGCACCGGCGAGCTTTTGCGATCCGCCGGGAACTGCGGCGCCAGTGATCGTGTAACCTCCACCGGCCATCGTCGTGTCGAAGGTGGCCCCGCTGGCGACATTGATCGCTGTGCTGCCCGAGATCGCTCCCGCGACAGACACGGCCAGCGTGCCCGCATTGACATTTGTCTGGCCGGTATAGGTCCCGGTACCGGAGAGGACCAGTGTGCCATTGCCGCCCTTGGTCAGCGAGGAGCCGGCTGCCGATTGCCCGATGGCCGCGAAAGTCGCGGTACCCGCTCCCGTGCCGTTGTTCGCCACATTGATCGTCGCGTTCCCGGCGAGTGTGGTCGTGCCGGTGATCCCGAGCGAGTACGGCGTGTTTGTTGCCGTGGCGCCGCCGGTCACGTTCAGCGTGGACCCCGCACCCAGATTCAGATTGCCGCTAGCCGTCGCGGCACCGGCGGCGCCCGGTGCCGGCTGTGGCACGTCGAGACCTGCGGTCACTCCCGTGGCGATGTTGATATTATTCCCGATCGTCAGCGGCGCAAAGTTGCTGAAGGTGAAGTTCGAGATCGTTTGTGTGGCGGCGAGGCCGCCTGTTCCACCGGAGAAGCCGACGTAACCTTGCGCGCCGGTCAGGGGAATGGTCAGATCAAGATTATAGCTCGTCGTATAAGTCGCGTTGCTGACCGTATCCGTCAGCGTTTCCGTCAAGGTGTGGGTGCTGTTGACGTAGGTCAGTTGGACGGCGATCGGGTCTCCGCCCGCGACATTGACCGCTCCCGTGGCATTGTAGTTTCCGGTGGAGCTATCGTTGACCGCATTCGTGCCGATCGTATGGCCGCCATAGACGTTGAACTCCACGGCGTCGCTGTTTGCGCCGATTCCGTTGGTGCCATTGACTGGAATCGCCAGCCCTCCGCCGCCCTGGCCGATCGCGGTTGCCGAGGAGCTTTGGATCACGAAGGCGGCGCCGTCGGCCAGGTTGGTGCCGGTGGCCTGATAGGTGAAGCTTGTCGTGAAGCCGTTGGCGATGGTGAACTGCGCGTTGGAAAACGCCGTGCGGGCTTCGCCGTTTGCGCCGTCGGTTAGCGTGACGGTGCCGGTATTGAGGGTTGCGCCACCGTTTAAGGTGAAGTTGCTGAAGCCCGATTGGGCTGCGCCGGAGCCCTGGATCGAAAGCACGCCGCCGTTCATGGTGACTGCGCCGCCTCCGAGTGCAGTGGCGTTCGAAACCAGGACCGTGCCGGCATTGATCAATGTCCCGCCCGTATAACTGCCCGCGCCATTGATGGCCACCGTGCCGGCGCCGCTCTTGGTGAGCGTTCGCGGACTCGTGTCCTCAGAGATCGCGCCGGTCGTGATGGTCGTTCCGGACGCCGGATTCATCACCGCATTGCCGGTCAGGCTGGTGGAAGTAAAGGTGAGGTTTGAACCCGCGCTGCCGGTCAGATTGAGCGTGCTGCCATTGATCGTCAAAGCTCCGAAAGAAGCGTTCGGAGAATTGGTAATATTCACCGTGGCGTTCTGCGCGACACTCACCGCATTGCCGTATGTCTGGGTACTGGAGTACGTGCCGGTGGTCAGCACGGAGTTGGGCAGCGTCTGCTGGGTGCCGCCGGCGGGTGTGTACTGGACGAGCAGCCCCTCGCCGCCTCCGCCTTGATAGAAGCCGATCGTGATCGGATAGAGTCCTGCCGCGGGGAAGGAATAAGTACCCGTCTGAAGGGTTGCCCCCTGGAAGTTGTTGTTATTTACCACCGGCGCATCCTGGCCGTTGACGAAGACCACGCTGCCGTCGTCACTGGTCGTCGCGAAGCTGTAAGTGCCCGCCGCGGGGACATTGATGAAACCGCTGAACTTCACCTCAATGTTTGAATTTCCATTGAAGCCATAGTTCGCCGTTGTTGGACCCGTCGTTCCAAACATGGCATTCGGCCCGCCGTAGTTCGTGTTGCTGAAGTCGAAGTTCGTCTTTCCACCTGCCGAGGTCAGTGAAGTGGCTGCGATCGTGGCTCCGGCGAAATAAGTATTCAACGCCGTGAGCGAGTTATACGGGGTATTCGAAACGTTGCCGGTGTCTTGGATGAATTGCGCCGTAAGCCCGCCCTGGTATTGCCCGCCCAGGTTCAGGTTGCCTCCCCCGAGCGTGATCGTTCCGGTGCCGAACGGATTATTTCCGCCGATACTCGAGACCGTCATTGTTCCCCCATCCACACTCGTGCCGCCGCTGTAAGTACTGGCACCATTGATGGCGAGCGTTCCGTTACCGATCTTCGTCAGGCTGTTCGTGCCATTGCTTTCCGTGACGCCGTTCGTGATGGTGACCGTCTTGTCAGCCGTGGTGACATTGATCGTTCCGCTGCCGGCCAGGTTTGCGGAAGTGAAGTTGAGGCTGGCTCCGGTATCGCCGGTCACGTTCACCACGCCGTGGCCCATGATGAGCGAGCCCATGAAGGCCGATGGCGAATTCGTGATCGAGATATTGGCATTGGCGTTATCGCCGATGACCACGTTGTTGTTATAAATCTGCGCCGTCGACTGCGTGTTGCTGCCCGTGAAAACCGCCGAATTCGGGATCGTGACCAAACCTCCGCCGGGCGATTGGTATTGGACGAGAAAGCCCTGGCCGCCACCGCCCTGGTTAAAGCCAACCGTGATCGGGTACAGACCGGCGGCGTTGAAGGTATAAGTGCCGGTCCGCTGGGTATTTCCCTGGAAGAAATTGTTTGCCACGACCGGATTCGAATCGCCGTTGATGAAGAGCACGCTGCCGTCATCGCTGTTCGTGGAAAAAGTATAAGTACCGGCTGACGGAATATTCACATAACCGGTGAGCGTCGCTTCATAGTTGGCGTTTACCGTATATCCATAATTCGCCGTGGTGGCATCCGGCGTGGCTTGCCCGAACGGCGCATTGCCGCCGTAGCCGTCGTTGCTATAGTCGAGGTTCGTCTTGCCCCCGGTCGTCGTATTGACATTGGCGACCGCGGCAGTCTGGCCGGCGAAGTGAGTTTGGAAGAGGGCGTAGTTATTGAAGTTCGTCTGGTTCGCCCCGTCGCTGTAGAAATTGGCGTTCAATCCCTGCGTGCCCGTCTTCTGGCCTTGCAGGGCGAGTGTGCCGCCGTTGTTGATCGTCACGCTTCCTGTGCCGAGCGGTGTCGTGCCGCTGCCGCCGCCGTTGATTCCGGTGACCGCGACCGTGCCGGCATTGATCACCGTGCCGCCGCTGTAAGTGCTGCTGCCAGTCAGCGTCATGATGCCATTTCCGGTCTTGATCAATCCGGCGCCTGCGGAAGCCAGGCCGCCGGTTTCATCCTGCAGATCGGAGGAGACGAGGAGATCCGTCGTGCCCGTGCCTCGGGCGACGTTGAAGGTGATCGCGCTGCCGGCGGTGACGTTCCCGGCGCCGATGCCCGTGGTCGACGCGCCGCGCATCGTGATCTGCGGGGCGCTGATCACGGAAGGCGTGGGTGCCGCATTCACTGTGATATTCCCGTCGAAGATGAAATTCATGCTCTGCGCCGCCGGGCCCGTGTCGCCTGGACCAGCCGCGGTGATCGTTCCGGCGGTCATCGTGATCGCCGGCAGCGAGCCATGGATGCCGGTCGCGCCCGTGATGGTGCCGCCATTGAGTGTGATGGCGGAAACCGTATTGTAAGTGGATGCTCCGCCGGTGGCGAAATGGGCGTAACCGAGGCCGTCTTCGGCGGCGATATTCAGCGTGGCGCCTGTGTTCACCGTTACGGGTTGTCCAACTGGTAGTGCGCCGCCGGCTGTGTCCGTGCCGGGGAAGGCTGCGCTCAAGGTGCCGCTATTGATAATCGTGCCACCGGTATAGGTATTTGGGCCTGAGAGCGTGAGATTTCCCGTTCCGGAGTAAGTCAAGCCGGCGGGGCCGGTAATCGTCCCGGCAAAGGTCGTGATGGAGGAGCCGTTGATCGTGAGGGTGGCATTGGCGCTTCCGAGATTGATCGTCGCGGTATTGGCGCCGCTGGCCGGCGTCGCGATGGACCCGGAAAGGCCACTGACGGTCTGTGCCGAGCCGAGGTTCAGCACGACGTTGGTCCCGGCCCCGGTCGAATTCGTATTATTCACCGAGAGAATGCCGCTGCCCAGCTTGGTCCCAGGTGTTGTGGTCAAGGTGCCGGCATTGATTGTCGTTCCCCCGCCGTAACTGTTGGCTCCGTTGCTGAGCGTCACCGTTCCGGTGCCGTTCAGGGTCAGCGATCCGCTGCCGGCAATGACATCCCCGGTGAAGGTATAGTTTGTGGTATTGTTATTGAACTGGATGGCTGCCGGATGCACGCCGGAGCCACCGGTCACTCCGCCGGCGCCGCTGGCGATCGTGATGTTCGTATTGATCCCGGTATCGTCGAAGATCGCGCCGTCACCGTCCGTATATTTACTACCGGTGGCGCTCCAGTTAGCGCTGTTCCCGATGTCCCATTTCGCATTTCCACCCGAGCCCGCTGTGCCGGTCCAGTGGTTGAACGCGATGACCTGGAAGCCAGATAGACCGGCACCGTCGGTATTCGCGACGTGCGACATCGTCAGCGTCAGGGAGTTACTCGCATCCAACGTGATATTGTCCCACTCCACATAGTTCGAGGCTGGCGCGGTGAAAGTGCCCGCCGTGGTATTCGTGCCGCGGACGAATGTGCCATTGAAAGAGTTTTGCTCCGTTACGTAATAGGTCGCCTGGGCATTGGCTCCCGCGGAAAGGCCGAAGCCGGCCTGCGATCCCGCCCCGTTCTGCATCGTGTAAGCCACGAAACTGTAAGTGTAACCCGAAGTGAGGCCATTCAGCGTGAACGTTTCCACACCGGTTCCAGGGTTGGCGCCATCGTTCACCTTCACGATGCCCTTCATGAGATCGAAATTCGGATCGTTCGTTGCCGGCAGGTTCGTATCGCTGTTCCAGCTATCGTTCGCGTTAAAGGTCAGCGTCACCCCCGTGGCCGCACCGTTGGAGTTGATCAGGGCTGCATTGGTCGCAGTCTGTCCGGTGAAATCATTCCAGTTGGATGAAGAGTAGACGCCGGCGAAGTTCGTGCCGACCGGGGTCTGCCCACCGTTGCGGCCGAGAAAATCGAGATTGATCTGCTGGCCGTACGATTTGCCGGCCAGGGCTGCGATGGCGAGCGCCGAAAGGGCCATGGTGGAAGTGGCGAATCGGCGGGGGAATGAGGGCGCGGTGGAACGAGGGGAGGGACGCTTTTGCATGATGGATCTGGGGGTGGGGGTTTGGGGATTTGGTCGAGGAGCTGCGATCGGGGGATCGGCGTATCAGTTTGTCGTCACTTTGTTTGTTAAGGTTTCGACGCTCTGGTATGCCGCGAAAGTCTACGAGTAAAGTCGGTGTTTCAAGCAAAATTTCATTGCGAAAGGAACCCATTCTTGCTGGAGAAAAATCGCCGATTTCAGTCGAAAAAGATAAAAACAATGCCTTTTTCGGCATGAAGAAATGAGTCGGCGAGCATCGGCGTTGTTTCTTCGTAGACCGTGAAACCCGGTAGCGCGCCAAAGGTCGCATGTTCGTGCGGGGGAGTCTTTTTCCGAGCGGCTACAGTATGCCGCTATCGTCCCGCCGTTCCAACTTCAGAAGCTGCTTTTTGATGGTCTCCACCGTCTTTGTCAGTTCAAAGAGCGCCTTGAAGATTTCGTCCTGAGTGGGCTGATCGGCCAGCCCTGGCACCAAAGGGTGAATGCCTGTCACCGTGCTCGAAAGGGTATTGCAAGAGGTGCGGATCTGCTGGATGGCGGAGATGCGGTCCATGTGCACTATCATGCAACGGTCTCCCGCGAACTCGCAAGCGGGTGATGAAGATTTGCGGAGGCGAATAGCGTGTCCGGGGCGGCGCCACATGGAGTGCGGCGTCGCGCTCGCTGTCGCTCTCTTGCCGCCGCACTCCATGTGGCGCCGCCTGCAAATACGCCGTCGATTCGATACGCAGGCTGGAAGTCGAACATTGCACCTCCCCTTCCTCCCCCATCAAAATCCACCCTAACCATCCATGACCAAAACTCCCGTACGCAGAGCGATCGTGACCTGTGGACCGGCTTATGCGCCGATCGATGAGGTCCGCCGGATTACCAATCATTCCACCGGCCGGCTCGGGTGCATGCTCAGCAACCGCCTGGCCCGCGCTGGATGGGAAGTGATCTGCCTCAAAGGAGTCGCCGCGACTTATTCCGAGCCGATGGAGCCGGGAGTGGACTTAGTCGGGTTTTCCACGAACGACGATCTGCTCGATCGGTGGCGTGCGGTGGAAGACAAAGAATCGATTGCCGCAGTGTTCCATGCCGCGGCACTTACCGATTTCAAGGTGAAGGAAGTCAGCAGCGCCACGGGCGAAGAGCTGGATCCCCATAAGATCTCCAGCCGCGCTGGAGAACTGACCGTGACCCTGACGCCCGCGATCAAGCTCATCGGCGAATTGCGTCCGCTTTTCCCCTCCGCCCGGCTGGCGGGCTGGAAATACGAACTCTCCGGCACGCGCGAAGATGCGCTCGGGAAAGGCGAACGCCAGCTCACGGAAAACCGGACGGATGCCTGCGTCGTGAATGGGCGTGCTTATGGAGACGGCTTTGGCGTGGTCCGGCCGGGGGAGACCTTGGTGGACCTGCCGTCGGTGGAGGCGCTATGCGAATGGCTGGTGGGGTGGGCGGGAGAGTAAGTCGCTGGGCGGCTGAAATGGGACTTATGCGGCTCGTAGGACACAGGGGACTTATAGGAAGAGCGAGCCCATAGATCCCATCTGTCCCATTTTTGGCCGCTACACCTGTCCTGCCACCCACTCTGCCACATCTCCCATTTCCGGAAGCTGTTGCTGCCCCTCTTCCGACTCCAGCTCCTTTACCTGGCAGAGCTCCCCTTTTTTCCACACCCAGGCATCTTCCTGATAAGGCCCGACGCGTCGGGGATCGCTCCAGGTGTGGATGGAGAGCAGCCGGCTCGTTAGCGCGGCAGCGATATGCATCGGCCCACTATCCACGCTCACGACAAAGGCCGCCCGGCGAAGCAGCCAGATCAGTTCGGAAATGGACGTCTTATTCACCAGATCGAACACGCCTGGAGGAGCTGCGGGTAACTCTTTGGCGACCCCGGCGAGCACGACCGGGATCGGCGCTATGGCCTGGCAAAAGCGCTCCACTTCTGCGGCGGTCAAAGATTTCCCAACTCCCCGCGAGTAAGGATGCAGGAGAACAAAGCGCTCCGGGACTTCTGCGTCGGGCGGCGTGCCGGTTGGCAGAGGCCATTCCAGCGGTTGCGTGATCTCCGCGCCCAGTGCCGATGCCATGGCGAGATAGCGATCCACCGCATGGGACTTTCCCGAGACGTCCACGATCTCATCATAAAAAAGACGCGCGCCTTCCCGGGCATCGGATAATCCGAAAATGCGCCCCTGTTCCGCGCGGCCCAGTTTCGAAAGGAGCGCACTTCTCAACAGCCCCTGGAAATCAAGCACGAGGTCGGCCGAGATATTCTTCTGCAAAGCCGCTGACCAATGGGCCGCAGAAATGGACCCGGCTAAGCCACGAAAACTGCGACGCGGAAAATCGACCGTGGCGTCGACATACGGGTTTCCCTCGATAAGTGGCGCCCACTCGGAATTGACCAGCCATTGCAGGCGCGCTTCCGGCCAGATTTTCCGGATCAGCGCGACCGCGGGCAGCGTGTGGACGATATCCCCGAGCGAACTCGGTTTGACGACCAGGATCGAGCTTGGCGGATCGATCACGGCGTAGCTTTGCAGGGCCGCCGCCACTTCATCCGCCCGTTCCATCGCCGCTGCCGACGGCGCGTCACTCACTTGCCGAGCGCCAGCCGATCTGCCAGCCGCTGTGGGAGGCCGGCATCGACGATCTTGTCCTGGGCGGTCCAGATGTCGTACTCGATGCGGCGCAGTTCCACGAGCTGGCGGTCGGGATGATAGAGGCAGTAAGCTGCATGCCAGTCGCCATCGCGCGGCTGCCCGACCGATCCGACGTTCACAAAGTATTTCTTTCCGGCCTCGATCTGCAGTTTGTCGAGGACGACGGTTTTGACCGAGTTATCCCGGATGTAAGCGCGCGGGGCGTGGGTGTGGCCGTAGAAACAAATCTGCGTGTGCTGGTAATTGAAGCTGGCCGCGGCGTCGAGCTGGTTGAAGACGTAGCCCCACTTATGCGGGGTATCGAGCGTCGCGTGCACGATGGTGAAGTCGCGCACCTGGCGGACCATCTTCAGCTCCCGGAGCCACTGTTTGTCCTCGGGCGTGAGATGCTGCCGGGTCCAGTTGATGGCCTCCTCGGCGAGCGGGTTGAACCCGGTGAGATCTTCTTCGAGGGAGGCCATTTCGTCGTGGTTGCCTTTGACGACCGGGCACTCGAGGTTGCGGATGATCTCCACGCACTCGTGCGGGTTCGCGTTGTAACCGACGACATCGCCGAGGCAAACGTAGTGGGTGACCTCGTGCGATTCGGCGTCGGCGAGAACGGCCTGCAGCGCTTCGAGATTGGCGTGGATGTCTCCGAAAATGGCAAATCGCATGGGGTTAGCGTGGTGTGGCTTCGCGCAGATCAGCTTGTATGTCGATGCGCTCGGTGGGTGGTATGTCCAATTTAATCTGCAATTGATCGATAAGTTTCAAGAGCGTCGGTAACCTCTCTTGTTTTCCTTTGTGGAACAGGTCCACTAGCATCTTGTAGGCCTGAGCGTCATGTCCCGGGCAGCGGGCGAGCTCATAAACGGCGAGCCGATGTACGTAAGCCATGGCATCGGGCCGTGCCGCCGCCTCGAAATAGGCCCACGACGCCTTGCAGTGATCCTTCATTTTATCGGCGTACAGCAGGCCCAGGCGATCGTAGAGCAGCGCCCGGTCCTCATTGTACGCAATGCCGCGGAGGAGGTATTCCTCGCCGATCTTGTAATATTCGTTGCGTGCCTTGATGCGCAGGGCTTCCCGGGGCTGCTGCCGGTTTTCCATGGCAGCCACGCTGGCATTGTAGGCCATGTGCCAGGAGGCGCCTTCCCAGAAAAGCAGCGCCCGGGGCTGCAGCGCCGTGGTCGCATCGAAATATTCCTTCATCACCCCCCACTGGGTGTGTTCCCAGGCGATATGGGCTCGGATCCACAGGCCGTCCGCCACCGCGGAGCGGAAGCCGCTGAACGCCGCGATGAATGCCGCCTGCCCGATCGACTTACGCAGGTCGAGATTCAACTGGCCCGAATAAAAGTGCGCCTTGCTGAATTCCTTCGTGAGCCCCGCTTCGAACGGGAGCTTCACGAGGCCGAAGATAGCTACGGCCAGGAGAGCAAGCAGGGAGCGCTTCATAGTTCTTTCCAGGCAAACATCAGGTAGGCGACGGCCAGGTAAAAGGACGTGTAGCAGATTCCCAGGGCGGAAGCTTTCAGGAAGGGTATCAACGGCACGGCATTTCCCGCGACCACGTCGTCCACAATGGTGAAGATATGCAGATCAGGGAAGAAGATTGAGACTGCCGAAAGGAAGAGCGTGGCGATGAGCGATGGATTGACCACCTGATTTTCCCAGGCCTCCCGGGCGATCCATTGGATGTTGCCGATGAAATAAATCACCGCCGAGACGATCACCGTGAAGATCCACGAAGAGGAGAAGGTCGAGATAAGCAGCGTGAGCGAAGCGCAGAAAGCCGCCTTCAAGTAGATGAGGATGATTCCTGGAACGAGGTTGATGTTGAACGCCGAGTTACGAACATCGCGCAGCGCCGCTTCGATTTGATCCGCCGGCAGCGCCTGCATGGACCGCACAGTGTAGGACAGGGCTTGCTGCTCGTAGACATAGAGGACGATGCAGAACAGCCCGCTCATCAGAATCGTCGCGATGAAGAGCAGAGCCAGCACGCCAAGCAGCTTTCCGAGCAGATACTCGAAGCGGGGGACCGGTTTGGCCAGAATGGTGTAGAGCGTTCGATCCTCCACGTCCTTCGGCAGGAGCATCGCCGTGGGCAGCACGGCCAGGAGCCAGGTGAAGATCGACATCGCTCCGAGGCAGACGTCCTTGATGACCTGAAACTGCTCCTGAAAGGTGAAGCTGACCAGCAGGAGGGAAGCGCCGATGCCGGCCAGGGCGAAGAGCAGCAGGAAGTAGAAAACCTTCAGTCGAACCAGTTCGAGAAAGGTATTGGAAGCGATGGCGGTGACACGCGCGGGCGAAAACGACTTATGTGGCGTGATCGTGAGGGCACTCATGGTCGGGTCAAATCGGGAGAAATCGAGCCGGGTTCCTTTTCGCCGTTATCCTTGCGATTGCGAGCCTCCCGGGCCGTTCTGACTTCCGGTCACGTCCAGAAAGTAACGCTCCAAGGTGGTTCGCGGTTTGCCTTGTTCCACCAGACGGGCTCCCGATGCGGCGATCTTCTTCTGGATCTCCGCGAGTAACTCCGGCGGCACGTTTTCCAGGATGATTTCCGTCTGGTTCTCGATCGAGATAAGATCCTCGAGCTTGCCTTCGCGAACGAGCGAGCCCTTGTCCAAGATACCGATGCGGTCGCAGATTTCCTGCACCTGCTCCAGCAGATGGGAGCAGAGGAGCACGGTGATGCCCTGCTTCTTGAAGCCGAGAATGAGGTCGCGGATCTCGCGCGAACCCACCGGGTCCACCCCCGCGGTCGGCTCGTCGAGCACGAGCAGGCGCGGCTCTTGCATGAGCGCCTGGGCGAGGCCGATCCGCTGGAGCATTCCCTTGGAATAACCGCCAAGCCGCCGGTCCGCCGCATCTTCGAGGCCGACAGTTTTCAGGAGTTCCCTGGCGCGGTCTTTCAGCTTTGTGCCGCTCAGGCCGCAAAGGCGCCCGAAGAAATGGAGCGTCTCCTGGCCGGTGAGAAATTTGTAGAAATAGGGATTCTCCGGAAGAAACCCGACCGCCTCGCGGCTCCGCACCTCGCGGCTGTCGAGACCGAAGATCTGCGTGCTTCCGGAGGTCGGCGAGACGAGGCCGAGCACGATTTTCATCGTAGTGCTCTTGCCCGAACCATTCGGGCCCAAAAGCCCGTAGACCTGCCCTGGCTCGACATCGAGCGACAGATTGCTCACCGCCGTCACCTTGTCCTTGCGGAAAGGGATCGGGTAGATCTTGGTCAGGCTCTGGATGGAAATGGCGGGCGTGCTCACACGATTGGGGGACGCAACCTTATGGACCTCGTGGCAGAGATGCAACCCGTCTGCCCCGTACGGCTTGAGAAATGTTACGGAACCACGTCGGTGGAACTGGCCGGAATGGAGACGACCTGGTTCATGTAAGCCACCTTCACGACCGTGCCTTCATGGGTGACGAAGCGCAGGTGTGTGCCGATGGGCAATTTCGCCACGCCAAAGGCGACTGGAACTTCGACCGGCTTGGTGAGCACGACTTCTTTCTGCGCCGGCGTCGCCGGGGCGGTGGGCGGAGCAGCGACCGTTGTGGGAGCTACTGCCGGTGCCGGAGCGGGAGCAGGAGCCGCAGCGCCGGAAGGTGTCGTCGTGGGTGGGCCGAAGAGGGAATCCAGCGAGGAATTGCCGGCCTTTGCCGTGGCGCCGTCCGCGGGCGTTGCATCCGCAGGAGCCGTCGCCGCCGGGGCAGGGGCAGGTGCGGGAGTCGTGGCGGTCGGAGCGCCAAAAAGGGAGTTGCTATCCGGCGCCGCCTGCATCGTGGGGTCGGCCGGAGCTGGAGGAACTGCTGGAACTGTCTCTACTGGAACTGTCGCCGCAGGCGTAGCTTCCGCTACGGTGTTCGGAGCCGTGATTGCAGGTGCCGGCGCCGGAGTGGCCGGTATCGCCGGGCTTGACGCTTTGGGAGCCGGTTCGGTGATGGCCGTTTCGGGCCTGCGCTTCTGGCGATGCTCTCCGGTTTTCGCTTCAGGGAAAGTCAGGGCCTTTTCCGCGGGCGTCATTTCCGGCCTGGCGGATTTTTCGGCGGAGGCGACTGCGTTGCCGGTGCCGGGAGCAGGAGCGGGATTGCCAGTCGCGGGAGTCGTCGACGTCACCGGATGTCTGGCGATGTAAATGCCGGCGGCGAACACCGCCACGGCGATGGCGCCAATGGAAAGCCCTTTGAACATCGCCGCGACCGGCGATGGACGATGCCGGTTCGTGCCCATTCTCGCTGGTCCGGGCCCCTTCAATTCCGCCGCCACCTTTGGGCCTGACGGGTATTTCAGCTTCGACCGCCATTCCTTCCGGACTACATCCGGGAATTTCTCAGCGATCGCCGGGTAAAAGTAATTCCAGGTGGCATCCGCTTCCTTGGCGTCCCAGTTCGGGTACTTCACGTCGAGATAGCCGACGAGCACCTGGCAATGGGCCTTGGTCAGGCCGTCGAAACACTCTTCACCTTCGGTTTCGGCCAGTTCAAAGAAGCGATTGGAACGGTTTTCCTTCCGGGCCTGGAGTTCGGCTGCGTAGAGGTCCGGATGCAGCCGGAGCCGATCTTCGGTCCAGCGGGCGAGGCGCGCCGGATCTTTCGGGTGCTCCATCGCATCGTTCACCAAAAGCGCCGCTTCTTCCTTGCCGATGTCGTCCTGGAACGTGGCGCCGATATAACTGAGAAAAGCCTTTTGCTTCGCGGAAGCCGGTTCCGATGACGTCTTCCTGGCCGCTGGGGCCGGGGCGGAATCAGCGGCGGTTTTTGCCGGAGCCGCCGGTTTCTGCTCGGCGACGGGAGCTGGGGAAGGTGCGGGAGCCTTGGCCGGTGCGGGTTCCGGCGCTGGGCGAGGCGGGGCAGGAGGTTCCGCGACAGTTTTCGTCGCCGGACCTGGAGCAAGTACATTCTGCAGGGGAATCCATTTTGGACTGCCGGCCTGCCAGGCGAGATCGGTTGGCAAAACGCTGCCCTGCGTGAGCAGACGGTGTGTCGTCTCTTCACTGAATGGCCCGATCTGGGCCCCATCGCGCAGAATGTAGATTTCCATGGAGGTGGTAACTGTCTTTGGCCGTGCAAGTCTGCATGGCATACAAGCTGCCGACCCGGAAGCAGCCACTATTCCCTCGAATGAAAAAAATGCCAGTGCATTTCCCGAAGGGGGCTGCCCCAAAAATAAAACGCGCCAGAGAACGGTTTCTTAGTCGGTCGCTCTGCGGTGGGGATTGCGGGTTTGTTCTTAATCGTAATCCTAATCTTAATCTTAATCGAAGCCGTAGCGCCAGGGATAAGCGCCTCTCGGAGAGGGATTAAGATTACGATTAAGACTAGGATTAAGAGCCGACCGCTGAACCGGGCAAACCCCTCTTTTCCCCGTCCGCGTTTCCGCGCCTCCGCGAGAGCCCTCCCCACAAACGACTTGGTCCAGGTCGCAGAAACCCGCCGTTTGCATTGCACGGCGCATTCCTGCCCTGGACCAAATCCTAAATCCTAAATCCTGATTCCTAAATATCAGGGGTCACTTCGCCTTCGTGATCATCTCGAAGTTGTCCGTCCGGAACGGCGTCACCGGCAGTCCGTCCTTGCTATAGAGATTGCAAACCGGGTTATCCGCCCAAGCGTAGCGAACGGCGACGGGTTTTTCGACCTGATCGCAAGTTAGTTCCACTTTGTCGGCGCCCTGGATCTTGCCTTTGGCCCAGTGCCAGACTTTGTCTTCGCCGCACACGGCAAAGCCGCGGGCTTCTTCCACATCAAAGGCGCGCAGCGAACTGCCGAAGCAATCGATCGTCACGGTGACCTTATTCCCATCGACCGCCATGCTCTTGTACTCCGGGCTGCGGAAGGGGAAGTGCATCCCATAGTCCTTCACCAGCGCCCAGCGCACGAGCCGCGCGGCGACGTCGTGTTTGTTCCGCGGATGAATGTCGCGTCCTTCGCCGAGGTCGATGATCACAGCCTGGCCGGTATTCGGGAGGCTCATCGTCTTGGTCTGCGACTCACGCAATTCCGCCCATGTGCTCTCCGCCGGCTCCGGCTTTTCCGCCATGAAATCGGCGAGCTGTACCCAGTAGAACGGGAAATCACCCTGCTTCCATTCCTTGCGCCACTGCTCGATCATGTACGGGAAAAGGTCCCCATATTCCTGAGCGCGTCCGGCATTGCTCTCACCCTGATACCAGATCACGCCTTTGATGCCGTACCCGATCGTTGGGTACACGACGCCGTTGAAAATATTGCCGGGCCGGGCATTTCCCGTGAGCCAGGCAGTCGGGGCGCCGGGTGCGCGTGGAGCCGGTTTACCTTCTTCCTTGGCCTTGGCGGAGTCTTCCTTCCACTTAGCCATCGCGGCTCCGTAGTCTTTCTTCGCCTTTTCCGAGAGTAACTCGTTTTCACGCTTCACGGTGGTGTCCATGAGCCGTTCGAAACGCGGATCCTGTTCCAGGGAAGTGCGGCGCACCCACGCTTCGGCGGCGGAACCGCCCCAGGCGTTGTCGATGAGCCCGACCGGCACGTGAAGGATCTCCTGGAGATAGCGGCCGAAGAGGAACCCCACCGCGGAGAAACTCGGGGCGCTCTGCGGAGAGGAGGATTTCCATTCGCCGCGGAAATCATTCTGGAATTCCTGCGTGCCAACGTTCGGCACTTTGATCAACCGCAGTTCCGGCAGGACCGAAGCCACCGCTTCGATGTCGCCATTGTAATCGCCGGAAAGCGTGAAGCCCATGTTTGACTGGCCCGAGCACATCCAGACTTCGCCGATGAGCACATCCTTGATTTCGCGCGTCTCCGTACCGGCGGAAACTGTGATGGTCTGAGGCTGGCTGTTCGCGGGCTGCGGCGCGAGTTTCACCTGCCAGCGGCCATCGGGCCCGGCTTCAGCGGCTTCGCTGTGGCCGGCAAAGGTGACGGTCACTTTCGTGCCGGGATTATCCCAACCCCAGATGGGATTGGATTGCTTCTGCTGAAGCACCATGTGATCGCCGATGATCGCGGGGAAGCGGAGTTCCGCGTGCAAGGCGGGAGCCGCAGCGATGGCCAGGGCGAGAATGCAAAAGGGTTTGCGCATGATCGTGGGGACGTGTGTGTTTTCCAGCCAGCCGCCTTGCGTGCGCACTGCCACCCGTGGGAGAACGCAACGCACCGGCAGTCCGGTGTCAGCATCGTTAATCCGCCGTGAGCGTTTCGCTTGGAGGATTTTGGCGGGGAAAACGGTTTTGAATGAGGGGGAAACGTTCAACGCTCAACGTTCGACTTTCAAAGACTCCGGCTTCCACGTCCTGTCGTCCGCAGCGCGCTGCTGGCTTCGTTGAATGTTGGAAGTTGAACGTTGAACGTTGAACGTTGCTACCCCCTTAATAGCACCGTATTCTTCCGCAGGCTCTCATCCGTCTCCGGAAAATCGAGGATCGTGTGCAGCCCGCGGCTTTCGTGGCGGAGGAGCGCGCAATCCACGATCAGCGCGGCCACATTGCAAAGATTCCGCAATTCCAGCAGGTCGGTCGTGACCTTGAAGTTCCAGTAAAACTCCTGGATCTCCCGCTCGAGATTGCGCAGACGGGTGGCGGCGCGCTGGAGGCGTTTCGTGGTGCGCACGATGCCCACGTAATCCCACATGAGCCGCCGGATTTCATCCCAGTTGTGGTAGACGACGACCAGCTCATCCACATCCTGGGCGTCGCCGCTCTTCCATTCCGGCAGCTTGAGATCGTTCAGCCAGGCATCCGCCGCCGGCGTCGGACGTGCCGAGAGCACTTCGCAGCAGCGATGGGCCAGGACCACTGCTTCGAGCAGGGAATTGCTCGCCAGCCGGTTCGCGCCATGCAGTCCGGTGCAGGCCACTTCGCCGATTGCTGAAAGCCCGCGCAGACTGGTTGAGCCATTCACATCGGTGAGCACGCCGCCGCATTGGTAATGCGCCGCTGGCACGACCGGGATGAGATCCTTCGTGATGTCGATCCCATAGCGCAGGCAGGTTTTGTAGATGTTCGGAAACCGGTTCTGCACGAAATCCGCCGGCTTGTGGCGGATGTCGAGATAGACGCAACGCGCTCCGGTGCGTTTCATCTCGGCATCGATGGCGCGCGCGACGATATCGCGCGGGGCGAGTTCACGCCTGCTGTCGTACTTTTCCATGAAAGTACGCCCTTTGTGATCGATGAGACGCGCCCCTTCGCCGCGCACGGCTTCCGAGATGAGGAAGGAACGGGCTTCAGGATGAAAGAGGCAGGTAGGATGGAATTGGATGAATTCCATATTCGCAATGCGCGCTCGCGCCCGCCAGGCCATGGCCACGCCGTCGCCCGTCGCCACGCTCGGATTGGTCGTATAAAGATACACCTTCCCGCAACCGCCCGTGGCCAGCACGACCCGGTCACTGCGAATCGTGTGCACATCGCCGGTGGCTTCATTTAGCACATACACACCGAGCACACGATTTTCCGTGGCAAAGCCGAGTTTCGCGAGGGTGATGAGATCCACTGCCATGTGGTTTTCCAGAACCGTGATGCGCGAATTGCTGGCCACCGCCGCGAGGAGCGCGCGTTCGATCTCGCGCCCGGTGACGTCGCGCGCATGGAGGATCCGCCGCTTCGAATGGCCGCCCTCGCGTCCAAGATCCAGTTCGTGAATGCCCGGTGTCGCTTCGCGTTCATCGAAGTGGACGCCGATATCGATCAGCTCCTGGATGCGCTCCGGCCCGTCGGTCACGATCGAGCGGACGACTTGTTCGTCGCAAAGTCCCGCTCCCGCTTCGAGGGTGTCCTTCACGTGGAGTTCAAACGAATCTTCCGGGCTGGTGACACTGGCGATGCCGCCCTGGGCGTAATTGGTATTCGATTCGCTCGACGAACGTTTCGTGATGATCGCGACGCTGCCGTGAGCCGCCGCCTTCAGGGCAAAGCTCAACCCGGCAATCCCGCTCCCAATGACCACGAAATCATAGCGCGATATGCTGTCAGTAACAGATTCAGACATGGAAAAAGAGCAGGGAACTAGCGGAGCCAGAGATTGTCGATGAGGCGTGTACGGCCGAAGAAGACGGCGAGCGCCATCACGGTATTGCGGTGCAGGGTCTTCACCGGTTGGAGAGAATCGGCATCGACGATTTCGATGTAGTCGATCCGGGCGAGGGGAGCGGTGGAAAGAATGCGTTCGATGAGCCGCCGGATGGACGCCGTGCGATTTTCGCCCGCCTGGAATGCCGCCCGTGCCGCGCGGAGTGCCTGACGCAGAACCGGAGCCTGTGCGCGTTCTTCCGGCGTGAGGTAGGCGTTACGCGAAGAAAGGGCGAGGCCATCCGGTTCCCGCACCGTTTCCGAGGGGACGATGCGGATGGGCAGATTGAGGTCGCGGACCATTCTCCGGATCACCATGCACTGCTGGAAATCTTTGAGCCCGAAGACCGCTGCTTCAGGCTGCACGATATTGAAAAGCTTCAGCACCACCGTGCAAACACCGCGGAAATGCCCCGGCCGCGACCCACCACACAGCGGCAGGCTGACCGACTCCTCATTTACCCAGGTCGAAAAACCTTCCGGATAAATCTCCTGCGGATCCGGATGAAAAATAAAATCCGCCCCGTGTTCGACGCAGAGCTTCTTGTCCGCCGCAAACGTCCGCGGATACCGCGAAAAATCCTCCTTCGGTCCAAACTGGGTCGGATTGACAAAAATACTGACCGCGACGGACCCCAAGGATCCGGCGAGCTTCCGTGCCCGGTCGATGAGCGAAGCGTGCCCGCGATGCAGGGCTCCCATCGTTGGAACGAGAACCAAAGGGTGGGCGGCGGCACGAAACCCCCGCACGGCAGCAGGCAGCGAACGAAGAACTTTCACAGCAAAAACAGCCGGATAACGTGAAAGGGCGCGGGAAGCAATTTAGGAATTGGGAATTAGGATTTAGCATCTGCAGGACGCCCCTCGAAAAACAGACCGGCCCGTCCGCCCCGTCTACTCAGTCCATATCGTCCACTTCTCGAAAGCCGCTCTAGAAATGCTAAATCCTAAATCCTAATTCCTAAATTGCCTGACTTTCCTCGAAACCCGGCTACTGTCGCCCTCCCGCTTTAAGCCATGTTCTCGCTCCTTGCCGACAAACTTCAGGATATTTTCAAAGACCTGCGTGGTCACGGCACGATCTCGGAATCCAACGTTACCGACGCCCTCCGGGCTGTCCGGATGGCGTTGCTCGAGGCGGACGTCGAGTTCTCGGTGGCCAAGACTTTCATCAATCGGGTCAAGGAAAAGGCCCTCGGCGAAGACGTGCTGCGCTCCGTCACGCCCGGGCAGCAGATCGTCAAAATCTTCCACGATGAACTCACCACGCTGCTTGGCGGCGATTCGGCTCCGCTGAATCTCGAGGGCAAACCGACCCGCATTCTCATGGTGGGCCTCAATGGCGCGGGCAAGACGACTTCCTCCGGCAAGCTGGCCAACTGGCTGAAGAAACAGGGCCGCCATCCCCTCCTCATCGCCTGCGACTTGTACCGTCCGGCAGCCATCGAACAGCTCGCCACCCTGGGCAAACAGATCGGCGTACCCGTCTACACGCCGCCGCCCGGCGAGACCGATGTCCTGCGCTCTGCCAAGGCCGCCATGGAATGGGCGAAGGAGCAGAACGGCAACGTCCACATTTTCGATACTGCGGGACGCCAGGAAATCGATGAGCCCCTCGTGCAGGAGCTGAAGCAGCTCAAGGAATTCGTGAATCCGCAGGAAGTGCTGCTCGTGGCTGACGCCGCGACCGGTCAGCAGGCGGTAAGCGTGGCGACGCATTTCAATGATGCCCTGCAGATCACCGGGCTCGTCCTCACCAAGCTCGACGGCGACGCCCGCGGCGGTGCGGCGCTTTCCATGCGTGAGGTCACGCAACGGCCGATCAAATTCGCGGGTCTGGGCGAAAAGCTCGATCAGTTCGAGCCGTTCCATCCCGATCGTCTCGCCGGGCGTATCCTCGGGATGGGCGACATCGTTTCCCTTGTGGAAAAGGCTGCGGCAGCGATCGATGAGGACGAAGCGCGGAAGATGGAAGAGAAGATGCGCAAGGCCACGTTCGACCTGAACGACTTCCTCGCGCAGTTCAAAATGATGCGAAAACTCGGTCCCTTGGAAAATATCCTTGCCATGCTGCCGGGGATGGGACAAGTTAAGGACTTTTCGGTTGACGAAAAACAGTTGAAACGGGTGGAGGCCATCGTTCTTTCGATGACTCTCGAAGAGCGGTCCAAGCCGGATATTTTGAATGCCCGGCGGCGCCAGCGAATCGCCCGTGGCAGCGGTGTATCGGTGACCGAGGTGAATGATCTTCTCTCGCGTTTCGGCCAGATGCGCAAAATGATGAAGAACATGGGCCAGATGACCAAGAAAATGGCGCGCATGCAGCGTGCCGGGCTTGGGAATCTCGGTTCCAAGCAAGCACCGCTCGACCGGCCGATGTAACCACCTTTAGAAACCACACCAGCAGCACCAACCGTCCATTTATGGCAGTCTCGATCCGTCTCCGCCGCGAAGGCACCACCAACCGTCCTTACTACCGTGTCGTCGTTGCCGACTCACGCAGCCCTCGCGACGGAAAGTTCATCGAAATGATTGGGAACTACGATCCCAAGAAGGCATCCGATAACGCGAACCTCGACCTCGGTCGCGCCGAATACTGGATCGGCAAAGGCGCGCAGCCGAGCGAAACCGTCCTGAGCATCATCCGTAAAGCGCGGAAGAAGGCGAAGGCCGAAGCCGCGAAGTAATTTCGCCATCTCCAGGCGCGCACACGCCGGGAGCCGTCACACAAAAAAATCCGATTTCAGACCGGGCGAAAGCCGGGTGGCCAGAAGCCGCCAGCTTTCGCCCGGTTGTTTTGCTTTGTGATGGTTGCGGTGTGGTCTACTGCTCCGCCGGCGGCGGTGACTGTGTGCGGAAAGGACCCAGGGTTAGGTCCAGGATGATCTTATCTGCTTGCTGAGGAATGAAGATCAACGCGGCGACCAGCAGAGAAATCCATGGCGTTCTTCGCATCCGGCGAAACCAGAATAGCTGCGGAACGATCAGAGCGCTGAGCACCTGGGCTCCGTAGTACAAGCCGTAGACGCCACTCAACTGAAGGTGGATGAACGTAAATCGTTCGAATTTATTTCCGTTGAACAAGGCGATCCAAGCGTCGCCGATGTACGTCGCCGAAACGAGTACGCCAGCCACAAGAACGATCCAGGCCATTGTTTCTATCGCTGCGATCAGGCTCCGTTTTCGATTTCTCTTGAGGAGTGCAGCCAAGCTCAGCAGCACAATCGCGGAGTATGCGGTAGCGAAAATGAAATTGCTGAAATAGTAAGGAATGAAAGTCGAAGAATGGTAGGGCATCCGTAAGTTGATCCGGCGTCAGGATGCTATCTCGGAATCTTCCCGACAAGCCTCGCGCTTTTCAGGCTTTTGCGGCGTCCGAAACGGATGCGAAAGCTGCCCCAGATAACTCCGCGCCATTGGCTCGCTGACTCCCAGTGACTCTGGCTCCGTTGGCGGACAGCGGTAGGTGCCGAAGAGCAGATCCATGAGCGGCGAGATATTCGCGTAGTTCCCCGCGAATCGCTCCCGGGCATGATGCCAGTGATGCAACTCCGGCGCGCCGATGAACCAGCGCAACGGTCCGATAGGCAGGCGGACATTCGAATGAATGTAGATCGCCCAGATCCCGCGAAACGCCATGAAGCCGGCGAGTGTTTCGAGCGGAAACCCAAGTGCGAACGCTGGCAAATTGATCAAGCCGATCGTGTAAATGGAATCGATGGGATGCTCGCGATGTGCGGCCAGCCAGTCGAGATGCTCCGCGCTGTGATGGATGGAGTGGAACCGCCACAGGAAGCTGTAACGATGCTGCAGCCGATGCCCCCAATAGATCAACAGATCGCTTAGTAAGACCACTTCCAGAACCTGCAACCACCAGGGCTGCGACGCCACCGAAGCGCGAAAGCCGGCCGGAACGATTCTGTGCAACCAGCTCTGAAAAGAAGCGAGCGCGGAGAAAACCAGGCCACTCCAGAGAAAGTATTGGCCGAGAAAAAAAGCCAGATCCGTCCACCACTCGTGGCGAATAATCGGCTGTTTCTTCGCCGGAAACGCCCGTTCCAGCGGAATAAATATCGCCGCCAGAAGAAGCAGACTGAGCCCCGTGGAGATCAGATAGGAGGAAACAATCATTTGGGCAAATGCTCCGGGCTGAAGAGCGATGGAGCGGGGGCAATCAGTACGGCGCTCTTGCTTCCCGGGAGCATGACGGGCACAGGCGTCGAAGGCGGTGGCGGCACCGCCAGCGAGAGCGGTCGCGTGGAAAGCGGGTCCGGATCTTTCGATGCCCCGTTTAAGTCGGCGTATAGCTTGCCGCCCGTCTTGAGTTGTTCGGCGAGGGGTGAGTCGCGAACCACGTTCGAAGACGTGCCGTTTTCAATGGCCCACTTGTCGCACGCTTCGTCGAGCAAGCGTAACGTTTCCAGAGTGGAGGTAGCTTTGGAACTGCTAAACATCCTTCCCGCATGAAGGGCATGCGAAAAAAAGACGTAACCACCGGCGAGAACAATCGAACAGATGACCGCCAGCCAGCGTAGAAAAACGGGACGGACCACGGGGCGCTTGGGATTCATCGCTCCTGATAAATAGCAACCTGGCTACCTCGGGTCAAACCCCGGGTTCCCCGAGACGCCATAGTGGAAGCGGCGTCCCGCCGCTTGAGTGCGTTGATTGCACCTCGATCTCTGATCTTCCCCATGCCCTCGTTACCCCACTCCCGTGGGGTGATGCCCTTTCGGCGACACTCCTGTGTCGGGCGGCGCGGAGCACGTGTCGGTCACCGGTTGCACCTTCATTCTGCCCTTCGACGAAGCCGGCTGGAGCTCACTATCTCTTATCCGGTCCATGCGTATCGCCCCACCACCTGACACAGGAGTGTCAGCCAAAAGTGCGTACCCCCACGGAGTGGGGGCACGAGGGGATGGAAGATCGGGGTTCCATATGAAATCAACGCACTCAAGCGGCGGGACGCCGCTTCCACTATGGCGCTCGCGACATCATCACTACTACTACTCCCCCGCCTCCCGCTCCGGAACCGGTGATTTTACAAAATCATCCGCCGTAAAAAGCTTCCGGTCCGGTCCGGCCGATCTCACTTCAAACGCATTATGTCCGAGCGGATGAATGAAGTAAGGCGTCCCCCAGCGATCCCGCAAATGCCCGTCCGGACTAAGTGCCGCGTGTCCCGCCGGCAGGATCACTAACTTGACCGGATTATGCCCCGTGAGCACTCGCGCGAGATCGATATCATCGCCAATCGGTAGCCCCTGGCGATGATGCATATGATGCAAATACTGGCGCAGCAGAGCATGCAGGGTCTCCACATCCTGCTGGCCGTTACCACCCGGCGCATTCAGGTCCGCTGCGAGCGGCGAGCCCTTGCTTTGCGGTGGCCCGGAATCGGACGGCGGAGTAGATGGCAAACTGGCGGGCGCCGGAGTCGAAGCGGCAACGGGCTCGTCCCGTACAGGCAAGGCAACACTCGGCTTCGGAATCTCAACTTGCCCGCTCCCACTTCGCTGCGGCTCATCTTCATGCCACAGCAGAAACGCTCCAAGCGCCGCTACCGCCAAAAAGATCCCGATGCCTGCTCGTTGATAGACACGCTTCATGTCGATTCCGTTCCCTTCCAAACGGAAGTCTCCACTGCAACAAACCTACGACATGAAACCGAGCGGCTTGTTCGAGCCATTCACATCGAAGAATGTGCCGATATTGGGCAGCACGAGCGGGAGGCTGGATTGCGGCACCCCAAGCCACATGGCGAGCTCGGCAAAATAGAGATCGACGGCGATCTGCGGAATGATCCGGCCGCGGCCCACATCGAGCGGGTTGTCTTTGTAGAGAGGGGGATAGTTACCATAGATATGATTGCCCTTCACCGCCCCACCGACGACAAAGTGATTCCCGCCCCAGGCGTGATCCGTTCCCGCTGAGTCGGTCGTCAGCGTGCGCGCAAAATCAGACGCCGTGAAAAGCGTAACGCTATTTTGCAGACCCATCGCGGTAAGGCAGTCATAGAACGCTTTGATCGCCTGATCGACCTCCGGCAACATCGCTGCCTGCTGATTGATCAAATCATCGTGATGATCCCACCCGCCGTATTCGATGAAGAACGTCTGCCGTGTCTGGCCGAGCGCCCCATGGCCGGCGACAGTTTTGGCGATCATCTGGAATTGATTGCCCAGATCCGTGTCGGGGAATGTCACCGTGCTGGGCAGGGTCACATTTCCAGTCGCGGAATTGAAGAGCGCGTAGGCATCCATCGCGCCGCGCTTCTTTGTCGCAAAAGCCTCCGTCAACAAATGCTGGTAGGTGAACCCGAGTTGCGAATCGATCGCGCGGGTTCGGATCGGCGTCGGGCTCCATTGGTTGTCATCCGTCGGATCATAACCATCCAGCGGAACGGCTCCGTCCGTGCTGATCGTATAGTCGAAAACATTTTCGCCGCTTTGCCAGATGTTCGTTCCCGTTAGCGAGATATTCATCGAGACGGTATCCAGCGTGTTCATGCTGCGCAGGAGATCGCCCATCCGTCCGCCCCAGCCCTTCGCGGAGCGTACGTTCGGCGTCGAGGTGTGCCACTGTTCCACCTGATCCGCGTGCGAGTAGAGACCGAGCGGCAAGGACGCGGAATCATAGGTATCCTTGGTCACTGGTTCGATCAGTGTGCCGACATTAGTCACAAAGGCGGCACTCCCGGAATTGAAGAGCGTCTGAATTCCCTTCAGGCCAGGATGGGCTCCGAGTTGCAAGCCCGGCGAAATCGCGGGAGTCAGCGGCAGGAGACTGTTTTGGGGCAGGGCGACACCGCTGCGAATGCCTTTGTATTCGGCGTATTCCGTGTCACCGCGCGGGACAAGCACGTTGAACGTGTCGATTCCTCCGGAAAGGAAAAGGCAAATGAGGGCGCGAAAATCGGAGGTATTCGAAGAGGCCGCGGCAACGCTGCCGGCCATCTTCAGGTTCAGCAGGGTATTGAGAATCGGAATCGAACTGATCGCGGCGCAGTTAAGCTGGCCCAGGAAACGACGGCGGGAAATTGGACGGCGCATGGGAAGAATGGGTGAGAGTTAGTGAAGCACGGCGAATTCCGGGGCGGCGGCGATGAGATAGATGGCCATCCGGATGCGCTCCTGTTTCCACTGCCACATCGAGTCGTCGATCTGCTCCACTGCTTCACGAATGACCTGATGCTGCGCGTTGGGAAGCGTGCCGCCGGTCAGCAGCAGATCGAGCCTGCGCATGAGAGCCGGGACATCGTTATAGAGCGCCATCTCGGGGGCAAGATGAGGCGCCACGACAGCTTTTGGATTGTCACTGCCCCAGCGATTGAAGCCGTATTGCAGCGCCGAGAAATAGTAATTGGGCACGCTCAGCGCCGTGACGGCATTGAGAATCTGAAACTCCGGTGCGACCAGGCCGGAATCGCTCACCGGTCCGTCCGGCGCGAAACCAGGCTTGAAGAAATTGAAGACGCTCGGCGCCGAAAGCGGCTGCTGGAAATGAATGTCTTCGAGATAGTTCAGTGCATAAACGCCATTGGCCGCGCGCGCATTCAGGGCCCGCACCAGGTTGGCCGTGCGCAGATACGGCTCTTTCATTTTGCCGAAATTCGGATCCGACATCTTCTGCGGATCACGCGCTTCCGGATCGAGCAGCACCGCCCGGATGACCGCTTTCAGATCGCCGCGAACGCCGCTGCCATTGTCAGCAAACTTGGCCGCCACCCGGCCAACATAGTCAGTAGACGGGTTGGATGTGACGAGCTTTTGGATGAGCTGCTTCGAAAAGAACGGCGCGGCATTCGGATGATTGAACAGGCAGTCGATGGCGGCGTTATAGTCCGCCATCCCCGCCGTGCCTTTGTCCGGATCGCTGGCCGTCCGTGCTGGAAGCTGCACGCCATTCGGCAGGGTCTTGGGATCCACATCGTGATATTGATCCCACATCCGCATCGGTGCGGTGAAGTTGTCCGGCGCATACCAGAAATCGCGTCCTTTTGGTCCGCCAAAGCTGAATCCTGTCATCACCCGCGCCATATTGGAGATGATCGTGTTGTCGTAAGTCGGGATCGGCTGATTGCTGATATCCAGCTTTCGCGACCCATCCATGTTCAACTGCCAGATGCCGATGCTGAAAAGCTGCATGATTTCGCGGCCGAAATTCTCATCGGCGAAAGTGCCGGCCACCGGATCGGGCTTCGCGTTTTGCAGGTGATTGAGATACACGCCCATGCACGGGTGCATGCCGACGTGATAAAGCAGATCCCGGAAATTGCCGAAGGCGCCCTTCAGCAGGAGATCGTAATAGTTCACCATCCCGATCGGCTCGTTATCCAGCTCGTCGAGGTGATCAGAAATGACAAAGATTTCGCTCAGCGCGAAGCCGACGCGCTGCCGGAGCGGATCGCTGGTCGGCGAATCGTTCATCACGCGATTCCACCAGGCAATCGCCTTCGAGTCGCCGTACACGCGGCCCTTCCTCGCGATCATCAACTGATTCAGATACGGCTGCTGCAGCCCAACCGGCTTGGCAAACTGGGCCGTGATCCATTTGTCATATCCCATGGACATGACCTGATGGACATTCGCAAAGCCGCCATCGGGTCCGAACGCCGCCTGATTGAGAAAACGAATGGCCGCCTTGTCGCAAGGTAGCGGCGAGGCCTGGCCGATCATGATCGTGGCAGACGTCTCGCCTTTCCCGGCACTCGGCGCATAACCCGTCCCCGTCTGGAGCGTTACCAAAATGGTTGCCCCTGTTTTGCCGAGCACCTGCCCGGTCGGCGCAAACTCGAGCCACGCTTCGCGATCCCCGGCCGGGATGGTGATGCTGTTCCCGTTTGCCACCGAATAATCCGTTCCCCGCTGCGCTGTTCCGCTCAGGGCGAAGTTCACCACGAGATCCGTATCGGTGTTTTGCCGATGAAAACCGACCACCCCGTGATCCGGCCAATCCTCACGCATGTCCCCGTCGATGAGGATGATCGACACGGTATCGGGAGCCGTCTCGGCAAGAAGCCGCGGCATGCCGCCAAGTAAGGAGAACCCGGCCAGGAGCAGGGGAATATATCGAGAATGTTTCATAAAGCGCGTCGCTCTCACTTTCCCGTGATTGGCGCCTGACGGGATTCACCATCGAAAAGAGCAGAAATAGGGCCATTGTAGGTGGGCCTCCTACCTTAGGCGTACGCCGTTCTCAAAGCTGGTTAGTCAGAGCGCTTGTCCACCTTGCCTGGGCACGTGCCTCATGCACACTCCCACCCATGCCCGACCGCCATACGCTCCGCGCCGCCCTTGCCGCCCTCGATCTCACCCAGTCGCCCGCCGAAGACGACTGCCGCCGGCGGATGATCGAGCTGCTCGACACCACGCCGGATTGCTTCCAGCGCACGAGCTTCCCGGGGCACTTCACCGGCAGCGCATTGGTGGTCAGCGCGGATGGCAGCCGCGCGTTGCTCCATCACCACCGTTTCCTCGATAAGTGGCTGCAATTCGGCGGCCATTGCGACGGAGATGAAAACGTGCTCGCGGTTGCGGTCCGTGAAGCTGAAGAGGAATCGGGCATCAGCGGCCTCATCATGACCTCGCAAAAGCCGTTCGATCTCGATATCCACCCGATTCCCGAAAACCCGAAGCGCGGCGAACCGCCTCACTTTCACTATGATATCCGCTGGGTGCTCATTGCGCCGGAGAATGCGCAATTTCGAGTCAGTGACGAAAGTAATGAACTGCGCTGGTTCACGCCCGATGAAATGCTGGCCCTGCCGGTCGATGACAGCCTCGTCCGCCTCGTGGAGAAATGGAAGGCGCTCCTCCGCCGGCGCGGACACCACGTGTGAAGAGGCGCGCTGATTTTTAACGCAAAGGCCGCGAAGCCCGCAAAGGTTCGCAAAGAAATAGGAGCACCGATAAGTTCCCAATTCTTTGCGTTCCTTAGCGATCTTCGCGGCCTTTGCGTTAAAACAGAACCATTCCTTTCACAAAGACGCGTGTACTGGCAAAAAAATTGGCGCGGCGGCAGCGTCGCAACAACAAAGAACGTGCCGCCGCGCCTCCTCTCAAAAACTATTCACCCGGTTCGAGAATGCCGAGAAGCGCCGCTCCTCCCGCAATTTGCCCAACTCGTCGCGAACCGTGCTTAGTTGCTGCTGCGAGAAAGCCACGGAGGTTTCCAGTTCGGGTAGATAGACTTCCTTGAGCCACTCGACCAGACGTTCCCGTGCCTCTGTTTTGCCGATCAGGGACCGTCCCTGGTTGCTGGAAGCACCGGTCAGAGCCGAGTCATAATCCGCCTTCAAAACAATGAAACGCGGATCCTTGATGATATCGCTGGAGATCGTTTCGGGATGCTCCGTCTTCTTGATGAGATCGAGAATGCCGCTCGTTTGTTGAGCTTCCAGCGCGCGCCGCGCGCACTCCCCTTCGAGGAAATGGATCGTTCCCTCCGGGTCCGCCATCTGGTTCTGCCCCGCTGCCGGCGTCGCTGAAACGGCCGGCGGCGTTGTGTGTTCAGGAGCCGATGCGATCGCGAGTTGCTCCTTCAGGCGCAAAAGGTCCCGCTTTAGCGGGACCAGCTCCGATGCTATGGCTGTTCCGGCCAGAACGCGTTCTTCCGATGTGGCGATTTGTTGTTCCACGAGCTTCTCCTCTTCCTCGATCAATTGCCGCAGGGTTGGGTTTCCGGCGATTTGTCGCGGACTTACTGAGAAAGCGGGCGGTGTGGTGGCGGCGGCGATGCCTTGCGCCGGAAGTGCGGCCAACCGCGTTGCGGCGAGTTGGGTCAGATTTGGAAAGTCCGTGAACTCGCGCAGCAGACGCGCGTATTGGATCCGCGCCTCGTCGATTCTCCCCAGCTTCAACTGAGCTTCGGCTAACTCATAAATCGACTGCGCGGCAGGTGCGCGGGTCTGATCAAAGTCGGAAACGAGTTTCAGATAAGATTGCAGCGAAGCCCCGAGATCGCCGCCGAGTTCCTCATCCCATATGGCCGTCGCATAACCATGTGCTTGTGCCTGAGGTTTTTCGGTGGGCCGTGCTAATGAGCCGGTTCCTGATTTTGCTGCCCGGACCTTGGGCTGGGGGTCGATCGTGGAAGCACCGTCGAGAACCGGCGCCGGTTTGGGAGATTCTTGCGCGCTGACCAGGAAGATGCCGATGAGAACACTGAGGGCAAGATAGAGAACGGCGTGATGCGTTTTCATTGGATGGATAGGTTATCGATCTAGCGTGTCTCCGGGCGCGGAACTGGAGCCGGATAACCTGGAGGAAGCGGGGGCGTCGTTGGAGCTCCACCGCCGGGGACTGGATAGCCACGGGGAAGAGGAACAGGTGCGGTTGGTGGACCGCCGGCCCCCGGAGCGACTTCAACGCTGCCTCCCCCTGGGGTTACGCTCCTGGGATCTGCCGGTATTGCCATGCTGGGTGTTCCAGGAGGAAGTGCGAGAGGTGGTAATGCGGTGCCTGGTGAATTCGCCGACGGCATCCCCGCGAAGGGATCGCCATTATTCCCGGCACCCATTGCTCCCGGTCGATATTCCGCGCGCGGCGTCCGCCCATTCACCGCCTCTTCTTCCTCAAGTACCTTGAGCTGGTTCGAAAGATATTGAACCGCATTCCTCTGTTCCGGGAGATAGATTTGCTGCACCCAGGCATTAATCCGCTGGCGTTTCCGTTCCAGATCACCCTTTTGCCCAGGTCCATCGCCTAAGCCAAGCAGCGTGTTTTCATAGTCATCCTTCAGCCGGATATATCGACTGTCATCGATGACGTTGACCGGAAGCGTCTCCGGGTCCGACGTATCCTGGACCATCGTCAAAATCCCGCGGATCCGCCGGATTTCATCTACCAGATAGGATTTGCGATCCCGTACCGAAACCTGACCGCGTCCCGTCGTCGTAACGGACACGTTGCCGGCATTTGGTGTGCCTTCCCGATAATACGCGACCGCCTGCGGATAACTCTCCTCGGAAAGTAACTTGCGGCTGATGCGTACCAGATCCGGAAAATCCGAAAACTCCCGCAGGATCCGCGCATACTGGACCCGCGCCTCGTCGAATCGCTTCAGCTTGCGATAGATTTCTCCAAGCCGGAAGACTGCTTTCGCGGCTTCGTCGCGGCTTTCGTCGAACGCTTTGATATTGGTCTGCAGTTGGTTCAACTGCTCAGCCCGATCCGGCTTCTCGTAAGTGGCCATCGGAGGACGCACCCCCGCGGGCATGCCAGGCAAACCGGTGGGTATGGAATTGATCGGCGCTGGCACATAGGATGATGCCGCTCCCGGGGGGGCGGCGGGATCCGTGGTGGGAGCGGTGCCCGGAAGAGGAGCTGGAGTAGCCGTGGGAGCGGGGACGGGCCCGGCCTCGATAATTGGTGGTGGGGCAGGTTCGACCGGAGTTTGGGCGGAAGCGGTCCCGGTCAACCATCCGGCTTGCGCCGTGAGGACCAGGGCCACTTTGACGAGTTGAGTAAGTGGTTGAGCTTTCACAGTGAAGAGCCTGACGCAAACTCAGGCATGGCTTGTGACGATGTTGTAACTTCGCTGGAGTTAATTTTTGCGGAAATCATGTCCAACCGGTAACCCACGCCAAAGACTGTTTTAATCCAGCGCGGAGACTCCGGTGATTCCTCGAGTTTATTGCGCAGGCTGACGATATGTTTGTCTACAGTGCGCGTGGTGGGAAAGGCGGTGTAACCCCAGACGCAATCGAGAAAGCGATCGCGGGAGACCGCTTCTCCCGGCACCGCCGCCATCAGGGATAACATGGCCAGTTCCTTGGTGGTCAGGTGGACCTCTTCGTTTCCGCGCCAGGCGCGCTGCTGGAGAAAGTCGATCCGCACATTGCCCAGGACCAGTTCCCGTTGAGGCCGCAGTGCCCCGGTGGTCCGCCGCAGCAAAGCCCGCACACGGGCGAGTAACTCATCGCGGGAAAAAGGTTTCACTAGATAATCATCGGCCCCTGCATCCAATCCTTTCACGCGATCCTCCACCGAGCCTTTGGCTGTTAACATCAAAACCGGCATCAACTTATTCCCGCGGCGCAGTTCCGCGCACAGCGCGAAGCCATCGAGCCGCGGCATCATGATATCGAGCACGATGAGATCCGGCGTATCGTGCAGCGCCTTTTCAAAGCCGGTCTCGCCGTCCGCGGCCACGATGACCCGGTAACCTTCACCGGAGAGGCAGTCCATCAGTGCCGTGCGCATCGGCAACTCATCTTCTATCACGAGGATTCGCGAGCCAGTTTTCATGATTCGATCAGGGGCATTCCGGACTTACGGACAAAGGGCAGTTCCAGCGTGAAGCGGCTTCCGTGGCCCACTTCGCTCCGCACATGCACGGTGCCGCCGTGTACCGAGGCGATGTGTTTCACGATGGAAAGGCCCAGCCCCACGCCTTGCGTTTCGCGGCGCAGTTCCGAGCCGACACGATAAAAGCGATCGAAGATCCGCGCCTGTTCTTCGCGCGGAATTCCCGGACCATCGTCTTCCACCCAGAGCAGAACACGGCGCGGCTCAAAAAGAAGCCCCGTCCGCACGCAGCCGTCTTCCGGCGAATGCTTGATGGCGTTGTCCAGCAGGTTAACGAGCAGGCGCTGCAAGGCCCGGCCATCGGCCGCCACGTCATCGGGCTCGCCTCGCACTTCGGTTTCGATCGTCACGCCCCGGTCTGCCCCGTAGGTCCGCATGAGTCCCGCGGTTTCCTCGAGCAGACGAACGAGATCCGAGGCCTCGAATTCAAAACGCTCGCGTCCCTGTTCCCTCCGCGAGAAATCGAGCACGTTCTCGATTACCGCCGATAGCCTCCGGCATTCCTGCACGATAAAGCGATGGTAGTTGCGCAGCTTGTCCGGGCTGGGTGCGGCGCCCATTTCGAGTTCCTCGGCCATGAAACGGACCGAAGCGATTGGCGCGCGCAATTCATGCGAGACGCTGGAAACGAAATTCGTCTTCATTTCGCTCAACCGCTGTTGGCGACGAAAAGCGCGCCAGGCCGAGAAAAACCCGATGAGGACGGCGAGCGCGGAAATCCCGATGAGCGCGGCAAAGCGAAGCGTGCGCAACCGCTGATCGGCAAAATAACGCGCCGGATCGGCCAGCGAAATGCGGATAGTCAACGGCAGGTCTCCGCCTTCGCCGGAAAGGGATGCGGTGCTCGTGGCCAGGGCTTCCCCGCCATCCGGTTGGGCGCGGCGCGGCAGGAGATCGAGCGGACCGAGTGCTACTTCGAGGGCAAACTGCTCCGGGATGCCTTGTGCTTGTTTGATCTGCTCGATGGCCGCGGCCAGATCGCGACGGGAAATCACCTGAACCCAGTGCCCGCCGGTCGCCGCCCGCGAAATGACGAAATGCGTTTCCCCGGCGATCTCCACTGGCGTGGACTGGAACGGCCCCACGCCTTCCGCCGCCACGGTTCGGGCGCGATCATGCATCGCCGCAAGCGCCTTCCAGCGAGTAGCGGCATCGTCGGACCGATCGTACTGCCCGGCCCATTCCAGTGCCTTATTGGTGAGGACTGTTGGCTGGGCGATGGCCCGGGCGCAAAACCGGTCGACCGCGGCTTTGCGTGCCGCTTCTGGCAGCAGGGCGAGCTGCCGCACGATCTGCGCTCCGGCGAATAGAGGCAGGGGGAAACCGTCTTCCGCGAGTTCGTTACCCTCAGAGACCGCGCGAAAGAGCGTCATTGCCTCCTGCCGTTGCCCGTCGCCGAGACAGGCCATTCCGCCCCGGTACTCCGCGATGGCCGCAAACCGGCTGGGCGGCGCTGTTTTCACGAATGCCGTCAACAACGGGTCGTTGGCTCCGGAGAATAACCCCGTCGTGATCCGGTCTTCAAGCTCCTCCCAGAGAGCGAGTTGCTCCGCATTCAAATCCGCTGGATCGAGCGGCTGGGGCAGCGGGAGCGAAGGAATTGGTGGCGGATAGACCAGCCGTCCGGCGTCATCCAGAAAGAAACTGACGCGATGCACTGGCGCCCGCGCTGCCTGCCAGATCGGGTCGTCCTCGGGCGAGTCCAGACCGGTCGACGCCCGCATCAGGAGCGTCGCATCTGGCAGAGGCGTGGCCGAGAGCGGCCCTTGCACGATGCGTTGCAGCGATTCCCTGGCGATTGTCCGCGCCCGCTCCAGCGCCTGATGTTCCGCCAGAGCCCGGTCCTGCCGCAGCGAATCCAGCCCCACGGCGCAAAGGATGATCGCCGGAAGGAGAATCAATGTTCCCTGCCAAAGAAACGTCGGGTTTCGAGAGCGAGCGTGGCTGGGGGCACGGCGCGGCATGGCGGGAACTATAACCGAAAATCTTCCAAGGTTGTTACGGAGTTGTTACTACTACCTCGCCCGCACCCACACCACCCCCAAAACGCCCCCACTTGCGTTCGCAGTTCACCCACTTTTAACTCCCTGCTGCATGCCCCGCACGGTCAACGGTACAGGAACCCAGTACATCGGAAGGAAGAAAGTCCATCGACAGCAGGGCACCTGCCGTTTTTGTGGCAGCAAGGTCTACCTGGAGACCTACGAAACGCAGCTCTGCGTCACCATTTTCTTCATTCCCGTCATCCCTCTGGGCCGGAAGAAAATCGTCGAGCTTTGCCCGGTCTGCGGACGGCATTTCGCCTTTCCGGCGGATCGCTGGGAAATGGCGCGGCAGCTCGATATTTCAGGGGCCGTGGAAAGGTTTCGCGCGGATCCGGCCCCTGAAACGGCGCTGGCCGCGCATGGCCAAATGCTGTCTTACCACGAGTTTGAAATGGCCAGACAGGCGCGGCAGGAAATCGTCACGCGCTTTGCCGAAAACGCCCACGTCCACTCCGGGCTCGGGCGGGCGCTTCAGCAGATCGGAAAGGCCAGTGATTCGGAGCAATATTTCTCCAAGGCACTCAGCCTGGATCCGGAATTGGCCGATGCCCGGATCGGCGCGGGATTGAACGCCATTTGGAACGGGAAGAACAACGACGCGCAGATGCACCTGCACTTTCTGCGCAAGCCCGGCGCCGCGCAGCTTTACTCGCTGGAGCCGTTGGAAATGCTGGCGAATGCTTATCAGCATCAGGGTCGACATGCCGAGGCGCTGGATTTGTATCAGAACCTGCTCGAAGCCGTCCCGGAGATCGGGCAGGCTCCCAATTTCCGGCAACGGGTCCAGACCTCCGAGAAAGCTCTGCGCAAGACGGAGACCATTCTGCCGAAGCGGAAGCGCAACTGGCGCGATCTCTTTGCCCAGCGCCCGAATGGCAAACCCGCTCCGCTGACCTGTGCCGTCTTCGTGCTCGTGGTCGCGCTCCTCATGGGCTTCGGTTTTGCGGCGCAGAGCGAGTTTCAGCGCAGGCATCGCACGGTGTATCTCGCGAATGGATTTCCGAAACCGCTGTCAGTCATCGTGGATGGCAGGACGAAGGTCCTGGCTGCTCCGCACAAGGTGACGCAATTTGAGACCGAGGAAGGGCCGCACCATGCCAGCGTGAGTGGGGCGACTACCCAGGAAATTGACTTTAATGTGGAGACGAGCTCTTTCCTCAGCCGATGGTTCGATCACCCGGTCTGGGTGCTGAATCCGGGCGGGGAAGCGCTGCTCATGGAGCAGGCGGTGCGCTATGCCGCGCATCCGACCCCGCCCACCATCCAGTTCCATTTCGAGCCATTCACTGTTCGCAACGATATCGGGTATCCCTTTCGGAACCTGCCTAAGTCGATTAGTTCCGAATCGGAACAAACGTTGACTCAGCTCGAAATGCCGCAGGGATCGCCGGCCGATCTGGCGGAAAATCTGCAATCCATGGGCATGGGAGACCGGGCGCTGGAACTTGCGGAATGGCGGCTTTCGCATCATCCCGACGATCAAACGATGCTCCTCGTCTATGTGGATTGCGCAAGGCGATCGGGCCAGGTGAAACGGGCCGTCGACTTTTTCAAAGCGGGCCTGGAACGGCGTCCGGTTCAGATCGAATGGCATCGTTCCTATCAGGAGTTGAAGGAAGGTCCTGGTAAGCACGACGAACTCATCGCGGAGTACGATAGTTATCTGGCCAAAGATTCGACGAATTCGGCTCTCCTGTATCTTCGCGGCCGCATCTCGAGTTCCCGAAAAGAGACCCGGCAATTTTTCACGAGCGCAGCGCTGGAAGATCCCTCAAATCCGTGGGCTCAATTTGGACTTGGGAGCATGGACATGAAGGACGCCAATTGGGCCGCGGCCCGCTCGGAAATCGAGAAAGCGCTCGCGACGGATCCGGAGAACCGGATTTTTGCCGAATCCAATTATCTGTGCCGCCTGGCCTTGAAAGACCTGGCTGCTTTGGAAAGTGAAAGCCGCTTGGCGCTCCGCAAAGATACGCTCGATTTCAACGCCGCCGAAAAGCTTTGCACCATCTTGGCGGAGCAGGAGCGAATCCAGGACGTGTATCCCGTCGTGGAGGAGTTTGGGCGCCACGCTCGCGCCCGGTTTGGCGACGATGGCGCGGCCAAACCCATCTTACTGCTCCAATGTTATGCGAGTTATGTGGTGGGAGATTTTGCGGCTCTCGAAAGGTACGCGCGCAAAGATGTCTCACCGAAAGGCTCCGAAGCGTTGTTCCATGCCTTGATCGAAGAGCGTCAAATCCGGCAGGCCGTGCCGGTCCTGCCGGCTCCGGCCGATCCGCATGAGCGGGGCATCTATCTCCTCACGGTGGCCATTGCGCTGGCGGCTGAGAATGACGCGGCGAGCACTCGCTCCTGGTGTAGCGAGGCGGCGCACATCTTGGCGAAGGGGAACGCGGATGACGTACATGCCGCGGAGGCGCTCGGAGGCAGCGGCGACCCGCTGGAGGTCGACTACGCTCCACAGGACCAGGCGATTTTGCTCACCGCGATCACGTGTTTGCATCCCGAGAAGAAAGAGTACGCCAGAACGGCAGGCCGGCTGAATGTGTTGCGCACCTTTCCGTATCATTTGCTGGCGCGCGTCACGAAACGTCTCGCCCGGTGATCCCGCCCCACTTTCCATGACGCTCAAAGCCTTCGATATCCTGGTCGGAAAACTCGAGAAACGTTTTCGCGGCCGGCCGCGCGCTCTTCGCCTGTGCCTCGCCCTGTTTGCCATCCTGGGCTATGCGGGTTTTCTCGTCTGGTTTTGCCTGGTCTTTGCGCTCGGTGCGCTCTTTTTCGTGCCGGCGCTGCACATGGATTTCGCTGACGGATTTTTCCTGCTGCTCATCGGCAGTGTGGTAGTGACAGCCGGTTTTTTCGGAGTGGCCCGCGTGCTTTGGGTGCGAGTGGAACCTCCGCAGGGCCGTCTCCTGACCCGGACCGAAGCACCGGCATTTTTCGAAATGCTCGATCAGATCCGCGGTCAGTTGAAATCGGCTCGATTCCATAAGGTGCTGATCACGCAGCATTGCAATGCGGCTGTCTGCGAGATCCCGCGTCTCGGAGTGCTCGGATGGCCGCGCAATTACCTGTTTGTTGGCCTGCCACTGCTCCAGATATTTTCCGTCGCGGAACTGCGCGCCGTGCTGGCTCACGAAGCGGCCCATCTTTCCGCGCGGCACGGGCGTTTCAGTTCGTGGATGTATCGGCTGCGGCGTTCATGGGAGACGGTGTTTTCCCAGATCGAACGTCCGGGCCGAAGCCGGCGGCTGTTTTCCTTCCGGCCGCTCATCCTCAAGTTCATCCGCTGGTTCTGGCCGCGCTTCAATGCGTACGCCTTCGTCCTGTCGCGCTCGAATGAATTCGAGGCCGACGCGGTCTCCGCGCAGATCGCCGGTCCCCAGGCCGCCGCGCAGGCGCTGTGGCGCTCCGAACTCGGGGCACGTTTCCTTTCGGAGAATTTCTGGCCCTCCGTGTGGCGCGAGGCCACCACGCGCGCGGAACCGCCGGACGATGTCTTCGGCCACATGCACCAGGCACTTTTCGACGGCGCGCCGGATGAGGAGATGCACCGCTGGCAGGAGGAAGCGTTCCGCGTTTCGACCGATAATCGCGACACGCATCCCTGCCTGCGGGAGCGGCTGGAAATGCTTTCCGTGGATCCCGCGGATGGCCCGGTCGATTCCGCCCTCTGCCCGGCCCAATCGGCGGGTGAGGCCCTGCTGGGAGAAGCGCTGCCGACGATCCAGCAGGATATCCAGCGGGAATGGATCGCCGACGTCGCAAAGACCTGGCGCGATCGCAATAACCAGACCGGCCTGCTCAAAGAACGGCTCAACCGTTTCTCGAAAACTGGCAACGGGTCGAGTGCCACGGCGGAAGTGCTCTGGGAACGGGCTCAGACCATGATGAATCTGGAGGGAGACGAAGCGGCGGAAGGCACCCTGCGCGAACTCCTCGTCAAACGGCCCCAGCACGCCGGAGCGAACTTTTGCCTCGGCCGTTTCCTGCTCGATAAAGGCGATCCCGAAGGCGAGGCGCTGCTCGAGCGGGTCATCGAAAGCAACGAGGAGAGCGCGCCCGATGTCTTCGAACAGCTCCACGTCTATTTCCAGCGCACGGGCCGGGCCGATAAACTCGCTGAGCTGCGCAATCGCGTCTACCAGTACGAGGAAGCCGCCGCCGCCGCGCAAATCGAGCGCAGCAGCATCACGCCGCGCGACCGCCTCCTCCCGCACGGGCTGACCGACGAAGAACTTGTTTCACTGCGCGAGGTCTTGCTCAAGGAGCCGGACATCGCGTGTGCCGATCTCGTGCAAAAAGAGCTCCAGCATTCGCTGCGGCAGCGGGTGTTTGTCTTGAGCATCAACCGGGACCGGAAGCTCAAAGGAATCTCCAAAGAGACCGCCTCGGATGAAATGGTGCAGCAGCTCATTCCGCGGGTCGTGCTGCCGGGGAGGGTATTTGTCGTGGCGCGGATCGGGAGCTTTCGCAGGCTGGCGAAAAGGGCGGCGGGAGTGCAGGGGGCGCGGGTGTATACGCGTGAGGGGTGAGGGCTGAGGGCTGACGGCTGAAAATGGGACTTATGGGACTCATGGGACCTATAGGACGGATGTGTCGCAAGCGTTTCAGACGTCCCATGTGCTTTCTGGATTCCATTGGCCGCATCTGATTTTATGAGCGAAGGCTTTCTCCCGCGTCACGGGCACTACCAGAACCTCCTCTCCTTTCAAAAGGCCGAGATCATCTACGACATCACCTTTCGCTTCACCCAACGCTTCCTCGCCAAAGGCGACCGCACCATCGACCAGATGATCCAGTCCGCGCGCTCCGGCAAACAGAACATCATCGAAGGCAGCAAAGCGTCCCTCACCTCCAAGGAAACCGAAATCAAGCTCACCAACGTCGCTCGCGCCAGCCTCGAAGAACTCCTCACCGACTACCGCGACTTCCTCCGCGTGCGAGATTTCCCGCTCTGGGAAAAAGACTCCGAACAAGCCCAATACGTCCGCCGGGTCCGCAGCAAAACCCCACAATCCTTCGAACTCTACCGCGACTTCATCGAAACCCGCTCTGCCGACGTAGTCGCCAACATCGCTGTCTGCCTCATCCACCAAACCAACTTCCTCCTCGACCAGCAAATCCGCCGCCAGGAGCGCGACTTCCTCAAAGAAGGAGGCCTCCGCGAGCGAATGACCAAAGCCCGTCGCGAGCAAAGACGCCAGAAGTAGTCAGGCCCTGCCCATCCGTCCCATAAGTCCCATGAGTCCTATTGGGTCCCATCCGTGGGTTGTCGCCCAAAGAGAAATGCTTTGCGCAGGTTATTACGCATACGTATAAGTCTTGAGTCTTTCCGCATGAACCTCCCGCATCTCCCCGCGCTGCGCCGCGGAAAACCCTACGAGAGCCTCGATACGGTCGAGGTCCTGAATCATCGCACCGGCGAACCCATGGCCCTTGTTTCGCAGGTCAATGCCGGCATCCTTCGCAAAGATCTGGGCAAGATCGCCGAAGCCCGCGCCGCGCTGAAGAAATTCTCCGTCGACGAGCTCATCCAGATCGCCGCCAAGGCGGCAGAGATCTTCCTCAAGGGCGACCTGCCGCTCGGCGACAAGGGCCACGTCCAGTCGGCCGACGACTACGTCCGCATGCTGTCCGCCACGAGCGGCCTGCCATTTGTCATGGTCCGCCGCAACATGCAGAAGATCCACCAGGCGCTGACCAATATGCGGACGGTCCTCAATGGACTCACCCGTGGGTTGCCGCTGGAGGTCATCGACAAAGGTTACGGCGAACATTGCGGCGCGCGCGTGAGCTATTATCCGACGACGAATGCGCTCGGCCTCGTCATGCCCAGCAATTCGCCCGCCGTGAATTCGCTCTGGCTCCCGGCCATCGTGCTCAAGACGCCGGTGATCATTAAACCCGGACGCGAGGAACCGTGGACGCCGTATCGCCTCATCCAGGCCTTCCTCGCCGCCGGAGCGCCGTCCGAAGCCTTCGGCTTCTATCCGACGGATCACGAAGGTTCCGGCGAAGTGATGAAGCTCTGCGGGCGGGCGCTCATTTTCGGCGATGCCGGGACGGTCGCGCAGTATCGCGATAATCCGAAGTTCAGCGTGCACGGCCCGGGCTGGAGCAAGATTCTCATCGGCGATGACCAGATTGAGAACTGGCGCGATTACGTGGACCTCATGGCCGCTTCGATTTCCGAGAACGGCGGGCGCTCGTGCATCAATGCCAGCGCGATTGTCGTTCCGAAATACGCCGCGGAAATCGCCGAGGCGCTCGCGCAGAAACTCGGTCCGGTCGCGCCCACCGCGCCCGATGACGAAAACGCCCGGCTCTCCGGTTTCGCGAATCCGAAGATGGCCGATTTCATTGACAGCTCCATCGAAGAAGGGTTGCAAACGCCCGGCGCGACGGATGTCACCGCGAAATACCGCAACGGCTCGCGGAAAGCGGAATTCCAGGGCGGTGTCTATCTGCGTCCGACCATCGTGCACTGCGATTCCTTCACGCATCCGCTCGCGAACAAGGAATTCCTCTGCCCGTACGCGAGTGTGGTGGAAGTGCCGCAGGCGCGAATGCTCGAGCAGATCGGCTATTCGCTCGTCGTCACCGCCATTACGAAAGATCCCACTTTTACCTCGCAGTTACTCGATTCCTCGCTCATCGAGCGGCTCAATCTCGGCCCCGTGCCGACGATGCGGATTTCGTGGGATCAGCCGCACGAAGGCAACATGTTCGAGTTTCTGTATCGCCGCCGTTCCATCGAGCACGGCTGGTAAGGCCGCTCCAACATCACCGTTTCGTGAAATGATTCATTAGAGAGCCTAAGTGCCGCATTGATTTGCGGCTTGAAACCAGAAGTCTCCTCTCCAGCTTTCCAGTCGCATGCACGCCGCCGCTCCTTCTTCCGCTGCTGAAGCCTTGTCCGGACTCGGAGCTTTCGATTACCAGCCACGCACGCGCCTGGTCTTTGGCCCGGATGCCATCGAACGCGTGGGAGAACTCGCGCGGGATCTCGGCGGACGGAGAGCGCTGCTTGTCACGGATCGTGGGATCGTCGCCGCCGGACACGCCGGGCGCGCCGTCGGCTTTATCGCCGCGGCGGGACTGCAGGTGGAGGTGTTCGATCAGGTTCACGAAAATCCCACCACTCGCGACGTGGCTCGTTGTGTGGAAGCCGCGCGCAAAGCGGATGCCGATCTTCTCATCGGCCTTGGTGGCGGCAGCTCGATGGATACGGCCAAGGGTTCGAATTTCCTCCTCTCGAATGGTGGCGAAATGAAGGACTACTGGGGCGTCGGCAAAGCGGCGAAGCCCATGCTGCCGCTCATCGCCATTCCCACCACCGCAGGCACGGGAAGCGAATGCCAGTGCGCCGCGTTGATCGCCGATGAAGTGACCCACCAAAAGATGGCGTGCCTCGATGTAAAGGCGCTGCCGCGCATCGCGATCCTCGATCCGCTGCTCACCCTCTCGCAGCCCGCGGGCGTTACCGCCTGCACGGGCGTGGATGCCCTGGCTCACGCGCTCGAAACGGCGGTCACACGCAAGCGCACCGCGCTTTCCGCTGCCTTTTCCCGTGAAGCTTTCTGTCACTGTATAGCGGCTCTTCCGCGAGTGCTCGCCGCGCCCGATGATCTCAAAGCCCGCGCCAGCATGCAGCTCGGTGCGGCTTTTTCCGGCATGGCGATCGAGAACTCCATGCTCGGCGCCGCGCACGCCGCCGCCAATCCGCTCACTGCCCACCACGGCATCGTCCATGGCCACGCCGTGGGAATGATGCTGCCGGGCATCGTCCGCTTCAATGCGGGCCTGCCGGAAGCGCGTGCGCATTACGAAGAATTGGCCTCCGCCGCCGGTTTCGCCTCGGTGGAAATCCTCATCGAACGGCTCGGTGAAATCCTCGATCTGGCGAAAATGCGCAAACCGCTTTCCGCATTCGGGGTCGAACGCGCGGGCATTCCTGCCCTGGCCGCCGAAGCCGCCAAACAGTGGACCGCGACTTTCAATCCGCGCGCCATTGGCGCCGCCGATTTCGAACGGCTTTACGAAGAGCTTCTCTAAGTAAGGCAAATAATACTATGGCCGCCGCGCTCACAGATACACCCCGGCAGGGGTGTTGGAAAGTAGCCGGGGGTAACACCCCCGGTTTTATGGGAAAAACCATGCACCCCGGCAGGGGTGCCGGATCCCGCTTGGCGCGCGGCAAATCAGCATTGCAACTCGGCGATAGTAGTTCCAGCACCCCTGCCGGGGTGCATTCCCAGCCACTTATTCCGGGGGTGTTACCCCCCGGCTACTTTCCGTCAGCCCTGCCGGGCTGCATGAGTTCGCATGGCCAAGCAATTTCTTAAATCCGTCGCCGTCCTTCTGGCCGCGCTCACCTGGAGCGCGCTTTCCACAAACGCCGCCGATTGGCCCATGCATCGCGGCAGCCCGCAACTCCAGGGTGTGGCCGATCAACCCGCACCGCCGGAAGCGCAACTTGCGTGGACTTTCAACGCAGGCAAAGCGGTCAAATCTTCTCCTGCCATTGCCGGAGGCCGTGTCTTCTTCGGCGACGATGCCGGCATCGTGCATGCCGTCGACCTCGCGTCCGGCAAGGAAGTTTGGAAATTCAAAACCGAGAGCTCCATTGAAGCCACGCCGCTCGTGCTCGACGGCGTGGTCTACATCGGCTCCAGCGACGCTTTCATGTACGCGCTTGGTGCCGCCGACGGCGTGCTGAAATGGAAGTACGAGACCGGTGACAAAATCCTTGGTGGGGCAAACCACGCCAAAAATCCGAAAGGCGAAGGCGAATGGATCCTTTTCGGAAGTTACGATTCCAATCTCCACTGCGTGGAAGCCGCGACAGGCAAGAAAGTATGGACCGCCTCGACCGATAACTTCATCAACGGTTCGCCCGCAATTTTGCCCACGGGCGAAGTGGCCTTTGGCGGCTGCGATTCTTACATACACGTCGTGCAATTGGCCGACGGCAAGGAACTGCGCCAGATCGAGACCGAAGCCTATATCGCCTCCTCCATCGCCGCGCGCGACGGAATCGGCTATGTCGGTAACTACGGCAATGTCGTGGTGGCCTACGATCTCCGCGGCGGCGAAGTAAAATGGAAATACCGCGACCGCGAGTTTCCCTACTTTTCTTCCGCAGCCGTGACAAATGACCGCGTCATCATCGGCGGCCGCGACAAACGCCTGCACTGCATCGATCGCGCCACGGGTAACTCCGTCTGGAACTTCCAATCACGCGGTCAGATCGACAGTTCGCCGGTCGTATGTGGCGACGGCATTATCGTCGGTTCGCAGGATGGGCGTCTCTACTGCGTCGGCCTCGCCGATGGCAAACAACGCTGGACCTACGACATCGGCGCCCCCGTAACCGGCTCACCGGCGGTGGGAGAGGGAATGATTGTCATCGGTGCGGAAGACGGGAACGTCTTTGCCTTCGGCACGCCGAAGAAGCCGGGTTCGTAATTTACAGCTCGGGCGGGGTATCTCGTGCCGGGGTATTCGCGAGTGGCGCCGCCTCGGGAAGGGTCTGTTGGCGAGCGTAAGGGGGACTTCGCGCGGAATTCCAAACCGTAAGCTATTTTTAGATTAACCAAAAAGCGCTTCGACGGGGCGACACTTCAGTGAGTGCGGAAAGTTTACGTACCCTTCTCCCAAATCAATCAGGATGGCAGCTTCGACGGGACGGAATGATTCACCTTATGCATGACCACACGGAGCTTACCTTGGCGGCCGTGGTCTGGCTCACAAAACCCAAACGCCTGCGATGCGTGCGCCATCTTCCCCGAGCACCATGGACATATCCATGAGCTCCGCTGTGACGACATCAAGTTCGAAAGCAACGAGCGCGACGTGGCATTCCACCGCGACGGAGAAGTGGTAGCGACCGTGGTACCCTATGCGGAAGCAGGGCTCGACACCCAAGATGTGCAGGATGCCCTCGCGGGGTGGAGCTACATGCTGGGGCGGTACACCAACACCGAGCAGTTCGCGGAGTTTTTTCGCAGAAGCGTAGGAGGTGCTGCTGGTCCACGTTGCCCGTTTGCCCGTATCGCCGCCCTGTCGCCCGTCTGTCGCGTTTTCACGCTGGGGCTGGTGTGTCCGTAGCTGTCGGCCGGTTATAGGCAAGGCTCCTCTCCGAATCCGCTCGCTCAGCCGTGAGCATTGTGTCATCTGGCGATGCTATTCTAGCATCCCCGAATGAAGGCTTTCATTTCCTACTCCCACAAAGACTCGACCCTTCTGGACTCGCTACACTCCCACTTGGCCACTCTTCGACGGCAAAACCTAATCATAACGTGGACCGACCGGGAGATTCCGGCGGGTGGTGTCATTGATGATCATGTGGACCATAATATTGAGGACGCGCAACTTCATCTCTTTCTGATCAGCTCGGATTTTATCGATTCAAATTACTGCTACGACCGCGAATTCAAAAAAGCGCTGAAGCTGCACGAAGAGAAAAAGACGATCATCGTTCCCATCATCCTCCGGGCGTGTGATTGGAAAATTCCTGAGCTTCGACAATTCAAGGCTCTCCCGAAAGACGCAAAGCCGGTGACGAGCTGGACGAGCACCGACGAAGCTTTTGCAGATATTGCCAACGGCCTCCGTGCAATGCTGGAACGCGGCTTCTCAGAACCCGCCAAGACTGCGAAGCCGGCCAAGGCATCCAAAGCGTCAAAATTCGTTCCCGATGCCCGTCACGTCTCTGAAGATCAACGCAAGGTTTTGAAAGCGCTTGGCGACGAAGTTGTAGAGCGATTGACTGCTCATCTCGCGAAGCTTTCAGACGAAGATCGCAAAATAAAAGTCGGTAAATACCACGGCATTTTCTGGAGCAATTTTGCCGCCGAGTTCGATTTGGACGACGGGCTCAAGAGCCTCCTGGTGGAGAGATTTGAGGAAGCAAAGGCCTGGATTCAGCAACAGCGGGCAATCAATGACGACCGGCTCGTTCGCGCCGATCCCCAGAAATATCGAAACACGATGCTTAAAGCGATTTGGGGAAATGCAAAAGGCTTGGGATGGGATGAAGACAAAGTTCACGCGTTCGCGGCTGAGAAGCTCGATCGGCCCGTCGCATCTTTGACTGAGCTTGGAAACAGTCAGCTAAAACTTTTGCGCTCTCGTATCCGTTACGAGGTGACTAGAAAAGGCCTCAAGTCAGGCTCAAAAAAATCCACAAGGAAGGCAGGAGCGAAGGGACCAAAGCTTCCTGCGGCCAAAGAAATTCTTGAGCTCATCTTGAAGCACGAGAATGCTGACGAGAGGGGCTTACTGGAAGACTTTAATAGCCCAACAGGACCACTCGACGTACATTTTGTTTTCAATACCAGAGGGAGAGGTGCTGGATACTCATTGAAGAAAAAGGACTTCCGTCCTGCCGTGGAAGAGCTTCTTAAACTTGGCTGGCTTCTGCCGCCTGAAACTGATGGCAAGGCTAACGTCTACGAACTGAATCCGAAAGCGGCCCAACCCTAGCATTTTTCCAACACCAAATATGGGACCGAAAGCGAAAGCGGTTGAAAAAGCCACTGTGCACGTCAGCGCAGAACAGAGACTTCGAGCTGAAGTAGTCGGCGTGACTGCCTTCAAGGAAGTGATGGAGATTGCACGTAAGCGGCCAGTTTCCTTGCAAGACGCTTTGGACGTTGGCGCTTCGATGGTGCCCTCTCTTTTTTCAAAGGAAAACAGTCTGTTGCAGCGATGCAACGAGTCTCCAGACGCACGCCTTTATCGAGACATGGCTGAGGCTGAGTCTAAGATTGCGAAGCGAAAATCACGCCTGCTGAATTGATCACGAAGGAAATCGAAAAATTGCAGCGTACTCTGAGCGTTGCCACCGATGGCAGCAACATCGACCGCGAGATCAAAAAGCTGAGCAAGTTGTTGGTGGACTTCTCTGAAAGAGCCTATTCGGAGGGCACACTCATCCAGCGGGACGTGCTGCAGAGTCATCGTCCCAGATTTCCTTCGCCAGAAATGGTCCCAGAAGTGGAGCGGTTCTATCCATTTTCCAAAGGCCGCTCCCTGCGTTTAAGAATACTTCATCCGAATCGCCCGGAACACATCTCTGGAGCTGATGTTGTTTACGAGTTCTGCGACGACCAGCGAGAGATGGCGCGGTTCGCTTTCGTTCAGTACAAAATGTGGGATGCAGAAAAAATCTCGAACTCCCGCATTGATGACCGGCAATTGAAGAAGCTGCGAACGAAACTTTGCAAAGCTCGATTCTGCACAAGGAAAAAGAAAGGTTCGACGTGCTTCCGGATGCCTTATTGTAGCGCATTCCTACGACTCACAAACATGCTCCAGCCAGAGGATACGCGGCATGTATCTGCGGGACGCTTCACTCCCGTTTGTATGGTGCAGACCGAAGGACGGGGCTCCCTTTCTCGCAGCGACTTGGAGACTCGCGATTTGTCGTCTGATATCTTTGAGTCAGCTTTTGCTGAAGGTCTCGCGGGATCTGATTGGCTGCCCTACACAACAGTTGAAAGAATGTATAGGGACTGCGAAATCCTAAAGCGGACCGACCGCCTTGTGATTTACGCCTCTCAAGGCGCTGAGAAGTAATGAAGCGAGTCGCTGCCGATGAATCGCGAAGTCCGCAACGCGCGAACACATTTTGCCCCACCAACCAGGCCCAAATCGCGCCAAGTCGGCGCGCGCGGTTTCACTGATTTGTGTCGAGGTGGCAAGGATTCGACATGAGCGTGAACAGACTGTCCACGAGGGCTTCTTCGTCCACGGCCAAGCCATGTTTTCTCATAGCTTGGGATAACTCGGGACTCCACGGAGTTTCGACGGGCGTACCGTCGAGCGGGCGCGTTTTCCCCCCGGTGATTGCTTGTTCATAATCCGAAGCGGAAAGCAGCCAGGGGCGCGCGCCGAGTTCACCAATGACTCTCGAAGCGATGGCCATGCCGGGCCAGTCGAAGTCACCGTGATACCAGAGAGCGGCGCCGTTTTCACGCAGTCGCCGGAGCAGCGCACGGCTGGTGGAGCGCGGCTCGCCGTTGACGCAGATCACGGGCGCGCATTTTCGGCCCAACCGTGTAGCAGCGAGAGAAATGATGGTGGGATTCTCGCAGACAAAGACGCGCGGCGGGCAAGTGATCCCGGACCAGTCTGCGGTGGCGATCATCCGGTTCGTGAGGTGCAAAGGTTGGGCTTCTGCGGCCGCCTCGGCGACGAGGCGGGAGAGCCAGCTTGGGCCGCCGATGCCCAAATTATGGGTAAGCACGGGCGCGCTGAGGTCATCACAAATGACGCCGAAGTGCTCCCAGAGCTGGCGGCGATCATCAGAACGATTCGGCACGGAAATGGCTCGCTGCATGGCGAGGCTCCGCAGGATGAGCGTGGCGAGCGGCGAGTCGGGATCGAGCGCGTGGCTGTTTCCGCACAGCCTTGCAGCCGCGCCTGGAAGCGGTTCATCTGTCAGGGGCAATTGCGCGAGCACCGCACAGGCGCGGCGCAGGCGCTCAGCAGCGATTGCCGCGTCGCCTTTGCTCAAGCGAATCAGCGAGCCATCGGCACGGAGGCTTTTCAGCCAGTCTGCGGCAAAGGGAAACTGCTGCTGTGCGACGTGCTCCGCCGCCCAGGGCCAGAAGTCTTCCCATGCGCGTTGATTCGCCTTATTTGCGAGAAGCGCTTCCGGCATCGGACCGCAAACGGCTTCGAGCAACGCTGGCCAGTCCGCCTCGATGCCTTGCTGGGCGAGCGCGGCGGCAATGCGCCGAAGATCGCAGCGCAATACCGGCCCGGCTGGCGGTTGCTTTAGTCGCAAAAGACGCATGTAGCAGCGGCGTTCGTCATCGGTGGCATTCGCGATGGAAATGGAAGCTGGGAGTGTTTTGCCGCGGTTGCGGAAATTCGCCAGCGCGTCTACGAACCGTTTCCAACCGGGGGCGGAAAAGACAATGAGGAGCTTGTTCGAGACAATGCTCATAGAAGCCGCAGTTCCGGTGTGTCGGGCACGGGGGCGAGGAGATTCTGCGAGCCGTTCCAAATCCAACGCGTGGCGGCGACGGCATCGGCGTCAGCGACGAGTTGATAAATGGCGATGCCGGAGACGCTGGCATGTGCGCCGTGTTCCCGTTCGCTCGTCATCATAAGATCGAGGTCAAACGCTTCCAGTAATCCCATGCAGCGGCCACGGGTCGGCTTGTCCAACCCAGCGAAGGCTTCATCGAGCAGGATGAAACGCGGCGCGTGAGATGCAGCCGAGCTGTAATGCGAGGCAGCGGCGGCCATCTGCGGGATGGTGAGCATCAGCGCTTTCTCGCCGCCGGAGCCGGTGCCGTAGCGTTTGCGGGTGAGGCGTTCCCAGCGTCCGTTTTGCTGCCTCTCAGCGGAAAAGGCGTGCCAGCGCCGGTAGTCGAGCGCGGTGAGTAGTTGCTCGGCGGAGGATGCGGTGGGGCTTTTGATCCGCTCGTCCTTGATGAGTTGGTGGAGAAAGTTGCCGACTGTCTGGCGCTGCTCGTCGGTCCAGATCGCGTGGTCCATGAGCAAAAGTCTCCGCACCGCGGAAAGCGCCGGTGGTTGCTCTTCCGTGCGCGGCTCCCAAACGAGCTTCATCGCGACGCCAAGCGTAGTGGCGCAGCGAGACATTTCTTTGTTGATCTTCGTGGTGCGTTCCTGCGCCTGCTCAATTAACTGCTGGAGCTGGAGCGACACCTCGGTGACTAGGTGCCGGTCTATTATTTTGCGTTCTTCCTCAGCTAGCAAGCGGTCGTGTATTTCGCGCTCGCGCTCGATGGCGAGCAGGCACTCCGCCGGGCGACGGCGCATGTTTTGATAGACGCAAGTTATAAGAAGCAGGCCCCCGCCCAACTGCTCCGTCTCAACTGGGCAGGCGGAGCCGTTGCGGGTGCGAAGCTCGCTGATACGGCCATCGAGCGTATTGAGGCAGCGCTTCCAAGCTTCGTCATCCCGTTCCACATCGGGCAAAGTTTTGATGATGTTTCGCGCGATGGATGCAGCACGGGTCGGTGCCCAAGTTTGCACCTCGGTGTCTGCGAGGCGTTCGTCGGCTTCGGGAAATAAACCGGCGTCAAAAATAATCCGCAAAGCGCGGATGGAATCTTCCCGGATGGCTTCAGCCTCTTTGAGTTTCTCCTCAGCGGCGGGAAGTTCGTGTTTGAAACCGTTAAGTTGTTCCTTGATAGAATTTAGTTCTTTCTCGGCATTCGTGAGCCGGGTCTTGGCTTCATCTTTCGCCTGGGCGGCTTGCGAGAGCATCTCCTGAAACTCACTGACCGAAAGCCCCACGCTGGCTTGCAGGGCATCGAAACTGCGCCGGGCCTCAATCGCTGCCGTCTCGGCTTTTCCGAAAGCTTCGGATTCGCGCGAATGTGTTTCAGCGGCCTGACCAAGCGCGCTTTCGACCCGCTTGAGATGCTCGATCGCGGTGGCGCACGCCTGAGCCCTTGCCCAAAGCTCAATCATCACGCGATCGTAGTCGTTCCACGCTCCGCGAAGTTCGCCGATGCGCTGCAAGTGATCGCCGTAGCCGAGGTGCCGGACGAGCGATTCAAATGTCGTGCGCTGCTCTGTAGCCGCTTTGCGCGCGGCTTCCGTATCTCGAACGGTCACATCGAAGCGTGCTGTAGCTTCGTTCAAGAGTTCGCGAGCGTGCGAGCGAAGCGCGAGGTAACGGGCGATTTCATCGTCTTTCGGAGCGGTGGCGATTTCAGCGGTCGATTCGGCTTTACGCTCGGTCAGGCTGGCCAGATCGGCCTCGACCAATTCAAGCTGATGCGTGAGCCGCTCTCTATCCACGGCGATCTCCCGCAAGCGCCTCTGCCGGGCAACTTCACGGCTGCGGGAGCCTAGAAATTCGCTGGCGGGTTTTTCGGCACGACCACATAGCGGCCCCAACTGCCACCCGCCGTCGAAGCTCACCCAGTGGAGGCCGTTGCATGTACCAAGCCCAATCTGTTGCAGGACGCGGGCTAACACGCTGGGAGCGATGGCGTCACTTTGAGCGTCTGGACAAAGCGCATCTGCCAAAGTTGGGACTTGGACGGCCGCGGCATCGAGTCGAAGAAATGTATCCGTCGGCATTCCCGCCGTGCTGACGCAACCGTCTGGCGTAATCCACGCATCCAGCAAACCCGAAGCCTCCAGCGCGGCTTCGAGGCCGGTACACTCCTGGTCGCTCAAATGCGGCTGAAAATCGCACAGTCGCCAAAGTGGAGCCCCGGGTCGCGTGGCGCGGCTTTCGAGCGCGGCGGAGCGGACCTTCGGCAACAGCGGTATCGGAGCTGTTTCGGCGAGCTTGGCGGCTTCGTCATCGAGGGCGGAAAGCGCGTGCTCAGCGGTGGTCTTCTGCGTTTGGATCGCCGCCTGAGCCTTTGCATGCGCCTCGGCTTCCCCGAGCGCGGCGGCTGACAAGAGTCCACTGAACACGCGATGCTCGGTGGCGTCGGTTTCGAACCAATCTGCGAACGTCGCCGCATGGTCCGACCAAGGCGGCATCACGATCCAGCGCAGCCTCGCCCTCCAATCGCGATACTCATTGGCAAAGGAATCCAGCGCAGTTTGTGCTGCCTGTTGATGCTGCAACATCTGCTCTCGCGTACCATCCATTCGGTCGTACGCTTGGTTTTGACGCGTTTGAGCGGCGGTCAGTTTTTCGTCAGCTTGAGTGAGCTTGGTTTGCTCAGCTTCGATTTGATTGAGGCGATAAAGATGATCCTTCGATTGCTGCTGGTGGACTCGTTGCAGTATGCGGAGCGATTGTGTGTCAGTAGGCCAGTTTTCGCCCACCGGGACCGTCTGCGCGTGTTCAGCAGCGAACCCCGTAAGCGCGACTTTGCTCATCGCAGCTTCTTCACGCAGGCGTAGTTCGGACCTGGCCTCCTGTGTGGCAGAAGACTGGTTTTCGACCTCGTCGTTTCGCACAGCGAGATGCGTCTCAGCGGTGGCGAGCCGTTCTTTCGCAGCGGCGAAAAGATCGTCCTTCTCACGTGAGCTGCGTTCGGCGTTGTCCAGCTCCCGAGCGAGATCGGCCTCTGGGCGATCCTCTAGCGCGGCATGAGCAGCTTCGCAACCACTGAGGTGATTTTGAACGGCGATGACATGCGCCGCCGCCTCGGCTTTGCGGCCTTCACCAGCCTCGATGATCTGCTGAAGATTCGTTACCTGACTGTGCGCTTTCTCGTAGCGCGAATGCCGTGAAGTTAGCTCGTCCGCACGACGAAGCAGGAGCGTCTGCACATACGTCTGGTAGCCGCTGCGAAAATGCCGCAGCGACTCTTGCAAGTCGCGCAAAGTCTGGTATCGCAGGCGCAGATCTTCGAGCTGCTTGAAGGCGTTGGCCACCTGTTCCACCACATCCGCCGCGAGCGGCGGCAGCGCATCCGAGAGCGCGGAGAACAGCGTTTTTTCATCCAGCTTTTTCGAGAGCTGCGGTGCGCGCAGCCGGATGAGCAATTCAATCAACGCGGCATACGCAGTGCCGCTCAGGCCGAAGAGACGTCGATTCACCTCCGCGCGATATTCCTTGGCCGTCTTGGTGAAAAAATCCTCCGCGCCCAGTGCCTCATGCAATCGGTCGGCATTTCGGGGCGTGGAGCCATCTTGAAGCGCGAAGCCGGTTCCGATGCGCTTGTTCGTGATGAAATACCAGCGGCTCGGTTGATTGTCGCCGCCCTTCACCGCTTTCAAGCCGCAGCCGAGAGTAACGTAGTGCTCCACGCCATGTTCATCGAGACGGCCAAACTCGATCCACGTATAGCCGGTGCGATTCTCGAACTGGTCGTCCATCAACAAGTGCCAGGCCATCTGCCGTGCAGGGTCACCGTCCGGCTCCACGCGGCGGGAGCTGATTTCGCCATCGAACAAAAAGGGCAGTTGCAGCGCCAGCACGCGGGATTTTCCCGCGCCATTGTTGCCGCGAACGAGCAGTCGACCTTTCTCAAACCAGAATTCCTGATCCTGATACTTGAAGAGATTCAGCAACCCGCTGCGAAGCGGCTGAAATCGCGAAGTCTTGGCAATCGGGAGCGCTATCATTCGGTTTCGGGGGCGGTAAGAGCGCGGTTTCGCAGCTCGTGGCGATAGCGATGGATTGCAGCCATGGGCAGGACGCCATGCTCGAATCGCCGCACGAGATCGAGCGACTCCAGCCGGTGGAGCACCTCGCGAGCGAGCGCTTGCTCGCTGCCGGGAGCCGTTGCGTCCCGGCGCCAGAACTTGCGAAACTGCTGCGCCTGCTCCGCGAGAAATTGCTCCACCACGGCAAATGGGATGATCTCGCCGGGGCGTTCGTTGCGAAGCCTACCAAGATACTCGGCGGTGAGCAGCGTCGCGTGCCCGTCCGTGCCCTCCTCCGGCAAACCGATGTCCGTGCAGTCGCCGTAACGATCCGACAAAGCGATGCCGTCGCGCCGATCCTCGATTTCCATGCCAGTGGCTTCCTCCAGCGCCTTAATGATGAAAGGACGCTGCTTCGCAAAATACTCCTGTGCGTCCGGGCTCAGATCGCCGGGCAAATAGAGCAAGGGATCGTCGAGGAGGCGGCGGTTGATCTCGTGCCGGATTTGCAGGTTTCGCTGCTCGCCGGTCTGGAGTTTCGACTCGTCGGCAAGTGCTGCCAGACGCTCCAGCCATCCACTTTCCTTGATCATGCTCGGGGGCCTGCGGGCAGACAGCAGGCGGTAGATCACATGATGCCGCACATCGTAGAGGACGTTGTGCTTTTGGCTCTGAATGAATCGCTGGTCGTCGCCATCCACCTTTCCCAAGGCGTTACACCCCAGCAGCAGGCGCACGGCGGCGACGAGATCGCGACGGGAGTCCACCGCCTCCAGGTCAAAAGCGAGATGGTTCAACGATTCCTCATCCATCCAAAGCCGCACGATGGCCTGCGCCAGTTCTCCGAGCGTGATCTGCGACTCGCCGCGGACGAGCACCGCCAGCGCGAGGCAGAACAGAATGTAGCGCCGCTGATTGAACGCGCTGCCCTCCTTGCCAGAGACAGCACCGCGCGTGGAATCCGTCAGGCGTCCTGGCACCTTGTAGAGCCGCGCGCACTCGGCGGTGATGTCCAGCGACCAGCCTGTGTGGAGCGAAAACCACGCTCGCAGGCTGTCGCCATGCCGCCGGATGCGGGCGAAGTCCTCCCCCAACTCGGGATCGTCCGCCACAATGAGCGGATGCCGCAACAGCGCGCGCAAAGCCTGCTGCCTGTCCTCAGCGTCGCGGCTGGCGACTTGTTCGACTTCAGAGGGCATGAATTTCATCCGTAAGCCGCAGCGTGAGCCGGAGATTCGGGCCGAACAGAAGCCCTTCCCTGGTGATGATGCGGGCCATTTCTTGTCGTTGGGCCGGTAACTCGATCGCGACCGTGACGCCTCCATCCGCCGTCGTCGCTTCGCCGCGCACATCGTGAGGCCCCATGTGTGCGAACGCTTCGCCAATCGCATCCAGCAGCACCTCGAAGCCAGGCGTGTCCAGCTCCGGCAAGTCCGCCAGCACGCAAGGTGTACGAGCCGCAAGATTCAACCGAGCCTCGCGCAGCGCGCGGGCTTCCTCACTTGCCCTCGCCCGCAGCGCCTCGCGCGCGGCGGTGCGATCAAAAATGGCGGGTGATTTGCCCAGACGATTGCTGCTGCCGCGAGTCCACTGCGAAATGGCGATGGTATAAGGTGGCGCATCTTCCCACGTGGGTCGCACTCCGTCATCCAGTGCCGCCCAAGCCTGCAACGTCGTTGCATTCACCCGCAGGTGACGTGCTGGATTCAGCGCAAACGCCGCACGCCAGAGTCGGTGCATCGTCACTTCGTCCGGCACAGCGGCGAACCAGCGCGCCAACGCCAGAAAGTCCGTGGAGCGATCCGCCCGATTCGCTCGCTGGTCGTGCATCCGCCGCACACGGTCCAGCAGAGCCGGGATGGACTCGACCGCGCGCTGCCGCAAACGTTCCGATTGCGATGGATAATCCGCCCGCCCGATAAACCAACCACGCAACCCATCCCAACGCTCCTGCCAGCGTCGCAAAGTGCGCGCACGAAGCGCCTCCGTGACCGCAAGAACCTCCGCAAGCTCACGCTTCACACACGCATTGAGCAATAGAACTACCTGCTCGGCTGAGAACCGCTCCAAGCTGTGTCGGATGCGGTACGTCGAGCTGATCAGCTCGCGCACGAATCTCTCCAGATACTTCAGCAGTTCTTCTTTCAGCGCCAAAAAAGCCGACTCATCGCCACCGGGCCGGTCCAGCTCGCGCTGAAGATTTCCCATGAACATCTGCGCCCGTGCCACAAGTGTGTCGAAACGGGAGGCGAGGTCCTCCATAGCCCGCGTCGTTTTCGAGTCATCCGGCTCGGATTTTTCCAGTAGCCGCAGCAGCTCATCCAGCGCCTCCGCGATCTCGCGTAACGCTAGAGCCGACAACTCTCCGGGACGCGCTAGGTTTTCCTCAAAACTCGCCAGAGCCCGCTCCGCCTGCTCTCCTGCCTGCGTGAGTTGATAGAGGTATTTCGGATGCAGATATTCCTCAATCGTCCTGGCCGAAACCACGTCACGTGTAGCCACTAAATTTCCCCACTCACGCAGAGCCTCTAGGCAGACCGCGACTCCTTCTTCCGTTGCGAGCTCCTCTGGGTTGCCCTCCACTTCGGATGCCAAACTCTGAATATCACCGGGTCTGACCGCGATCTCAAAACGCTCTTTCGCCGACACGAACAGCCGCAGAATTGTCCGGTAAGCGTGCGCCTTGGGAGCCGCAAGATGATGAAAGACGCAGTGAATGCCATCCGACTCCGAAAGCGATGAATTGTCAGCGTCTTGTAGGGGATTTATCATGATTTGAACGCTTGCTGGAATAGCCCTCGATAGTTCATGCCGCTCATAGGGGGAGGTGGTGTGTGGTATTAGGCAAAAGTATTCCGGTAGTAAACCGTATTTCCCGGCTCGTTTGCGGGACGGTCGCCGTTTATGCGCGGATTATGCGGGAAAGGACGGACAAATACTGTCCGAGGGTATTAATGACCAATAGGAAATCCCCCGGCTCCGCCGGGGAGACTCTCAAAGTTTGACTTTTAGTGCAGTCCTCCATGGGAGTGTGGTTGTGAGCCGTCCAAAG
>Ga0207695_10000740_pt1 | contig 63254 bp, 54 predicted proteins | sample KBSC54metaG_FD_184354 | JGI IMG/M metagenome (GOLD analysis project Ga0207695, IMG submission 184354) | Corn rhizosphere microbial communities from Kellogg Biological Station, Michigan, USA - KBS C5-4 metaG (SPAdes) (version 2) | ecosystem: Host-associated > Plants > Roots > Rhizosphere > Soil...
TTGGAACGCAGGGACCACCAGCCGAGAGGCATACACGCGCAACGAACGACCCCGATTAATACGGTGCGCGCTCTCAGGAGCGCGCCATAAGACCTCGCGTTTTCTCTTGACAGACGACTTACATGGAGGTCCCCTACTCGGAAGCAATCCGGCCTGAGAAAGCGAACATCCGTCAAAAATCACAGTAGGCGGTTATTTGCTCAAGGATCAAAATCCCGGATCAGTGGTCAAGGGATTCGTGGAGGCGCGTATTAACTGCAAATGCCGCAAGGATAGCCTAGCATTGGTCAATGCTGTGCACGCTGGCAGCTAGTCTGGCACTCCGGCATGAACGTGCTTAACGGCTGATACATATTCGTACCCGCTGCGGTCAAGCAGGCCCGGCAGAATGTCCAGGCCCGAATTGCGAAGGACTCTTTCACAGACGTTCTTAGCCGAAGATTCGCAGTCGAGCTCGACCGGTACCTGATTCTGCGGAGGAATGATAATCAGGAGGCGGCCGCCGGTACAGAGCAGGCGTTCAATCCTCGGGAGAAGCGCGATCTGTTTCGACTCCAGCATTGCGCGCGTCGAGCTGCAAAGGAGGACGCCGTCGAAGGTTCGGCTGAAGAGGGCGCAACCTTTCGTCTCTGAGCAGGCAGAAGACACTTCCGGAAACATCTGCTGGAATATGCCGAGACGTGCGACAGAAGCCTCAACGAGATGAAGACAGAGCCCCGCATCGATCAAAAGTTGAGGTATCGCGCCACTCTCAAATCCGATTTCGAGAACCTCAGCATCCGGCCTAAAGCCATGAGTCCACTGGCGCACCGTTTCGACGGACGCGTCAATTGGACTTCCCCAAGCCTCGGTCAATTCACTCTTGTCGTTCACCAGGTTCAAGGAACCCCTTTCCAGGGCAGAGGATGTCGGAGACTTGGCACGCCTAACATACAAGCCGTATTTCGCTTGATATTCCACCTGTCGCAGGCACGTAGCATTTCTGGCAATAATCCATCACCATGCGATCAGCATTGAAGCGCCAGCCAAGGGTCTTTATGGTCCGCTTCATCCGCTGGATCCATTGACGCGGCAATCCATCGCGATCTCGTTGGTAGTACATAGGAATGACCTCGTCGCTCAAGACACGGTACAGATCCTCTCCGTCGCGCCGGTCGTGAACATCCATGTCGAGATGCGTTCTACCCTTGCCGATTGCGAACCCGTTCATTCCGTCATAAGCTTCGGCCCACCATCCATCGAGAATTGACAGATTTAGGCCACCGTTGAGCACAACCTTCTGCCCGCTGGTGCCTGATGCCTCAAGCGGACGGCGCGGGTTGTTCAGCCAGACGTCTACCCCTTGCACCAGGTGCCGGCCAACGTTGATGTCATAATCCTCGATGAAAATGAATCGATTGGCGAGTTGAGGATGGTTCTGCATCAGGCGTGCAATCTCCTGAAGAACACGTTTCCCAGGTTCGTCGTGTGGGTGTGCTTTGCCCGAAAATACAAACTGTACCGGACGCTTGGGATCGTTCACCATCTGCGCGAGTTGCTCAATATCCGAGAGAATCAAGTTTGCCCGTTTGTAGGTGGCAAATCGACGTGCAAAGCCTATAGTGAGTGCGTCGAGCGAAAGCAGCTTTTGCAAGCGAGAGGTGCTTTCCTTTGATTCAGAGCGCCGCGAAGCCTGAGTTACTAGACGGTAGCGTGCAAATTCAATCAGCTGAGCTTTGAGCGTTAAATGTGTCTCCCAGAGCTCGCCATCGTCCACCTTTTCGATTTCAGCCCAGGTGTGTTTATCACCACTTCGATCCTGCCAGCCCACCCCAAGATGACGGTCGTAGAGACGTTTCATCTGTGGAGCGAGCCAGGACGGAACATGAACGCCATTCGTGATATGGCCAATAGGCACCGCATCTTCCGGCTTGCTAGGGTAGAGACTCCACCACATGGAGCGGGATATCTCGCCGTGAAGGGCTGAAACGGCGTTCGCACGACGAGACAATTTCAAGCCCAGAACAGTCATGCAAAACTGTTCGTTATAGTCTCCTGGATGGACGCGACCAAAACCCAGCAGGTCTTCATGAGAGATGCGCAGTTCGTCACGGAGCGGGCCAAGGTGCTCTTCGATCAAATCGGCATCAAAGCGGTCGTGCCCGGCGGGGACTGGCGTATGCGTTGTGAAGATGACCTCGCGTGAGACCTGACTTGCAGCCGCCCGGAAGTCGACGCCCTCTTCCTGCATGCGATCCCTGATTGCCTCGAGAACGGCAAAACCGCTATGGCCCTCGTTTAGGTGAAGAACCCCCGGCGTCACGCCCATCGCCCGCAACACCCGGTAGCCGCCCACTCCAAGCAGAAATTCCTGTCTGATGCGGGTCCGATTGTCTCCCCCATATAGCCTGGACGTCAGGTCGCGGTCTTGTTGTTCGTTACCCTCCACATCGGAATCGAGCAGCAGCAGATCGCAACGGCCAACCCTCATTCTCCACACCTTTGCGGAAATGGCTCCTGTTCGGGTCTGAAGCCGCAGCGTAATGGGCTCCCCGTTTGCGCCGATCGCAACCTGCATCGGTAACTTGGTCACATCGGTATGTACATACTCCTCGTGCTGCCATCCGTCAGAGTTGAGTCTCTGAAGGAAATACCCTTGTCCGTAAAAGAGCCCGACACCGATTAGTGGAATATCAAGATCAGAGGCGCTCTTGATGTGGTCGCCGGCAAGCACACCGAGCCCTCCGGAATAAATCGGAATGGATTCGTGGAGGCCGAACTCAGCCGAAAAATACGCGACGGGACGCGGACGCAGAACGCCTGCATTGATGGTTCCCCACGTATTTTCTGCGCTGAGGTACTCCCTTTGCCGTCTGTAGCAGTAATTGATCCTGCTATGCAGGCCGAGTTGCGATGCACGGCGCTCCAGTTCTTGCAAGCGTATCTCTGCAAGCAAAGCAATGGGATTCTGATTCAGTTCGCTCCAGCGAGTCGGGTTTAGATCACGAAAGAGAGCAATGCACTCCGGGTCCCAACTCCACGCGATATTGCGAGCGAGAGCCCATAGTCGCTCCTGTGCGGGAGCGAAAAATCGATCCAGCGTGCGTGCCTCGCATACTACCGGAGCGATCTCTGACCCTGCTCCCTGAAGCATCTGGACTTCGTCCGGCCGAAACTCGCGGACGTCCTTCGTCTGGATAATCAGTACGCCCTGCAGAATCCCCCGGTCGACGAGCGGAACACCGAGAAAGGAGTGATATTCGCTTTCGCCCGACTCCTTGAAAAACTTAAATCGCGGATGGCTGGAAGCCTCTGAAACTGCGACCGGCTGGACGATTTCAGCGACAAGGCCCGTAAGGCCCTCATGCAACGGCATTCGAAGGGTGCCTATGCATTTTGGGTGGAGACCCACAGAAGCTGCGAGGACGAGATTTGAACGGTCTGGCTCAAGAAGATAAATCGAGCAGACATCCGTGCTGAACCGAGTCGCAATCAATTCGACGACGTTGATTAGGGTGTTTGCAGGTTTGCCCTCTTCAATGAGTGCCGATACCTCATCGGCGCTCAGGACGTGAATCGATTCGCCTTCGCTGCATGCTTGTGCCATTGAGAGGACTCTCCAGGCGACACGTAGGGTGTTCAAGCCGATACTAGATGGAGTGAAGTCAGGATCACATAAAGGCGGCAACATTCGGTCTGATTCGTCAGAGGAGAGATGGACCTTTCGCCTGTTGTTCACTGTGGCTGGAACGCTGGCGACGTGCCGACTTCCTGGTTACTTTTCAGGGCCGAGTCAGCGCCAGTTCACGAATTACTTCCGGTTAGGCGGTCAACCGTCCCGAAAGTGTCGTCGAAGTTCTCCAATCAGCACGATGATCCGTTGCATTATTTGTCAGTATTGAAGATGTCGGCAACAGCCTTCCATTGCTGATTTGAGTCCTTTCTCCATGCCACCACATACTTTCCTTGGGTGGTGGTTGGAAGACCCTCAGCGTCATTGAGAGTGAGTTCTGCCGTACCGATTTCGTAGGCTATTTCGCCTGCTTTCGATTTCGGTCTTTGTCGGGACGAAGGAGAGATGCCATCCCGGCTTCGAAAATAGTTGAGCCCAATACTGTCGGGTGTTGTTCTTACCCTTTACGAGGGGCGCATTGAAGGGGAGCACAGAGGCATCCTCCGCATAAAAAGTCATCCATTTGTCGAGACTGTTGAGGTTGGCGCTCTGCGACCACTCTGTTGCGGCTTTTCGAATGGCGTCCTCGTCAGAGGTCGGTGTGTTTTGCGCAATGCAGATCGTAGCGAGCGACAGTAACAGAGCCGAACAAACGATTGATCTCATTCCTTGCTCCTTATCGAAACGGCAGCGTCTTGCGGAAATATTCGGACTGTCAACGGTATTTCCACAATAGGGATTGGCGCCTGGTGTGCCTTACACACCTTGGGGAATCGGTAAACAGCACGTGAGCCAAAACTGCACCCAGCTGACGAATAGGGAATCAGGACCAGCGTGCCGTGAGAATTATGGCCGCAAGTTCGGTGGCATCGACAAGCCACTGAATTTCATCGTCTGGAGCCGGACCCATCCATTCATCAGTGCTCCCAGCATTCGGCTTCCAGTTCATCTCTCCTGTTGAGATCAAGGTTCCATCATGATCTGGTCGGTAAAGGAAGCGAAAGGAGATTGAATGCGTGAGCTGCATGGGCTGAAGTGTAAGGTGGAACCGATGAGGGCGAAATGAAGGAAGCACACGATTGACGTGCTCTACGCTACGAAAGTAACCAAGGAAGCAATCCCGTGAATTCAGAGAACAGTGCACTGCGTTGATATCAGTGATTGGGTTGCATGGCTGGTTGCATCTGACCAGATTCTGGATTATTTCCGAGTAAGCTGTTATCCGGAAGTGAGCCGCGCCTCTCGTTTCCGAGACCCTGAATTTCTACGACCTCCCGCATTCGTGCTTTCCTTCCAGGAAACGGATCACATTTTTGTTCTGTGATGTCGCGACGATCGCATGACATGATCGGCAGATCGAGAAGATTGTTCCATCGAGCTCGGCGTGGTGTCTGAATGATGCGGGCGGTTCGCTCGCATTTTTCAATCGTATCCTATTCAATTTTCCTTTTCTCTTATCCAACTGGAATTCAGGAAATTGATCAATTCCAGAATTACTGCTGGTTAGCCAGTCATACACCAACGATGCTCGAGACTCGTCGAAGTTACCGGGGGTAGGCCCCGGCATAATGGCTATGCCTCAGATTAGAGGCCTCCCTGATGGCGCAGGCCCCAAACGCTGACGGTGCATTGGGCGCAATGCGACGAGCCCATGTTGCGGATGGTGGTGTTCGCGTCGGAATTAATGCGTGCTGCCTCGGCGTGCGAGCCCGCACGTTCAAGTAACTCCGAATAGGCGAGTTCCCCGGCTAGATAGCGAAGGCTGTTCGTTCCCTCCGTCATTTTCAAAATCGCGAGACCCTTTTGCATATCGCTCTTGGCTTCGAGCACATTGTGGTTCAGTCTCTGTGCCTTGCCCAGCAACAGGTATGACCACCCAGTAATCGCGTTGCCTTCTCCCAATTCCCCGCGACACTTTTCCAGTGCAGCAGAATAAGCCGCGACCCCATCGCGGTATCTGCCTGTGGCGATGGCGAGCCATCCGGTAGTGGCGTCGATTTCCGACACTGCCGTGAAACTGGCGTTTGCCAGGAGAGCCTCGGCACGAGCCTCCGCGAGTCGCTTTTCGGCCTGTTTGTACTTGTGGCGCTCAATCAGGAGCTCCGCATTGTGGGTGTGGATTTGGGACAGCCCCCTGTGATTCTCAAGGCGCTCGTAAACGTGGGTGGCCTCGCCCAGCGCTTTGGCGGCCGTGTCGAGTTCCCCAGTTGTCATGAGCATGCTGGCATAGAGGTCGAGGGTGGCGGCATAGTCATTGGAAAGATCGCCGGCCTTTTCCATCAGGCGAAGGGCGTGATTGAAGGCCTTCTCGGCGAGGTCGAATCTACCCTGCTGTTTGTACGTATAGGCCAGCAAGGCACAGACGCGGCCGCGCTCCACACTGGTGAGGATGGGATCCTGAACCTCTTTTTCGAGGACAGATGCGGCGAGTGAGAATTTGCCATGCTTGACTAGGTCGACCGAAGTGTTGAAGTGCGATTGCGGCGCGCTTGCCGGAGCCTGCGCGAAAGAAAATAAGCAGATGAAGACGAGAGACACGAATAGCGACACGAACGGCTTCATGGGAAGTCCTCCATACGCAGTGTTTGGGTTATCTCGTTTGTACGGCTAGAGCGGTTGTCTCGGCCTGAGTAGAGATGCTTTGTGTTTGTGATTTTGGGCGGAAACGCCCTTTTTAAGAAGGTGCCATCGGTAGCGTAAGGATGGCGTGAGAATTACGAGAAATTCAAAATGTGTTTCCACAGTCTCTCGACATCGAGACTTCTCTCAAAATTCTGGACGGGAGGTTCTCAGCGATTCGTCACCGTCCGGGGAGAATCTAGCCGGGAGGCCAACACTGAGTTATTTCCGTAGAAGGCGTTGGTTCGGGAGCAACTGCGTTTCTGAGCGGTTGGTCGCCTACTCGGAAATAATCCGGGCAGGGAGGCGAACTTCCGTCAAAGATCAGAGTAGCCCGTTTTACGTCAATTTGACGCTCCGCGGATCGATGGACACGGCCGACTTTTCATTACCGTCCACATTCTGCAAAAGGTTGGCTGGAGCTGGGTCGCGCGGCCGAGTAGTGCCAGATCACTTTGTCGCAATAATCGACGATTCTCTCACGCGATGGCAGGGGTGCGAATGACGGGCGAGATGGGAATTGGGATGAGCAATTGCTGAGTCTCAAAAGGCTGAACGAAGGTTTTTACAATTGGACCGGAGGCGGTCTCACTTCGAGGAATAGCTCTGGAGCGCCGCTGCCAAGCTCTTCTAAAATGGACGCAAAAGGGAATGGAGATTGGAATACGTCCGCACATGCTCTTTGTCGATCGCGCTGGCGTGTGCTTCCGCCCTTCCGGGGCGGATTGCGCCACAGGTGCCCACGGCGGCGCCTGAGTCACACGAAGGCTCACCTCCCAGATCAAAAGGTGAATCTGTGCAGAGCATGAGCTTTCGGGATGTAAGCGGTTCAGCAGGACTGAACACCGTTTCCCATTCCTCCTCCGATCGCCGCTACATCGTCGAGACGATGGGAGGCGGTGGAATCGCGCTTCTGGACTGCGACAACGATGGCAGGTTGGACATCGCAGTAGTAAACGATTCGTCCATCGAGCGCTTCCTCGCTGGTGGAGAATCGATGATCACGCTTTACCGCCAGGATGGAAGCGGCGCCGGTCTGCACTTCAGCGATGTGACAAAGAATGCGGGGCTCACCACGCGTGGGTGGGGGATGGGAATCGCCGTCGGCGACTATGACAATGATGGGCTGCCCGATCTGTACGTAACCGGATATGGGCATAACGTTCTTTATCGCAATCTGGGCGGGTGCAAGTTTGAAGATGTGACGGAACGTGCCGGGGTAAGGGGCGGCGGATTCAGCACGGGTGCGGCGTGGGCCGATTACGACAGAGATGGCCGCCTCGATCTGTTTATCGCCAGATATGTGCGCACCGATTTGCAGCATCTGCCCCGTCCCGATCCGAATGCGGAGGGCTATCGGTCGGTCATTCTTCAGATACCGGATGAGATGGAGGGCGAGACCGACCTGCTGTTTCGCAACCACGGCGACGGCACCTTCGAGGATGTGTCGCACAAGGCCGGGGTCGACAATCCCGGCAAGCTGCACGGCATGGGTGTGGTCTGGGGAGACTACGACAATGATGGATGGCCCGATTTGTACGTGACCAACGACGGCGGGACCAATTACCTCTTCCATAACAATGGCGATGGAACGTTCGGAGAGAACGGCATCCTTTCCGGAACAGCCACGGGTGCGCATGGTGAGATCTACGGGAACATGGCGGCCGACTTCGGCGACTTCAATCATGACGGCCGTCTTGATCTGGTGACCACGCGCTATAGCCGTCAGCCTGTCAGCCTGTATCGAAACGATCAGACTGCTTTCACCGACGTAGCTGCCGAAGCGGGACTTATGCAGCCCACGGTGGCACCTGTGAAATGGGGAGTCGGCTTTGGCGATTTCGACAATGATGGCTGGGAAGACATCCTGATTGCCAACGGAAACTTTTCTTCGCGGATGGACGGCCTGGAGACCGAGGTCAAATATGGCGAGCCGCTGCAGCTTTTCCGGAATAATGGTGGGCGGAAGTTTGATGATGTATCTGGTTCAGCCGGTCTCAATGACGGCCGATTGCAGTCGCGGCGAGGCACCGCACTCGGCGACATAGACAATGACGGCAATTTGGATTTTGTAGTCTTCAATGCTGCCGGGCCGCCTTCGCTCTTTCTCAATCAGACGCACAACGGAAATCATCGAGTGCTCTTTAGACTGATCGGGACAAAGAGCAATCGCATGGGGATCGGCGCGTGCGTGACGGTAACGACGGGCACGATGTCGCAGGTGGACGAGGTGCATGGTGGCGGCGGATACAACTCAAGCAACGACACACGGCTGCACTTCGGTCTGGGCGAAGCGGCAATGATCAAGAAGATCGAAGTGCGGTGGCCGAGCGGGCGAAAGCAGGAATTCAAAGACGTTGCCGCAGATGCAATCTACGCGATTCAGGAAGATAGCGGACTGCATCAAATCGCATCGCTTGAGCCGCGTCGCAAATAGATGATCCGATGCCAATCAAAACTCATGCTCGACTAGAATAAGAGCAACTGACATGCGTGCGAGATCACGACGAGCGGCGTTGTGGATGGTCATCGGAATCGCCTTGTCGATTTGGGGGACTTCACCGGTCCTTTGCCAGGATTCCTCTGCTCAGTCTCTCTACGATCGCGCCGGCGTGGCTCTTGACAAGGGAGATACGGAGCTCGCGATTAAGCTTTACGAGCAGTTACTCCAGCAGCGTCCCGACTCCGCCGAAGCGCGGACCAACTTGGGAGTCGCGCTCGCTCACGCGGGGCGATATGGCGAGGCGGAACAACAATACCGGCAGGTGCTCTCGCGGGACCCTGAGAATGAGATGGCCCAGTTGAACCTGGCGCTGGCGTTGTACAAGAGGGCCGACTTCAGCGATGCCCGCGATGAGTTTGAGGGGGTGCACAAGCTGAATCCGGCGAACCAACAGGCGCTTTACCTGCTGGCAGACTGCGACCTGAGGCTGGGAAGATACAAGGATACGATCGCGCTGGTCGAACCTGCTTATGACGCGCGTCCCGATGACGCAGCGCTTGACTATCTTCTTGGCACTGCGCTGATCAAAGACGGGCAGATGCAGAAGGGTGCCGCTGTGATCGATCAGATTATGCGCAATGGAAATGCCTCCTTGGCGAACGTCCTGATGGGTGCGGCCCAATACGGCGCGGGAGACTACAAGTCCTCAGCTGCAACATTGCGGAAAGCTCTGGACCAAAATCCCGACCTCCCGGGAGCATGGACGCTCTATGGGCGTGCGTTAGTGAGCGGTGGCGACTATGAGCGGGCGAAAGCCGCGTTTCAGAGGGCCTTGCAACTGGATCCGAATGACTTTGATGCTTGCCTGCACCTGGGCGGGATTCTTCGCCATGACGGCGATGCAGAGAATGCTGCTTCGTACATCAAGCATGCCCTGACACTCCGTCCAGAATCTGCGGCCGCTCAATTCCAAATAAGCGCTCTTGAAGCCTCAGGCGGAAAGCTGGAGGAAGCGAGGGAGGGCTTTGAGAAGCTCGTGAAGCAATGGCCCGATTTCGCCGAAGCGCATCTGCAGCTTGCCACGGTTTACGCACGACTGCACCGACCGCAGGACAGTGAGCGAGAGCGCCGAATCGCGGTCGAACTGAACGACAAGTCAGGTGCCCAGGGTGCGCAGCAGGAGATTCCTTAACCGGCAGGCTTCTCTCACACAACCGTGAACTCCATTCAGCCTAATGAGGTTCCTGCACCAAAAGGATCCGGTCACCCACTACATTCTTGATTGTCTGAATCGTTCCAGAGGGCCAGCGAATCTCGATCTCCTCTACATTCTTGGTGTTTCCCAACCCGAAGTGCACAGGCGTCGCGCTTGAAGACGCGTATCCGCTTGCTGTCGTCATATGGTTGAATTGCGTCTTGCCGCCTGCGGTTATCTTGATACGCGCACCGATGCCGTCGCGGTTACTCTTCGTTCCCTGCAGAGACAACTCAAGCCAGTGGTGATCGCCGGGGCTGTCGTTGATCCAGATTTCGGCCGGAGCACTGAGCGCGGTCACCAAGAGATCGAGCTTGCCGTCGCCGTTGAAATCGGCGACAGCGGCGCCGCGATGTCTTTTAGGAGGTGCTGCGGTGAATCCGGCCTCATCCGTGAGAGCAGCCCAGGTTCCATTCAAATTGCGGAAGACGGTATTCGGCTGATCGACCTGGAGGCGATCGGCCATGTTGGGCGAGGCAACATCTCCGCGGCTGACAAAGATATCTTTCCAGCCATCGTTGTCGAAGTCGGCGATGTTCACGCTGTATCCGGACATGGGATTGCTGAGGATAGTCATCTTGCTGCGCGCTGTGACTTCGTCGAACGAGGTGCCTGAGACATTCTGGTACAGAGGAAAGGTTTCGTTCTGCAGTGCGGAAAGTGAGATGTCGGGGTAGCCGTCGTTGTTCCAATCGCGAAAGTCGCAACCCATGCTGGAGATGAGATTGCCGTGTGCGGGCAGCGCTACGCCGAGGTCGAAACCTACTTCTTCGAATCGGTTACGACCCTTGTTGTGATAGAGGAAGTTGAATAGCTTGTCATTGGTTACGAAGATGTCGGGCAGGCCGTCGTTGTCGTAATCGGCAATTGCCGCAGACATCGCTTTACCAGGATGAGCGCGGATTCCGGATTGCTCCGAGATATCGGTGAAGCTTCCTTTTCCGTTATTCAGGAAGAGCTGACTCGGCGTCTCCTTATAGAACTTCGGGTGGCAGTACTCCGGCTTGCCTTTGTATTTGCAGTCGGGCTCTTTGGTTTCGTCCCACGAGAGGTAGTTCGCGACAAACAGGTCAAGAAGTCCATCGTTGTTGATGTCGACCCACGCCGCGGCTACTGACCAGAGCTTTCCATATTGCTTGTCTGGGTGCGCGAGGCCGGCCTTCTCTGTGACATCGGTGAAAGTGCCGTCGCCATTGTTGTGGTAGAGCGTGCTTCGGTAGACGCCGGCGACGAAAATGTCTTCGTAACCGTCGTTGTCGTAGTCACCAACGGCCACGCCCGTATCGAAGCCGGTCCCCTTGAGGCCGGCTTTTTCCGTGACATCGGTGAAGGTGCCGTCACCATTGTTGTGGAAGAGGCGGTTCCAGTACTTCGGGGAATCCTTCTTGAGCGTGTCAATGTCGGCGCCGTTGGTGAAGAAGATGTCTGGGTGTCCATCGCGGTCGTAATCGAAGACGGCGACACCACCCGCCATGGTTTCTGGCGCGTGGCGCTGAGGGGTTTCGTCGCTGTCCAGAGAAAACGGGATGGAACGCGATAAGAAATGAATGGCCCCGGACACAGGTGTTTGCGCGTGAGCTACCCCGGCAGATATCAGGACGCTGCCGATTACAATTGCGGTGGCTGAGAAAGTTGTTCTCGCGTATTCCTTCCGCATGGCAATGCTCATCATCATTTCCAATTATTGAGGAGGTTGGGAATCGCGAGATGAGTCTCCCAATGACTGGGAATGACTGGGTGAGTTGCTGTGATAGATTTTTTCGATTTCGCTCTTCTCCTTGCCGGCTTCGTCCTTTCGTCCTGTTGCAGCGTAGGCGCGGAGCAGGTCCCAATGGACTCTGCCGATCGACGGGTCGTCTTGCCGTGCGGTCTCCAGTTCCTTAATCCCGCCTGACGTGTCGCCTTTGGCAATGAGAGCCTCGCCGGCCATCATGTGAGCTGAAGCGCGCTTGGGTTCGAGTTGAATCGCCTGTTGCGCAAGCGCGAGAGCGCGATCGTATTCTCCGGCTGCAATGAGTTGCTGAGCTAGACGCACACGGGCCAAAGCACTCGAAGGCGAAATCGCAAGTTCACGCTCGAATTCTGCCATCGCCTGGTCCGGATGCAGCTCCGCAAGAGAAGCGCCGCGCAGGAAGTGAACTCCTGGCTGGTCTGGATAAGCGACTACTAGGCGTTCGAAGTCCGCATTCACTTCATCCTGACGTTGCATCTGCAGCGCGACCACTGCCTTTCCGGCGAGCGCAATCATGTCGCGCTGATCAGGTGGAATCTCAGCGGGTAAATAGGGGAGGCGCAAGCCCGCCAGCCCTGCCGGCTCGATCAGGGTGGGGTCGGGTGCTCCGGAGGCAAGCATTCGCTGGAGCATGTCCAGACTGTCGTCGTAGCGCTCAAGGCGAGTAAGCAGGATGGTTACGTGATAAAACACGGTCTGCATGAGCTCCTTGCGATCGCCCATCCCTTCGGCCATAGCACGCTGCAGGTGCTGGAGCGCCCGCGGATACTGTCTAGTCTGGAATTCGCTCATCCCGAGCAGGGCCCAGGCCGGTCCCGCATCGGATCGGATTGCGAGGAAAGAGCGAAGTACGTTGCGCGCTTCTGCGAACTGCTCCTTCTCGTAGAGCATGGCCCCGAGAAACCAAAGGGCTTCTTCTGAGTTTGGATTTTGAACAAGGGCAAGCCGGAACAGGTGAATCGCTTCGTCATTTCGATCTTCGTCGCGCGCCTTTTCGGCTGACTGGAGCAGCTGATCGAAACTCTGCGGTGATGAGGCCTGCCGTACCTGCGCAAGTGCCGTCGAAGATGCAGCGGCGGCGAGAAAAGAGGCGAGCAGCACACGGCAAATCAATGTGCTCCCTCCTTCGCACCACGAAGCTTCACCGTCAGAGGCGCCATCACGCCTTCCTTGTTTTTCAATGCGAGTAGCGCTGCGGATTCAGCTTTGGCTTCCTGGCTTCGCCCGAGCTTCGCATAGACCATCGCCAGATGGGCACGGACTCCCGCATTGTCGGGAGCAAGCCGTTTTGCGGTCGCCAACTCGCTCAAGCTGTCGTGAAGGTCTCCGTTCTCCATGAGGACGCGACCGAGAAGGTGATGGGCCTCGGGGTTTTCAGGATCGGCTTCGATGGCATGTCGTGCAAGTTCCCCGGCTTCGACTCTGTTGGCTTTTTCGAGATCGAGTGCGGCGAGCGCCACCATCGATGGCGAGTGGTGCGGTGAGATCGTCAATTCCTCGCGGTACTCGCGTTCCGCTTCCGCGGTCTTGTTTTCGAAGGTGAAGATGGTGCCGCGAAAATAATGAATGTCAGGCTGACCGGAGTAGCGCTTCTCCAGCCTTGATGCAAACTCATCGGCGCGTGCGAAGTCGTGCGGCGATTGCGCGGCGTACAGGGCAGCTTTTCCAGCCAGCCAGATCCGTTCGCGGAGTTCAGGAGGATAGTTCTCGAGAAGATAACGAAGGCCCAGAGAAGCCAGCCCCATTGCTTCGGAGAGTTCTGGCACATCCCCAAGCCGCGGGGCTACTGAAGCAAGCAGGTAGAGAGATTCGACGGGCCGACCGTCTTGCGTGAGCAGTAGCGCGAAGTGAAAGAGCGCAACATCGACCAGTTCAGGCGAGCCTGCCCAACCTGCGCCAGCCCAGGCGCGGAAGCTCTTCAGAGCTGCTTCGTAATTTCGGTTCTCGTACTCGCAGAGACCAAGGAAGGCATAGGCCGGACCGCGGTACGAAGTGCTGGTCAGGTGTTGAAAGGCTGAGCTCGCGTCGTTAAAGCGATCCTGATCGTAAAGCAGGCTGCCCAGGTACCACCATCCATCTGCCCACGACGGCCGCAGTCGTATCCCCTCGCCATACAAGCGGATTGCATCCGGAACGCGATCTTGCGTTCGGGCAGTTTCAGCCTGTTTCGCTATTGCTTCGAAGTGAGAGGGAGAGGTAGCTGCCGATGTAGCCATCAAGATGGCGATTAAGAAACCTGGAATTATAGACGACATAAGTTATGAAGAAGAATACCTGGGGCGACCCGAGAGGGTCACCCCAGGGTGTAACGGTTAGAAGGTGTACTTGCCTGAGAACTCGATAACACGATTGCCGTAGTGGTAATCCGCGTAGCCGAATTCGGAGCAGGTTGGACCAGGGCATGCACCCTTGCTTGTGCCAGGTCCGTTGGTAAGAACTCCATTCTGATCGAAGTTGAGCTTGGCGTTGTTATCCCCTGGAGCGAACGACAGCAGGGCATGATTCAGGAAGTTGAACCCTGCTGCGCGCAGTTCGAGGTTCTGGTGTTCGGCGATGGAGATTCTCTTGAGCAGAGTGATATCGCTATTCCAGAACTTCGGCATGGCGATATACGGAAATCTTGAATTGCCGATGCCGGGGCGGGTTGTTCCTGGTTGGGCAAAGCAAGCGCCGTTTGCATACTGATGAGACTTCAACCCCGTACGTGGATCGCAGGTCAAGATCGGAGCCACCGTCACGTCGGGAGACGCAACCAGCAACGCGCCCGATTGCACGTTAGAGATTCCCAATTGATACCCGGAGTTCTGGACCATGAGCGGGCCGGACATAATCTGGGTGATGCCGGAGATCTCCCACCCATTGGTAGCTCCTCTGACGAGGGGGCTTCCAGTCGACAACTTCGGCACGTCGAAGATATAGGAGGCATTGAATGTGTGTGCGCGGTCAATGTTCAATGGCGACCAATACTCGCTTGCGCCCCAGTCCTTAAAGGCAGCGGAGGAGTTGGTGGTCCCGATGTTCTTGGCCCACACGTAATTGAGCGAAAGGGTTGCCAGCCTGCCGGAGCGAGTGAGGCTGGTCTGCATTGAGTCGTACTGTGACTTGGCAGTACTCTCCATCGCGTTCAGACCCTGGTAGTACCCGTACGGCCGGAACTTCTGCTGGCAGTTTGAGTCGTTCAGATTGGTGGTCGTGTAGGCGCCGCACTTTGCTGTGACCGCGGATTCGGTCATTGCGCCAATGGGCACCGAGTTGAAGTTCACCCCGTTCTGCGTCATGTTGGAGTTGTTTCCAACATAAGCAAGCTCAAACATGAATTTATTCGGAAACTGCTGATCCAAATTCATGCTGTAAGTCGTGGTGTAAGACTGATCGTGGTTGTGCGCATCGATGACGGAGATGTTGCCGTTCTTGAAGTCAGTGGGTACGCCGAAGACCACGTTTGGAGCGCAGTGATTGTTCCCCTGGTCGACGCCGCCCGCCGCATTGGCCGCGCAGGAGCCACTACCGTCGCTTTTGAACTGGTCGATGGATTCCCAGGTGTTGGCTGTTCCCGGAGCTCCCCAACCCACCGAGCCGAAGGAGGTATTTGCAGCGCCTTGATAGGACTGCAGGTTCTGTGCGTAGCGGTACTGTCCCCAACCACCGCGAACGACTGTCTTGCCGTTTCCATAAACATCGATGGACGCGCCGAACCGAGGAGAGAAGACCACGGGATCGATCGATGCGCCGGCGAGCGAGACTCCCGAGGTCAGGCTGTGCCAGGTGATGCCAGGGTTCATCCCGCTGGTCGAATATTTTTGACTATCGAACACCGCGGCTCCATACTTTTCGTTCGGGTACGGGAATCCAAAGTGCTCGAAGCGCATGCCGTAATCGATGGAAATGCGACGGTTGAGCTTCCAATGATCAGTTGCATAGAACTGCAGCGAATTCTGAACCATCTGGATAGGTGGTGGCAGAGCCTGCTCAAAGTAGCTGAAGTTTGTGCCGGCAAGCATATCGGCGTAGTTGTTTCCCGTGCCGCCGCCCCATGGGTTGTAAGAGAAGACGCCCATGTATTGCGACCAAGCATCCTGCGCGTTATAGAGGTGCTCCCAGAAGGCTCCAACCTTGACCGTGTGAGTTTTGTATACCTTGGTCAGATCAGCACCGGCGCTCGGAATGCCTTTTTCGGCGTAGAAGTTCGGATGGTAGTCGTGGCCGATGTCACCGATGTTCGGAATACTCTGGCCCCAACTGGTGACGACCGGCGCATTTGGGTTTCCGAACACACCCTTGAGCGGGAAGTTCATTTGACTACGCAGGACCTTGTCGGGGCTCTTGGGTCCGCCTGGCATATCCATGTGCGTATAGCCCACACGGCCCTCTGCAGTCAGAGTGGGTGAGAAGATATGCAGAAAATTGGCTGCATAGAAGTCTGACGTGTTCTTACTGAGGTCTTCGCTGGGAGCAGGAATCACCCAGTCACCGGCTGCTGACCAAAGGCCCAGCGGTTGAATCGCGTTTTCCCTCTGGCGGCTCCAGCTTACGTAAAACTTCGTCTTCTCGCTGAAATTGGCATCGATTTTGACGACGTTTTGAGAGGAGTTCTGGCTCTGCAGCACCGGCTGAATATAGTTGAAGCCGTGGCTGTCTGGCGCTCCATTCGGAGTGGTGGGCAACGGGAGCGAGTCTTTCATCCACAACTGCGCCGCTGCCGAGATACATGCGCTGGACATGACCCCGCCCTGGATTGTGCATCCCGGACGGGCACTGGTGATATCACCGCTGGGCTGGCTGCTCATACCAAAGCGGCCGGGCGAGTTTGTCCACGAACTCATTCCGCTGAAGTCGCCGTTGAGCATGGCTGCGGTCGGCACAAACGCCCGGTTGATGCCGCCGAAGATCAGCTGCCGATACGACTCGAACGACTCGTGGAAGAAGTAGCGATTTCTTAGTTTGTTGAATGACGTACCGGGGATCAGGATCGGACCGCCGATGTTCCCGCCGGGGTAGTAGAAGTGCGACCCCGTATCGTTGAGCTGGCCTTGTTTGAGACCGCTGGACGGGTCCGATTCCGTCTGCTTGGAGAACTTGTCCTCTGAGTTCAGTGCGTGATTTCGCGCATAGATGTGAACGTCTCCATGGAATGACGAGCCACCCGACTTGCTGATGCTGTTGATCACCACGGGACCCTTTGAGTTTTCGGCGCCGTAGTTCGAGGTCAGCACTGTAACCTCAGAGAGCATGTCGGGGTTCGGATTAACCGGAGTGGCGGACCCTGGAGCGCCGGGATCTTCAACGCTCTGCCCGTCCTGGTTGATGGACATTCCAGTGCCGGATTGTCCGTTGATGCTGACGCCGCCCAGAGCGCCTGCACCTGCTCCACCTTGCACGGTGAAGCCGTTGATGCCCACAACCTGGCCGTTGTAGCCGGGCCGATTGGTGCCACCGTTGCTGATCTGCGCAGCGCCAGGGAGGATCTTGAGAAACTCCATGGCGTTGCGGCCGACGAGAGCGAGATGTTCAAGCTGGTCAGTGTCGATGTGATCGGCTTTGGCACCGGAATCTGTGACGATCAGGTCTGTGGAGTCGGCGACAACCGTTACCGTCTCCGACTCGGCGCCAACTTTGAGCGAGATGCTCAGGCTCTTTGCATCTCCCGACTGGAGGACAACGCCCGAGCCCCGCCACTTTTCGAAGCCCCTTGCTTCCGCCGTCACGGTGTAAGTTCCAACGGGCAATTGAGTAACCGAGAAGAATCCCGCGTTGTCCGTCACCGCTTGTCTGACTACTTTCGTGCCCTCGTTCTGTATGAGGACTTTGGCGCCCTGAACGACACCGCCGCTGGAATCAGTCGCGGTTCCCGATAGGTTCGCGAAGATCGATTGCGCGAGCGCCATAGGGCTTCCCGACAGCAACACGGCAGTCGCAATAGCGATGAGGAAGGACCAGGCTCTCGAGCCTACCCTTGTCCCCTTGGCCACCCCTGAATGGTTTGAAATCATCTTTGTCTCCTGTTGTTGCTGACCGAGTCATCAGATTGATGGGCTCTATGACGGCCCTCTTGTTTGCTCGAGTCCATCGGTTCGCGCAAGTCCGTCCTCCGCAAACGTTTTCTCCACCGGATCGAAATATCGCATTTCTTCACTGATCGACTTGTCAGGTCAGTTCGGAACGCGCACAGATGGTTGAAATACCTGCGGATTTTTCAGGTCGTTCAGAACGGGTGGAGCTCAAGCAACTGCGGACTCTAGCACCCAGATCTCAGAGAAAGATTTGTTAATCATGTCGGAATATTGTTGGGAATGTCTTCTGGAGAGAAGGAGGGATAAGCCCCATGATGCCTTTGTGTTATCGCCTGTCAACGATGTCACATCGAGCTGGCGACAGCCTGTTCCAGTGCGTCACAGCACTCAGTTCAGTTCAAGACGAAAGGCACGGACGTGAGTCAGGGGAAAACGCTGACAGCTGGGAGGAACGGCCGCGAAGCAGTGATAGCGAACCGCGGCTCAACCTGGAGTCGGAGGACACCTGCGGATTTCAGACCAGCTTACTGTCCCTCGTCGATGACCTCGATTGCGGAGATGGTGGCGTAGTTCACAATCGGGTCAAATGTGAGATCGAGCCTGCCCTCCGGCGTAGGTCTCAAGTGATAGAAGGTCTTCGTGAGGGCGTGAAGGCTGCCGACCTCTTTAAAGATGTCGAAATTGTCGAGCAATGTGGTGCCATTGCAGTAGACACGAAATACCCGGCTTCCAACTCCAATCTTCCCGGTAGGGTCAGGTATCCAATACAGCTCGGCAAAATGAAGCACGAGCGTATAACGGCCGCGCGCGTCGACGGGAATGGAATAGGTGAAATGCCCGTAACGCTCCTGAGCGTAGAGTTTTGGTTCGGGAGTGCCGCCGACTTGGCGCGGAGGATCGGATACCACTCCATTCTGGAAATAATTGTCGGGATGCCACAAGGTCCCGTTATGATCTGTGACTGCGGCTGACTGCATGACGAGCCGGATGGGGAGCTGGCGATGAGGCAGGCCAGGCAATATCTCCAAGGCATTGAGTATGGGTGTTGTTCGGCCAGTCGGGAACTTGAGGTGGAGATAACCATCCTTGTCCGGGACGATGTCCTTGAAGACTTTCTCGTCCGCGATGTTCGGCCCAAGAGCGTCGGCGCTGATATTGAACGAGGTCAGGAGCGGCTTGCCGTTGGCGATTACATCGAAAAACTGTGTTTCATCATCCGGGGGCGACGCGACGAAGAACAGGTGCAATTCATAGGTGCCGGGAGCAAGGGGTATGTCGTACGAAAACTCTCCTCCGGTTCGCCAGTGATCGAACAGCATGGGGTCGACGGTGCGTGAAATCGGCGTCTTCGGACGCTCGAAACCCGCAGAGCCCGTGACGTAGCGATCGGCTTCCCAATAAGAACCCGCGCTGTCGACTTTCGGGCTTCCGCTGTAACCGGCAAGTAGCCGAAGGGGAACTGTGGCTGGATTTGAAGGCGTTGCCGACCGGGAGGACTCAGCCGAATCAGACGCAGATTTGACCGGCGAATCGGACGGTTGATTCCGTTTCCAGAATTGGACCGCACCGAAGCTTATCAAAACCAAAGCTGCAATCGCTGCTCCGGCAAGCAGCAATCTTTGCTTACGCGCGACGTGAGAGCCGGCGGGATCAGCCATGTTGGCTCTTTCGGCGTTCGCAAGAGACTGAACTTCTCCGGGATCAACCTGATCCGAGATCGGAATCCTGTCGAGTTCGTCGATGTCCGACTGCTGCCTGGGAGTTAAGGAATCGCGGCTGATGAATTCCGGAGCATAGGTTCGGAAGGGAATCAGGATCTGGATGCGATGATCTTTGCCCTCAGTGTCGTAGTAATCCTTAAGCTTCTTTCTGAGGCGATACACCTCCGTACGCGCCACGGAATCGGTCGAATCAAAAGATGTTTTCGCGCGGCCGAAAACCTCGGTAGCGATGTTGTATTCGGTTATCTGATCCGTCTGGCCATCCAGGTATTTCTGCCCTAGGAACTGCAAGAGCTTTGCTAGCCGCGGAGAACGCTCCAACGCGGCAACAACTGTCTCCAACTCTGCACGTTCTGCATCCGCTGAGAGCGGTGCGGAGCCCAGCGCCATAGGAATACTCCGGATCTTCAGGCCATTCTACAACCCCTTCTGTGACATAGGAAACATCGGTGTCAGCCTGTTGAACGTTCCCATCTGACGAGCTTCAAATGATTCTGAACAGCCCTTTGTGCCATTCTGCGCGATGCGAACATTTCTTCGACATGATTGACACCTTGGTGCATGTTCGCGATCCGATATATTTCTCCTTCGGTCCAAATTGGTGTCCATCGCATTTGAGGGAATCCGGCGACCCTGTGTGGCAGATTCTTGTACCCTCTATCGCGGAGCCTCTGGCCTTCGGGCTCCGCGGTTTCTTTTCGCAGCGCACGGTCAAGTGGCTCAAGGGGTTCATGTATAAGACGGTCGCCTATAGGTTGCTTGCTATTTTCTTGGCTACCATCGCCAGTTCAATTCTCTCGGTTCCTCGGGCGAAAGGACAGCCAGTCCAAGTCAGAACTATTTCAGTCGATCTCAGCAAGACCGCCGGTCCGGTGGATCGCTTCTTTGATCTTTCGGTTGGCTCTGACTATCCGGGCACGCTGCTGCGGGCGGACAGCCTGGCGCAGCTGAAAATGACGACGGATGAGCTTGGCTTTCGCAATATCCGTTTTCATGCCATCTTCCACGATGTGCTCGGGACGGTGAAGATCGAGAACGGCAGAACCGCCTACGACTGGACGAAGATCGACCTACTCTACGACGCACTGCTGGCGAGGCATGTCAAGCCGTTTGTGGAACTCGGATTCACGCCTGAGGCGCTGGCCACCTCACAAAACAGCATCTTCTATTGGCACGGAAACACTTCGCACCCAAAGCAAGATGGATGGCGTGATCTCGTTGACGCGTTCACTCGCCACATCGAGGCACGATATGGAATAGCCGAGGTCCGCACCTGGTTCTTTGAAGTATGGAATGAGCCAAACCTCGCGGGCTTTTTCGAAGGGGCCGACCAGAAGGCGTACTTCGAGCTTTACGAGCTGACAGCGAAGACGATCAAGGCTGTTGACCCTGCATTGAGGGTGGGAGGCCCAAGTACGGCTGGAGCTGCGTGGGTTCCCGAGTTCCTCGCTTATGCGAAGCAAAGTGGCTCACCCGTGGATTTCGTGACGACGCATACATATGGCGTCCTCGGCGGATTTCTGGATGAGTACGGTCATGCCGATACCAAACTGGATCCATCTCCGGATGCGATCGTGGGCGATGTGCGTCGGGTTCGTCAGGAAGTTTCCGCTTCCGCCTTTCCCGGACTACCTCTGTACTTCACGGAGTGGAGCACAAGCTATACGCCGCGGGACTCCGTCCATGACTCCTATATCAGCGCGCCCTATATTCTCGCCAAGCTCAAGGGCGTGCGGGGCATTGTTCAGGGCATGAGCTACTGGACCTACACCGATCTTTTCGAAGAGCCGGGTCCACCGACAGCTCCGTTTCAAGGCGGCTTCGGGCTGTTAAATCCTGAAGGGATTCGCAAGCCGGCGTTCTTCGCTTACAAGTATCTTCACGCGCTCGCTGGAGATAATGTGCGGTCAGACGATGCCCAGGCGATGCTTTCGACAAACGACGGCAACTTCACCGGCGTGATCTGGGACCTTGAACAGCCCAATCAGCAAGTAAGCAATCGATCCTTCTACACGAAACCTATCGCAGCGCATCCCGCAGCGCCGATAAAGTTGCGTGCGACGCACCTCACTCCCAGGGCAAGTTATCGCCTCGAGGTCTATCGAACCGGCTACCACGCGAACGACGCCTACACTGCCTATCTGGAGATGGGCTCCCCTGCGCAGTTGACGGCTGAGCAAACCGCAAAGCTCAATGACCTGACGCGCGACGCACCTGAAATGTACACGGTGATCGAGGCTGGCAAAGATGGTGTGATCGAATTCCAACTACTAATGAACAGCAACGATATCCTTCTAGTGAAGCTGTTGCGAGTGGCATCGATGGCTCAGAAGACAAGAGAGTAACTCTGCCCTGCTTCGTGCGCTCACATTGACGCTTCCCGAGACGAATAGCAGGGCACAATAGTTCCGAGCCAATTCGATTCACATGTGCCTTCATCAATGTTTTCACGCGTCGATCCGGACAAAAGGATCGAATGGCGACAGGTGAAAAGAATGAGAATCGGAAGTTCGTGTTAAGTAGCGCTCATCCTTAGTTCACTCTCGGGGCTGGGGTAATCGCCGGTCAAACCGAAAGCAACGGCATCCACAGAACCCCGTGAAACCAGTGCTACCCATACCTCAGATCAGGAATATGGCCCGGCACCCGGTCCGGGGCAGCTCTTCGTCGAACATGTGCTATCGGCCGATCGATCGCTCGCCCGAGGAGATTGACCGCGACGTCAGCATATTCGTGATGGTCGATCACGAGGGCACGCCTTAGTAACGGGAAACGGGCATGTGGCCAACGACCCACTTTGACGTAGAGTCGCCTACGCGTCCTTGTGCCGAGCTGCCCGTGAAGCGTTCTATCAAGAGAGCGCGTCGGCCGTTTTACTTCCAAGTGGGCAGGATGTGTAAACACTGGCCGACTTTTCGTTCCCTACTTAGGTTCAATCAGGGGTTGGCTGCAATGCGCAAGTCAGATTCAACATCGTGGTCCAAACCCTCATCAGGGCGAGCGCTTGCATCGGCAACTTGACCCTCACGCCTTCTAGTAATCCCAGAAATCGGGCGGCAGCTTGTCTTTGAGGGACGCATACATCGCATCCCGGAACAGCTTCAGCGCCGGATAAGGACGAAGGGCGATGGTGCGCTCCTGGATTAGCCCCAGCTCGTTATCCACGATGATCTCCATACTTTCGAACTTATGGCCATCCATGGTGCCCACCCACCGCAGGAAGGTAGTCCGCTCGTCGAGCTTGGTCTCGGCTGTATAGGTGCCTGAGCCACGCGTAGCGCTCGACTGAGCGAAAATTGCCGCGCAGACCTCACGCCCTTCGATTGGTCGTACCAGGATGGGGCTATTGAATACGACATTCTCGGAAAGCAGCTTACTGATCTGAGCCGCAGTCGGTTTGCCGGATTCCCGAAGTTTCCGTAATGGATGCATTGTGATTCCTCCAGTGCCGTGTCAGCTATTGTCTGCCCGCAAGCTCTTGAGCCTGCCATCAATCTTTAGCGGGGCAATTCCTCGCCCGACTGTTCGCGCACCATGTATTCGGCATACCAATCTGGCCAGGTCGGGTCGGCTTGCCCAATCCGCTTCTCGTGTTCTCCATGTGCGAACGCTGCTCGCTGCAGTGCTTTCGAAAGATCCGCTGCCGAGGTGTACGTGGTGTTTCCGGCAACCCGTCCGGGAAGTCGAGTGGTGACTTCCTGCAACAGCCAGCGGTTGCCGTCGGGATCGCAGAATGTCGCGAAAGAGCCATAACTTGCATGATCCGGCGCGGGGCCAGTAATGAGGTCATGGGCATCAGGTTGGAATTGAGCACCGGGTGTTCCGGGATGAAAGACTTCGCTCACCTCCACACCGCGCGCAGCAAGCTCGTTTCGTGCCGCTTCGATGTCGGAGACCACCAGGTACAGGCCATCGGCCGATCCTGGCTTCGCCGTGGTGATCTTCGAGCCGAATTGAAGTGCGGTTCCGGAGCCGGGCGGAGTGTACTGGACTACGCGAAAGCCATTATCGAAGCGAAAGTCGGCGTCCAGCCTCCATCCGAGGCTCCCGTAGAATCCCTTGGCGCGATCGACGTCCGATACGGAGACGACGACTGCCTCAAACTTCATGTCAATCGTTGCGACACTGGTACCAGCTGTCTCTTTGCTTCTGATTACTTCACTTGCGTTCATGTTTGACTCCTGGGCTGCGAGGGAAGGCCGCTCCACTCCTGCCACTGAGGCGCGGAGACGGTGCCCCCATTTGTTCGCCGGACCTGTGCTATTTCAGGGAGACCATGCCGGCTTTCCATCTTATGCGGCGATCGATTCCATGGTCAGTCCGTTCCGGACCTCGATAGCTCTCACGCTCCTGACAAACGCCTTCTCCAGAACGCCCCTGCCGATCGTGCGCAGGACGAAGCCAAGCAGTCGTCCCTTGAGGTTCTTGCCCTCGCGTATCACATCGACATCAATATCAGTCGGGCCGTTGGGCCGACGTGTAAATGTGTAGGTGTGTCCGGATGCACCGCCCCATATGTTGGAGTCCGTGGTGGTGAGGACAACATGGTTCGGATTGGACCAGTCGTAGTGCAGACGTTCCCACACACCGCCGGAGCCTTCTGTGACATCAGCTTGCGTACGGGTACGCTGATGCACCTTGAGATACTCATCTGCGCTATTCGGGAAGATCTTCGCACGGCCGGGCCCGAAATCGGTGAGTCCGTCGATGTACTGCTCAGGAGTCAGATTGGTTGTTTGGTGAAGATGGATGGTGAGCATTGCATTTCTCCTTTTCTGTTGAACTGTTGTGCAGGACCGGATCTGATAGTGCTCTCGCTCCTGGTCAGTGCCGCTTGCGTTGAGTGTTCGGCTTCCGCTTCTCTGTCAGTGCATCGAGCGCATAGCGAAGAAAGATATCAAGAGGAGCATCGCTCTTTTCAGCCTGCGAACGCAGCAGCGCTCCTTCCCAGCTGTTAAGCAGAAAGCCGGCCAGCGGCTCAGCGTCTGTGCCTTTAGGAAGTTCGCCTTGCGCAACTGCCTGCTCTATGACGCTCGCAATCTTGTGCTGCCAGTGCTGGAAGGCTATGCTGATCTTTGCTCTTAGCTGAGGATTCTCGATTGCAGTCTCCAGACTGAAGCGACCCATCATGCATCCTGGAATTGCTCCCGTCTGCCCGTACATCTCGATCATTTCCGTGAAGTACTGCCTCAGGCGCCGCAATGGCGGAATCTTCGAATTCCCTAGAACCGCCTCTGAATGCTTCGCCTCGCGTGCAATATAGCTATCCAGTGCCGCCGCGGCAAACTCTTCCTTGCTGCCGAAGTGGTGATAAAAGGACCCTTTCGGAACATCTGCAGCCTTCAAAATCTCGCTCAGTCCGGTGGCGGTGTACCCGTTCTGGTGCATCAGCTCAACACCCACATCCAGCAAATGGTCGCGCGTCGATTTTGCATTCATGAGAAGCTCTCCGTATCCGTTCCTGCTTGCGAAGGAAAGCAGGAAACAGATCATGTTGCATACGCTCAGTTCTGAGCGCAATAGCGTGCTGCTGGCATCTGGCGGGAGAGGCTCGGCCCCAGAGCCTTGCGCGCAGCTTCATACTTCTCCCAGTCAGCCACATCGGGCAGCGCTGGAATCGTAATCAGTTCATGCTGGTCGAGGCCGGCAAGCGATGCATCGACCATATCCTCGGCCGTCATCACGATCTCGCTCGGTAGGTCGTCGACCGGTCGGCCAGCCTTGTCCCAGAATGGCGTCGCCGTGGCTCCAGGCAGAACGGCCTGAATGGTTACGCCCGTGCCTTCCAATTCGTTCTTAAGCGCCTGCGTAAAGTTCACGACATACGCCTTGGTGCCACTGTAGGTGCCGTTTAAGAGATCCGGCGCCAGAGCCACAACCGAGGCAATGTTGATGAGAAGACCATTCCTGCGCGCCACAAAGGCGGGCAGCGCGGCAAGGGCCAGCCGCGTCAGCGCGGTGACATTCAAATAGATCATCGACTCCAAATCGTCGATCTCCGCATCGAGAAGCTTGCCGGCGCTGCCAATGCCAGCGTTGTTGACCAGCGCCGTGATCGTGGGATCGTGGCGGAGCCGCTCCGCTACACGCTGAACGTCTTCTTTCTTCATAAGGTTGGCAGTAATCGTTTCGATTCTGCGACCGGTAGACTTCAATCGTGCAGCGGCCTCTGAGAGCCTCTCCTCGTTGCGCGCAACGAGAATCAGATCGTAACCGCGTTTTGCGAGGCGGTCAGCATATACGGCGCCGCTGCCGGTGGATGCGCCTGTGATAAGAGCTGTGCCTTTCGGTACTGACATGGCGTGATTCCTCCTGAATCGTCGAGGCCTTTCGGCCTACATTTGAATAGAGTAGACCGGTCGGTCTACAGGTTCAAAAAGTTCGGAGTCTCGACCGGAAGAGAGGGGAGCCACCTGGCCGAATAGTCGCCAAACCGTCAACTGAGAGGGAACGCCGCGCCGCGGTTCACATGAGAGCGTCGACCGTTACCCGTCAACTTGGACGTTCGGAACCAAGGCGTCTGGCCACAAATCGTCGTCGGTCATGTCTCAATGAGCGCATTGGCGATTTGGCACTCGTCCAGACCCATCCCCCGAGAAGTGCGTTGGATTTACTCGCCGAGAATCAGGGGCACATAACTTCGAGCGTCTTTCAGCAATTGCTCGCGCGCAATACCAACCCTGGCGCGCAGCTGCAAACCCTGCAACAGGTCAACGAGGAGGCGGCCTCGCACTTTGGCAGACGGTGTGCGAGTCAGGCGTCCCGCCTTTATCTCCTGCTCGAAACGTTTCGCGAAAATATCAGCGGTTGCGGTAAGGCCCTTCGCGGCATACGAGCGGATCTCGGTAACTCGCTCCGAGTGTCCCAGGGCCGCAGCGGCCATCATGCAGCCGCCGCAAGCCTCATCCGAAGCGGTGTTGACGGTATCCTCGCAAAAGCCATTCACAGCTTTGTGGATGTTGGGCTCCGCTTGAAAAGCAGCCATTCTGTGAGCTCCATACGTTGTTGCATAGCGCTCGACCGCCCTGAGCATGAGGGTGGCCTTGTCTCCGAAGGCTCGGTATAGCGCGGGCTTGGTGACGTTCACGGCGCGCGCGATCCGATCCACGTCGACTCCTTCATACCCATGCTCCCAAAACATCTCAACGGCACGGTCGAGTGCTTCGTCGGGAATAAAGCCTTTTGGACGTCCTGGGGAACGCTTTTCAACATTAGTTACCATTGCGTACGAAACTCCTTGCATTGCATCTGTTGGTATCGTACTCTCGCGTATGTAACGCTGCAAGACCGTAAATAGAGGAGACATCAATGGATCATTCGATCGCCCTCGTCACCGGGGCGACATCCGGGCTCGGTTATGCGGCAGCCAGCTTGCTCGCCGCCAAAGGCTACCGCGAGGTCATCGTCACCGGGCGCAGACTAACCCAGATCAAGGAAGCGGCCGCTCAGCTCGCGGCGGAGACCAAGAGGCAGGTCTTCACGCCGCTGGAGCTTGATCTGAACGACTCAGCCAATGTTCACTCCGCCGTCGCCGCGCTTGTCAAGCAAGGTCGATGGGTCGATTTCCTGCTGCTCAATGCAGGGTTGGTTCCCTACAAGCAGCGCGTGCTCACTGCAGCGGGCGTCGAAGCTTCTCAGGCTCCGCTCATTGGGCATCATCAACTGACTGCCGGGTTGCTCCGCGCCAACCTGCTGAGCCCTGGTGCACGGATCGTTATCGCCGGTGCGGAACCTGCCCGCGGAGGCGTACCCATGTTCAAGTACACCGACCTGCCAGAATTCGCGGCCAAATACTTCCAAGGCAACCGAACGGCCGCTGTCGAAGCCCTAATCCGCAACGGGCCAAACGTGAAATATGTGCCTAACAACACGTATGCCGACGCGAAGCTCATCATCGCTTGGTGGACCGCGGCACTGGCGCGCCGGCTGCCCTCCGGCATGGCCGTGTACGCTGTCTCGCCCGGTGGGGCGACCGCCACCAAGGTGGTGCGAAGCGCTGGCCCGATGTTGAAGTATCTGTTCATCCCAATCGTGAACCTTATTCCCGGCATGAATCAGACCCCAGAGACCGCAGCCGGTCGCTACATCCAGGCGTCTGAGTTCGGAATCGACGTCTCAGGGCAGTTCTTCGCTTCGGCCAAAGGGAAGTTCTCAGGCCCAATTGAGATGCAGCGCCAGCCACACCTCCATGATCGCGCCAGCCAGGAAGCCGCATGGCAGGCCGTCGTCAATGTCTCTTGCGTCGACTTGTCTCACCCGGCATCCATGACCGCCGTGTCCTGAGGAGCGCTGGTCGCGGTCGATTGCTTCGTCGGGGAGAAAGTCTTTTGGACGTCCTCTGGCTCGCATCCCAATATTAGTTACCGATAAGTACGAAAAGCATTTGCATCGTCAAGGCGACTAGCGTACTCTCTAGTACGTAATGTTTGAAGACAGATGAACACAGGAGAGAATATGGACCGGCTCAAAGGAAAAATGGCACTCATCACAGGCGGAACCGCCGGCATCGGCTTGGCGACTGCAAAACTCTTTATCAACGAAGGCTCCCGCGTCATCGTGACGGGCCGCGCGGCTGCAACGATCAAGTCGGCCCAAGCAGAGCTTGGCGAGAACGCGATCGTAGTCCGCAGCGACGCTACCTCGCTTCCTGATATGGATGCCCTAGCGGCAAAGGTTAAGGAGACGTTCGGCAGACTCGACGTCCTGTTCGTCAACGCGGGATACGGTCAATTCGTCCCATTTGAAAAGGTGACTGAGGAAGTCTACGACGAGATGCTCAACCTGAACGCCAAGGGACCATACTTCATCGTCCAAAAACTGGTGCCGCTCATGCCACAAGGAAGCTCGGTGGTCTTTACCACTTCGTTGGCCAACATGAAGGCGGTGCCAGCCTTAAGCGCTTACGGCGCAGCTAAAGGAGAACACGATTCACTCATGTCGCTTGAGTTCGCAGAGGATTCGGATAGACACCCGAAATGCGGTTTTTCGTCAGTTGCCGTATAGTCGCCTATGGTGAGAACTAAAGCGACAGATGAGAGGTGAAGGGGCTGACCGCAATCTTCACGGTATAGCGCTGCAGCTCAGCTACCCAGGAACAAGCAGTATCTTCGAGCAATGATCGTCAGCGGACTGAGCAGAATGCCCCCGCTAAAGGTTCTGATGTTTGCGGCCTGTGGCTTTGGCCTTGTTGCTGCCATTGTTGAATGGGTTTTCAGAGATTTGTTCTCTGGCGAACTTCAACGGGTATTCGCCGAGGCCAAACAAACGTAAAGCGCGCTGAGATCTCGGCACTTCCAGCGAAGGAAGACTCAGGTTGGGCTGGCGAGATTATCGAGAAGGCCCGGTCGCGGCCCATCGTATTCCGCGAGATTGGCCCGCCCGTGACAAATGGGCTATCGTTTTACGGCGGCACGCACATAAGCCCATCAAACTTGATTCTGCCGCGCAGTGCAAGAAGCCGGGCAACGCGCCCCTCACGTTCGTCATGCAATGGGATTGCAGTGAACTCTCCCGACAATGGATGATGGATGGAGAGGAGCAGACAGAAGAAGCCTGTCTACTCCTTACTTTTTTTAGGTCTGTCTTGATCTCGCGTCGTATACGCATATCCGAGTCGACCGGTCTGCTGTCCTCGATTTGATTGATCACTTGCCCGCATTCCGCGGGGGTGCCAGCAGGTCAGAGAGCATGACCACCTCTGCGGCCACCAGGGATCGGAGTGTTGGTTCGAGTTCAGGGAACCATTGTGGCGAGTGAAGATCAGGAAGTCGGGCACCGCTCGCGAGCCTTTCTGGATTCGTCGCGCCGATGTGTAAGAGCGCGGAGCGCACGCCTGCACGGCCATATTCCGAAAAATCCTCTGAGGTCATCTTAGCGGGCATTTCCATTACGCTCTGGGGACCAAGATCGCGGCGCAGCGCATCGACAAGGCGCGTCGTCAGCTGGGGATCATTGAACACCACTTCGGCACCCGGAGTGATCTTGATCGACGGAGGAGACGGAGCGTCGGCTGCCGCAGCCTCGGCGTCCACCTGACGTTTGATGGACGACAGGATGCGCTTGCGCACCCTGTCCTCATAAGTGCGCACGGACATCTGCATCCTGACTTCATCAGGGATCGCGTTGCCCACAGTGCCACCGTGGACGGAACCAATCGTGACAACTGCGGGCGACAGAGGATCAGTCTCGCGCGACACGATTGTCTGCATGCCAACGATGGATCGGGCCGCGATGACCACAGGATCGACGGTCAATTGAGGTTTGCCACCGTGTCCGCCCCGACCGAAGATTGTTATATCGACCGCATCCGAAGACGCGCGGAAAAATCCGGGATGGAAACCAACCTTGCCCGAGGGGAGAGAGGGCTCGTCATGCATCGAGATTGCAAACTCGGGCTTTTGAAATCGAGTGAATAGACCATCCGCGAGCATTGCGGCCGCCCCGCGAGTGATCTCCTCGGCAGGCTGGCCGACCAGCATCAAAGTGCCACTCCACCTGTTGCGGCGCTGCGCCATGATCTTCGCGGTACCGTACCAGCCCGTCATGTGAAGATCGTGGCCACAGGCGTGCGCAACCGGAACGGTTTTCCCTTCAGAGTCGAGAGTTTTTACGCTACTTGCGAACTGTAGCCCCGTTTTTTCTTCGATAGGTAATGCGTCGAGTTCTGTTCGCAGCATCACGACGGGACCGGGACCGTTTCGCAAGATGGCGACAATACCGGTGCCGCCCACTCCGGTAACAACCTCGAAGCCGAGAACTTTGAGGCGATCGGCCAAGGCGGCCGCTGTCCGTTGTTCATGGAATGCAAGCTCCGGGTGTTGATGCAGGTCTCGATACAGTCCCTCAAGCTCCGGCTCGAGTGCGGCGATCTCCGGCACAGCGTGTGAAATGTTTTGATTTTGCTGGGAAAGCGCGACATTTCCGTTGGCGAAACTCAAAGCAATCAAGATCCATGCGCAGTGGCCAAACATTTCTTCTCCTTGCGTGATCCTGTCGAGAAAAGGGAATCGAAGGCTGTGACCCTGGCATTCAGAATAGCCCTTTTGGGAGCGCGGACCGGGCTGCGTAGCAAGAGCACCACTATTCCACGGTTGTCAGAATTTGATTCAGACTTTTCAACTGCGGTGAACGCCGGGCAAGTGGCCCACCTTTTCGCTTTGACTAAAGGAAGCAGCCTTTGTATTCTGCCGAGCATTCAGAGGTGACTTCGGGCGGCCAACCGGGCGTACTCTTCGCACCATCGTGCCGCAAAGACTTGGATAGGACGACAGAATATGAAGCCCGAACGCTGGCAGCTAGTCCGCAAGGTATTTGAGAGTGCTGAGTTGCTGCAGGGTGGAGATCTTCTGGACTATCTGGAAGCAGCATGCGCCGGGGACACAGAGTTGCGGGCCGAAGTCGAATCGCTTTTAAGAGCACAATCTCGGGCGGGGTCGCGCTTCATGGTGGAGCCGGCGGCGAATCTAATGAGAACGGCCAATCTTGCGGTAGCCGAAGTTCCGCGAGCCGGGCTCAGAGTGGGAGCCTACCAGATTCTCGATGAAATCGGGCATGGAGGCATGGGCGAAGTCTACAGGGCCTTTCGCGTCGACGGCCAGTTCAAGCAAGAGGTAGCTATCAAACTGGTGCGCATCGGACTGGGGTCGTCGTTCGTCATGGAGCGGTTCGTGCACGAACGCCAGATTCTGGCAACGCTGAATCATCCCAACATCGCCCATCTTCTGGATGGAGGTACAACGAACGACGGCGTTCCATACCTTGTCATGGAACTTATTGAGGGCGAACGGATCGACGCGTATTGCCGGGAGCATCGGCTGTCAGTGACCGAGCGCTTGCAATTGTTCTTGCATGTTTGCGAAGCGGTTGAACATGCGCATCAGCGCCTGGTGATTCACCGGGATATTAAGCCAGGCAACATTCTTGTAACGAAGGATGGAACGCCAAAACTTCTTGACTTTGGTATTGCGAAGATTCTCGATCCCTCCGGCGCTGCCGAAACGACTGTGACCCGCTCCATGACGCCAGAGTATGCAAGCCCGGAGCAGATCTCGGGGAGACCGATCACGACCGCCACGGATGTTTACGCCCTGGGGATGGTTCTGTACAAGTTGTTGACGGGGTGTTCTCCGTACCGGGTTCCGTTGGCATCACCGCTCCAGTGGTCGCAGGCGGTCACCCATACTGATCCGCAGCGCCCCAGCAGCGCTGTTCTCTCGGAAACTCATGCTGGTCTCGACGGCGGATTCACTGATGAGAAGCCCGCAGAGGCCGTGCTGAACACGCGTGAGCCCACCGCTGCCAAGTTGCGGCGTCGCCTTTCTGGCGATCTTGATTGCATTCTTCTGAAGGCGCTGCGCAAAGAGCCAGAGAAGCGCTACGGGGCTGCTCGCCAGTTGGCCGACGACATTCAGCGGCATCTGGATGGCTTACCGGTCACCGCCCTGAAGGGATCGTGGGCATACAACGCCGGCAAATTCGTTTCGCGGCATCGTGTGCCGGTCGCCGCTACTGTCCTGGTGATCATTGCGTTAGTGGCAGGAATAGGTGCAACGCTGCGGCAGGCCCGGATCGCTCGCGTGGAAAGAGCGCGCGCACAGAAGCGATTCGATGATGTGCGCGCATTTTCCAACTCGCTTATTTTTGATGTTCACGATGCACTGCAAGACATTCCCGGAACCACCGCCGCGCGCGATCTTCTGCTCGATCGAGCTGTGCAGTATCTGGATCGCGTTTCGGCCGACTCTGAAGGCGACCCGAACCTGCAGCGGGAACTTGCGTCTGCCTACCAGCGGCTGGCAACAGTTCAGGGAGATGCCACCACCTCAAACCTCGGCCAGGTGGGCGCATCGAGAGCCAGCTACGGCAAAGCCACCTTGCTGTTTGAAGCGGTGGCTCGCGCGAATCCAACCGATACTGCAGATCAATTGAGCGTGGCAAAAATCTATCGCCAGAGGGCGTTGTCAAATCTCTATCACCCGGAGGGAAGACCTGATATCGACAAGGCTCTCGCAATCACGAGTCGTCTAATGCAAACGGATGGGCAAAACTCGAAGGTACAGATCGAGAGAGCTGCCGATGAACAGATCCTTGCTGCATCCCTGGACCTCTCAGGAGAACGCAGCCAATCGGCTGACCTTTATCGCCAGAGTCTCGACTTGGTGCTGGCCGTGGCACAGCACGATCCCGCGTTTAACTCTATCGCCGAGAGAGCTGCGAAGACGCGCGTACAACTGGGATTTCAGCTGGCCCGGACGCCGGAACTTGAAGAGGCCCAGAAACAAATTGAAGAGGGCATTCGGGCGTATGATGGCGTGCTTCAGCAAGGCAGTCGGCCGGACGCTGTGAGGGATCAGTCGGCATCAAGATACAGGCTTGGGTATGTCCAAGCGCTGAGAGGCGACCTTGCGGGCGCCTATGCAACCTTCCAACTCGTGCGGGACACCGAGGCTCCGCTGCTTAAAGCAGATCCCCAAAACCTTACGCTGAAGGTCGACCTGCTCAGTGTTGATTTCGAACTTGCGCGGCTGCTTATTCTGAAGGACCGTTATCGCGAAGCGGAAGCCGGCATTGAGCGCGTTATTGCTGGATTCCACGCGCTCAATGCTGAAGAAGACAGCGGCCCAGGCATCGGAGTGCTTCTCGTATGGCTCGGAGAAGCCCAGTACCGCGATGGCAGATTTCGGCAGGCGCTCGATTCCTTCCGCAAGGCCGTGCAGGAAATGGAGAAGGATAGCTCAGATGACGACTCCGTCTGCGGCATTGTGAGTGGCTATGTCAAGATCGGCGACGTGCTCATGAAGCTGGGCCGCAGTGCCGATGCGGAAACTGCGTACAAGTCCGCGCTTGACAGGTCCAATCCCGCCGCCGCAGGCAAGTATCTCGATTTGCCGGCATTGATCCCTCTGCGGGCTGCGCACGCCGGCATGGGTGAAGTGAAGATTGCGTCCGCCTCCCGTCCCGCGGATCAGGCTTTTTTCGACGGCTGCAAGGAATACGCCCGGGCTGAAGAGAGCGGCACACTCATCCCGACAAAATTGGAATTCAATCCAGCGAATTTCCCTGCCTTTCCGGGTGGCACGCCACCGAAGGAGTGCAATCGCCTTCACGCACAATGAAGGGTCCAAAGAGTTGTACAGAGCTTCACAGGTGTGTTGACAAAACTGCATTCACCGGGCGGAGCTGCGATCGAGCTCGCGAAAAAGCCAAGCCCGTGCGCTTGCCCAATCCCGCTTTACAGTCGACGGTGATACTTTCAACACTTCGGCAGCGTCTTCATTTGAAAGGCCCGCAAAGAATTTCAATTCCACCACGCGGCTTTGCTGCGGATCCATCTGCGCCAGCTCCTTCAACGCATCATCCAGAGCAACGATGTCGACGTCGACGGCAAGCGCCTGACCTTGTGCTTCGTCCAGAGTAACCTTGGAAGCATTTCCTCCACGCTTAGAAGCACGATGGGTGCGCGCGTGGTCTACAAGGATCTGCCTCATCAGCTGCGCCGCCACGGCAAAGAAGTGCGCCCGATTTTGCCAGTCCGGCAGGTCCTGCGCAACCAAGCGGACGTAGGCCTCGTTGACGAGCGCGGTGCTTTGGAGAGTGTGGCCGGGACGCTCGTTCTGCAAGTAGCGAAATGCGATGCGTCGCAGTTCGTCGAAAACGAGCGGAAGTAGAGAATCGAGCGCCTCGCGGTCTCCGCTTCGCCAGCGAATAAGCAGTCCTGTAACTTCCGAGGTAGGACCCGACACTTTGTTTCCCCACGTCGCGCGTGGGAAGCGCGCTGTTGGCGAAGCATATCGTTCTCACCGCCGCAAGTCAACCTATTAGAATCAGAGAGAAAGCAGAATTTTTCCTCCTCGAGGCGGCAACCGCCAGCCAAGAGACGCGAGTTCGCTTTCGCACTTCGGAACCTCAGGCGGGGACTCATCCCCACCGGGTTACAAGAGGAAATTCTCAAAGGATGACCCACTCCGGGCCCCTTTTTGCGCCTTTGCAGGTAGAGGAGCACTCCGCCGATCCCCACTTCAGGACAAGCGTGTTGAAGCCAGTCCCGCTGCTACACCGGCTCGGTGCTTTCCAGAATGACCCGTGAGGTGGAAAATGCCTACCCTGAATTCGCGTTGTTCAAACTCGATGCTCCTGCTGTTGCTGACAACTGTTATTGCACAAGGCCAGCAAAAAGCCGCTCCGGCTCAAGCTGAAGATCTTCACATCAAGAAGAGCATCACGGTTGGTGGCAACTTCGTTTCAGGATCGGAGAGTTCTATCAAAGGAGCGCGCGAACGTACCGTCTCCCAGACCCCGAACGGTACGACCATCACTCTGAGACAGTGTGACCTGAGGCGCACTGTCACGTTGAACGAGCAGGCCCAAACCTATTTCGTGACCCCCGATGCGCAGGACGAAAACGCTGTCAAAGCGGCGGCAGTTGCAGCTGGCCAGCCGGCTGCCGAGGCAAGCGGAGGAAGAATCATTCTGACCACCACGGTCACCGATACCGGGGAGCGGAAGACGATGTACGGGTATCAGGCGCGACACCTCAAAGCCAAGGTCGTCCAGGAGCCTTCGCCGGATGCTTGCACGCAAGTGCGTCAGATGTTTCAGATCGATGGGTGGTTCGCCGATATTTCCAAAGAACAGGCAGCCTGCATGTCGTTTGCGCCCCCGGTTCAGCAGGGGACGGGTTGCAACGATAAGGTGATTGAGAAACGTGTCGGCAGCGGAAAACCGGGGTATCCGCTGCAGGAGAGCGTCACGATGGCGACTCCCGACGGCGGCACTATGACGGTTGGCATTCTGACATCGGAACTGAACAAACAAGAGAAGCTTCCGTCCGAGATGTTCGATGTACCGGTTGGTTTTCGACAGGTTGATTCAATGGCGGAGCTAAACGGAGCCGCACCGCAGTCTGCCACGGCGATGCCGGTGGCGCAAGCGATGGTTCCCGCTACGCAGCAGCCAATGCCGCAAACTGGAGCACAAGCAAACGCAGCCGCTCTGAAAGCCACTGTCCTGCAGGGCATGCTGAACCCTATGGCAGCCCCGGCCGCGAATCAGGCCGCCATGGGTCAGATGCAGAGACAGATGCTGGCGATGGGACAGGGCGGGGGCGTGCCGCAGATGGGCGGAGTGCCACAAATGAACGGGGGTAATCCAGCCGCAGGTAGACAAGTCGCTGCTCCGCAAACGCTCGGGCCCAAAGCAGCTGGAAAGATCCGCATTGGAGTAGCTCCGCCGGATGCACAGGTCGGCCAGGGAACGAATGCGGGTGGCGATTACAGCACGCCGATTCGCAACGCTGAGATTGCTTTCATGAGTGGACCCGCAGTTGAGATCGCCGGGCTCGATTCGCACATTTCTATGCAGCTTCAGGCAGAGGCACAGCAAAAACAATGTGATTTCATCCTGTTTTCCAGCGTGGAAGTGAAACATAGCTCAGGCGGCGGTTTCGGGAAGTTTGCGAAGTTCGGAAGTATAGCTGCCAGCATGACACCGATGGGCGCGATGGCTCATGGAATGGGCGGAGCGGTGGCGGCACAGGGCGCGGCAATGGCTGCTTCTCAGATAGCACAGCAGCACGCGATGAACCAGCTTGCCGGCTTCAATGGCCAAATCAAGTCGAAAGACGACGTGACCGTGCACTATCAATTGATCTCGACAGGGCAGTCCGCTCCAGTAGTCCAGAACTCGCTCAAGAGTAAAGCTAAGTCAGATGGCGAAGACGTGCTGACGCCGCTTCTGCAACAGACGGCGAGCGAAGTCCTCGGCGCGGCCACCAAGAAGTAAATCGTACTTGCGGAGCTGCCGGGCAGGTCTTTGGGGAAGCCCTGCCCTTCTTCGAAATCATCATGGAGGATCGTCGTGCGAACTTACATCGCATTGCGCGGGCTTGGCTGCATCCTAGTGGTGCTGGCTCTTTCGAGTTGTAAAAAGAAGACTGAACGATCACCTGCCGAGGCAGACTCCGGGGGTTTCAAGGCAAGCCTCGACATGAAGCCTAGAAATGCGTCCCTCACGCGGGATCCGGCACAACCACCAGCTCCGGTATTGAAGCCGACGAGCGCAATCATCGGGCAGAGAGGCGGGACTCTCGCGTCATCGGATGGAAAATTGCGGGTATCCGTTCCAGCGGGAGCACTTGCTGGTGATACCGAGGTGCGGATTAAGCCCGGGACTGACGAAGCAGGAGGGAGTTTTGGGTCGGTATATGAACTGAGTCCGGAAGGTACAACTTTTGCGGAGCCAATCTCCCTTGTCTGGGTTCTGTCGGATGCAGATCTGGCGAGAACCAATTTGGAAAACCTCGTCGTGAGAAGCAGGGAATCCAACGGGAGATGGATAGTCCAATCGAACGTCGAGCGAAATGAATCGGATCACACAATCAGGGTTTCTGCAAAGCACTTTTCCCAGTGGGATCTTGCCATGACCCTCCGGCTGCAGCCTTCTGCCGCTAAGGTTTTCATCGGCGATTCTCTGGAACTCGCGGCATATGCCGGGTGGACGGAATTGAGCCCGCCGGCTCCTGATAAGGGCGAAACGCCTGCACCCGCTACCACAGCCCGTGGTGCAGCACGCCAGAGTCAATCAACTTCAGATGACGATCTGCTGGCCACCCCCGAAGATGTGAGACATGGCATTTTTCGTAATGCTGTGTGGCGAGTAAACGGCGAGCATTGCGGGACTCTCAAGCTGGGACTCATCAAACAAAACATCATCGGACATTTCAATGTCGAGAACGCAGTGTTTCAACCTGTCAACTACATAACTCCTGACGACGTGCCCTCCCCCAATCCGATTACTGTGAGTTTCCAAATCGTCGTGAAGGAGCCGAAGACAGGCGGGAAAGGGCCTGCGACATTTATCGAAAGAAAGATGATTGCCACGGCGCAGGTCACCGTTCTGCCCCGCGAGGACCACTGGGTTGGATACTCCGACATCACGCAGGGAGCAGGGGAAAAAGTAAGCAGCCAGTTTACGTTCGCCCAAGCACCCAGAGATCAAAAGGGGCTGATTCGCACGTATGAAGTTCTCAACGGAACTGTCGGTTATAAGGGTCCGAAGACAGTTTCGGGAGGAGAGTGCACTTTGTCGATCTGGCCGTCATTCCAGATCCTGAGATCAGGGCCGTCGACGCCAGCAGTTTTGGTCAGCGACACCGTAGGGAGTCAGGGAATGCTGAGAGTCGATATGTCTGATCCCAGTCAATGGCTCATCAGAGGACAGGGAGAGAGCCAGTGGCTGGCGGACTATACGACCCATTGCCCGAATGGCGATGGAATGATGCAGACAGGAGTGCACGCTGGGTGGTGGCCTATCAATCCCCTTGATATGACCCCGATACCTGTCAAAGTCGTCTCCGGCAAGCCGCCAGATACGTTCGTCAAAATTGACGGGCCAATGGCAACAGGAACGGTTCACTTGACATACGTCGGATTCAAGCCCGACTCCATCTACGAACGAATGCAGAACTACTATTGCCAGTAAAGATCCGTTCTCACTCGATTCTTGAGGATGGCTTGCGAGCCTTGACGTCCACACAAATGCTCAAACGTGTGCACAGGGTGTGGCTCATCATCCGGAACTGACAAGGCTGCTCCTCCAGCGCGGAGCGAATCCGAATACGCGAACTCGCCTCGTTCCGACGGTCGCGTCGAGCTCTCCATCGTATGTGAGCGCAGCTCTACATTTCTGGACGCTCGCTCAGGAAAATAAGGAGCGAAGTTTCGGAGGATCTGGTCGACCTCGCTGGGTGTGAGGCGCAGTTTGGTACGCAACGTAAGAATGTATTTGCTGGGATTCACGACCGGCAACAGCACTGGGACCTCCTATATCTAGATCATGATCCCGGTGACCTCTCCGAAATCGGTGGCAGGGAGTCGACCGGTTACGATGTCGCTTGCTGGCTCGAGGAGAATCCGCAGTCCTTCCAGACCGGATCGAGATCGCTACCAGCAATCCAGCAGGTCGACGGAATATAGAACTAGCCTTGCTACGATGCCGACGTTGAAGATCCGGTTCTTTTCCAGGGGGCGTTCTTGCTCAGAGTTTCAAAGGTAAATTGCTAACCCTCACCACAGCTGAAGCGAAAAACCTAAAGACAGACCGACATTTCAGGACTTAAGGTCCGGTTGAGATCTTTGTGATCGGAAATCCGAGATGGCCGTTATACATCCACATGGAATAGGTAAAGATCTCTTGTCCGGAAGCACCTTCTGAACATCGCGGGTGACCTGTGCACATCCAGCGCTACTTGCGAGAAGCGCAGCTATAGCCGAAAGCATCAGCTAGGTGATTAGGTCGTTCTTACACAGAAGGTCGCCTCGGACTCTCCGGAACAAGTCAGTGGCACACGAAGCCGACTGACAAACCGTAAGCCGATCAGGGCCAGATTGCCGCCTGCTTGTTATCGAGAGACGCCCGCGTCTTTTGTAATTCCCGCCAGCTCGGGTGTGTCTCACTTGGCAGCCTCAATCGTCACTTTCACTGGTCCCGGTACGTTGAAAATATCTGCGTCGCCGTCGATCTTTGCAACAGTGATGATGCCAGGCGAAGGGATCTGCTCTCCGTCCTGGCGGTAGTAGACTGCGACTTGGTGGCCCGGAGACCAATAAGCGATCTCTCCGACTTCATACCTGTTCTTCCGAGGACCGTTCTCAGAAATCGGCCTGGGTAAGTCGCCATACTTCTCTCGGCCGAAGAGATCATTCATTGACAGCTGCAAAGGAAGAAGGGATACAAAATCTCGCGCGGTTGCGTTATCGGCTAAGCTGGCGGTAAGAACCTTGCTTTCGACCTTGAGACTGATCTTCATACGGTGTCTCCTCTCAGGAGAAGCTAACTGCCGATTCGATGCGATGCCATCCCAAGCTCTACCTCCTCCCGCCATGAGGCTCTCGGTGAACACGAGAGCGCCAAATAGCAGACTCATGGTTGCAGGCTTCAAATTCGTCGATCGGCTCATCTCCTCGCTCCTACTACCCACCGTAGATTCGTCTGGCCTCCCGACACGACACCGCAGCACGCCAAAACGCCGCGAATTGTGTCGAGATGTATTCATGGGCGCAAAAGCGCCTTGATTGCACGACGTTCATCCATGGCCCGATAGCCGTCCGCCACTTGCTCAATCGGAAGAACGAGGTCGAACACTTTGCCGGGATTGATCTTTCGATCCCACACGAGCTTGATCAGATTGGGCAGATATCGGCGCACCGGAGCGGGGCCGCCGTGGAGACGGACGAGAGCGAAGAACAAGTTTTGCACATCGAGCGCGGCCCCGTGAGGTACGCCTACGTATCCGATGGAGCCACCCGGACGCGTGGAGCGGATCGCCTGCATCATGGATTCTTCAGTGCCGACGCACTCGAGAACAGAGTCCGCGCCAATGCCGCCGGTGAGATCCTTGATGCGCGCCACACCTTTATCTCCTCGTTCCGTAACGATCTCGGTGGCCCCGAACTCTTCTGCTAGTTCCTGGCGCTGCTTATGCCGGCTCATAGCGATAATGCGTTCGGACCCCATTTGCTTCGCCGAAAGTACGCCGAGAAGGCCGACAGCACCGTCGCCCACGACTACCGTTGTCGAACCCGGCTTTACGTTCGCCGCATCGGCTGCGAACCACCCAGTGCCGAGAACATCAGAGACTGTGAGCAGGCTGGGAAGGAGATCGTCTGGCGGCATGCCGGGCGTTGCAACGAGTGTTCCGTCTGCGTGTGGAACCCGAAGGATAGGAGCCTGCGCTCTGCTCATGAACTCCAGATTCTGGCATCCCGATTGATAGCCAGCCTGACAATTCGGACATGTATTGTCGGAGATGCAGAATGATCCAATCACAAACTGACCGGGTTTGACGGTTGATACTGCGCTGCCAATCGCTTCGACGATTCCGCAATATTCGTGGCCCATCGGCGTGGGCTGCGCAATCTTCTGAATGCCTCGATAAGGCCAGAGATCGGAACCGCACACGCATGTAGCGGCGATGCGGATGATAGCGTCGGTCGGCTTTTCAATCTGCGGTTCGGGCCGATCTTCAAAGCGGACGTCCCGCGGTCCGTATAAAACAGTTCCTTTCATGGTCTTTTCTCCTCTTCACAATCCCAGAGTTCACAGAGAACTATCTTGGGAATTGCACAATCATGCGGCGGTCCGCCCGTGGCTCACTTCGATGGCATTGGAGTATGTTTCGTTGTTATCGGATGAACGTGATCGAATTCGGTGTCCGTTCCCGATCGTGAGCGAGGCGAGAACCAGAAGGACCGCACCGCCGACGAACGTTGCCGCGACCGAGATGTGATCGAGGAGCAAGCCACCGAAGGCAGCGCCCAGCATGATGGAGAGTTGGATGGCTCCTACTAGAAGTCCGCCACCACTCTCCGGCTCATCGCTGATGCCCTTCGTCAGCCAGTTGGACCAGCACACCGGAATGGCGGAATTCAACGCTCCCCACGCGATCATCGCTGCAGCTACGCCCCATACGTGGTATCGGACTGCCAGCAGCCCCAGTGTTACCGCGGCAAGAAGCAGAGGCAAGCCCGTGATCAACGCATATAAACGACGGCCGAGCAGGGCGCTTGCTCCATATGTTCCGACGAAGCCTGCCACACCCAGTCCAAGCAACAACAACGACAGCTGCGGAACGCTGACGCGGGTATAGCTTTCAAGAAACGGCCGCAAGTACGTGAAGGTCGTGAACGCGCCGGCGAACGTCAACATGACGCCCAACATGGCGAAAGCGACATTGCGCCGCTTGAGAAGTCCGAATAGTTTTCCGATAGGATTGACACCTTGTGGTGGCATGCTCGGCAGGCTCATCCATTGCCAAATCAAGATCGCGACGGCAATCGGAGCCATCGCCCAGAAAACGCCCCGCCAACCGATGATCCCGCCCAGGTAGCTCCCGATCGGGGCAGCAACGGCAGTCGCTATTGCATTTCCGGTATACACGATGCCCAAGGCCTTGGGAACCGATTCCGACGGCACCAGTCGCATAACCGTGGCGGTGGCAAGCGACCAGAAGCCACCGATCACGATACCCAGAAGGGCGCGCGCTGCCATCAAGACCAGGAAATTCGGTGCAGTCGCAATCAGGATCAGGGAAGCCAGCATGATTCCAGTCAAGGCTATCAACACATACCGGCGGTCGAATCGGCCCGCGATTGTGGCAATAAGCAAACTGATGCCAACTGCAAACAGTCCGGAGATCGAGATAGCCTGGCCGGCCATCCCCTCGGTTGCCCGAAGGTCGTGGGCGATTGGTGTGAGCAGGCTGACGGGCATGAACTCCGAAGCGATTAGCAGTGCGACGCAGAGCGCCATCGAACCCACAGCGCTCCAGGTCTGCTTCGAAGTCAGGTCGGACGTTGTTTTACTGTTCGCCAAAAAAACCCTTGGCAGCGAAACCATTTTCATATCTCTAGAAATAGATAAGATCGATAGATTGGTTCTTTCCCAATCCTGCCGATCTTTTGCCTAATCCTGTTTTAAAGTCACGTTTCCAGCAAATCACAGTCAACTTGGTAGTACGCTGGGTGTCAAGGACCGAGGCTCGTGACGAAACAGATGCCGCAAATTGCAGGGAAGAAGCCCGAAGTAACAGAAATGCAGATGGAGTTGGCCGGCAAGATTGCCTCGCACATTCAGGCAGCCGGACAAAACGAAACCGCTGTGAGAGGCCTGACCCTGTTCCGAAACACTGCCCCGACAACGTGCAACCTCGTTTCTGTTGAGCCGAGCGTGACGTTTTTTGCCCAAGGCAAGAAGCGCATCAACATGGGCGGAACGGATTACCCATGTGACGCAAGCTCGTTTTTGGTCGCGTCCGTCGACCTGCCGGTGCAGAGCCAGATCGTTGAAGCTTCAGAAGCTGTGCCCCAACTCGCGATGCGTCTTCGGCTCGATATGCAAACAGTGCGCGAGGTCGTCAGCAGAGAAGATATGGCAGCGCCGGAAGGCTTTGGTGCCAGACGAGGAATCGCTGTGGGGCAGGCGACGGCGGGATTGCTGGGCGCCGCGATGCGACTTATCGATCTGCTCGACACTCCCGAGGACATTCCTTTCCTTCGGCATCTGATAGAGCGCGAGATCGTTTACCGGATTCTCCGCACTCCACAGGGAGAGCGGCTTCGAGCGATTGCGACCTCGGGAAACCTGAGTCAGCGGACCGCAAAAGCGATTGCCTGGTTGAGCGAGAATTACGACAAGCCCCTGCATATGCAGGAACTCGCCGACATCGCGCGCATGGGCGTCTCTACTCTCCACCATCAGTTTCGTGCGTTGACGGCCATGAGCCCGCTGCAATTCCAGAAGCAGCTGCGGTTGCGGTCCGCACGTGAGCGCATGCTCAAGGATGGTCTAGACGCGACCACTGCCGCCTACGAAGTGGGATATGAGAGCGTAAGCCAGTTCAATCGTGAATACAGCCGGATGTTCGGCCAACCTCCTATTCGGGATATCAAGACGCTCCGCGATTCCAAGGTTGTCGCCATCGACGTAGCGTAAGAAGCTCCCCGTCTCTGGACAGAATCAAGCAAAGAATCGGCAGGATTGTGCAAGCCTTCCGGCATCTCCATTACGCAAGATGAACTGGAGGCCGTTCTGCGCGCTCTTTTCAGAGTCGGCTTCGTAAACGAGGGTACGTGAAATTTCCGATGGAAATAAAGCGGCGCGAGGTGTTGAAGGTCAGTTTGGCCGGCCTTGCAACCATGTTCTCTCGCAAGCTGGGCTTTGCCCAGAACTTGGAAACAGCCCCGATGGATTCGGACCGGAAGGAGATAAGGATGGAGATTAAGAGAGTCGGCTCGCAACCATCAGGCAAGGGGCCGTCAGATTGGTTCACAGGGACGGTGCGCATCGATCCGCTATTTACAGCGCCGGATCCGGCGTTGGTCGCCGGTGCAAGCGTCACATTTGAACCAGGAGCGCGCACGGCCTGGCACACGCATCCGCTCGGACAGACGCTCATTGTCACTGCCGGCTGCGGGTGGGCACAGCGCCAAAGCGGTCCTGTGGAAGAAATTCATCCGGGTGATGTCATCTGGATTGCGCCCAATGAGAAGCACTGGCACGGAGCGACACCGACTACAGCGATGACACACATTGCTATTCAAGAGAGAAAGGATGGCAAGATGGTCGACTGGATGGAGCACGTCACCAATGAACAGTACCGAAAGTAAATACGAAGGAACCGCGGTTGATTGCGCTCGCGGCAAGTCGTCCTGCTCCGCAAGTGCGAATTCCAGGATGTTCAAAAACGAGATCTGACGGGTCCGGAGGCTTCTTTGGGCAAAGCAGCGCTATTTTCGTTGGTACTTGGACAAGGAATCTTTTTTTGCATGCTATCCGGCGCTCAAGTGATGACCACCGATCTCGGCAAGGTGAAAGGCGAGATGTCTGACGGGGTCACTTCCTTCAAAGGCATACCATTCGCCGCACCTCCTGTTGGCGATTTGCGCTGGCTTCCGCCTCAACCGGCACCGATTTGGAAGGGCGTTCGCGACGCATCCCAATACGGCCACGATTGTATGCAAAAGCCGTTTCCCAGTGACGCGGCTCCGCTTGGGACAACACCTTCTGAAGACTGCCTAGTGGGCAATGTCTGGATACCTACACGACAGTTGGGGAAGCTGCCCATTCTGATCTGGATTTACGGCGGAGGATGGGTAAACGGAGGAAGTTCTCCTACCGTGTACGACGGAAGCCAGTTCGCAAAGCAAGGCCTTCTGTTCTATAGCTTTAATTACCGCGTCGGTCGCTTTGGTTTCTTCGCACATCCCGCTCTTACTGCCGAGAGCAAAGACGGCACGCTCGGCAACTACGGATTCATGGATCAGATTGCCGCCATCAAATGGATTCGGAAAAACGCGGAAGCATTCGGCGGCGATCCCAACAATGTGACAGTGTTCGGAGAATCAGCGGGCGGCTGGTCGGTAAACATGTTGATGACGTCGCCCCTCACTGCTGGCCTCTTTAAGCGCGCTATGGCCCAGTCCGGTGGGGGGCGCGTGATTGTGAACGCAACCGGATTGCACGATGGTTTGAATGGACGGCCGTCGGCAGAACAGATCGGCATCGCATTCGCCGGCAGCAACGGCATCACCGGCACCGATGCGAATACCCTCAAAGCGTTGCGAGCCCTCTCGGCCGAAGCCATCGTCAGCGATTTGAACATGGCTACCACGCAGGCACAAGCATCCACCTTTTCTGGACCCATGATCGACGGCAAAATCGTGCCGGAGCAGTTCGAAGTCGCGTACTCTGAGGGAAAAAATCACAAGGTGTCGATGCTTGCAGGGGCAAACAGCATGGATATCGGTTTCGCTTTCGGAAAGACGCCTGACGAATTATTTGCAGCCTTCGGCCCGAATGCTGAAGCAGCGCGCGAGGCATATGATCCTGCCGGATCCACCAATGTAGGTTCCCTGCGCATAGCCATCGGTGCGGACGCTCTGATGCTCGAGCCTGCCCGCTTCTCTTTGCGGATGGTGGCAGCGCAGGGGCAGCCTGTCTGGGAGTATCGCTTCAGCTATGTAGGGAACTCAATGCGCCCCCAATGGCCAGGCGCGCCGCATGCGACAGAGATTCCATATGTCTTCAATACCGTCAAGACGAAGTATGGTTCTGCACTCACTGCGGAAGACGCGCAGATCGCAAAACAGGTGAACACGTATTGGAGCAACTTCGCCAAGAATGGGGATCCGAATGGGCCTGGGCTGCCGGAATGGCCTAGATTCGAGCCATCCTCAGACATACTGATGGAGTTCACTTTGAGCGGCCCGAAAGCGGAACCGGATACACGCAGGAAACAGTTGGATCTTGCAGAGGGCTTGGCACGGCCGAAGCCGCTCTAGTGGATGCCATTGCGCCGCAATTCCGAACACGAATGTCCTCGTACCGCAGGTCATTCTCGTTTAAGTGTTCACTGAAGGTTCGCTTCGTGCCAGCCATTTGTTCGGACGGGTCTTCCTTCCTTGAAGCAAATGGCGACGTAGCCCAGTCTTGGCGTCTGCGCCTGCCGTCTCAGCCAACTTTTCTTTTTCGCAAATCAAAGGCAAAAAACAATTCCTGGCGCAGGCGAGCGTGTTACGCAATACAAGTCGCTGCCTAAATAGAATCTGCATGCGAGACAGGAGTAGGCAATGAATCAGCAGGATCGGGAAAGTAATTCGAGGCTGATCTTCGGTAAGTTGAAGGCAAGCAATAGAGGCTGGTTCTTGCGGGGATTGGCTCAAGCTTCGGGCATGGCGATGCCGGTTGCGGACTTCGGTCTGAGAAGGAATGTAAATGCACGTACCATTACAGAGAACTTCCTCTTTCACTATGCAGTGCATTAATGACGATGACGATGAGAGACCTGTCAAACAGGAAATCGTGACAGTGTGGTGCGTATTGCTCGCGATTGCTTGGCTTCTCACAGCTGGGTTATGCGCATTTGTTTAGGAACTTCGGCGACATGATTGTGTCGTGGCGGGATTCGCAGTACCCCTCGCTCCTCCGACTCGGAACGGGTTGCGTCTTATTATGCAAAAGTGAAGCCGCTGTGTTTAATCGGAAGTGTTCGAATCCTCTTTCCGGTGGCGGCAAAAATTGCATTCGCCACTGCAGGAATGGCTGGCGGCAAGGTTGGTTCGCCTAGGCCAGTTGGAGGATAGTCCGTCTTCAGAAAATGCGCATGGATTTTTGGTGCCTGACGCATGCGCATCATCGGGTGCTGATGATAGTTGGTCTGCTGCACCCGGCCTGATTCGAGCGTAATCTCCTGCTGCATGTGGCTAAGCCCCTCAATGATGCCGCCATAGCATTGCTGCTCGGCGCCTGAGGGGTTGACGATTTGGCTGCCGACATCGCCTGCAGCCCAGACTTGGTTAACGGAGACGCGGTTCTGAGAATCGACCGACACCTCAGCTACTTCCGCAAAGTAGCCAGCGTGGCAGAAGGTAGTCGCAATGCCGTAGCCGTGGCCCTTCGTGGACTTGAGTTGTCGCCAATTTGACTTCTCAGCAACCAGTTCGAGGACACCTTTCAATCGCGCAGGGTTCAGGGGCGGAGGGCCAAAACGTCGCTGCGATTGGCCTGAGTCGTTGTGGGGTATCGTTGCACTAAGAATTTCAAGCTGCAAATCGAGTGGGTCGCGGCCGGCGGCTGCAGCGCATTCATCGAGGAACGATTGCACAACCCAACAAAGTGCGTTGCTACCCGGCGCCCGTAGCCAACCAGTGCGCAGCCGGAGTGGCATGGCCGTGAAATACAGCCCGTAGTTCGCTACGAAGTTCGAAGGAAAATCTTCCCCGGCTTCCGCTGCGGTAGAAAACCTTCTCCCTTCGCCGAATGTCACAAAATGCTGCCGCCATCCGACAAGGTGTCCCTGAGCATCGATGGCGGCCTTCAAGTGGTGGAAGCCGCCAGGACGATAGGAGTCGTGAGTGAAATCATCTTCGCGCGACCAAAGCAGCTTGACCGGAACCCCGACCTTTTTGGTCAGATAAGCCGCCTCGAGTAAATAGTCATTCATGAGGCGACGACCGAATCCACCACCGGCGCGAATCAAATGAACGGTGATGACGTCGGCGGAAATGCCAAGATGTTGTGCGACAAGTCCCGACCCGCCTCCGGGTTGCTGGCTTGTCGTCCAGATTTCAAGCTTACCGTCTTTCCACGATGCCGTTGAGCCCTGGGGTTCAAGTGTTCCGTGGGCAAGAAACGGGTACACGTACTCCGCTTCGATGACTTTTGATGCAGATTTGAAAGCGGCATCCAAATCTCCATAGGCATGTCCCATATTTGCCGGATCCTGCTTGAACATCTCCTGAGCACGTTTTAGGAAAGCGTCGGTGTTCTGCGATGCTCCAGTTCCATTGTCCCATTCAACTTTGAGCGATTTGCGCGCGTTCTGTGCGTGCCACCATGTTTCGGCAATGATCGCAATGCCGGGTTCCAGACCTGGTTCGCCGGGAACAACGCTTTCTTTTGAGAGACTGCTTTCAATCTCAAAGGCATGTCGAACACCTGGAAGTTTTCGGACTTCATCCAGATTGGCCACTTTAACGGTTCCGCCGAACACGGGGCATTTTTGGATCACAGCGTGCAGCAGCCCCGGCAGCTCAACATCAATTCCGAATACTTGTTTGCCAGTGACGATGTCATGGTTGTCGCAATTAGGCTGCGGCTTGCCCATGATCCTGTAGTCCCTTGGGTCCTTAAGTGGAACTTTATCGGGCGTCGCTGGAGTTTGCCGGGAAGCAGCTTCTGCCAGCTCTCCGTACGTGGCGGATCTTCCCGACGCTTTGTGGACGACGCGCGAAAGCTCAGTCGAGCATTCTGATATCGGGACGCCCCACTTCTGCGCAGCTGCTGCAATCAGAAGTTGGCGCCCGGCAGCTCCCATTCGCCTTAACGGCTCCCACGCCATCGGAGTGGAAAAGCTTCCACCTGACATTTGCATCCCGAACTTTGCCGGGTTCAAATCTGCCTGCTCAATCTTTACCCTTGACCAGTCGGCATCAAGTTCTTCCGCGATCATCATTGGTAGAGACGTACGGACTCCCTGCCCGATCTCGGGATTGCGGGCCATGATCGTTATCGTGTTATCGGGATGAATGCGGATGAACGATTCGGGAACCAGCGGAGCTTGCTGCGGAAAACCCTGAGCCAAGGTCCGGATCGGCTTGTCGAGAGCAATCATCAAGCCTCCGCCAGCGACGGCAGAGACGCGGATGAAAGAGCGCCGTGAAATCTGCATCGATGTCCTCTACTTTCTCGCGGCCATCTTGTCCGCAGCCTGATGAATAGCAGCGCGAATGCGCGGATAGGTGCCGCAGCGGCAAAGGTTGCTGCTCATCTGAGAATCGATATCAGCGTCGGTAGGGTTGGGCGTGTGAGCCAGAAGCGCTGTCGCTGCCATGATCTGGCCAGGCTGGCAGTACCCGCACTGCGGCACATCAATCTCTTGCCACGCTTCTTGAACGGGATGAACCTCGGTGTCCGCTAAGCCTTCGATAGTGGTGACGGCCTGGTTGCCGACTGTACCGACGCGCGTCATGCACGAGCGCACGGCTTTTCCGTCGAGCAAAACCGTACAGGCTCCGCAAACACCAATACCGCAGCCGTACTTCGTTCCCTTGAGCCCGACAACATCTCGAAGTGCCCACAACAGAGGCATGTCCTCCGGCGCTTCCACTTCCTGAACCTTGTTATTGATATTCATCCGAGACGGCATGACTTTCACCTCTGAAACAAATCGGCGCTGTCCTGATGCGACCCAAGCATCAGAATTGAGCTACTTCACCGGTATAGTCTCAGGACGCGATGCTCTTAACAAAAGTCACCGCGATACACGCGCCGTATAGGATCAGGCAAAAGATTGGCAGGATTGTGCAAAGAGTAGTCTCTCGGCTAACTTGTCTGGGGATTTTCCAAAGTGTTTAGCGAACTGCTCAACGGCTTGTGATAGACACGGATCGTGGGCGGCGAGTAGCTGCGCCGCTGGAGTTCTTCCAGCATCCCCTTGCGTAAGTTGGTCACAAAGAGTCCCAATCCGGCTAGATTTCGATGAAGATCCGGCGGCCTGCTCGCAACAGTGGCCAAATCGGGAGTGCTTAGCGCTGCTCGACCTCCTTACCTCTATCACTCTTCTTCGAATGCACTGGGGCAGTGTTGAAAGTGATCTTCTGCAGTTCTGCCTCAACGTGCTTCGCAGCAGCCTCAAGGGTCTTCTCTTCTCCGAGAAACCATGTGCCGATCGTTACATTCATCATGGCCAACGTAAGGGACTTCTGTCATCCAAGGACCGCGTGCTCTTGTTCAATACAGGATCGGGCCTCAAATATACAGACGTCATTGCAGAAGCGATGGGCTTGAAGAGGCCCGCTCCCGAATCTCAGCAGGTGTTCGAGATGCTCACATGACTTCCACCTAATGTTGCAAATTCGGGAACATTGTTCGATTCAGGCGCCGGTGGCGATGTGGCTAACGCGCAGGTCTGCAAAACCTGCACTCGCGGGTTCGATTCGCGCTCGGCGCTCCAATACCTTGTCTGCGCGGGTTTTCATTCCCAAGTCAACAATCCCGCCCCGGACTCTTCCTTCCGAACCTGAATAGGTACTTATGTGGCTAACAATCCACTTTGACGAAGAGTCGCCTATGGTTCCCGGTGCAGACACGCTCCGAACCGGATTCGTCAGCGAGTGGTTTGGCCGTTAACTGTCAACTTGGCCGTTCGGAACCAAGGCGTCCGGCCTCATATCGTCGCCGGTCATCTAAATGGCGGCCTGAACTTCCGTTAGGTGATCACAGACCCAACGGGGAGCCAATTGCGCCGGGCATCGCAAATTACTGTTGCTTAGCTGCTTTGAACCGGGGCAGCAGCGTCAACGCGTTATCCTGGTCGATCCGCGCCAGATCGTCACGCGAAAGGCTGAGTTGCCTAATGCCCTCAGCCGTGTCAGAGAGGGGGACGAACGGGTTGTCACTGCCGAACAGAATCTGTGTGGCGGGGACCAAGGTTGTGAGCGCAGCGATTGCTGGTCGATAGGCGGTGCCGGCAACATCGTAATAAAGCCGCTTGAGCTCGTACTCGATGCCGTTGGGCGCCTTCTCTGCGATGTCCTTGGGACCGTATTGGTGCATACGACCAAGCAACATCGGTACGTTTCCGCCCGCGTGGGGGAAGATGAAACGAATGTTTTTGAATTTTACAAATGTGCCGGTAAAGAGCAGGTTCGTGACTGCCCGAGCGGTCTCTTGCGGAACTTCAATTAGCATCGGCGAAACGTCAGGCAGCAATGTTCGACAACACGATGACGTTGCGGGATGCACAAATACCACGGACTTGCGGCGATCGAGCTCCTCAAAAACCGGCTGGTAGTCAGGGTGGCCCAACCACTTGTCGTCGTAATTGGTCGCCAATCCGATTCCGTCCGCCTTAAGTACGCTATATGCGTACTCGATCTCGCGCAGGCTGGCCTCGGTATCGGGAAGCGGGATTATGGCAAACAGGCCGAAGCGACCTGAGTGAGTTCGCATCAGATCGGCGCCATATTCGTTCACTTGGCGTGCCGTGCGCGCTGCGGCCTCCCGATCTCCAGACCAGAAGCCCCCGGGTGAGAGGGATAGAACCGCAGTTGCTACGCCGTTCTTTTCCATCGCGGCGAGCGCCTGCTCCGGTGTCCACGTCAAGTAGGCAGGATTCATTCGCCCACCACCCGCAGCGACAATTCGATCGCGATTCTCCGTCAGATAAAAAGGCGGAATCATGTGATGATGCACATCAATTATTCCGTGCTTCACTTTGAGGGCACCTGTCTGCGCGGTTAATGTCCGGGCGGGCGTAACCGCGGTCATACCCAATGCCGCAAGCGTTGCAAGAAATTCTCGTCGGGAGTGACCGCATGTATCCGATCGCGGGTCGCTTATCGACCCACCATCCGCATCCTTTGTGGGCAAGTAGGAATGTCTGTGTGTCATCTTGCCTCCACCATTCCGGTGGCTAAGTGTAGCAGCGAAATGCCTAAGCGTTGTCGCCGAACTCTGGTTGGATCAGGGCAATCCAGAAGTTTCACCTCAATTGGTGACTTCAGGGGCTCACCGCTCATTCAGCTTGGCTCTGTCCCCTCAACCAGCGATTCAGTGCTCTACCTGCCGTATCGTCGCCAAACCGCCCTTGTCGATTAGGAAGCCTGCCGCGACATTCACCGGCGCGAGTAGGCCGTTTTACGGCCAAGTGGCAATTCATGAACCCTAGCTGACTTCTCAGTACTGATCGAGACGCCGAGCCGCATCTTCGAATTACTTCCGAGTAGGCGGTGACTCGGCCCGAACCGAGGAGTACGTAACCCTCCTCATCATTCCGGGGGATTCGCGAGGCGAACAGAGATCACGCTACGGCAGAGGCGGGTGTCACCCGTACCCTTTAGCGGTTCCGGTTCTGCCAACTTTCCCGAGGTCACTAATTCAGCGAGTATGGCATACGCAGTCTCATGCTGTATGGCGAGCCAGAGTTCCGCAACCGGAATTCTGTACTCCTTGCTAAGGCGATCGTAGTCATAAGCGTTCGTCACTACCGCCGCGTAGTCGTCGGTTAGCCGATCGAGAAGCGTATCCAGAGCGTCGCCACGGTGATAAGCGAATCCCGTGAATGTCCCAGCCTTGTCGAATATTCCAACACTCTGGAGGGCCTTAAGGTTCGCGACCGAGACTCGCTGCCCCCAAGCGCCTTTGAGAATGTCGGATTGGAATTCTGATGGATGGAACGAGCCGCAGATTGATTGATGACTCCATGATTTGGCATTGCTTCCCCCGCCGATCACTCCGTCGTATGAAACTGTCCCAACCATAAAAGGGTGTGCCGGGAAAATTATCCATCGAGCGAAAGGAGGGCCCTTACCGGGACGTCCTTCGCGCTGCCAGGTCCGATACCACATTCTGTCCATTGCCCTCGACCAAAGGAGATGAAACGCCATCTCTTGATCGCCAGGTATCGCCGCCCGAATTTGATCTAGCATTATTGCGACGCCAGGAGCCATGCGCTTCGCAGCGCGTGATACCTCATGCGAGAGTTCCAACCGATTTTTGCCCGCAATCACGGGGATGGTTAGAACGTAGACTTCCTGTTGGGTGGATAGCAAATTTCCCGTTTGCATTTTCTGCAGTCGCGAATCCAGATCCGGAATGTTGAGCCGTGTAAGTTCGCCGTGCGAAGCGCCGTTTAGGCATGCGTTGGCGATTCTGTTGTTCTCCGGATCGAAGAGCAGTCCGTCGTCTACTTGTTGACGTGCGTTTGGCTCGCCGCTAAACGCATAAAGGTTTTGCCCGAGGTTGATTTCACGTTGCCCTAGGCATGTCAAACTCGCGGTGACAACGGTGATCAGAATTGCAGCTTTGAACATTGTGGCCGTCATCGCTAGACTTCTACAACGCCACCTTATACAGCTGGTTGGCTTGTTTGTCAGTGATCCCAGCGCGAATTCTCGATTCCGATCGGGTGGTCCCCCAACCGGAAGTAATCAAGAAATTGACCGAGATCGAGAATACGTCCGGGTGCGCGGTTACCCGTCCGAACTTCGGAAATCTACTATGAACCGTACGTGTTCAAAGCGAAGAACACACCCCAATACAGCGAGAACAGCGTCGCACCGACCGAAGACATCGCTAGCTTTCCTCGCCTAAAAGGATCACCAAACTAATCCGCTTTCGAAAGCGAAAAGTAATAGAGAAGGAAAGCGCCACAAGATGGCAACAGCAGCCAAACGACGGTAGACCACTCATTCAAAGTAGGCAGCAGTCTTCTTCCGTACACGGTAAATAGAACACCAACATGGAAGCTAGCGATAAAGAGTACTTCAAGCAGCAGCTTTAGCTTCGTCGCCCGTCGCATTGTGTTGCTCTCCATCGAGCTACAGATGAGTAAGTCGCACCAACTGTAGGGTATCCGATCAAGCGTTCCGGGCGAGTAGTCGCCAATCCGGAAGTAATCACGAATTTGGCCGCTGCAGGTTTTACTTCCGAGTAGCGGTCACTCGACCAGAACTAGAGCGAAGATGAGTATTCTGTCATCGTGCCCATTCGCTACAGGCTCGACGCTCGCGACAGACCGAATTTGTTATTCGCCATGATGCGCACTTTTGCTTCGGAACAGAGCCGCATTGCATTCGAGGGCAGTCTGGCGAACACCGAATTGTATAGGCTCGGAGGCGGGTCTTTCGACGAGACAGAAGTACTAAAGCGAGCCACGACCGCCCCGCAGATCGACTTCGTCGTCCTGCCTCTCACTCCGACTCGCGTCCCTGAAATTGAAAAGGCCATCCGCTCAAAGATCGCATTTGCCGGGTACAGAGGCATCATCCACGTTCAGATTGAGGCCGAGGGCGAGATTGTGTTCGGCGCATATGACAATTTCGGTAAAGACTGCGTTGTTGTGAATGGAACCATCTCGACGGATGTGTTGGATGATCTTGTAAAAGGGCGAGCGTTGAGGAGCTACTCGCCAGTTGTCGTCGCCTATCCGGAAGTAATTCCAAAGAATTGACCCAAATCGGCATTATTTCCGAGTAAGCGGTCACTCGCCCGCGATTGACTATAGAAACGACGAATTCAGTTCCAAGCAATCGGCAAGAATTGTCAAACGCGTCAGTCGCATCGAGAGGCTTGCATTCGTTGCCGAATGAGTTCCAATTCCGCGCCGTTGTTCCGAAGCAAATCAGCAGCGCGGCAGTCTTCGCGCAATATTCCGATTAGCAGATGCCCATGTTGGACAGTCCTGATCCCCACGTCGGAAATTTCCTCTACTGCGCATCGAAAAACGCACCCGAGTTCCTTTGACACGGACATATCTACGCTTAGGGGTACCGGCTTGGCGTGTGGCACGCTTCCCTCGATGTCTCTCCGGAATTCCTCGCAGGAATCAACTTCGATGCCGATCAGACGGCTGATTTCCGGGGCGTTCTCGTGCAACATGCCGAGGAGAAGAAGTTCGGGCGTTACCTTTTCTGTTCCGAACGCACTCGCTTCACGCCTTGCAAAGAAGATCGCTCGTCGTGCACTCTCGCTGAATTTCTCGAACATGGCTGATACGTCCCAGAATAGTACCTGACCGCGACATCCCAACAGGACGACCAGTTCGTCACACCGTCGTGAGCATTGCCCCGTATAAGACACGCTTTGCGATGCCTTTGCTGCTGGTTAGTCGCCTAACCGGAAGTAATCCTGAAACCCCTCCAGAAACATCATGACTAATGGCGCGGAGGCCATCAGCCATGAAACAGAACTCCCGATCCAGCCGATCTAAGCACCGGGCAAAGCCTAAGAGCAGGTTGCGTTTACCTGACCTTGAGTTTTCTAAAACCGCTGTTCTGAGCAGTATGTCTAGTCGGGACGGGCAGCGCGGATACGCCCACGCAATCGACGAATTCGTTCAATGGTACTGCTCGGAACCTCGGCTGACCCTGAACCGGACGGTCGTCTTGCGCTACAGAGGAAACCTTGAGAGCCGAAGCCTCGCGCCGGGAACGATCAATCTTCGCCTGGCAGCAGTCCGACGACTCGTCTCCGAAGCAGTAGACAATGGCCTTTTAAGTGCCGACCTGGCAGCCGGGATACGACGCGTCAAGGGAGTACGAAATCTGGGTGTGCGGATGGGCAACTGGCTCACCGCCGAACAGAGTTTGGCCCTTTGGCAGACGCCAGATTGCTCCCGGCTAAAAGGCCGACGGGACAGAGCTCTCCTTGCGCTACTCCTGGCTTGTGGCCTGCGTCGCCATGAGGCTGTCGGGCTGAGGATCGAGCATCTGGAACAGCGGGAACAACACTGGGCCATCGTCGACCTCAAGGGAAAGGCAGGTCATGTTCGCACGGTGCCAATTCCAGCCTGGGTCATGGAGGAGATCAGGAAATGGCTCAACTCCTCAGGTATCGATCGAGGCAAGATCTTTCGTCGAGTCTCAAAAGGGGGAAAGGCTCTCGGGGAAGGAATCTCTGAAAGAGCTGTGTGGCATATCGTGAAGCAATCGGCGAGGCGGATCGGTCTGGAAAAGCTCGCTCCTCACGATCTGCGCCGAACCTGCGCCCGGCTATGTCACGCCTCGGGAGGAGAACTGGAACAGATCCAGTTTCTCCTGGGACATGTGTCAATCCAGACGACAGAGCGCTATCTGGGCTGCAAGCAGCGTATTCAATCTGCAGTAAACGATCGGATTGGGATAGAACCGGAGCCGACGGGTTCGCAACCAGATCGGGAATTCGCGACCGGTAGTACGATTACGGTCATGGCCGGAGGCAATCGGGATGGATTACGACAAGGACAAGGTGGACGAGGTTGTTCTGGCCCTCCTGTGGCTCACGAGTTTCAAAGATCCAGCGGGAACGAGAGCCTGGAAGGGACAGGACTGGGGCACGATGGAGCGACTCCACGCAAAGGGACTCCTCTCTGATCCAAAGAGAAAAACCAACTCGGTTCTACTGAGCGAAGAGGGCGAGAAGCGGTCACGAGAACTGTTTGCAAAACACTTCTCTCGCTAGATGTGCCCTGTCGGCAGAGCGTTTCTAGGATTACATCCGGATAGGCGACAAACCGCCCCCGACCCGTTCGTTTGGCGCATTTCACGCCGTAACAGGCGCTGTATTACTCCTCCCTCAATTACGATGAACGCAATGAAAGAGAGCTATATTCCGTCAGCCCTGATCGTGTACCTGGCTGTTAATGGTTTGCTCCATGCAACCGCGAACGCAAGGGCAAAACGGGAGATGGACGACCTGATATTCGGGTCAACCAAGACCATTCGGCTGATCCTGATCTCGCTCATACTCGGTTTCACATGCGGAGCCGTGTACGTTTCTTTGACTCAGCCTCCGATACTGATCGGCGCAGTGATATTTGGTCTCATCGCGGCCGCAGGAACGTTCGCTTTCCCATCGAAGATTGTTGCGAGTCGTATCTCAGTCTGCGAAATAAAATGGTGGGGAAGTAGGACTGAGATTCGCTGGAACGACGTCGACCGTATCGAATACCACCAAGGACCGTCTACAACTGTTGTGCGCAGCAAGAGCGGCGGGAGAGTAGTTCACTCAGGTTGGAATCGCGATACGAAAGGGTTTCTCACACTGTGCGAACAGAGGACAGGTCTTTCGGCAACAATCAGCGAAATGTAACGTCATGTTTAGGTTCCTATCCAATCACCGCCTAACCTTCCCTAGCCCGTCCAGGAAAGAAATCGACCACAAGTCTCTCCGAAATCTCAGGAGCGAGACTGAGCGAGGAGACGAGCAACAGTGCAATACAAAGCAGTCGTGGAACGAAGCCGCTCAGATATCGAGATGCTCCTTCGTAGCGGCGATAGCACTGATGTCGTCGACGCGCTTCTAAGCGCCGAACTATGACCCGGATTGGAGATGGGTCCAGGGACAATGCATGAACTTCTCCCGCCACGAGGATCAAGACGTGCGGTGGGTCTCTGCAACCTGTTTCGGACATCTCGCTCGAATCCATCGGCAATTAGATTTAGAGTTGGTGCTCCAAAGGCTGGTTGAAATGAAGTCCGATCCTCTGGTCGCGGCCGCGGCAGAAGATGCGCTCGAAGACATCAGATTCTTCCTGAAATTTCAGTAGTGATTGGATCACCGCGTAACCGGAAACAATTCAGCAAAAGGCGAAGGGTTGACATCCTTCCGAGTGGGCGACCACAATCCTCGGACCACAGTTGCGAAGGCACACCCTGTTACCGACGGCATCTGTCCCCAAATCGGCTCTCAGTGAACAATTGACATCCGGAGGTCCTTCGATCATGAAAGCGACTGTCCCTCTCATATTCCTCTTGGGGCTCACCTCTGCTTCTGCTAAGCAGCCGCACCACTATCAGACCGGCAAACTCATGCAAATGTCGTCTGTTCCTTGCGGGATGGCGGAGAAAGATGCCAAAACTCTTACAGGTGAACTCCTCGGCACCGACAGTTCGCACAAGAAGACCGAGGAGGTTCTTTGCCAAGAGTACCTGCTCGAGAGCGATACAGTATCGTACAGAATTCGACCGAAAGACGAGAAACACCCGTCACTCCTGCCCATCGGTCAGCACGCGCAGTTCTTCATTCAAAAGGACAAAATGGTGCTTCGCGTTGAGGACCTCGACGACAAGGACCGGGAGTACATTGTCGTTTCTATGATGCCGCGCGAAGATAACACCGCGACTGCCGACCCGCCACGCGCAAAATTGCAATAGATCGAGTTGGAATTCGCTGTGAACCTCTCAATGGAATTGAGCGGGGCCGACGGTTTGCGACGTTTCGAGCAAATCACCGCCAACCCGGACGTATCCCCGATCTCGGTCAATTTCTTGATTACTTCCGGTTGGGCGACGATCCGACAATTACCATCCGGTGGAAAGCATGATTCGTGTTCACGCAGGGTTTATCTTTGTCTATTGGTGTCCGAGAGATTGAATGAGATGAAGCGTATCTTTTTAGTTGTGTCCATTGTTACGGGCACAATGCTCGTAGGCTGCGAGCGGCCGCCCAGGGATGCAGAGATTGCGGCGCTAGAAGCGACTATAAAGCTCGACCAGTTACCACATTCGAAAGAGGAGCTCCCGCGCCCCTTGAGTAGGTATGCGCGTTACTACACAGCTGCGTGGAATGGCGAAAGAACAATACTGGGTGAACTCGTGCTTATGGATACGCCGGGAGTTTACGTGGTTAGCAGCCGATCGTATTTTCCCAAGATATTCGATGGCGGGTGTGCGGTCGTCAATCTCGTGTATTCGGTCCCGAAGCAAAGAATGGTGTCTATCAAGTGCAATGGATACGCCTAAGAACTGACAGGCGACATCCGATTCGGGAGCGAATTACCTCCGACTCAAAAAGCAAATGCGACCGGGGCCAGGGAACCAGAATTACTTCCGAGTAGGCGACTACACACTCACGAACCTAGGGAAGTACTATTCACAGGCGGAATGTGGCCCTAAAGTCGACTCCGCGGTGTCTAAACACGTATGACTCCACGACAGAAGAATGCAGCTTTTGTGACTGTGTTGATATGTGCTTCACTCGGTTGTCAAAGAGCACCCGTTGTTCCCGTCGAGGTGCAACCTAAGCACGCTATGCCGCTCGATGGGAAGCAGTGGCTCGTGTGGCAAAACGCCGACCGCGAGGACTTCGTTATTGCTTACCTGAGTGGGCACTATTACGGAGTGAAAGAGGCGTGTGAAATCCACGATGGCCTTGCACCCGCCGTCAGCCTGCACCACTCCGTTGATTGCAGAGCAATTGCTCCTCGATATTCGTACAAGTCAGATTCGTTCGGAAATCCAGATCTAAGCAAGTACACAGATGTTCTCACCAGGTTCTATACCGAACACTCGGAATATAGATTCGTGCCATGTGCCCGGTTGATGGTCTATTTGACAGATGATCAGCACAAATCCGCTGATGATCTCTATACCATGGCGAAGGCGGGGAAATTCCCGGCAATGGGAGCGAGCTTGGGGCTTGGTCCGGGAGTTCCGGTCGAATAACCGCTTACCTCTGATCTTTTCTTGAGCTTCGCCTCCTGGCCGAAATTACTTCCGGATAGGCGACAATCCACCCGGAACCGCATAGACTGATGTCATGCCGAGCGTGCTGACGATTTGGCAAAGGATGGAATCGATTTCGGAGGCTGTAGACAAGGCCTTCAAGCGGCTCCCTGAATGGTTGCAGCTGGCACTCCTTGCGATCTTCTCCATCGCATGCGACGCGTGAGCAACGGCAGAGCAGCTCCAAACCGGAATTACTTCCGAGTAGGGGACGAACCGCTCGTAAACGAGCGACGAGACTTCGGTGGCCGTCGTTATCTTGGAGCCCACAGTCGTGACTTTAATTGAACTCTTGTTCTTCATGGTCTTATCTGCCGGTCTGCTTGGCTTGGGATACTTTCTCTCGAATTTTTTGGGAATCGCTGGTTGGCTCGTCGGCGCGATTCCCGTGGGACTATTTTGGGCGTGGTTCGCGGCTTGCTCGGTTCGAGGGGCGATAACGCAGGTTCGGCAAAGTCTGAGTTCACGTCCCATGTGCCGCCAGGGCAACTGTCGATGCAGAGATTACGTGCTAGTGGAGTCGACGCGAGAAAAGGCTGTGTTTCGCTGCCGGTGTGGGGACGTTTACCTCAGCAAAGACGACCATTTTTCGCAGATTCTGCCTGATCACTCATTGCTGCCATACATGGTGCGAGATCCTTCTCGCAATTGGAAACTCGATATGGAAAAGTCCTGATAACGCCGTGTGGGGGTGTTGCAAAGCTCCGATGCTGGGCTAGGTTAGAGGCTAGGAATTCTTCTGAGTGTTCTGAAGAGTGCATTGTCCGGAATTGGCTCGACCACGCACCTCTCGGCCACACACTCAAAAGTGCTATCACAAAAATAGAAAAGGAAATGTGTTCTATTCAGCGTCACCGGGTGGTTCATCACAACCCAATCGTTGGGTCCGTTGGCCGAACTGGGATCTCCGATTATCGCGTAGAACTCTCCCCACGATGGGGCCGAGGCGAAGAATCGGCACTGGCCTCGATACCAGCCTTCATCGTTCGTTTCCCCCAGCCGGAACCGAGAGCAAGCTCTAAAACACAAAACTCCTTTTTCACCTTTGCTGAAATCCTTAAACTGAAACGCGTTCATCCGGAATTGCAACAGGATGTCCTCTCCAGAAACGCGCACAGACTCATCTGGCGCGTTCGGATCTGCATTCCACTCTTGATTGAGCTGAACCCATGAGGCAACCATATGGAAAGAATGTTACGGCACTATCGAGGGCACGGTTCCGGTCGGATTACCGCCTACTCGGAAATGATCGGCGTTTCGGAGATTTTTGGACGATCAGTACCGATAAAGGGGGCTAGTGTGAATCGATCCACTTTGCCGAATAGTCGGCATATCTGAAAGTTGATCTCCATTCGCCTTTTCCCGTCGATCAACTCACTCATCAAAGTGGCCTGAAACTTGAAACTTGGCATAGGTATTCGCAGACGTGCTTGTCCTTCACCAATTTAGACCTGTGCAGTCTGAAATGACGATCCTTATGCTTGCCTCACCAATCGGTATCACGACCCGAGGAGAGCCAGCCCTGCGCGGTTGAAAATCAGTTTTTCCGGTCGGCCAGGTATCTGACGAGCTTGTCGAACGACTCTGACCAACCTTGAACGCAGTCTTTCTGCATCTCTTCCGGAATTCCTTGTTGAGCTAAATGCAACCGGCTCGCGCTTTCGCCTGCAGGCTCGAATGCAAACGTGATCGTGATAATTTCCGGCCATTCGCCGGACATACCTGCCTCGCGAGCCGAGATTGCGCGTCCGTTCTGGTCGGCGAAACTGTCAGTCATCACGATAAGCTCGTCCTGGACGATCTTCTTGAACTCACCCATCATGCCACCGCTCGCATCCTTGCCCTGTACCTTACCGCTCATATTGATGAAGTACTTGCCACCCTCTCGGAAATCGTAGTCGATGCGGTCAGCGTGTAGCCCGTTTGGCCACCACCATGCCTTCAAAGCTTCAGCAGAAGTGAAGGCTTCAAAGAGACGCGCTACGGGAGCCTGAAACTGCCTCCGTACCTCGAGCAATTTGGGGTTGAGAGCTGAACCCTCGCCTATGGAGTGTTGATTCTGTTCCAATTGACTTGTTTGCATGAGACCTCCGACCTCACATTCGAGGGCAGAGTGTTAGATGCCCGTCTTCTGCCTTAGGGAAACCGGATCTCACCTCAGCTCATTTCGCAACGGAAGACGGGTTTTCTTCGCCGATCTTTCGCTCAATCCGGCGCTTCTTACGCTTCTTTAAGCGATGAGTAAATGACGGATGGGCCACGCCCCGACCGCAACTCTCGTTTCCCGCAGCTTTCTCAGACTCAACGCAACAGGGGCGTGAATCTATGACCTTCACGCTTCACGATGATCTGACGTTCGATGAGTTCGCGGCATATGTCCGCGAGCACCTGTCCTATTCAGATCGAAAACCTGTCAGAACTGAAAAACTCCGAACAATACAACAGCTCATTCATCGATTCACACGTTTGCAATCAATTTTCTCTTGACCCTTACGTTACGTGATCCCTGAGAATGCGGATGAGGCGTGGAGAAGCAATTCCGTCGAACCAGCATGTCCATCACAGTTAAGCGCGTCGCCGCTATATCGGGAGTGAGCGTGAGAACGCTTCATTTCTACGATGAAATTGGTCTGCTGAAGCCTGCCCGACAACGTGCAAATGGCTACAGACTCTATGAAGAACCGCAGCTCTTGATGCTCCAGCAGATCCTGTTCTACCGGGAGCTGGGCTTCGAACTGAAGCAAATTAAGGAAGTCCTCAGCCGGCCCGATTTCGAGAAAGCCGCCTCCCTTCAATCGCACCGCAAGACTCTCCAGAACAACCTCGCCCGGACGCGCACCTTGATCGAAACCATCGACAAAACCATCAAGCACTTGAAAGGGACGAAGAAGATGACGAGTGAAGAGATGTTTCTGGGTTTTAGTGTCGCCGCGGGAAAAGACCGGTTTGATGAGCCAATCAAACTCGGAGGCGAGCCGAATGATTGTAAGGTGTCTGCCAGGGACACAGATGGCGCACTGTGCATTTTCGAGTTCACCGGCGGAGGCGGCGGCCCGCGCCATCTCCACCACGACCAAGATGAGTGGATATACATCCTCGAAGGCAAATTCCAGTTTGCCATTGGCGAAAAGCAGTTTCGCGCCGGCGCGGGCGAATCCGTCTTCATCCCGCGCAAGGTTCCTCACGTGTGGGCCTGCGTGAGCGAGAAGCCGGGCAAAATTATTAATGTGTACCAACCCGCAGGCAAGATGGAGGCTTTCTTCTGCGAGTTGGGCAAGTATAGCGGCAAGCCATATGTCCATGAGGCCCTGTCGATTGATGAATTTCGACGGTTGTTCCAGGACCACGGGATGGACCTTCTCGGCCCACCCATCCGAGGAGAATGGAAAGTCGAGGAAGACGGACGAATCACACAGATCGCCTAGGAGAGGTCGATGCCTTCTGTTCCGAGCAAACAATCATTTCAATCAAGCGGTTCTTTTCGGGGGGACTCGCAACGTCGAAGTTTTGTCAGAATGTCAGGATTCGGGAAACTAACTCTATCCAGGAACTTGAATAGACCTGTGCAGGAGACACGATGAAACCAATTGCGATTGTCATGATGTTGATCCTGAGTGTTTGCTCGTACGCTGGCGAGCAGAAGCAGACGGAAGAAGAAAAGGCGATCGCAACTGTGCTCACGCGGTTCTACGACGGATGGAACGCACATGATGCTGACGCAATGGTATCAATCTATGCTGAAGATATTGACCACATCAATGTATGGGGTGAATGGAACAAAGGCAAGGAGGCAGTGCGCAAAGATCTTGCTGCCATTCACTCTGCCTCTGCCCGAAATAGTCAAAGAAAGTTCACCATCGAAAAGATTCGATTCCTTACCCCCGAAGTCGCGGTCGTTCAGGTGTCTACGGTTCAGTTGTCGTCTTCAAGTTCGGCTGGTCCTACACTGGGAACCTATGTCCTCCAGAAGCAGAACGGTCAGTGGCTTGCGGTGAGTTTCACCAACGTCGCGCCACAGACCCCTCCGTACAAGCGATAAAGGCCGACATCGATTCCATCACTGAGCCGCGCCGGCGAGGAGACAAGGACATCATCAAGCCAGAATTCATTCAAGACGTGGACATGAGAGTTTCCACGTACTGCGACACTTCGGTCGTGACCGGCGTGGGAGAACCTGAAAGGGAAATTCCGGCGGCATGTATGGTGAAATGGCGCTTCGATTTACGAACGTCTTCGTTCGGCGCGACGGGCGTTGGCAACTCGTTTTATGCCACAGCACGCCTGTGAGAGCGAAATAGGGCAGGGCTGAAGTTTCTCAGTATGCCCGTCGCCAATGGTCGCCTAAATCGTCGGTGTCGCTAGCAAGCAAAAAAATGTCCGCTTTTGTGACGAGTGAAGTGCCCAGTCGAATGAAAGCTAGTAGAGGCGGTTGGAAACCAGTCATTCTTGCTGTGCCTGACGACAGTTCCATCAACGACTAGTTTTGCTTGATCAGGAGGTAGCAAAGTGAACCCTAAACGATCACGCTTCAGCATTCGCATCCTGGCGGCTTGGATCGTACTTGGCTGGTCTCTCGGAGCCCAGCATGCCGCTACAAAAAGCCGGACGGTCGTACCTAAGGTTTGGGATGAAGCAGCGCTCAAGGACTGGGTCACCCCAGTAGCGGGGCTCAACGTTCGCCCGACACATATGTCGGAAGAAGAATATTATTCGATGCCCGAATCGATCCTCCGCTCTTATCCGATCTACATGCCGGGGCGAGAACCCAAAGGATATTGGGAGA
>Ga0207695_10000741_pt1 | contig 63252 bp, 85 predicted proteins | sample KBSC54metaG_FD_184354 | JGI IMG/M metagenome (GOLD analysis project Ga0207695, IMG submission 184354) | Corn rhizosphere microbial communities from Kellogg Biological Station, Michigan, USA - KBS C5-4 metaG (SPAdes) (version 2) | ecosystem: Host-associated > Plants > Roots > Rhizosphere > Soil...
GCTCAAACTAAAAACATCCTCGAATCGGCAGGAGATACACAATGATCAAGGAATTCGATCAAGTAATCTACACGGAAGGTGGTAAGAAATACAACGCCACCGTCCTTGGTGTCCGAGCTCTGGACCATCACACAGGTGCTAACGGAGAGCCTCATCTCCATCTCGGCTTTTTCGCTCCAGTGGAGGGGAGAACCGTAATTGGAACACAGGATCAGGACAAACTTGCCCAGTTCCGTCTCGACGTGGTTCACGAGTCGCATGAATTCGATGAGGCTGCTCAGAAGGCTGGACACAAGGGAAGCTATCCTGGTGGCCGCTGGAAGGAACGGCCTGTTGGCAAAACGAAGGCACCGAAACCAGAAGAGACCGAGTAAGGAGAATTGATGCCCACTTACAAAGGCGATAAAGGCGAAAGCCACTTCAGTATGAATCCCCAGGTCGGAAAGGCCAAGTTCGGCTCGGGGACTGGGTCTCCAAAGAAGGAAGGCAGTAAACCGGAGGCTAAAACTGAGAAGCCTGCTGAGAACAATTCAGCTCATGGGTCATCAGTTACACTCCACGATCACGGAGACGGGACCTTTCACTCAGACCACGGGGATGGAAATGCAGTTGAACATCCCAGTCTCGGTCATGCTCTGATGCACTTGGCCAATCATCATGCACCGTCCGGTAAACATATCCACGTTCACTCAGAAGGTGGACTTCACACAGCTCATACAGTTGATGATACTGGGAATCCTGATGGACCTCATGATCATCAGAACATTGAAGAACTGAAAAACCACATGGACCAATTTCTCGACGAGGAAGCTCACGAAGGGGGAGAGGGACAAGGCGGCGAGTATGAGGCCGAGAGTGGTGACCAAGGTGGCGACTCTACAGGTCTCAGCCACTTAATGGCATAGGAGATGAAAATGCGTAAATTTCTTATCAGTCTGCTGGTGGCAACCGCCACTCTGTGCCTGCCTGTGGCATCACTCGGGCAGGGGCCCAAAACTCCCCTAGGTGGGACCTATGACTCCGGAATCTTCTACAGTCCGAACTATAACTATGGGAACGTTTCAACAGTTCCGCCCATGGTTGTTTCGATCGGTACTTCGGCTTCTGGAGCCGGCTCCGTTACTCTGACCTATGGGTACTTCACCACTCCCGACGGTCGTGTGGTAGCTCCTTTCCAAAACATCACTGCGAACGGACTGTCACTCCCGGCGATTACTATCGATTCGGGTTCAGCCCAAGAAACGGTGACTCCGTCATCCGTTAGCTGCGCCACCCCATCGGTTATCAATACCTGTGTGGTGACTGCAACTTTCAGCAATGCTCATCCGGCTGGAGCTCGAGTTTTCTCTGGTGATCAGGGAATTCAGGAAGCTATCAACGATGCGGCCTTGACCGGCGGTGGAGCGGTATACTGGATTATTGATCCAGGTATTGTGACCCTTGCAACTGGATCAGCCAATACCAACCTAGGTTCAGTGAACATTCCGACACGCTCTACCGTTATGGGGGCAACGGCAAAGGTTACCACAACCATTGCTACCTGTGCCGGTGGGTGGTCTCTCGGTTTCTCCACAGGAACTGAGTTCACTGCGGCAAATACCACGTTGACCGCCGGTACTACAACCGACTCGTCAACCCTGGTTCCGGCAGTTGCTTTCAATGCTGCTGCCACTGTGCCGATTGCCCATTGCACCACCTCAAACGCTTCGGCTGGAGCCATCCATGCCCGCGTGTGGGGTTACAAGCAGGTCGCTCCGGCGTTCTAATGCCCTGGAACGAAGTAATGTCAAAATGGAAGGCTGGGGCCCTCAAATCAGGGGGCTCCGGCAAGCCTGTTAAATCCCAGAAACAGGCTTTGGCAATAATGTTCTCCGAGAAAAAGAAAGCCGATTCCGGAGATTCAGAATATAAAGCTAAACCGCACTGGCCAGGACTATTGAAACATGGCAACTCCCGTTCTTAATCTAGAAGATACACAAGCTCCTCTCACTGAGGGCGCCAGTCCCACTGGCAACATGAGCGATGTAGATCCCTATGATCTTCTAGAAGGGGATACCCAAGCTCAGATAGCCGTAAAGGAACTGTGTAAGTACTTCATTGGGCTTGATAAGTGGGTTCGCCGTCAAGAAGTTATTGAGGCTCGCAGACAGAGATTCTACTGGAGAAATGATCAGTACATCTACTGGAAAAGCGATGCCGTTGGATTTTTACCTGCCATCGCCGGACAATCCATTGATGCCGGGACAGAGCAGGTCAATGTGGGGAGGTATACAGATGTCTACAACATCTATACTCCCTATGGAGAGTCAATACTCTCCACACTTCTGCAAAATGCTCCCGGTGTAAACTGGCAGCCACTCGATCCGTCAGAACCAAACGATGTAATTGCCTCAAAAACTGCTGAGAAATTCCAGCAGAAGGTAGAAAACGATAACGATCGTAAAAGCCTACAAGCTAGTGTAGGTAGACTTTTCTATACAGATGGAAGAGTTATTCTCAAGGTTGAACACGATGATGAAAAGGACATGGAGTGCATTTCATCTCATGGAGTACTTGAGACAAAGGTCGTTCCAATTACGTCTAACTGCATTGAGGATTTGGTTGCTGTATTCATCTCTGAAGAAATTGACGTCTATCAGGCGAAGGCGGAGTTTCCAAACTACGCTCCAAAAATTAAGGAGAAGTCTGGAAATCTAGGAGAGTCAGCTTACGAAAGAATTGCTCGTCTCGGTGTTCTACAGGGAACTCGGCTACTGATGCAAGCGGGTGACGCCTTTGAGCACATGGTTACGAAGAAATGCTGCTATCTTAGACCAGCTACTTTTGATAAGCTCCCTGACGAACATAAGGAGAACATTAAAGCTAAATTCCCCGACGGATTGAAAGCCTGGTTCTGTGGGGATGAGTATTGCGGATCAGAAAATGCTTCGATGGATGATCAATTAACCATCGGATTCCCTGGTCCTGGTGATGGAATGAGTCGTCCTAGCATCGGTAAGCGAGTAGTTCCTTTGCAGGATGTTTTCAACGACGAACTTAACCTCTGGCATGAAGCTCATGATTACTGTATTCCTAGCCTGTTTATGTACTCTGAAACTGGTGATTTGGAAGCTATTAATGAGCAAATCTCCCAGCCAGGTAACATCATTCCTTTCACTTCTCTGCCTCCTGGTGCATCATCGGCTGAGTCAGCCTTCTATGCGTCTGTTCTGGAAGGAATTCCTGCAACGCTACCAAATCTGATTCAGTTTATTCAGGGTCCTTTGGCACAGTTCATTTCCGGTGCTTTTCCTGCTCTCTTCGGCGGTGATACCGGAGACAACGACACCGCAAAAGGTATTGCTATTCAGCGTGATCAAGCAATGGGTCGCATGTCCCTTCCGTGGGCGGCTATGCAGCAGATTTTCGCTGGAGCATATACTAACGCAGTTAGGTCGGCCGTCAAATATAAGGAAGGCGACACCTTTAGTTATACCGTTAAGGACATGACTGGGGCTGAAACAACCGAACAGCTCCAGATGGCCGATCTCAAGAGTGGGAAGGCAATCTGCAAAGCAGACACTGATGCTTCATTCCCTGAGAGTACCAACTCCAAGAGACAGAGCTATCAGACGCTGATGGCTGCTGCCGAAAGAAACCCAATCCTTGCCGGTATCATGTCGGATCCGAACAACCTAGAATACGGTCACGAGATCATCGGTTTGCCTGATCTGATAGTACCTGGTGCTGATTCAAGAAACAAACAACTCATTGAGATTAAGCAGCTACTGGCTGAGCCTCCCATTCCACCGAGTATGCCAGAAATCATTGCTGCTTCACTTCAAGACCCCAATCTAGCCGGTGCAATGGCTCAGTGGGAAAACAACAGAATTGGACCAAATGGTCAACCGATTCCACCACCGATACCAGATTCACTTTACAAACCGAGTGTTCCGGTGGATCCAGATTTTGACGATCACGCAGTCGAATACAAAACGGTTGCTGATTGGCTAAGTAGCGAAGAACGTCGTAGAGAGGAAGAGGAAAAAGGAAATCGTAGAGGTATTATGAACGTAAGACTTCACGGTTTGGCTCATAAAGCACTTATTCCTCCGCCTCCCATGCCTGAAGTAGCCCCCGCAGGGCATAAGTCAGGTAATCCAGGACCATCAGCCGCTGCCCCAATCCTGCATGGTGGCGCACAAGCACAAGGAGCTAGATAATGTTTCTTGAACTTCTACATCATCTCCCACACATCCTTTTGGCAGCTACAGCTGCTGTGGGCATGGGCGAAATTGGATCGGCCGGAGCTGATATTGTTGACTCCGCAACGGAAGGTACTGAGGAAGTAACAGACTCTGTTGAATCTTCAGAGGGTGGTGATTCCGGTGCTGACACTGACAACGAAGGTGTATCTGGAGAGGAAGAACAACCTGAAGTCCAGCAGAAAACTGATAGTAAAGTTGACTGGCGTACGGTTCCCGCAGAAGTAAAGGGACACATTCAGGAACTTCAGAAATCCAATCCGAAGCTGGCAAATCTTCTTCAGAATGCCGTTTATACTTCCAGTACCTTCTTGAAGGAAGTACCCGGCGGTCTTAAAGAGATTCGGGCACTCAAAACTTCCATCGATCAACTCGGCGGCTTGGATGAGATTAAAACTCTCTCTGACACCCATAAGAGCATGGTCGAAAATCAGGAAGCTCTGGACACTCGTGCTCGTGAAGGTGATCCGGCAGTACTGGACTCTCTAGAGGAAGTGGCTGGAGAGGGATTCTTCAAGCTGGTTCCGGCGGCGATGAATAAGTGGGCTCAGAAGGACAGGGCTGGATACAATCACGAGATGAGCAAAATCTTCGTGAATGCCATGAGAGAAGGCGGCTTGGTTTCCGATCTCAATATGGCTTTCAAGCTTCTGAAACTGAACAGCCCTGAGGCCACCAAGGAAGCTGTGGAATGCCTCAATCGTTGCGCTGAGTGGGCCAACGGAATCAACAAGATTGCTACTGTTCCGCCTGAAAGACCGAAGATCGATCCGAAAATCGAAGAACAGCAAAAGAACATCGAGTCCGAAAGAACCAAGCTGTTCAACGACAAGTTCAGCAACGAGTTCGGTAGTTGGAGAGCAAAACAGATCAAGGATGCAGTCTCACAGGTTTCTGGCGGCAAGAGTCTGAACGAATATCAAATGAAGACTCTTAACGAGCGAATCGTCAGCGACATCCGCGACATTTTGACCACTGACACCGACTATATGAAGAGTCTCGAGAAGATCTACAACAGTCGGGACATGGCTGAGCTTCAGAAGTTTACCAGAGCTCGCACTTTGAAACTTCTTCCTGAAGTTTCAAAGAAGGCATACCGTTCCCTGTTCTCCGGTGCTGCACCAGTCAAGAAACAGGTTGCCAAACCGAACACCCAAACCGATGGAAAAACAACTCCACAGGTGGCACAACAAGTTAAGGGATGGACAAAAGTTGCTCCGGACAAAGCTCCTAAGCCATCAGAAATCGACGACAAGAAAACTCCGTTCGAAATGAAGTTTAGGAAGCAAGCTATCCTCAAAAACGGGCAAAAGGTATACTGGGGAGACAAGGTACCGGCGTAGGGCGAAATACAGTCAAATTCAGGCAAAACCTAGGTACCTAGGTTGATTTTCTAGCAGTCAGTCTGATATAACATATATCGGATAATTTACTGCAAACCTAGGTACCTCCTTTGACTGACATGGAATTATTGACATAGTTTGCGGAAACGGCACTCCGAGAACCGGTTGCTTTACAAAATTGCAATAAAGAACAACCCAAAAAGAAGACGGATAATCATTCCGGGGAATGGGATCTGAAACCCTTAAATCACGGGACAGGGCCCGGGGAAACCATTCTGAATTGAGATTGGGTGAGTCCAATAAGAGAGAAATCTCATGGCAGTTGCAAACGTAGCACAGGCGATTGGGATCATGCACGAGCAGGTTCGTCCAGAACTTCCTCGTCTTTACCAACAGGACTATACAGCCTGGGGTAGGATCAAGAGCCGGACGGACATTGTTGTAGTTTCTTCCCGTCCAACTCGCGTTCCTCTCCGTCTGTTGGCCGGCGGTAAATTCCGTGTGGGATCCCCGGACGGTGGAGATATCGGTCTTGGTTCGTCCTTTGTAACTGATGCAATGACCCTGGTCCCGGTTTACTTCTTCCAGGCGAGTCAGTACACAAAGGCAACCGAAATCAACACCAATTCTGATGAGAAGGCGATCGAAGATTACGCCATGCTCACCATGAAAGACGCGATGGAGCAATTCAACGTCTGCATGGAATCCGTTCTGCAGGGTGATGGTTCCAACACCCTCGACACCGTCGTTTCGCTTTCCAATGCGAACACAACCATTACCTGCAATAACGCCAACCTGTTCACGGATAACCAGGACATTGACTTCTGGGCAGCACTTGGTGGAGCTTTCCTCGGCACAGGAACCATTCTGTCCGTTGACGGCCCCAACAACCAGATCAATATGACCACTCCGGTTCCGGGCGGTGTAGGTGCAGGTACCCTGATGCTTGTCAGCGGATCCGCCGGCATTGCGAACTCGGGGCTCTTCGGAATCAAGTATTGGCAGGTTTCTTCCAACACTGGTTCTGTGGGCAACTTGGCTCGCTCGGCTTACCCCGGCAAGCTCACCACCCCGCACGTTTCTGGTAACAACCAGGCTTTGACTCCGGCTAAAGCCCGTGTGTTCCAGGCTCAGATGCAGGCTGCAATGGGAATCGATGCCGCTGAAAAATCAGAGCTCGAGTATCACATGAACACGGATATGATCGCCGCTTGGGAGAATGTTGGATTGCTGGTTTCTCAGGTAATCCAGAATCAGATCAAGGGTGACAGTTCAGTGGACATGCTTAAGAAGGATGTTCCGCAGACCTTCGCAGGACGCCCAGTTCTTAAGAGCATCCATGCAACTCCTGGCCGCATCGACGGTCTGGCGTTCAAGCACTGGTTCCGTTGCGAGAACCAGCCGATTGACTACTACGAAGTTGGTGGACAGACTCTGTTCCCGACCTACGGAGCCAGCGGCGGTCTCAGCACCAGCACCCTATTCTATCTCTGGACTGGCGTTCAGATCGGAAATGAGAATGTCCGCGCTGGAGTCTATGGCGACGGCTTCGCAATTCCGACCGGTTACTTCGGTCATTGATATCACTTCCGAGGGAGAAAGGGGAGGTGGCTACGGCTATCTCCCCACTTTTTTATGGATAAATTGGACGAACTCTTAATTTCTCACGACGAATTGCATATTATATGCAAAGCTATGATGAGTATCATTCTGGAAAGAAATCTACAGGATGATTTTGAGGAAAAATTGAAAGAAGCAAAAGTTACTCCTGGATTTGCTGAAAGGGCGATGCAGATCGAGGAACAGTTTACTCAAAGACGTAGAGTTCTCATGGCTACTGGGAGACTTCAATGAGTGTCGAATTAATCGGAGGGAGTTGTCCATCACTGCAGCAACTTCCAATCGGTTCTCTGAAAGTTATGGGCTGCAACCCATACGGAGAACCGATATTTCGTGTGGTGTGGTCCGAATCTAGATATTACATGGTCGGAGCTGCACATCGTGAGTATGACGGGGATCCGGCATCCGATAAAGTTCTTCGGATGAGAGGTAAGGATCCTAATCTCACTAAAGAGCACGTTGGTTATAAATGGCTTCCACTGTATCCCGGTCCCGGGCGCTGGGTTCTAGAGATGTGGAAAAGCCCAATGGGATTCACCGGCTGTACTAAAGAGCAGTATGAGCTTATGTACAGAGATCCTGTAACTAATCTTATCACTTTGGGCCCATATCCAAGTCGGGGAGAGTATGTCCAGTGCTCTGTACAGCTGTCTCCCAGCCCTGGTCGTGAAGAAATCTTGAGAAAGATTGAACTCATCAAAGCTGGGTGGAACTACTCTTATGCCGAAAAAGAATCTGCTAATCGAGCTGCTTTGGAAAAAAGTGAAAAAGATAAGTTCAACACTTTTAAGGATATGTTTAAAGATGCTCAACAGGCATTCAACAACAATCCATCCAGCGTCCGTCCGGGCAAAAGGACAAAGGAAAAGTACGAAATCAAAGTCACGGCGGAAGAAGCCGGTTTAGCTAGAGTTTCCGGATTCAACGCAGGAACACCCCGCACACCAAGGAGACAACATGCCAGGAACCGCAGAACAGCGTGAGCAAGCAGTAAGAGAGCTTAAGGCGAAAAATCAGAAGGATGTTTTTGAGCTTCCGCCCGAGCTAAGAGTCATTGGGAAACCAGTGATGATTTTCAACGTAGGCCCCTTCCGTCATCAGCGGAGTATGGGAAGCTATGGACAATTCCTCATCCATGCTTGTGAAGACGGTGAACCCTATTCCAAAGGCACCGAGATTCCTTACATCACCAATGACCCGGTTCATGTCGATATGTTCCAGATGGCTCATCGCCACGATTCGGGAAGGAAATTGGCGAATGACATCATCGGAGTGGGTCAGTTTCATACACCTTCCGAAGATTTGACTCAGTGGGGCGTCTTCGTAGCTTCTGGTGATCTTCCTACCGAGGCTGAACTCAAAGAAGCCCGCCGTAAGATGATCAAGACCGCTGATCGTCTCATTCAGGAAGCTGATACCTATTGGAATCAGGGTCCCAGCGAATATAAGAACGTTACTGAAATGCACCGTTGGGCTGCCAAGATGCGCGGCCAGATGGACAAGCCTTGGGCTCGTGCAGTTCAGGAAATGAACTCTTGCGACATCTGTGGGTCACAAGTATCACCAAGCGCAGCAATTTGCCCGACCTGCAAGAATGTCATTGATGAAGAAAGAGTCATCAAAGCAAAGCTTCGTGGTTATGAGCATCTCTGGAAGAAAAAGGCTACCAACGAGGCTCCAGCAGATCTAGGATAAATCAATGAGAAAACTGGCTGTTGCTATCCTGTTAGTTGTCGCTGTATCAGCTGCCCTTGGGCAGAATGCGTATCGTGTTGATAATCCTGTACAAACTATCAATACAAACGTTCCCGTCACGAACAATATGTACCCAGTTCTGGCGATTCCTAATGCTGGAGTGAACATCTGTAATGTTCCAGCAAATGGAGTTCCTTGCACCAACAAAGCAACAACTTACACGGATAGCACCGCCGGGACAACCTGTTCTACGTCCACTCAATTCACTCGTCCCAATTCCAATGTTTGTGTAGCCAACGCCGATTCCACTGGCAACTGGGGAGGCTGGTTCGCTACCGGGAACTACCAATACACCATCACTTTGCCCAATGGGAGAAGCTACGGACCATATGACCTATCTGTGGGAACTAACGGATCATCCACAGGACTGCCGGTAAACAATCCAGCATTCACTGGGAAGATGACCGGACCATCTATTCTAGCCAGCATCAACAACATGGTTAATGTGATGGCTCCACCCTACAACGCTAAAGGTGATTGTGTTACTGATGATACAGCTGCCTTTGCTGCCGCTCAAGGTGTAGCTGAAACCTTCTCAGTGGGAAACAGCTTACCAGCAGCTCTAGTTATACCGAAACCTCCTGGCGGCTGCTATATAATCAACGATTTTGTTTGGCACGGAGTTAGTTTAGAAGGACTCGCTCCAGCTGCCATAGGACCAGCATCTCCAAAAACTTACCCGGTTACTCTTAAAAACTCTCCCGGCGCTCACGATATCTTAAAGATTAATGATCCAAACTTTGTAGCTGGACAGAGTAGAATATTTCCCGGGTGGTCAATTCGCAACATCGGATTCATCGTTGATAACTCTATAGGTGGTGTGAGACCCCATCGTTGGCCTGGACGCTGGTTTGATGATGGTGCAATGACCAATGGTAGCGCGGTCTTTACAAGTTCCACTAGAGCTGCCAATATTACATGTGCTGATGTTGGTCAAGCTATCCAAGTTAATGGGGCAGGTCCAGGCGGTGCAAATCTAGTAACCACCATTCAGAGCGTTTCACCTTGCTGGTACTCGACTAGTACTCCAACCTGGACCACAATTACTCTAGCAGCTTCCGCTTCTACTACCGTTTCCAATGCCCATACCTATATCTCGGTTCTTGGGCTTCCTGTCACGCAGACTTTAGGGAATGCTGCAATCGCACAAGATCTGTATGACGGAAATCCGGCTCATTGGATAGGAACTTCTCTTACCGGAAACTATGGTAAGATGGAAAATGTTTCCTTCGTAACTACCAACGGATCTAACTACACCAATCCGAACAATTATCCAGTTGGAGTCTTCACTCAGGGTATTCCTTGGCTTTACGGTCTCGATGTTAAGAACTTCCTATTCAATGGCTTCTATTTTGGAGTAGCCCAAACCGGATCCGAGCTCAATTCCTTCCTTCAATCTAGCTCAGGTGATTACGAAACCTGGATGCACGGACTGTTCTTTTTCAACACGTCCCCGTGGATATCCTATAACGGTTTTTCCCAGCATCTAGAAGACAATCAGATAGCCGGAGATGGTGGACCAATCATTCTTGGATTGGGCAACCAAGCTTTCGACGCCCCCATTGGATGGACTATCCAGAATATGGGTATTGAGTCCCCAAATGTAGTTTCGCCCTGGGGTTGGGTCATTACTGGAGGTTTTCACACAGTAGCAGTCAGTTTGACTTCCAATGCTCCCAGTCAATTCGCTTACTTCGAAGCAAGTACTTCTAGCTGCAGATGCGGCGGGAACAATGTCTTCTTTGATGGTCAGAATAACCGTATAGATGATGGTGGCGGCCCTCCACTGAACGTTGTGGATAGAGGATTTGGAAATGAGATCCTCTATGCCTATAATGCAAATCCAATCAATGGTCTGCCATCAGCGCATGACGTGAATATGACAGTCTATAAAGGAAGTAATCAACTTCTCAATAGATTCACTTCTGACTTCATCCGGGATGGAAACCCAGGTAATCCGTACAACAATGATGATTTATTTTTGTGGCCTCAGGACATAGTCTTCGGTACTCCACCATGGAATTCGGTGGTAGTTTCCGACACGACTTCTCCAACCGGGAACTATGCCAAGTTTACTTCCGGTCAGAGGTACAACATCTACGCTCCTTACACTCCGTCTAGAGGAAATTCTAATAGTCTAGTGGTTGGTGACAACCTTCCAACTACTGGAATAACGGTATATCTTTCTGCCAAATGTCCTGTAGCTGGAACGTTTACCCCACAGGTGCAGACTTTCGGTGGTACCGTAGTAGCTCCAGTTCTTAGCTGCACAACAAGCTATCAGCCTTACACCATCAACGTCCCATGGGCTGTGGGTGACTCCGGGAAACCATTCTACTTTGGAGCTGCAATCGGCAGCAATGAATTCCGTGTGGCATGGTTCGATATCGTTCCCTTTAAGACTGCCATCAATGGAATTGCTTTGCCCATAACTGGTGGTGCTCAATTCACGACCGGCCCCCAGAGTGGGACTACAACCAATAACATCGTCACTTTCGCTGACACGAAGGGAACTATCAAGGATAGTGGAATCAGTATTGCTTCTCAGATTGCCAATATCCAAATCACCGTACCGTCCTTCGTTTTCACTTCTGCAGTATGCTGGGGGCCAGCTTCCAACACTACCCCCGGAACTGCGGTTATGACGGGTATTTCAACTTCTACAGTTCTTACCGCCGGTTACTCCAGCAATCCAAGTGCTATTAACGGATGGGGAACTACAGGTGGATTGACTTTTCAGATGTGGCCTACAGCTAATCAGGTGAACTGGTTGGTTTGTAATCCAAGCGGTGCTTCGTTCACGAGCGGGTCCATAACATTCAACGTAGGGGCGAAATAGTGAAGAAGTGGGTTTTACTGCTAAGTTTGACTAGTCCTTTATTCGCTCAGTACAGTACTACTTCTTGTAATTTCGGAGAGACTGGAACATGTAGACTAGTTGCTAGCTGTAATTCAACTGATATAAATACTACCATTGCTGCTTCTTCCAATGGCGGGTTAGGATACATTGCTCCCAATCACTTTGATGGAGACGGAGTTTATGTGCCAGCTGGAAGTTGCAGCTGGACTTCTCCGGTTAACTGGACTAACAAGAACATCAACCTTATTGGGAATGGTGGAATTCTCCCGAGTAATGCCACTAAGGGTAATCTAACATCCAGTAACACCGTGATTACTCACAATACCTCCAATGCTTTTCAAGTGAATGCATCCAACAATGGGTTCACCGCAGCTACTTTTCGGATTGCAGGATTCACTTTCTCAGGGAGTAATCCATCTAATCAGCTACTCAACATCAATAACAGCAATCCGAACATGACTGCTGAGAATGGATTCTTTCGAGTAGATCACATAACCTATCTTTACACTCATTCTGGAGATGTTTTTGTAAACTACGGACCTACCTACGGTGTATTTGATCACCTGGATGGAACTACGCCGCAGAATCATTTCCTTACCGCAATGTTCTACAACTTTGAAGCTCCCTTTACCACCATACTTCAAGGTGAAACTCTTGCTAGAACGGGTGCTAGATTTGGAACTCAGAATTTCATCTTCATCGAAGATTCCAACTTCAATTGCTCAGGAAGCTTTGGTACTGGAGCTATAAGTGATTCTTCCAGTGGAATTCAGAGATTGGTTTTCCGCCATAACAGCCTAACAGGGTCCTGTTTCCACTATCAACACTGGACCAGAAGTAACGAATGGGATGGTGGATACTCTGAATACTACAACAACGTGTATCAATGTACGGATGCCAGCTGTGCGAGTGGGAGTTATCCTTGCAGATTCAACGCAGGAACCGGGATCTTCCATGATAATCAGATTACAGGATATCAGACCAACTCCTGCTTAATAGATGAGGCTCGTGGCTGTGGGGCTCAGACATCGGCAGTCGCTGGAGAATGTAAAGGAGCACCCCCATCAAATTCACAGATAGATGTTAATGGTGGTGATCCAAATGCCCCAGGATGGCCATGCGCAGGTCAAGTGGGTTCCGGTTGTACTTCAGGAACTTGTACTAGATCCCAGATGACTTCAGTTCCTTACATTATGTACAATAACGGTGCTCAAGCCGGATGTGCTAATGGAGGAAGTTGCACCAATTCCACAACATTCTCTGTGGATGGACCTCCTGGTGGTGGAAGTTGTACAAGAACCATGTCCAACTATCTGATGAGTACTCCACACACAGCTTCTGGTGGATTAAACGGAGCTATTGACTACAGTTCTGGAGCTGCTAAACCCTCAAGTGTTGGAATCTACAGCGATATCGCCGGATACACTCCATTTCAGTATCCGTATCCAACTACTTTGATTAGTGGGGGTGGAGGGACCGTTTTTCCAACAAGTCTAGGTCCCACTCCTATATCTTTTGTTATTAAGAAACGCCGGGGAGCCACGTAGAGATGTCGGTGGTCGAGGATGTTAGAACACTCAAACGAATCGTTATCGAAGGTAACGGTGAGGAGTCTCTAGTGAGCAAAGTCGCAGTTCTCGAACAGAAGGTTGGCGAGATGAGATGGGGTATTAGACTTCTGATAGGCATGGCCTTAGGAATTCTAGTTCCCGTTGTCAAAGCCTGGATTCAAGGAAAGCTATGATCAAGAAAATCTTCATTGCATCCGTATTTCTCTTGGCCCAATCACTGATGGGTCAAAGTTTCTTCAGTCCACCACCAGTTCTAGGAATGTGTCTTTCCTCTGCTGGATGGGTTCCACTGAGTTCCACAGTATCAGGTACTCCCCTAGGATTTTCTCCAGCTCAATATGGCCTCTATGGGAGAAACTCCAACGGCCAGTACTATGCTGTGGCTTGCGATACTAATGGAAATATCAGCTCCTCTTCCGCAGTTCCAGGATGGCTAGGATTCCAGGGTGATGGATCTGAAGGTGCTTTAAGTGTTCCCAGCGGTAACGTAAACCTGAATGGTGAACACTGGTATAGCTCCATTACTATTGCGGCTGGGGCATCCGTAACCTTCGTTAGCCAAAACCCCCCGTTGATCCTTAGGTCTACCGGGGCATGCACCATTGCCGGAAGCATTCTGGCAAACGGAGTCATGGGAGCAGTTACAAACTATGGTGCCTCAGGGGGTGGAGGCGGTGGTGGAGCTGCCGGTGGTAGTGCAGGATCTAATGCCGGTATTGGAACTGCCGGTGGATCAGGTGGAGCTATTGGTGGGGTAGGTGGGGCTGGAAACCCGACTCTAGCCAGCATGTACAACATCTTTATCTCTGGATTTGGACCCAATACCCAGGCTTTGGTAGCCGGCGGAACAATAGAACCTTTCGGTGGCTCAAAGGGCGGTCAAGGAGGATCAGCAGGCGGTGCAGGTGGGGCTGGGGGCGGTGCAGTTATTCTTGATTGCGCATCTATGAACTTTACCGGAACCATCGACGCAAGTGGTGCAGTAGGTGGAGCATCAACAGGTAACAGCATCGGAGCTGGTGGTGGAGGTGGTGGTGGTTTTGTGATAATGAGATCACCAACCTGGACTGCCAATACCGGTACCATCAACGTTGGCGGGGGGGCGGGGGGCTCCTGTGGGGCTTTCACTGGATGCGGTGCAGGTGGGGCTGGGGGAACTGGCTGGTTTTACAAGTTTTTGAACTAGGGGATTAGGATGAATTTCAGTAAAGAACAGATCCTAGAGGCCTGCCGAACCTACGGCCCTAGCTTGCTCGTAGTTTCAGGCATTTCGGGCCCTAGGGTCATGGCCGCACTGGCCTCTAACGAATCATCCTACGGCCTTAATTGCGGACCTAGGCATGAGCCAGCATACGATGTAAATGGGGCAATATACAAGTCTAACCCGCTCCAGAGAAACTTAGTTAAAGAATTTGGTTCTGCAGCAGCTTGCAGCTACGGACCTTGGCAGATGATGTATATCAACTTCAAGGGCGCCCTTCCAAGCGAGTTGCAGAATGATCTCACTCTTCTTGCACAGGAATTTGTTCACTGGTTCAACACATATGTGATTAAGATTCGACATGCCGAGACCGTTGAGCAAATCGGTCAGGTATGGAATCTGGGTCACATCACAAAAGAACCGCCGCCAGGTGTTCTACGCTACACTCAAGATTTGCAGAAGGCGTATGATTCTGTGGAGCTCTAATGCCCATTATAATTCCTCCATCTACTAACACGGCTCCATACGACGAGATTGAGACAATCCTCTACTTTGCTCGAGTGATTGCCAACGACGCCGGTTTGAGCATGGCTGGAACTTTGCTGAATGACAATCAGCCTTATATCATGCCTCTAATGAATCTGTCATGGAGAAAGCTGCAAGACAGATTAGCAAACAATAACATCGAAGATCTTCCCGCGGAAGCCATCATCACTGGATTGCCAGCCCAGAATGCTACATCCTTTGCTGACCCGGCAGTTCAAGCTGCTCTAGGTTATCAATCCTACTTTGATGGACAAGGCTACAATACTAATTTCTTCCTCCCACAGGATATGCAAATTCCTCTCCGACTGTGGGAAAGAGTCAGCGGGATGAATGCTCAATTCATTCCAATGATTCAAGCTAAGGATGGAATTCCGGCAGTTACCAAGACTTCCTATCTTCGCATGTGGGAATGGAGAGATGATGCAGTTTATGTCCCCGGTGCTAATCAGGTTCTAGATATTAGAATTAGATACAGGAAGATATTTGGCGATTTGACAGCACCAACAACAGATACTATTCCTTTGATTCGTTGCGCAGTTGCACTGGCCTACTTGATAGTTGAAGTTCACGCTGCCGGTCGTGGTTCAGTGATGTTACCGGCATTCAACAAAGAAAAGGAAGATGCTATCAAACAACTCATCAATCAAACTACTCGTAAGCATCAGCGAGTAAACTACAGAAAACAACCATACAGCCGCCGAGGCAGATGGTAAGGAGCAGACATGGCAATCGCTTTGAGTGAATACGCGGGTCCTGGCTCGGGAAGTTCATTCCTGGGTGGCGACAATACGCAAAAACTTCGTCGGGTATACTTTAAAGTAGTTGCTTCCAACAACTATGCTGGTGCTCCCGGTGATCCAATGGACTTTACAACTTTGGGTGAACTTCCTCACTCTCAGTATCCTCCGGTACTGGTGGTGATGCAGTCTCAAAACCCGGCTGGTGCTAGTGGCTACAAGTATCAGTACATTCCAAATGCTAACCCAACACTGGCGAATGGAACTTTCCAAGTTCTCAAAGGTCAGGCTGGACCCGATATCGACATCGGTGCCGGTGCTTACCCTGCCGGTGTAACTGGGGACACAATCGTCGGTTATGCCGACTTCATTAGGCTCTAATGGCTGAGAATGTTCTACAGCCGGTAGAAGTACCGGTCCCACTTCAGCTCTTCGGCGGCTTGGTGACAGAAATGTCTCCATCTGACCTCCCGGAAGGGGTGTCTCCTGATTGTCAGGATATCACCTTTTTTCCGGGGGGTATTTCTTCCAGAACCGGATTAACTAAGTGGTTAAGATTTCTTCCGAATAATGTTTCAGTCACATATCAGAAGACTTATGTTACTCCCCAGAATCTTATTCGTAACTTATTCCTGCTGTCTGATGGGAGTTTCTGGGTCCAAGCTGCAGAGACTGGTGTAGTAACAAACATCCTTACTGTCACTCCTGGAAGTTATGCTTCTTCAGTGAGTGCGTTTGGGAAAGAGCTTATTGTATTCCATGACACTCAAAAAGGTACAGACATCCCGAGAATCTACGATGGTACCTTTATTGATAGAGCCAGTCAGAATGGTCCGGCTCTACCACCTAACGTCTCCAATACGAGTTTTCCAACCGTCAACATGGTTGCGGCCGGTGCTCCATTTGTCAGCGTGATCAACACAATCAATGCCGCTGATATCATTCACTATGGAAACCCGCCAAACATCTCGTTCTATTACTCAGCAGTTATAATCAACTTTGTAACTCCACTGCCGGGAACCATAACCGTAGGAGCTGTAGTCAGTGTAGCTGGAAACTCCCAGGCAATATTCAATGGAGTCTACTACAGCATCACTCAGATCATCGATTCCAATACTGTCAAGTGCGCAGCTTACTTTCCATATCCACCAGCCATTCCAACTGGTAACGGTGGAACTGTTACTATCGGGTCGAATAGTACCCTGGTCAGAAGCAACAATCATGTTACCTGCGTAACAGCTGCTCCGCACAATCTTCAGGTTGGATTCAGAGCTCAGATCAGCGGAATCAATGATGCCCCTGTGGGTGGCGGCATCTCAAGCATCAACATCAATAATGAACAGAATCCCGGCATAGCCACCGTAACCACAGCTTCAGCTCACGGATTACTTCCAGAAAACGTTATCAAGATCACTGGAGTAGCTGATGCCCTAGTGGGTGGAGCAATCAGCACTGTTGCCAGAAGAGCACAGATTGTAACGGTTGTAACTACAGCCCCACACAACCTGAAAGCCGGTACATCTGTAAAGATTACTGGAACTGTAGATCTTAACTTCACTGGTCAGTTCATAGTTCTCAACATCATTGATGCAGTAACATTCACCTATAGCCAGATCGACAGTGATGCGACCTCCACTGGTGGCGCAGTTCACATGGTTTGGCCAGTTTCCGACAACGCCATCATTCCCAATAACTACACGGTAATTTCAACTCCAACACCAACCACGTTTACCATTTCACTCTTCTACAGTGATGGAACCTGGACTGGTGGAGTAATTACCTTCCCGTGGTCAGGAACTTTCTATGTTACTCAGGTGATTGATGATGTAACGTTCGTTTATCTGCAATACGGTCCCAATGCCTCCACTAACACGGTCGGCACCGTAACTCCAACGAGTCAGATTGCTCCTGGTGCTAGAGGAGTTGTAGTTCTCTTTGAAACTCGACAGGGCTATATCACAGCTCCGTCACCACCAACCCAGATCATCACTCCAGGATCACAGTACCTAAGCATCTCCGATATTCCCATTGGAACCGACAATGTAGTAAGAAGAATCATTGCCTTCACTGGTGCTGACGGTGCCAACTACTTCTACATTCCCGTAGGAGCCAGTGTAAATGGTATTCAGGTATCTACGTCGACGGTCATCAATGACAACGTCACAACTAGTATTCTTGTTGATTTTGCTGATCCTACTCTTTTTGATTCTATTGCTATCGACATTCCGGGCAATAATCTTTTTGAGATGGGTGTTATAGGTCCATGCTTGGGAGTTGCTAACTATGCCTCTCGAGCTGGGTGGTTCGGACTGAGAAATTCGATTCAGAACTTCCTTAACCTAGGATTCGATGCTGGCTACATCTCCTCACTGGGTTTGGGAACTCCTCCAGGCTGGACGGTGATAAATCCTGGAGGGATTTTAACTAATCTTGGAGATTTTGGATACGCTTGGACTATCGGTGGAGCTTCTGGGCCTAACGGTGGCATGATTACTCAGCCAGCATATGCTGATGTTTATAATGTTCCTATCCTACAACCGAATACTCAATACTCCATTGATTTCAAAGCAGTTGCTCAGAGGAGTGGTGGATTACCAATCGGTGGAGGCAAGCTAGTATTCGAGTTTTACAGCCCAACTTCCGGAGTTCTTGCAACCGCTTCAATGCAGATCACGAATCTGATAACACCGTTCCCGGTAATCGGATTCTTCCCAGGATTCTTCACTATAACCATGGATAACAAAACTCCTGGTGTTATCCCATCGGATACCGTGCTGAGGATCTATGGAAACAACATCACCAACGGATGGGCAGTAACTTTCGATGACATGGAGTTCTACCCGACCATAAATCCAACCCTCCGTCAGTTCAAATGGTCCTACATCAATCTTCCCGATTCGGTTGATAATGAAACCTCCCTGCTTGGTGCTGCTTCCGATGATACCTTCATTCAGGCTTGGTTTGTATACCGAGATTCACTGCTGTTCCTCACCCAGTACGGGCTTTATGAAACCAGTGACCTAGCCGGATATGAGCCTTACAACTGGAGTGTAAGACAGGTAGCTCATGATTGTGGTGCAGTAGGACCACTCGCTTGCACCAGCGGAGAAAACTTCTCGGCATGGTTCTCGGCACCGAGTTCCCAACTCCCTGTGGGCAGAGGTCTGTATCTCTACACCGGTGGTTCAGTGAATAAGATTTCTCAGGAGATTCAGCCGGACTTCGATCAGATCAACCAGGCAGCTCAGACTAGAACCTGGGTAACTAATGATCCGATCACTCGTAGAGTTTATGTTGGAATTCCCACCGACACGTGGACTGCTCCTAACTTGGTTTATGTGATGGATTATCGAGAAATGGACACAGCTGGAGAGATTGCAGGTAAGTCTCCAATCCATATCTCATTCACTGGAAAGATGGTCTGCAGTGATCTTTCCCGGAAATGGACTAGATGGAACATGTTCATCAATCGAGGGGATATTCTAAACATTCCTGGAATTGGAATTCAATTCTCATTCGCTGGTGGAAATGGTATAGCACCGGCCACAGGCAGCGGTGGATTTTCATCCGTCTACTGGTTAGCTCCTGACGCAATGCAGGATGATGACTTTGGATTGATCGTTCCGTATTACACAACCTACTTCTTTGTTAATCACGAGATGGAGATGAACATCCAGGTAGGTGTACACCGTAAACTCTTCAAAAGGTACTCGGTGTATGTTCAAGGGTTTGGTCAGTTGGTTGTTACTCCATACGGTGATACGCTAACTAATCCTTGGCCTGTAATAAACAATCTTCCATTATCCGACAATCAACTGTTTGACTTAGGTGATGGCTTGTCAGTTATTGCCGAGAGAGCTGCTTTCAAGATCGGTAGCATACCTCCACCATTCTTCAGCGTACCTCTGAATGAGTCTTTGCACAATTCGTTTACTCTTAACAAGTTCACAGTGACCATATCTCAGGAGCCTGTAGCTCCGGTCAGATTTGGAGCAATCTAATGCCACTTGACTACCGCAATCGTCAAATGATTTCCGATAAGTTCCCAGAGGTGGGAATGGCTTTGGATGATATGATCGATTACATCCAAAGTGTGATGACTCAGACCAACTCCAGTCCTCAAGGTCAGTCGGATCCACCGCCTTCTCCAGCATCGTTGAAGGTAACGGCAGCTCATGGTATCTTTGATGCTGCCATCACCGATAATAACCCAGTGAATCGTGGAATCAACTACTTCTTAGAGTATTCAGACAACCCACAGTTCAATGCTCCAACTACCATTGATCTTGGTCAGTCGAGGAACTTCCGGGGACATCTCGGGAATCAGAACCTTTACTGGAGAGCTCACTCTTCGTATCCTACGGGTCCAAGATCTCCACATGTGTATCACGGTGGGAGTCCAGTGAATCCGTCTCCAGTCGCCGGTGGGGGAGTCTTGACAGGTCCTACACCGCTGCCCAGTCAGGGAAGTGGAACCAGCAATGGTGCTTCAGGCAGTGATGGAGCTTTTGGTAACTTCCCGTATAGAAAGATCAGACCAACTTCATGATAGTTAGAATGCTTCGTGAATCCGACGTACCTAGGCTCAAAAGAATCTATAAGAAGATGGGAATTCCACTTCCGTTCCCTAATCTTAAAGAATTCTTTCCCATGCCCGTCATCGTCGATGAACAAAATCGAGTGGTGATGGGTGTGGGTATGATTCCCACAGTGGAAGTATGGCTATTCGTTGATAAGAAGTGGGAAACCCCGGGTATGAGGCAAGAGGCTTTCAGGGTTCTTCACGAGTGGGTTAGGAAAGATCTTAGATCTAGAGGCATTGTTCAAGCGCACGCCTTTCTTCCTCCAGATATGGAAAAACAGTTTGGAAGAAGATTAACAAAACTATTCGGCTGGATAAAAGAAAGCTGGCCTTGCTTTTTCCGGAGGACCGATCATGTCTAGGAACGCCGCAAGTCAGGCTCAACAAACTTATAGAATGGGCCGTTCGCTGGAAAATCAATCCTTAGCGAACTCTAATGCCCTTTACGATCAGCTGGAGCCAACGTTCCAGAACGAAGCGGTTAATCCCCAAGGCTTTAATCCTAAGGATATGGCCGATATGACCACTGGTGCCATGCAGAGTTCTGGTGGAGCTCTTGGCGCCGTGACTGGGAAAGCAAATCAGTACGCCGCAGCTAACAGAAATTCTGGTAGTTTCACTCCTGTCCTCGATGAGGCATCGAGAGCTGCCAGCCGTAATCTTTCCAACACGAATCTTGACATCAAAAAGAGCAATGCCGATCTTAAAGAAAGTCAACGACAGGCTGGAATCAAGGGACTCTCTGGTCTTCAATCCGAGCAAAATGCCGATGTCCTTGGCTCCCTCGGTTTGATGAACCAATCTACTGACGCCATGACCAAGGCAAGTCCTGGATGGTTCCAAAACTTCACTAGCCTGCTTCAGTCTTTGCAAGGTGCCGGTGCTAGCAAGGGTGCAGATGGCAGCTGGGCATTTGGGGCGTAAAGATGATAGATCAAACAGTTCCTCAAGATCCTACGGTTCTTAGCGATCCACTTCAGCAGAAGAAAATCGCTGAGAATGTCCTTTCCCAGCTGGGGCTTCACCCTAATCAACAGGGTGCTAAAAGTCTTCTAGATGCCCATTTCTCCGGACCCACAGCTCATCCGGATATTGCAAGCATCGTGTCCCAAAATCCAGCTCCTCAGCCTCAGCAAGATCAGGGTACACCATTCAGTGGTCCTAACGGACTGAGTGGAACTTATCATGGTGACCCCAAGCTGTTCCCGGAGATTCACGATCAGAGTGGAAATAAGGTCCCAGTTCAGATGGGTGCTCCACCTGCGGCTGGCACTACTACTCCAGAAGTCCAAGCTCAGCCACCTGTACAAAAGTCTGCCGCTGTAGCGCCTTCAATTCCCGCTCCTGTAACTGGCGATCCTAAGATTGCTGCACTTCAGACGAACACAGCCAATACCACTGGTAATGCACAGCATGAGCTTGATAGACTGATCGACACCGGCTCCGGAGTCAGTCAGATTCAGAATCCATTCCTGAGGGGCCTGGCTCGTGTGGGTGACTTGGGAGCAGAACTCTTTGTTCCTCGATTTGAGAAAGATATTCCCGGAACTGAAGGCCATCACTCTCAGCTTATTGAGAATCAAGAACATCTGATTAATGCCGGAGTTAAGCAAGGCCAAGAGGAAGCTCTTACCCAGCATGAGAATGTTGAAACTCAGAAAGCCATTAACAATCCTAACGAACTAGCTGAGTGGATGAAGGAAAATCCTGGAGTTCCGATCAATAAATACTGGGAGCAGAAAGCCAATGCCCAGATGGGGAAACTAACTCCAGATCAGCAAGAACTTAGATTCCTTACTACACCCAGAGAACAGGGTGGAGAGGGTCTGACTGTTGATGAGGCCTTCAAAACACTGAACGACAGAAAGATGGCCGGGAAACCTAAAACGGCTGCCCAGTTGAAGAGCGATTTCCAAGGCATCCTACAGAAAATGAGCCAAGGTCAGCCTCTTGATCCCGCTTTGATGAGTGATGAAAAAGCTCTAGTTCAGGCCATCGGCACATCTCCAAATCTTACGGATGAGGAAAAACAGAAAGCTTTCTCCTATGTAGTTTCTTCGAACACTCCAGCTTCAGCCGCTTATTCCGCGAACAAGAGAGCTAATTCGATGCTTCAACTCAGGCTATTCAATGGAATCGACACCTCAACTGGACAACTGGCCTTCGTAACTCCTGAGATGAATCAGCAAAACCCAGGTCGGTATATTCCTGCGAGTCAAGGTCAGCAGTCCATGTCTAAAGAAGGACTGTTCAGAGATATCCATTTCAACATCGATCAGGTTAAAGAAACTATCAACAATCTTCACACCGACTTCGATGCAACTACTAGAGCTCAGCTTGCCCTTGTTCTCAAGAATCCACATCCTGAGAGTGCTATGTCCAGCTGGCTGCAGGGTTCGGCTGCTCAAACTCTGTCGATGGACCAGATTGACTACGTTACAGCTCTAGCATCTTTGATGGAGAATGCCATGTCCCTTCGGTCTGTGGGTCAGATGGGACAAGGATCCGATGAACTTCGCTCAGCCATTATGAGAGCTATTCCGGGTCCAGGAACTCCAAGCAAGGATTACGCTCTACGTCAGCTTGAACTTCTGGTTGGTACTGTCTCCAGAATCGAAGGCGGCGTTCCGAAGAGCGGAGTTACTCCACCAAATCACGAGCCACCTAAGACTACTGAGCAAATTCACAACGAGAGAACTGGCGAGAAGCAGAAAACTGGCCAGACTATCACCAAGCAAGCAGCGATAGATGAGCTAAAGAGAGTTAATGAAGCTCGCCAAGCAAAAGGTCTTCAGCCTTACACCGAGGAAGATCTAAACAAAAGCCTTAAAGAGAATGGGATAACGGTGCAATAATGGCTCAAGAACCCACAGAGTTCAACTGGAATCAGGTAGGTCCTAAGAAACCTCCGGCTGCCTCAGTACAGCCACAGATTGAGCAGCCATTGGCTTCTGCTAGATCTGGCAATACGACTGTGCATGATGTTTCACCAGAACCGAAACAGTCTACTCCGGCGACTCCAGAGCCTACCTTCGATTGGGGCAGAGTTTATGCCAAGAAGCCTCAGGCCACCATTGGTGCAGAACAGCATCCCATCGAGAATCGACTTAATCAGCTTGCAAACGATATAAAGTTCGGACCACCGGCTAATGATGACCGAATTCCTGAGAGGCTGATGAGGTTTCTCGGGTATCAGGGAACCCAGAAGGGTCAGTCTGGTAATCCCGGTGGTATGATGCCCATCGTCGGTGCAGTTGAAGGTGTACCGGAGTTGATCCATGCAACTTCTAGAGTTCCCCAAATCCAGTCGAAGAAAGATTTCACGTCGGTTTTTAATGAAGGAGCTGGTGGAGCTTTTAAGACTGTCGCTGGTGCTGCTGGTGCTGTCAGCCCCCTTAGTGTTGTTCCTGGCATGGCTCGTGCACTTCCAGCTTATGCTGCTGGATCTACAGGAGCAAAACTATTCGGAGCCGATCCTGACACCCAACAGATGGTGGGAAACATCACAGCCGCAGGATTACCCGGCGAAAAAGCAGCTGGAGAAAAAGTTGGACCATTGATCGAGCAACACGCCCCTGCTCTGGGCAAAGCGACTGGCTACGTAGCTGCTGCAGGCAAAGCCGCTCACGACGTCCTAGGTGGCAAAGGGTTTAATCCTCTTGACCTGATTTTCGCTTCTCCGCTGGGTACTAAACCCGCAGAAGCTGCTTTTCGTACGGCCGGCAGTTTAATGGGCAACAGTGAACCACTCATTATGAATGGTCCTGAGAAGCCTGCTGCACCAGCTCCGGCACCCAAACAACTGGGCCCAGGAAATATAGAACTTAATCCGCCGGCTGATACTGGCAAAATGGAAGTTCCCAGAGCACAAGCCCAAGTTGTCCGTGGTAAAGGTGGAAAGATGACGAAGCAGTTCACCACGTCACCGGACAGCGGGAAAGTACAGTTTGGCACTGAGAAACCACTGATTCAGACCGACTTTGGTGAACCAAAAGCTCCACCCAATGCCGCTGGAACTGTTGAACCTGTGGGCAAGACTCCGGAAGCTCAAGCAAAGCCGGCAACCAAGCTAGATGAGATCAATTCCACTGTCGATCAGATTGTCCAAAATCTTCAGCAAGCAATCGACATGAATAGCCACGAAGAAGATCAGGCCAGTCTAGATCGTAAAGCCGGGTATGAAAAAGAACTGAAGGAGTGGCAGGATTTCAAGAACTCAGTCAATCAGCCAGGATACAGCAATCCTCATATCGACTTGACAGCTCCAGCTGAGGTTAAACCAGCCAGTGAGCCAATCAATGAATCAAGTGCAGTGAAGGGACTTGACCAACCTGCACCTACGGAAGAAACTGAACCCTTGACAAACCGCCGTAGTACTGATATAATCGATAATGGTATGCCAAAAAAAACTTCCGAGATAGGACCTAAAGATCTCGAGGAAAAGGGTCTTCAGCAAGATCTCCGCAATAAATTCGATCGTGATCAAGAAGCTGCCGATGAGCATGGCCTCAAGGCGATGTATAAAGGAATGAAGCCTGGCTATAATCCCGACGTAGAGTCCCCACAACCTTTTTCAGAACACCCGTTCGGAAAGTTGATAGATAATGGTGAAGAAGATTACGAACCGCCGGAAGGCGCCAGTGCCTCTCTTAAAGGCCCGGGCAGCACTCAGAGTTTTATCAACCCTTTCACTGGTGGACACGAAGCAGAACCTGATTTCTCATCTGACGAGCTTGATCGCCTCTACGGAAACGACGTCCAAAAAGAGCTTATCAACAACAAGGAATCGGAACTCATCAGTCAAGAGGTCCCTAAAGAAGTAGAAGACGCCATGCTTCACATTGCTTTAAACACCGATACTCGAGATTTCGACGGTGTAGCCGATCTTTTTCAGGAAAAGGGCTTGGATCCATTTAATGGAGAAGACGTGATAAAGTTGGCGCAGTCTCTCGGATGGAAACATCCGGGTTCTGGGAATTGGCCTCTTATCGAAGCTATGGGGGGACAAGATATTCCTGAAAGTAAGAAGATCCCAGAAGGGGAAGATTTTCATCACTTCGAACCTGACGACGAAATAGAGCACGAGCTTAGTTTTAAAGATGCCGATGACGAGAGTTTAGCCTGGGAATTTCTAAAAACTAAGGGATTTACTCCAGAACAGTTGGCCCATATGCCGGTTCGTGAACTCGTCGATACAGCTAAACAACACGGTTTCCAATTTAGTTCTGAATATCCTAGATCCAAGTGGACTAAAGAGATGATTGATCATCCCCAAAACCCACCTGAGGAGAAGTAAATGCCAGCATTCCAAACACTAACCCTTCCGCCCGCACTCTATCAGGGGGATTCCTACCTGGTGTGGAATGCGGAGTCCGGCCTTGCCGGCACCAAGAGTGAACGTGTTGCTTTTGGTGTTAACCCAGGAGCTGCCGGTCAGGCTTGCTCGATCGAGATTACTTTTGGTGGAGCACCTGGAGTTTTCGAGATCGACTTCGAGACTGCCGACACTGACGTTGCCGGTGATTACGTTCAAAAGACGATTATCAACGGTGTAAATGCGAACAATGCCGTCCGTGTAGAGATCGATCCCTTCGTAGCTAACTTCGGGAGACTCAACATGGTTGCTCTAGCCAACGCCGTATCTTGCACTGCCAAGATCACAGCAAAGTAGGTACGATGAACGTCGGTGGATTCATTAAGCAAGTAGCTCCGTGGATCGGTGCTGCAGCGACGGGCAACATCCCCGCTCTTGTTGCTCTAGCTGCTCAGACCGTCTCCAAGGTGACTGGCGGAAAGGTGGATGCCAGTCCTGACTCGATTAGTGCAGCTATTGCGGGGGCTTCCCCAGAGCAGTTGCTGGCACTAAAACAGGCTGACAACGAACTTGCCGAGAAGATGCAGCAAATGGGATTCCAGCATCTTGAGGATCTTGAAAAGATTGCTGCTGACGATCGGGAGGGCGCAAGACAACGACAGATCGCTATCAAAGATCACGTTCCCGCAATGCTAGCATTCACTATCACTGTGGGATTCTTCGGTCTTCTAGCCGCAATGCTTAAGGTCGCTATCCCACAGGATGCCAAAGAAATCATCAACATCATGGTTGGTTCGTTAGGCACAGCTTGGATCAGTGTTGTAAGTTATTACTTCGGATCCAGCGCAGCACATACCGCGCAGTTGGCTGCACAAAGTGCTAACTCACACGCTATCAACTAGGGCACTGGAGGTTTCGGGTGCAATTACAAACCGCGCTAAGTTCAATCAACTTGGCTCTAACCGTTGTCCTCATCTTAATGTTGAGGAAAAGGAGCAGCAAAATCATGGCCGATCTTACAGGTCTTACCCAAGCAGTCAATGACACCGAGTCGGTTGAGGAATCAGCCATTGTTCTCATCGAAGGTCTTGCAGGAAAACTCGCGGATGCGGGAACTGATCCTGTCAAACTGCAGGCTCTTCAGGATTCGCTGAACTCAGAGAAAGAAAAGCTTGCTGCGGCGATTTCAGCCAACACTCCGGCAGCCTAGGAGATAACATGTTCTATGCAATCGTTGCAGTGGTGGCTTTCGTGGCCGGTGGGGCGGTTACTCACTTCTACGAAGGCCGAGTGATCAAACAGGTTTATAACCTAGAAGATAGGTTAAAAGCTTGGATTGATACTAGGCTTTCGACTCCTGGGAGATAGACTGCTGCCCCTAGAATAACCAGGACACTTACCTATTGCGGGAGGTAAGGTAGCCAAAGTCGAGGCAGCCAGGCCCTCACGGATTTCGCCCGATCTGTGGGGGCCTCGAAGTGTTCAAAGCTGGCTCTAGTATAAGTCATGCCAGGTATGCAGTCAAATGTATGACATGCAGGCATAAACCGGATAAAACTAGGGTACCTAGGTTGATTTGTGTAAGGCCCGTTATATGTCATATACCAGCGAATATTTCATGTTAACCTAGGTACCTTATTGGTCCTATACGGACTTAAGTGAATCTTTCAGTACTTTTACCGCTTCTTCAGGACTTCTAATCACCGCATGGAGTCCACCGGCAGTTCTTATGGACTCTCCTTCCAATTCCTGTATTTTAGTAGTCTTTCCTGTATCCGTCTTTACCTCAAACCCAAAAAACAGTCCATCGAGGCATCCAACTAGATCTGGTATTCCAGCATGTTGGAACGGGTTTCCGTGTATCTTCCTAACGTAACACCCCGGAAATTTGCTTTCCAGGGTGTTTACGATCCGTTGAACTAACCTACTCTCAGGATTTTTACTCAAAGAGCTCTTCCTCCTCGCCGCCCTCTTCCGTTGATTCTTCCGAACCTTCAGATTCATCTTCCTCTGTGGGTTCAGCTTTCTCCTCGGCGCCCAGTTCAGATTTCGGGAAGAAACTTCCAACTACAGACTTCTTCTTGCCTTCGTAGTCATCATCGACCACAGAGGCTGCCATCTCGAGATTGATCAGTTTGTCGAGATCGATTTTGATGGCTTTCGGAGGAATCGTTTTGCCGGCTGCTTCGAGCAGATTACGAAGATTCCACAAGGCGTTTTTGGTGAGTGAGCAGGTATGCGGGAGTGTTTTTCCAACGCCCTTTGAGTTGCCGGCGGTGACTTTCAGCATGAAGAGAAGGTATTCATTTCCTGATTCCTTAGCCTTCTTCTTCAGAACCTTCGTGACTTTGAGGGCATAATCTCCTTCTGGGATATGGACTGATTGAACTCCAGACTCTACCCCCTCAAAATTCACACTGATTACGTTAGGCATTTGTTTCTCCTTGGTTGGTAGTGATTTCGTTGAGACGTTCAGCGATTTTCTTGCGGATTGCATGGTAGGCTGGATTCTTGATCCGTTTCGGGAAGATGCCCGCCCGATCCTTGGCTTCCACAAACTGAGTGATGCGGAAATCTAAGAATCTAATCTGGTCGACTCCACCAGTTTTCTCATTTTCCTGATCCTCTAATATAAGGTGTCCAACCCAGTCTACAGCAGACGATAGATAGTTTCGGACACTAGGAGTAACAGCCGTAGATATTGAGTCATCAGCTTCGTCTTCACCGCTTGACTTCTTCTCTTGTACAAGGTATAAAACATCTTTAGGAAAGTTTCTAGTTTCAGCTATACATTCTATAACTCTAGCAGCCACTAGCCCCCATTTTCGTTGATTCATTTCAAAACTACGCTTACCTTTAACTTCTCTGAGGGCAAGTGATTGTAAACCTGTAAGTGTATCAACTACGAGAAGATCAACTTTGTCTTGTTCTCGAGTGACCTGTTCAACGATGTCAAGATACCGTGTGATTTTGCTGGCTCTAATGATTCTGAGCTTGTCTTTAGGATGATTCCTAAGAGTAACAGCCCCTGAATCACTACAGTCGATCAAAGTTACGTTCATTCCGTCTTTGGCGGCATTTCCAGCAAACGTTGTCTTGCCGATTCCGTTCTTAGCATACACCGCCATGTGTATTGGCAGATCCTTGGAGTACGAACCGGGATCAGAAAACTCCAATACTTCGCTCATTTTGTCTCCCTGTGCTATGTTATTGACATTAAACCATTTGCACTCTTTTGTCAAGGGTAAGTTTAGTCAGGTTTTTTCTTGACGGGCCACTCAAGAAAGGCATTAAGTACTTCCTTAGCCGACTGAAGCTTTTCTGGTGGGGCATCGCTATTGAGAACAATCCACAACCTGAGAACCGCGGCGGCTGACCTGTCTTGAGCACGTAGTGTAAAAGTTGGTTCTTCCATCATTTCCTCTTTTTGAAATTCTGCACAGACAGCATGTCGGCAGAGTGTAGAATGAAGGCTAACTTGCTCCGAGGCTCAACGGCAGCTCCCCATTCTCTCCTTCCATGATGAGCCAAAAGAACATGGCTGATCTTGTCAATCCATTCCTGTGGGAAACCCATTCTTTCTGCTGTGTTAGCGAAGAAGCGATAACCCCACACAAGGTGCCCGATTTCCTTCTTGAACGGGGCGTCAGATATTACTCCGACAGGGTCTATCGAGTAATCGTAGATCTTACCGTAGTCGTGGAAAATCGCTGCCACCAGCAGGTCACTTTTTTCCGATGCCTCGTCGGTCATCGACAAAGCGTTTATAGCTACCTCATAGGTGTGTTCTGCCAAACCACCTCTATAGTTGTGATGATTTGTTGATCCTCCAGCACCTTCCCAGAACATGATGTCATCGAGAACTGATGTCACCAAGTTTTCTTTCGATTCATCGAGATGAGTTCTTACCAAATTCCAAAAGTCTTGCTGAATCAATTTGCCGCCTCCCTCTTAGCTTTTGGTTGATACTGATTAAGTATGATGAGTCGTCGATCGGTATCGCCCCTCATATCACATTGGCACAAGTTGTAATAATCACAGTCGAACTTGCAGTTATAGCCCCAATTCCGGAGAGGACGTACAGTCTTCTCAGCTCTTATAGCTCTTTCAACCCAATCACGTACAAAATTCTCGCCCAACTTCATTTGCACAGAATTCTGCACACGTTCTAGCGACAGGGTCTGTGGGAGACTATCGAGCTTGTTTTGGAGGGCTATGGCTTCATCCGGATTCTTCGGCTCAATACCGGCTTCTCTGAGTGATTTGAGGTATCCTCGCTGATCTGTGTTGATCTTCCGTATAGAAAGATTCCCATCCAGATTAATGCGAGGTCTAGGAACAGGCTCAGTCCGTATGTAATCCCAGAGAATAGTATCAACGGTTATTCCTTTCTTCGAGAGAAGCCAAGCATAACTATGTACCTGTGGCTGTAGAATGCGTTCCTCAGGCGTTGGAATGGCCTTTTTAAACTTGTGCTCAACCAAGATAACACGCTTCTGCTCATGACCTCTAATCCTTCTGGCTGTTGAAACCTTCAATACGTCTTCCACAAGTAGATCAGCTTTCCATCTCACAGGCCAACCATGCTTCGTATTGATGGAGTATTCCTGTTCAACGCCGATCACATTCCAGTGTTTTTCACTCTCAGCCCAGTGGGACTCGTAATGCTCCATGAGGTCATAGAGAGTCTCCATGAAATCCATGCCATACTCTTCTTTTTCCTCATCAAACAGCTTATCCCAACGCTCGGCCTTCAGTTCCTCGAACTTAGCCTTCCAGCCAGGTCCTGGACGTGTGTAGTGAGCTTGTACCAGCTGATGCCCTAGATCTCCTCTAAAGAGACCGACTTTTTTGGTCTTGGGCTCAATCTTTTCCTCGTACCGGTAACTGTACATTTGCTCACATCTAGCAAGTTTCTTGTCACTAGAGAATGAGATGCCTTTAACCTTCACTGGGCTCTCCTCCAAGCATAGCCTTCAGGTTATTGCGGAAATTGCTGCTGGGAGACACGTTCTCCCTTATAACTTCTTCACGACCCTGAGATTCTTTTATGATCTCATCAATCTTTTCACCAGATACTGCACCACCATTCTGGTCCATAAAAATCTTGAGTTGTTCAACAACGAATTGACCATCAGGTGTGTATCCAACTCCGATTCCCAGAGGTGTTGGAAGATTAGTTCCAGACTTCATTATCTTGATGTCGTTGGGCTCTAAAACAACTATGAAGGCCCCACCGGATGCTCCAAGAATAATCACGGCTTGATTCTCCTTTCGGGAAGAAACGGTTCACCTTCCCAATGGCTCTCGTACGCATTCACGTCCATCAGGATAGGAATCTTAAACTCAAATCCGAAGTACTCAGCCATTGGCAGATTCTCCATCGTGTATTTTATACCTTCCTTGAGAGTCTGTACATAATCGCGATGTACTTCAAAGATCTGTGAATCATGTGCTGATCCAACCATAAAGCATTTGTTTGGATCAATTTTGAAGGGCCACTTCAGTCGATCAGAACATAGAAGATTAGAGATAAACAGATTAAGGTCAGAACCAGCTGACTGGATGGGAGAATTAATGCCCTGCCTGACCGACTCCCTCCTTTGCCAGTCATCCAGTCCCGAATCGTACATAGCCCCAGGCAGATGTCTACGCCGACCAAAAACAGAATCGATCCAGCCCAGATTAGCAACCTGCCTTTCGACACGTGAATGCCACATGGGAAGGGCATTGTACTTATCAAAGAAAGCTTCACGGTATCTTTCCCCCTGATGGATATCAAGATTCAGACCGAACTTCTCCTTGGCGTATGCAACGAACTTCTTAGCAAACATCCCATACACAAATCCGAAGTTAACTGCCTTAGCTTTCTTTCTAGTTTCCTTGTCAATATCTCCAGTCGTTAATGTACTGGCTGTGGCGTAATGAATGTCACCGTCTGGATCATTAAAGATCCTGATCATAGTGGGTTCATTAGCACAATGAGCCACAAGTCTCAATTCTATCTGTGAAAGGTCAGCAGCAACAATGACCCACTCAGGATCGCGAGGCGAAATAAGATTCCTAATAAAAGGATCACGAGGACACTGGTGTAGAGTTGCTCCGCATTTCTTCTCTTTACGCGAGTTTTTAACCATTGTAGAGTTAAGACGGCCAGTATCAGTTGCTGTGAAACCATAATTAGCGTGTAGAATAGGACCGCTTCTAATCCAAGGACCAAGATACGTTGATTCATATTTCTTCCACTTCCTCCACTCCATGATGTCGTCGATAATCGCGTGTTTACCCAACAACCTGATTAGAGCAGCCTCAGCAGAACTATTCGATCCTTTCTTGGTCTTAACTGGACACTTCAAACCAAGATCTTCATAAAGCAACTTATTCATTTGCTTAGGAGAACCCGGGTTGATATGTCTTCCAGCGTAGGTGTCAATTCGTCCATTATATTCTTCTAACTTTTGATAGCATACTCCAAGCTTTTCATATGCCATTTCCTCATCTATATGAAAGCCATCACATATCACCTTAGTGAATGTTTCGATAGCCGGCATCAGGATGAATTTGGCAAGCTTGGCTACTCTTGGATTTTTCTTTAGGAATGGAAGATGTCTTTCTTTATAGAGTCGTAGATCATACATCACATCTCGACTATTGTATCTTTTGAGCCTTGGCCAGTCAGTGATCTTTTTAAACTCATCAACATCATCCCAGTATGGCACTCCAAGTATCTCTACTGCCTCGGCTTTGAGTCCAGAGTCTTCATTTTCGTTAATTAAATAAGATCCAACCTTTGTATCAAAGTAGAGTCTTGGCTGAATACCGAAGATCGTTTTAATCCACATGCCTTCGAAAGTTCCTCGGCGGCATATGATCTTATAGGTTTGAAAGAACTTGACGTATTTAGGATAATCATCTTTACGGATTCTGACCCAGTAAATCACCTGTGGGTCCTGAGCCAACGCCATGCACCAGATCTTAGCATCTGGACGAAATGGACTTAGACCATTAGTCTCTAAGTCCACTTCAACCGGCTTTTCAGGATCGAATATTTCCTCAGGGAACTTGCTGTACACAACTGCCATCTTCACCCTCGATCATTATACACTTGATTCCAGCTGCCATAGCAAGAAGCACACACCGAGGACAACTGCCACTATGCCAACCGGTGGTGTAAAGTGTAGCACCTTGCAAAGCAATGCCGCACCTAGCAGCGAAGCAGATAGCGTTAGCCTCAGCATGTATCGTTCTAACGCAGTGACCATTCTCCATTTTACACCCGACATCATCGCAATGAACTTCACCCGGAAGTGAGCCGTTGTAACCTGTCGAGAGTATTCTGCCATCACGTTCTATTACGCAACCTACCCGGGCCCTGGGACAGGTTCCTCGTTCGCCCATCGTTCTGCTTACTCGCAGCATTTGTTCTTGTCTGGATATTCTCATTTCTTTGTCCTTTAAGAGGCCACCCAGCCCAACAGCTCCAGCAGGCCTCATCTACTGGCGGTAATAAACCTATAGGAGTTTTACACCTCTTACAGATGTCCATCAATCCCCTTTCCCATGTAATAATCATTTCTAAAAAGATGTAGACTAGTAATGTGCATCGTGAAGCTGCCGGGTTTTACCAGATTCCAGTTGACATCTTTCTTCCTCAATTCGTCAAGAACCCAGTGTTGTAGTCTGACCGTGAGATAGATGTCATTCCTGAGATGTCTATAAAAATCGCAGCTTCGGATGCCATAAACCACATGAAGCTTGTTCTCCCTCATAATGAATTGATAACCCAAGCTACACGGTTTACGCTCGTTTATAGGTGCACCAAGATCCTCGGGAAACCACACCGGAAGGTACGCTTGTCGGGTCTGTGGGTCGGCCAGCAGAAGTGCCACGAGGTCATCTAGGTCGCCATATGGGAAGCGTATTCCCTTGTTAAGATTTTCTCCAGCAAATCGAGGCCAGTATCTTTCAGGATAGGTGTGGCTGAAAATGCCAGCTTCATTCTTGAATCTTGCATTGCCTTTAGGAGCATATGGCCACCACTCCTCACTTGGGGGAGGATTTAAAGGCTTTCTACTGACCCGCTCTTCGAAATGATCATCAGCCCACGGAAGGCTGGGCTCGATGTCGGGAACCAGGACTTCTCTTGGGAAATCTGTTGAGAACACTTTAATAGAATGATTTAGTACTTCAAAGGTGGTCATCTCCGGGTGCTTTTCGGTACTAATACCCTGCCAGTACCCGGATTTGACGACCGGTGCTTTTAACAGCAAAGAGGCAGCTTCAGCTATAGCTGATTCAAAGTGAATATGCATAGAATACTACCAATATATCTCTTTTTCTGTCAGTTGTCAAGGGTTAAGTTCAGGCAAGCCCAACTTCGTCAAGAAAGGTATCTACATCCAACAGAGAGGGCATCTCCATTGTATCTTCCTTTAGTTTCTCGTTGAATTTCTTCGGGCTGATCGATAAGTCCTTAACCAGAATACTATTAGGTATGTGGCCATGCTCATCAAGAGCCATCATGCGTTTACGACCTCTTTTGAGTGGCCCGAACTTGATGTCCTCATAATCTACATCAGTGAGTCTTTTCATTGTTCTCTGAAGACGATGACCCTCGGGAGATAGCCCAAACATCTTTAGATAGAAGATCTGACTGATTCCGGAGATGAAGCAATTTGATACCACCCAGGTGGCTTTAACATTTGGGTATCCTAAAGCCCTAGCAACGACATTGATAAGAGCGAGATCAAGAAACCCAACTTTATCGAGATGACAAGCACGTGAGTACAGAATAACTTCCGGTGTAGGACAGATCCTGATTTGGATTGATGAAAGACATCCACCATAGTTATGCCCTGTGTCCAGATTGACAGAATAAGAAGCGACGAAAGGACGAGATGGGTACCTTTGTAGTTTCTTAACAGCGCCGCTAATCCACTTAGAAATATCATCACGGAAGTACCTCCTTAGAAACCGAGTCCATCTTGACTTGGTATAGCTTGCCATTCCAAGGGTCATGCCTTCATTGTCCATTGCATCGTCAATGCGAACAGACAAGAGATCTTCGTAGCCTATACAAACTCCCCACTTTAAGACGGGCAAGCTCTTGTCGTAAGCTAACTCCTCCGTGAGTCCACGGTATGCTTTCATCAGATTTGGAAACTGTCTCTCGATCAAGTTTAATTCTCCTAGTTATTGGTGGAGGAACGTGGCAGGTGCATGGATCGCATTTCGGACAAACGTCATAACCGTGATCGCACTCAATTCCCACAGGTGAGTTGAGTGCGAGATTAAACGGGCAGTTGGCCTTATGCACAAACGTCATAAACTTTCTCTAGCTGTGTTTTGAGTTCTGCTTCAAACAAGATTCTCCATACATGTGGAGGAATGAAGTCTGGGCCCTTGGGATTCACTGCGCCATACTTCTGTCCTTCATACGCTTTGGATGGAGTCTTGGTCATATTGGAACGATGGACTTCTCGGAAAACACGGTCGAATGGAATACCATAGCTCAGTGCAGTTCCTATCAGGACGTACACGAGATCTGCTATCCCATCTGCAATCTCAACAAGGTTATCCTTCTCAAGACCTTTTTCGATCAGCTCAGTATACTCTTCATTTATAAGCTTGAGCCTTAGATCTTTAACTACCGGCGAAATAGTCGTTGTGGGACTCGAGTTGACGAGGTGTCCGTACTTCACATGGAATTCACGAACCATATCTTCTAGAGTCATCTATTCTCCTTTATGAAGGACTTGAGCTTTCTGAATGCATCCGGCTCGTCCCACTTGTAGATGTAAGTCCTGTTAATCGCGAAAGCCGAGTCTTCCACACAGGCATGGTATCCCTTCTTAATCAACTCAGCCTTCTCAATAACCAGCGGGTTTTCGTCAGGCTTGAAGTTAAGTTTATCGGGATCACAGAAGATAACGATGCTGTGGCATAGCATCAGCTCAAGAAGTTTTGTAAGATATTCATTCCTAGAGAAGGTTGAACGACCACGAAGTATGGGACCATAAACCATCTCAGAGAACAGATACCTGTCAACAGCTACTCGCTGATTTTCCCCGTATAGTCTTAGGTAGCGATCAGTTTCTACTTTCATCCTTTCAGCATCGCCCTTAGCTGGAACTCTAGGAGAAGGTATAACTTTATCGATTATGTTGTCTTGCAGGAGCATCTCGGTTAAGGTAGTTTTACCCGAACCGTCCGGTCCCTCCACGATTATCATTAGTGATCTCCTCTGCCAGTTGTTTTATCTCCTCGGCAGCATCTTTGTTTTCTTGCAGCATTCGATAAATCCGAAGATCTACCGTTCCTTTGGATTGTAAAAAATAATAGAAGCAGGTTTTGTCCTGACCGAGGCGGTGAATTCTATCAACACCTTGAAGAAAGTTAATCAAAGAGTGGTCGGTGGAGTAGAAAATCATGTAGTTTGCTGCTTGGAAGTTATTGGACCCAGATCCAGATTGTGTTTGACAGATCATTGCGCCACCCTCTTTGTTAAATCTATCAAGAACATCCTGCAATACCCTACCCTCAACCCTGTGGATATTGGGCCACTTGCGATCTATAAGCAGTTTCTTTATCTGAGCTATCTCCCATAAGAACCGAGCGAATATCACGACCCTCTTCACTCCTTGTTCTTCCAGGCTATCGAGCAACTCATTTAAAGCATCCACCTTCGCCCTATGAACGAAGAGATCTTCCTTTCTATCATTTTTAACATGACCGCCAGCGATCTGGCTAAGCTTCATCAATTTTGTCAATGCGATCTTAGCTACTACATTTTCCCCATTCACATAGGCAACAAATTCATCTTCCATCTGCTTGTATATCGACCTAGCTTCAGGAGGCATTCTAACCGGATATGGTATAAAGACTTTCTCAGGAAGTCCAGTCTTCTTAATACGAATAACGTGTGGAGCGATCTTGGCCATCAACTCCTTTACATTACGAGTCTTCAGTAATGTGAAGTTACCAAAACCGCCCCAGACGCCATACCTCTGTTTGTGATCTGCAAAGTCTTCGTCGAGTAAATCCTGTTTGATGAACCTAAACTGCGACCATAAATCCATCACCTTTCGGTTACCAGTGGGAGTGCCAGTCAGATCGATGGTATACTCCGCAATCGTTCCGAGCCTATGCACGGCTTTACTTCTTCGTGCTGTAGGCCTTTTGATCTTGTGACCCTCGTCGATTATCACAATCTCAGGATTCCACCGGATTACTGCCTCTAGTACTTTCTCATCAAACCTTCGTCTCTTATTAATAATATTAAATGGTATTCCCCTTAAGGCGGCCTTTCTTTTTGCTCGCTCAGAAGGACCTGTGCTACCGTCCTTTTTCTTTCTTTTCCTGCGCGGGCAGAGAAAGTCATAATTAACAAGAATGATGTCTGCATTCCAGTTTACTTTCTCTCCTTTCAACAATAGACTGACTTTTAAAAAAGGACAATTGGTGCGGATTTCATCCAGCCAAACATCAATGGCTTCCAAGGGAGCTACTACTAAAGCTCGACTTGCTTTCTTATGCCATTTCAGGTTGGCTATGAAATCCACACCAATCTTGGTTTTCCCCACTCCCATATCGCCGATGACCAACACCCGTTTCGCCTTGTAGATCTTCTTCAAGGCTCGAAGCTGCTCCGGTCTTGGTCGTCTAACGTAGGGATATGACATCAGATTTGGAGATTACCGAACATCTTCTTGAGCTCTTCAGCTTCATGCTTCTGTTGCTCAGTTTTCAGGCCTACAAGAAAACAAATTCTTCCCAGCATCAACAAGGTACCTGTCACTTGGGAACCGATAAAGGGAGTGGCAGCTACCATTGTCAGATGCGGATCGAGCTCGGCGACTTTGAAAACCAGATCATCCAATGCACAGACGCTGTCTCCAGCTCGCCGGCTTCGGTTATCCATCTCCTTCATAACAGCACAGAACCCACAGTTCTCCATGTGCTCTGACTTGTTTTCTCCTTCCTTGATGCCACCGGTGTGGCTCCGGATGTCGGAGATTACAGCCTCGATTTGTTCTTCAGTTGGAAATTGCATCTGGTTCTCCCATGTCAATTTGATCTCTGAATCCCTGATAGATCGGAATCCTAGGCTTGTTCTTTGTCCCTACTGGCTGGAATTTGTACTTGATGGTTTTGCCCAGAAGTTGAGATGGATCTGAGAGGAAACCGATCCACATGAGCCTACGTTGGTCGAGTGTGATTCCTGAGAGGTTGCCGAGTCTGAACTGGACTCCTGAGTGGATATCCCTGACTTCGAAACCACCAAGTCTCCCGTTGGCAACTTTATTCTCCTTGTGAGAGGAGCGCTTGGAGTTTCCGATTTCGTTGATCTTGGCTGGGTTATGATTCGTCTCTTGTTCGTAGCACCCGAGGATTTCGGCTTCTGAGTCCTCAAATCTCTTAACTTTGATAAGAATCCCTTCATTAAGAGTGGACCTACCTTCCTTGTAGCGCCCGTTTGGGTCCCGGATCATAATGCCTTCCCAGCCCTTAAGAACCATCATCTCTTCGTACTTGACAAGTTCTTCGTAGCTGTAAAGGTACCTGTGGGGAACTAACTTCAGAATCTTGTTCATCACAGGAACTCGTTGTTCGAGCATCCTGAATCTTTCTTCAAATGTCAATTTAGGTTGGTTAGTTAAGTCAAAGGTGAAGAACCTGAAGTCAGGCTCACCGTCACGGGACATAACCCCGCTCTGTGTGTTGTTGAATACAACCTTCGTATTCGCTTTACCAACTACGAGCTCACCATCCATACCAATCCAACTGCGAGAACTGGTAAGTAGTGTTCTGACATAGTGGTTTGGGATGGCTTTATTCTTCCTACTCAATGCCACCATTCCAAGACTGTTCTCCTCGAGATGGCAACGAATTCCATCTATCTTCGGAGAACCCATCACCGGGTAACGTAGGTTCTTCAACTGCCTGATAGCAAGTTCTGGGTCATCGGGATCCAGTTTAGCTGCCAGAAGTACTTTGCTTATCATGCTTTAATTATATGACAGTGATTACTTTCTTGTCAAGGGCAATGATATGCAGGTCTTTGTAAACAAAGCCCTTATAACTTACGCCCCTTGACAAAAGTTTCAGTCACGTCTAATATTGACATATTAGCCATGAAACCTCTAGATGCTGCTGAGTTTCTATCGCTCATCTGGCCTCAGTCTCTTCTCAGAAATGAAACCCTGGAACTTCGGGCAATCAAAAGAAGTGACAAGACCATTAGTCGACGACACCTTAAATCCCAAGCAGAATTCCTCAAAACTGCTAGGGCGTTTGGAGCAGGTTGGGATATCTATTTTGCTGTTTGTACCAGGTATGAGAACGGTGGCAAGAAAGCCGATTGTATGAGAGTCAACTGCGTTTGGGTTGATTTCGACAATGTAAAGGAGTTACCCAGCTTCGGCAAGCATAAACCCGACCTGATGGTTAATTCTGGCGGTGGCTTTCATGTCTACTGGCTCCTCACTTCTCCGGTATTTGTTAGAACTGGTCGATGGCAAGAGATTGAAGCTATAAACCGAGGTCTCACGAAGAAATTCAATCAATATGTAAGACCAGTTGATCCTAACAAAAAATTCGGTGGTGACATCATGACCATCGACATCACTAGAATTCTTCGAGTTCCTGACTTCTACAACTACAAATATACTCCTGCAAGGAAGGTCGAAGCCTATGCCTTACAGGATTGAGGACTTCAAAGCTGCTGGATTATACGAAGAACGATCAGGTCAACTGGAATGTTTCTTCGAGAATGGCAACGTCATTCCCAATGGAGAACTCAAAGTCTCCAACAAGATTAAACAGATGCTCTCTTCTGTGGGTGGAACCTCTAATAGAGGAGACTATAGTCGACAGGATTCAGCTGTAATTACATCGCTTCTGATGTCAGGACTATCACCGGCCGATACAATGGCTACCTTTGCAGCTTCTATCCGTGGGAGAGATGCACAGCAAAGAAAGCTTGGTCACTTCGAGAATTACGTACAAAGGACTATTGAAAAATCTGCAGCTTTCATTCGAGAAAACCCTCCTGTAGAAACCAAATTCTCAATTAACTTTGCCAGTCCCAGAAGCAAGTTTGACGGTCAAGGACTCGTGGTCTCGATGGGGCATGAGATTGAGACTGAGAAAACTGAGTGGATTTGGCCAGGTTTCATTCCAGCTGGCAAAATAACAATTCTGGCAGGTGACCCCGGTATGGGTAAATCTACCATTCTGGGTGACATCATATCTCGAGTGAGTAAAGGAACATTCCTACCCACAGGGCAACGTAGTGTGACAGGAACCTCATTGATCGCATCTGCTGAGGATTCTGCTGAAGACACCATTATTCCTAGGCTTATAGCTTGTGATGCCAATCTTAGAAAGGTTGGTGTGATACGTGAGGTTAGGGAAGACGCTGCCGAGGGTGAGTCTAAATACTTGAGTTTTCCTAGAGACATAGAGCTTCTAAGAAATACTCTGGTCACAACCGGGGCTCGAGTTCTGGTAATTGATCCGCTTACTGCATTCATCGAGAAGGGCGCCGACAGTTACAAGGATCAGGATATGAGAAGAATTCTGCATCCTATTGAGGCTATCGCTCAGGAAACTGGATGTGCGATCATTATCATCGCTCACTTAAATAAGCGTGAAGATGCGAGTACTCTGTATAGAGTAGGTGGCACGATCGGGTTTATAGCTGCGGCACGGTCTGTACTGGCTGTGACTCGAACTCCCGAAGATGTCCGTGTCTTATTCTCTTTGAAGGCTAATCTCTCCGTGAGACCCACAGCAATGTCCTATGACATCAGGCAGGTCAGAAAGACTAAGACCGATAGACAGACTTGGAAGGGTGAATCGGTAATCAACTCAAGTGCCATCAGGTGGCTTGGTGAAGTTGACTTCGACCCATTCAAGAAGCCTGATGCAACTCCTGATGGCACTGCTCTTCGAGAGGCATGTGAATTCTTAACCCAGCTTCTCTCCAGCGGGCAGATGGATAGCGAAGAGATCTACACAGAGGCCAAGCAAGCCGGGGTCTCCAAGACATATGTGAACAAAGCTAAGCTGAATCTTGGGGTCACGCAGCAAAGGCGATCTGGCAAATGGTTTTGGGATTTGCCGGTGGCATAACGTCAAATTACCCGTATATACCGGCAAAAAACAGGTACGCAGTGGCCCGTAATTGGTCCTACGCGGCCTGTTTTTGCTTGTCCTGGCGGTTACCCCTAGCCATGTTATTCTCAATTCGCCTAAGGGCCCTTTGGTGAATTTCCCAGGCTCTTTGACGGCTAATTCCCAGCTGTGCGGCGATCCACTGGAAGGTCTTACCCTCTCTCCTCCAAGCCAGGATGTCCAGGTATCTCGGGATTATCGTAAGGTTCCTTCTCATACAATTATAATATCAGAACTGTCTTCTTTTGTCAAGTGTCAAGATTTGAGTATGTAATATCTATGCGTTCCATCCGTTTAAAGCGGACGAACTTGTAGTATCTGGCTTTCCCTCCGAGTCGTTCTCTCATACTGTCATTGACTCTAAGCTCTATGTCTGGATCATCTGCTTCCAGCTGAGCCATCTCGGACGACAGTGGCTTTATACCATAGGAGACTATTACTTTACATACGCTCAGTGGGGCAACAAGAACCATTTCATCATAAAAGCCTCTACGATAAACTTTCAATATCTCTGCAGCATTAGCATAGGGTTTATCGTGCTGATCTATGATTACATCTTCGCCATACAACCGCTTGAGTTCTCTTCTTTGAGACTCAAGCGGCTCATGGCGTGAGACCCAGAGTATTTTCAATCCTTAATCCTCCTAGCTCTATCGGGAAGTGGTGGAGCTTCGGGTTCTGGAGTGGGTGTAATCGGCGTTCTCCAGGTATCTATCCAAGCAGCTTCGTTGGCCAGTGGTACACGTGTGAATATAGGTCTTGAAGGCGGGGGTTGTTCCTCTACTGCCCGTTGCATCCTAGTACGAATTAGTCTTTCCACCTGTTCCTGCTGAGCCTCGATGTCGCGCTGATATTGCTCCATCTGCCGTCGACTTAATTCTCGGTTGTGAGCTTCACGTCTTAGATCATCGAGTACTGCGGAGCTTCTTCCCCTAGCCTGCCTATCCACAAATTGAATAACGTTCCTCAGATAATCGTCTGGCATCTGGGATATCTCAATCCATCTACCAGCACGATTCTGCCACCATCCTCGTGGATGACTATGCCACAATCTCGGATTCACAGCAGCCGGTATAGGTTCTTGAACATCAACTACGTTGGTAGAATTCTCATCAGCCTCGATGGACCGTGCAGCCTGTCGTTCCTGGAGTCGCTGCCATCGATCAAGATTCCTTTGAATTTCGGGAGAGACCCGAGAGCCTCTCCCATTTAACGGTGGCATTAAACTCGTATCCTCCTTGTGGATGCCACGGTAACTGCCTCAGTCAAGCTGTGTTCTACTCCCTCCAGTTCATGACGAATCTGATTCCTGTGGTAATCGGAACTCCTCAGAAAATCAGCGCTCACATTTCCTATCAGACCCTTGATCTGATCTGTAAGGGATTTGAGTTCAACATCGTTGGTAATGTTACGTAGATCAAAGATATTGAGGAAATCCTGGAGCTTTGTGACGGTAGTGGAGTGGATTCGCTTGGAGGCTCCATAAGCATCGTTCTGCAAACTAAGTCTCAGATGCTTGACCAGCTGCAAGCAAGTCTCACGAAGTATCATGCGGGCTTCTTCGTAAGCCTCCTCCATGCGAGCCCGGAATTTCCGTTGCTCAGTTTGGAAAAGTTCGGAGTTAACTGCTTCCAGGTCTAACGGCACCTTCAACTCCATGAAGTTCCAATACATCGAGAACTGACTGGGTATGTCGTTGATGTCGTAATCCTGTTCCTTCCAGAGCTTCCTGAGCTTATCTGGGAATTCCTCCCTGATGTTTGGCCAAACATTGGCGAAAGCCCGAATGTACTCGTGGCGTTCTACCTCGTATCGTTCGAGTTGCAAGTTGATCAGCTCGACGGTGGGTTTTGCTACCATGTGCAGTCCACTTTCCCAAGGAAAGCAAACTCCCCTTACGTAGCGGCGAATCTCGCTGTCGAGACTTTTGATACGGTCGAAAGCGTGGCTTTTGAAGATCACCTTACGGACTTTGACAAGATCCTTATCGGCATCTACTTCGATTTCATCAGAGGAGACGCCACGTTTGTCTCCCATTCTTGACAGGCCGATCTGAAGAAATACAACTGCTCGGTCTATCTCCTTTTTCTTGATTTCTACCATTTCAATTTTCCTTTCAAGTTAGGCTCGGTAGCCTATAATGTTATTATAAGCTACCGAAGTCTGCTTTGTCAAGGGTTCAGCTTTGCTGTCCTTGGTTGATTTGTACTTCGTTGAGGTAAGGCTTCAGAGCAGATCCAAGCTTTGTGCCAAGTGCCTGCTCGAATCTCTCTGTAGCGTGTTCGCATTCATTGCCCACAAAGCCTGATGCGTCGAGCGTACCGCCCTTCTGAACGGTGATAGTGCCACCGCCCGGGTGATGAACGATAAGCTCTCCGTTGGGCTGAGCCTCGCTGTACCAGCCGAGCTGTTCGCATTCTGCCTTGATAACTTCCATGGCATACTTCTCCTGGAAGGTCTCCATGTCAGATGCGCTGCCCCAGGCCCCGTTGTAGTTGTCGTAGAACACCTTGCCGTCCTTGTCGATCACCACGGGATACTGCCAGCGAGGGAACTTGATTCCAAGTCCTGTGTGGGACGACGCATACAGCCGATGAGTGCCTTCGCCAAGAACTGTGGCATTCATCAGCTCAGCAACCTTGACGGCTGCCTCCTGGTTTTTGAATTTCACATCAATCGTTACTGTGTGACTCACAGATGCTCCTCCAACCATTTGACTTCGTCGGTTATTACTTCGTTGCGGTTTGGACCGGATGCGATCACTTCCCTGTAATCGCCTTGTGGAACGAGTTCTGCTTCCCACTCACCAGTCGAATCGTTGAACTCTACATTGGAAGCTCTGTTAACTTGTAGAGTTCCCAGAGCCTCCAGTAGAGGGCGAAATCGGTCGTCGTAGACGCAGGTTACTTTACCACCTGCGACTTTGATCTTTGTCGCCATTAGTGATTCCTCAGGTTTCTCCGTCCGGTGCCAGCAGATTCCTCGGCATCGTTTGCTCGGCGCAGATTGGAGCTAGCCCATTCACGAAGTTCCTTGATCTGAGTAGACTTGGAAATCGGAATGACCTCGTTCCTGCAGCGGTCAAGCATCTCGATGGAGAGTTTTCTGTTTGTTCTGCGAGCTGCAGACTTGATAAGCTGTTCGATCTCGGCTCCAGTCCAATCCTCGCACATCTCAGCGATGGAGTCGGCAAAACCGACTTCACATTTGAGAATACGAAGGTGAACCTCAGCGATAGCTTCCCGTTCCTTGCGGTTGGGAAGATCGAGGAAGAACTTCTCGTCGAATCTGCCAGCTCGAACCATCTCTGTAGGCAGCTTGTTGTAGTCGTTGCAAGTGGCGATCACCAAGACCGAAGACTTGTGCTCTTGCATCCATGTGAGAAGAGTTCCAACCATTGCCAGCGTGGTTCCTCCATCAGTATGACTTGAAGAGCTGTGTCCACCAACTGCTTTTTCTACTTCGTCTAGCCACAGGACGCAGGGTGCGATGGCATCTGCAGTTGCGAGAGCCTTACGGATATTGGCTTCGCTCTGACCTACCAGCGATCCCTTTGCCGCCGAAATGTCAAACCTGACCAGAGGCCATTGCAGCAAAGCCGAGGCAACCCTAGCCGATAGACTCTTGCCGGTGCCGGGGACTCCAATAAGACAGATTCCCCGTACTTGCAGTTGTTCATCGTCCTTCGAGGGTAATACCTCTTCTTTGATGTATGACTTGAGTTGGCCGAGGCCGGCAAGGAAAGATTCGTCTTTCGGAGCCTCAACACTCATGTAGTCAGATTTGACGAGTTTCATTTTCTCACCCTCGACTACGGTGTGAGAAAACTCTTTTCTGGCGGCAAGTGCAAAGACATCCTCAGCTTGAGCCATCGTCAGGCCTCTTGCCGATGAGAGCAGGGTCTGAATCTGTTTTTGCGGAAGAGTCTTATTCGTAGATCGGAGAACCGATTCAAGAGGCTTCTCCAATTCTCCGGTAGATGGTAAATCCATCCGGATAACCGGAACCTGATGTTTCAATTCTTCAGGCAACTTCCATACTGGAGCTACTATGACAATCATGGTGCCGCGGGCCTTGCAGGCATCGAGCACGCGGATTAAGGGGCGGTAAGACATAGCTGCCGACACCATGTGTTGAAAATCAAACACAAACAGGATAGCTTCTTCCTGCTTGCTGATATAATCAAACGCCTTGGTGAAATTGGCACCTCCATCTACTACCGACCCGTTGTTACGGAGCTCATCAATCAAGCCCCCAACAGCGGCGATACTGAAGACTTTCTCGCCGAGGTGGCGCTGTTTGCATTCCGCAACCAGTCGCTTCTCCTCCAGGCTTTCTACGGCGACAGCTGGATAGCCGGCGTCGAAGTAAGACTGGAGAACCTCATCAGTCTTTTGCATCTAGTTTCCTTTCTTGTGAAGTGGATGATCCTGGTTAAGTCCGCACATACAACGAGCCCTCTTTGAATCGTAGTTCGGCGAGTATACGTGGGGACGTATGTGGAGTCGATAGTCTAGTTTCTGCCCACAGAGAAGGCATGTCCCCAGACCCGGTTCAAAGTCACAGGCATGTAGCTTGATGACTTTGGGAAATTGACGAGGTGGCTTTGACAGAACTTTCTTCTTACGGTGTCTAGCCACGGTATCTCCTTATTATTATGATATACCGTTCCGAAATCACTTGTCAAGGGTAATGTTCGGCGTCTCGTCGTTGTCCTCTTTGATTCTCCGACCAGCTTCCAGAGTTGCGAGCTCACGGTTTAGCCGTCGGAGCACAATTCTCATAACTGCAAGATGTCCTTCAGATCGTTTAAGTATTTCTTGATCTTCCATCACTTTCATCTGAGCACGATGTAGTTCGCCCTTCATGTGCTCGATGGCAAATTTCTGGTTGGCAATCACGGATTCCTGATCCTCCGGGTCATAGTCACTAGCTTCCCAGCTTCCGTCCAAAAGATGCGTTAACATTAACCTATCACCCATTGCTTTTTCTCCTCAGAAGATCGATAGCTTCTTCAACTATGTTAGCTCGATGTCTGAATAGAAGTTCAGCGTTTCGAAGTTCAATAGACTCCCTTTTCAATTGCTTAAGGAGCAACTGTTGAGGCAGAGGTAGAATCACCTCAGTAGACTTGAGTTTCTTTTGGGAGCTCTTGGTACGTGACGCCGTGTTCGAGCGCCCAGGTGATGACTTCCGTTTTGAGCTCATCTTCGCCGATGACATCGAATGATCCTCCTTGATCATTGAATACCAGAATTCCACGAACTGCCTTCTTAACCTGATCTCTGCTTGAGATGAGAGAGGAGAACAGTCTTAGCTTCATCATCTTTTCATACACCATTTCTGGCGGGGGGTGTCCAAGGTGCCAGCCGTGACAGAACTTGCATTTGTAGCACTCGAGACCGTGGATACCCTTCCGCCGGTGATCTTTACGCGCATTTTTCGCAAGCTTTCTACTCGTATACCTATGCTTACGAAGACACGTAGAGAGTTTGTAGTTCATCCGTCTAACCGATAGACTCCAGTGGCAACCCTGGTTAGTTTGCCTTCGTTAACTAGTGCTGCCAAAGCCGGTGGCAAAGACTTCTTTGCATGTTCTTGCTTCACTAGTGGCATATGACTCACAATCTCAGGAATCGTCCAGTTCGCATTCTTGTTCTGATCGAAGAACTTGACGATATCTGCCTTGCGGCAAATGGTGATGTCATCGGGAGCTGGCTTTCTCCATTTAATCTCCTGTGGAGCATGTTTGTAGGTTGCCTGTGGGAGAAGATCAACTATGGCAGCTCCCTGTTCTTCGAGTAAAACGATGCTTGCCAGAGTTTCATCGAGCTTCTTGAACTTGGATTGCATGTCCTCGATGTTTAACTCGATCGTGGCAACTTCATCTCCGATCTGCCTAAGGATTTCTTTCCGATCCCTGAGTCGAGTACGTGCAGCTTCAAGGCTGACTGCCAAGTTGTTCTTGGCGTCAAGAACGTGACCGGCAATCCCTTTGAGATAACCTTCAAAAGGATTGTGTTTTTCTTCCTCGGTCTGTTCTGATTCTTCCTCCTCGACTGGAGGCGGAGGAGTTATTTCTTTGATGAGATTGGGGTTGCTGTCAATCGGAAAGTGTTTCGGTTGATGGCGTTGCTTGAATTCAGCGATCCGCCTTTGCTCAGCCTCCGTAGTTGGTCGAAGGCCCCCGGTTTGCGGGTCTCTAATCATCTTCAGGCCTAAAGCTTCACCAAGCTGTTCGGCCATAGCTGTGTTAACTGGCATGATGGTCCTTTTTGTTACAGGATTTCATGCTTTAATTATATCTTAAAGATTATGGTTTGTCAAGGGCAAAGTCATCGGCATCTAGAACAACGTTTGTGGGACAAGTCCTCTCTAGGACGCCCACAGTGATAGCAGCGGCCTTCAGAGACCCAGCGATTGCGTATCTTGACGTATTCCTTACATCTTTTCACTGCGCATTTGAGGCAGGTTCTTTTATCTGGTCTAGGTTTACGCCCGCAGTAGACGCATAAACCTAAAGCTTTACGTTCTCTATAGTAATCTCTTTTCATATCTAAAAAAGAAGGGCGATATCTCGCTGCCGGATATCGCCCTAAGTGGTAATCAACTCGTGAAGAATTACTCGAGCTCTTCGCCCTCTTCGGAATCCTCGTCGCCGGAATCCTCATCCTCATCTTCTTCAACCTCTTCCTCGGGCTCGTCCTTCTTCTTGCCCTTGGCCTTGGTCTCCTTGGCCGGCTTCTCAGCCTTTTTCTTCTCAGCCTTTTCACGGGCTTCGGCGAGACGTGCTTCCTTCTTCTCCTCGGACTGCTTCTTGTACTTCTCGAAGCTGGCTGAGGCATCGGCGAGGAACGGATCATCCTCTTCCCACTTGTAGCGGGTATAGCCGTTGTCCTGGAACTTGGGAAGGGTGCGGAGCCAGCGCCGGAGGATGGTGGGCTTGGTGCCCAGGCGGGCTGCGAGTTCGGTGGAGGTGATCATTTTCTTTTCGGGTTCTGCCGCTTTCTCTACGGGCTTCTCAGCAACTGCGGTGTTGCCTTCTGCCTTATTCTTCTTCGCCATGTAAGTGTCTCCGTGTTGCGGATTTGGATTTTAACTACATATTAATTCTATGACAGGTAGGTACCATTTGTCAAGGATCCAGTTTAAAATTCTTTGATATTAGGAAGTAGTCTTTATTCTTCTGTAGGGGTAAGCTTTCGGAGATCCATCGCAGAATTGACATCCTAGGTAGAATGGCTCCAGAGTACCGTCATTCGATATCCAGATGTTGCTGCACTCTAAGCATTGCCAACGTAGAATCCTGAAAGGCCCTGTGCTGAGATTAAGTACTCTATCCTCGATGATCTCAATCATTTAATTCTTCTCTCCGGATACTTCTTCGGCACTCCACCACATTCAGGACAATGAACGGTGTTCCGCAACCTTTCAAAGAAGAAGCGATCACACAGTGTACACCAGTAGAAAGCAAATATACTTCCCTCCGAAATCAGCTGTATCATTTCTTAATTCTTCTTTCAGGACATTGCTTTGGTCTATATCCACACCGTGGACATTCATCAGGTGGGCCGTCGACCTCGAATCGGGGTATGAAATGATCGCAGATAGGACACGAGTAAAAGGCCTTTCGGCTTTCACCAAAAAGGCCTAATACCGAACCTTTCATAATGCAGTAAAAGGGTTTATCCATCATTCCGGCCACGGGAACACTATCAGGATGGTTAATACGAGAGTGATTCCCAGGAAGATCAATGCTGCCTCAACTTTCTTCATTTTCTTCCTCCGCATTGCGCATGTCATAGACGGTCATCAGAACTGTGTCATCACCGCTGAAGAATCCGTTGTAGAGATCCCTAGAGAAGTCTCGCTGTTCCTCAGCGATCATCTCTAGTTCTTCTTGCTCAGGCGCCGGTTCATTAGCGTTGAAGACAGTAGCGAATTCCTGGATCGCAGCAACTGCCTTATCATAGGCAGCTTTCGTTTCAGCTGATAACTTCTTCATACCTTGACCTTTCTGCCATATTCGTTGTTGTATACGGCGGTGGCCATCTTGAGCCAGGTCTTGAAGGATGGAGGCGTATAGTTCTTTTGCCGGCACCATTGATGGAATTCACCGTATGTCCCATTCTTCAGGATATACCAGATTGATGGTAGGAGGAGAAGCATTTAGAACACCTCCGATAGAACTTCATCGTAGTGTTCCTTATGCAGCTTGAATATTGGGCGAAGCTTTTTAAGGGCTCCATCCAGCGTGCGGGCGTTACCGATGTGTTCTTGAATATCGGTATCTTCCCAGCACTCAACAAGTACGTCCCAACCCTTTTCGTAATGCTCACGGGCATACTTGCGAATCGCTTGAAGCAGCAGTTGCTGTTCAAGTACTGCTTGTGTTAATGGGTCCATCGTTAGTTCTCCAAGATGTCAATGATTTCTTTCAGCTGGTTGATGTATTGCTTTTTCTCGGCGATATCTCCCGCATCATCTTGTTCCGAGAAGTGGTGGATATCATCATTCTCATTGTCGATTTCGTTCTGAATACATTCGACAATCTGAGAGATCTGATCCTGAGTAAGCTTTGATAGATCTGGCATGTTTCCCTCTAATTATATGATAAGCGATCACTTATCATTTGTCAAGGGTACGGTTTTTATCCTACGCTCTGGGTAGCTTTTCTCTACCGCACCACAATAGGGGCATTCTTCAGGATCTCTATTAACGTCTACTGAAAACCAGTTTCCGCAGTTATCACAACTAAATGTATTAAAGACTTCTATACCGAATGCAACGGTTGAACCAACTCTAGTGAACACTTCTAATTCTCCTACCTGTGGGCGGTGGCTTCGCTATCATTGTATCGGCTTCGTATTGATGTGGTTCATTACCTGTAGCAGCGAAGTTGAGCAGATGCCTATCACACTTCGCACATCTTATAGCATATACATAAGCTTCATCAGCGTAAGCTATCTTAAACTCATATGACCCACAGGACATGCAGCAATGTTCCATGGTAACCTCGAAGTGATGCCCCTCACTGTGGAAAGTAAGGGGCTTCAGTGTTTACTGTACATTGCCGGATAGAGTACCTGGCGGTGGAGTTTGGCTAGTGCCTCCCCCGCCGCTTGAAGGGTTTGGAACAGTACCGGTACAGATATTGCTCGGAACAGACTCTGAGTTGGAAAAGCTGACGTCCTGAGCAGTGATGTAGTAAGAATAGGTGCTGCCGGCAGTCACGTTGGTATCCGTGGTGCTAAGCTGACCAGTGAGACCCACGATCTTGGACCATGAGCTACAGGAAGTTACTGAGGTGCAAGTCCCCGGAGCCCGGTAGACGTTGTACCCTACTGAGAAAGTTGCTGAGGAAGCCAGCCAGTTCAGTGTTACCTGATGGTTGGTTTGCCCGGTGATTTGTTTCAGAGTACAGGTGGTTTGAGCATTGGCGTGCCAAGCGTATAGAAATACACCTGCAAGAATTAACTTCTTTAACACTTAATTCTCCTTTCTATAGGTGGGGGAGTTTCAATAGGCCTAATCTCGAAGTGTCTTACAGGAGAACCCGTTACCCACCTGGCTTCCCATATAGGTTCTTTACACTGTGTGCAGATAAGTTTATATCTGTAATAGTCTGGCGATTCATCGGACAGAACTCGATGTAGCTCAAGATTGCGGCAATGGCAGTATGGACAGCTTAATGGAGTGCTCAATCCTTGATTCTCCTCTCCGGATAGTGCTTTGCAAAACCTTTAATCACGGGCGAAGTAGTATTGCCCTCCATAGCCGATTCTGGAACACCCCAAGCTGTGTAACCGAATCTGGTATCAAGATCTATATGATCTCTTCCCTTCATCTTCACACTGCCGTCAATTGCCATAACCAGAGTTCCATCAAGTAAGTCGTTAAACTCTGATATGCTTAACAGATGTATTATCTGACCACGGGCTGGGCCAGAATCTATGGTCCATCGTGTACTCAATCCTTAATCCTCCTTTCTGGGTAGGCAGAGACAAGGTCGTACCTGGGATTATTGCCTAAGTACTTACCGTCCAGATTGGTTACGATGACGTCGAATGGAGAATCCTTCAAATGCACTAGCAGATGATTGTTATCGTACCCCATTCTGATCCTGCTTATCTGATGTCCACCTGATGTTACCTCAAGCCATTTCACTCGAATATCTCCAGCTTTACGCTTGTTCCTGCAACTGTGGCAACGCGAGGACGTGGTGGTTCTACTGCAGTGATAGCTGCGTCAGGTGCCAGCTCGTGGTCCACTTCCTCATCAGCAAAGTCGACGATTACCTCATGATCATTATCTGAATACGCAGTGTTGTCAATCTCCACTGACGTATCTGCAGCCGGTGGCGGTGGCGTCTGGTTAACATCTGTCCACACGATGTCGTTACCCTGCCGAGTCCATGTGATGCCGCCCATTACCTTACGAGCGAGGAGTATGAGCTCCCAGTCCCACTGCATCTCCGACCACGCGTCGAAAGCAATAACCTTATGCGGAACAGGTCCTGCAGATAGCTTATTACGCAGCCAGGTGATTACCTTATCACTGGCGTAATACCACATCCACTTCTTATTCTCTAGATTCTTCTTGCTAAGAATGCCAAGGATACCCTTAGCTTTTAAAGCAGTACTGCGCTGGTAGCCAGCAGCCTGCATAAGCTCAAAGCCAACGTTGTTAGGAATCTGCCAGTTCCATTCCTCCATAATGACGCGCAGATCCTCAACTGCCGGTCGATGCCGGGCACTGATCTCATCCTTGTATACGTTGTTCTCCTTGATCATAAGGATGTGGGCTTTATGCCGAGCCTCGTCAGGTGCTCGCCTAGGGAATGCCCAGTACCACTTCTGATTCTTACGGAATGATCGTATGCCAAGAAACTTCTTCAGTCGGTTGATAGTCGTACGCGAGCAGCCGGCTAGGAGCTCATCCATCTCTGTAGCGGGAATGCTTCTCTTGTGGGTATCCACAAAGGCATCATATACGCGAGTGGCGAGCAGATGCATGCGTGTGTTGGGATTGATCTTCGGAGGCTTGACTGGAGTCTCGCCAAGATAATACATCTGGCTCTGGATCTCGAGCTCTTCCTCAGTGCGTCGTAATTTCTCAACTAAAGCATTGGGATTTAATGGCATGTGGTGACATCCTTACTATTATTATATGCCAGTAAAACGTGAGTTGTCAAGGGCAGTAGTGTGTGGTGTGATACTAAGATTTAAGAGTAGGCTAAGTTTCAATCTCTACTAGTCAACAATAGTAAATTTGCTTAACTGCCCCCCTAAATCGTGACGCTTAAAAAAAATGTTACTACAGGATAATAGGAACTGCTAGTGTGCTACAATACCACATTTTGCTATCTGTCGGTATCTTTACGTAATCTGTCGTCCAACACACTATGTCTTTGAAATATATATATGTTATAGATAAAATGAATGTAATGTAGATATGTCAGTGTCATCGTGTCTAGGGAGAGTATAGGCTTTTTTGTCGTAAGTTTAGCGTGCAACAAAAACGACAGATAACGCAAAGACATCGACAGTTAAAGTGTAGTGTTAATGTTGCTGCTAGAAAGATTGAAACTTATGGCAAACTAAAGTGTAGTATTTAAAACTTGGAATGTCTGGTAGTCAAGGTTCCGGTCTTACAGGTAGTTAGATTGGTCGAGCGGACGTATATTAGATTTGAGTTGACAAACTTAATCTATCTTGCTACAACATTAACTCAGAGTATGAGTTGTATCTGTCGGTACAACCTTTACGCTACGTTGAAAAGTGACGCTTAGGCGCTACACTCGATCAAACTTTAGGTAAACTTTCCATAAGCGATTGTAAGATTGATAGATTGATTTGTTGACCGATTGATCTATTGATTGGCTCAGAGGCAGACCTGTGGGAAGGGAGAAAGGCTGGGCGATACTGTCAGGAGCGCATAGGTACGCGCTTCGCTCGCCCTGCCACTGGACGAAACTTACTTACAATCGACTGTAGTTTCATTCAATCATTCAATCATTCAACCATTCATTCGCCCGACCTATGTTACAACCTATGTTATAACCTATAACAGCAAAATCGGCATATCATATATATGACATGGCGATTGAAGTAATCATTACTAGAGTTACCCTTGTCAAATTACCTATCACCTGATATGATACATACATGCTTGATTAACGGCATAACCACAAAGGAGAAATTGACATGACCGATACCAGCAAAAACACGAAAGAAACCGAACTGAAACCGATTCAAACCAAACACCTTGCAGCCCGCTTTGGCATGAAGGCAACTGCGCTTCGCCGGGTATTACGCAGCATGCCCGATTACGCGGATGGAGTCCACACGAACTACCGCTGGGCGGAGAAGGACCCCGCAATCGCGCGCATCGAAGCCAAACTGAAGCAGCTGGCGAAGGAGAAGGAGGACAGGGCTAAAGCTGCCAAGCTCGCCCTCGAGAAGCGCGCTGCGGAGGCCAAGGCAGCCGCGGCAGCTGACTCCAAGACCGCGCCGGCCAAGTAACACTCGCTCGCCCAATTAGCCCGCTTAACACGCGGGCTTTTTGGTGCGTTCACTGGGATTTGTTAACCACAGTTAACTCGCAGAAGTGATCTACTCTTTCAATCTTTCTTCCGACCGGTGTAACCGCTCAGGCCGGAAGGTGTTTTTAAGGTAACCCTTGACAAGCTTGTTATTCCATGATATACTGTATACATGATAGTCTGTAGCTGGACGGTCGCTTATCCGGATCAATCCCGTCGATGCAGACTAGATAGAGGGTAGAGATGGCGGGACCTGTCGCTCAGGGTGCCGACTCTACCCTCGCTCCTATCTAAAAAGGAGAAATATTTTCTAGATGCCATGGCTAGGTTCACTACGCATTGACGAGATGAAGTTTGACTACAGCTCCGGAGATGGTGATGAGTTCTCGTTTAAGGGCTACCTGCACGATCTTCCAGTAACTATCTCAGTGAACAAGAAGAGAAATCCAGAGGAATTCAACCAGATCAGGCAAGCTATCTTCACAGTGGCATATCAACAGCTATATCCGAAGATACACGTTCTGAAAGAATCGCTTGATGATCTTAAACCACCATCGGCAGCTGAGAGGAGAATCAAGAGTGAGTGATGATTTTCAGGTAAGGAACGAGGAAGCGGAACGAGTTCTACACAACGTCGGAGCCATGCTAGGAACAATCATGCCACCGGGATTTGGCTTCGCCTTAGAGCTGTTCACGTTCGGCCCGGGTGGCAGTATGTTCTACACCTCAAACGCCAGGCGGGAAGACATGATCAGGATGCTGAGAGAGATGATTGAGGGGAATAACAATGATCCCAGTGTTTAGACACTTCCTCTGTCATGTGTGCTTTAAGATGTTAAATGCTGACGAGGTAGCTTGGGCTTTGAGAAACCCGGGCGATCCTAGGGCTTTCTTTTGCGGGTGTTGCTGGAGGGCATCGTGACAAGAAAGATTAAGCTTGTAACCGATGAGGATACCTGCGAGATTGAGATCCCTGATGAGGCTAAGCTTACGTTCGGACCGCTAGTTCCCAAGCATCACCTTAACGTACTTCGGATATACATCGACAAAGAGATCATCGCCACGTTCAAGAATATAGAGAGCTTCTACGACATGAGCAAAGTCAAGTACGTAGAGCGTGTGCGGAGGATTAAGGAACCACAAGCAGAGGAGCCACAGTTAGAACGGCGCATAGCCCCTGTGGGCGAGGCCGTTGAGGAAGAAGTGAATCTATAACTTACCCTTGACAAAGATGATACCATCTGATATGATATAAGTATGGCAAACGTCACATTGTCCCTTGAGGACTTTATGAAGCTTGTAGATCATGTGATGGCTCATTGGGATGATATGGAGTCCAGTGAGCAGAAAGAGATCATCCAGCTGATCATGAAGTGCAAGTTCAAGACTGAGGCTCCGGCAGCACTAAAGAGGCGGATTAAAGAGACCGAGCAGGAAGGACCCCCATTCTCTAGATCTTGGACACCACGATGATCAATGAGAACGTACACTTCCGGTTGATTCAGATGCCTTGCTGCCAGACACTTCTGTGCTATGTCAACCATAGACTTCCGAATTATTGCTCAGAGTGCGGCTCGAGGATCTACGCCCAGATCCAGACTGACCCTACCAGATACATCCTCAAGGATGATCAAGAAGCTTGGCTGAGGTACAGCAAATGATTGGTCGCAAGCCTGTATTCGTCGACGACGGAGAATACTTGATCCGTGTGGATAGCATTCAAAAAGTTTCTGACCATCTGACTCCTCAGGAAATACAATGGGGTTGGAAATCAAAGCTCAATCTGTTTGGCTCTCAAACATCACATGCTAGTAATTGGACGATCGACGAGTGGCGTAGGTATTTGCTCGATCGACCTGAGCGGAGGATCAAAGATGCTGATCCGACAGCCACTGAGCGATAGACTGATCTACGATGCAGCATTCGACGTACGTGGAAATATAACGTATGGTGGGATCATTTTAGCTTATGAGTGCGATGAATGCTATGCTAGATTCAACTTCAGAGATGTTCATCCAGATAGTACTGAGTGTCCATACTGCGAGGAAAGAAAACTACTTGCTAGAGAATCTGGTGGATTTAGGAGAATTAAACCATGAGGATTGTTATTGAGATAAACACCGACCTGGAGAACTACAAAGACGTCAAGAATCTCATCGACATCGTTGAGATAGCTCTCGAGCAGGTCAACGAAATCAACAAACCAAAAGAGATTGGCACACCCGATGGACGGAGGGCCACAATCAGCCTGCGCGTTGAACAAAACGACAAGGTGTTAGATGTGGTTGCTGGAAATGAGAAAGTATAGGCCTGGGGACGAACACAATCATAGTGTATACCTTCACTATGGAGTTAACGTGCCAGTTCTTCTCATATACAAGATTGTTCATGCGAAGAACATGATCCAGGTATGGTACGAAAACAGCATGACCTATCTACAATACGATGGGACTTGCAAATGCTCCATGAACTGCGAGATGTATCTTCTCACCGACGAACGTCCAGAGCGGAGGATCAAGCTGTGAGAAGATACAGACCTGGTGATGAACTAACTAAGAAGATGTATCTTCATAGTCCCAGAACTTTCGACAACCCATGCGAGGTAGCGTTCTTTGAGTTCGAGAGAAAGGATATGGTTGTGTGGTATGAAGATGAGGATGGCACTAAACAATATGCAAGACTTCATTTAAACGGTATGTGCAGTTGTTCTGGTGGTTGTGATTTAGGATTATTTGTTGATGAAGAGTATCCAGAACGACGCATCAAGCCTTAACCCTTGACAAAGTTCGGTAATCCTGTTATACTACATTATAAGGAGTTAGTATGCCACAGCTGGTTTATGAGAAAGACATCCACCTCCGAGTACCCACCCCAAACAATACCACCCAGGTAAATCCAATCCCCGTCGACTCGATGGACTTTACCATCAACGGACAAACGACTGACTACCTATATAAGGGTAGCAAAAACGAGGCGGGAGCTCTATACTCGCCAAAGCCAGATATAGATATCCCGTCATGGGCTACTTATTTTGGCTATAATCGTAGGGTCAAATATCTATCATTCGAGACTTTGGCTCAGGACGAATATGACTACAAGTTCACTTTGAACGAAGGTCAGATCAATCTCTCCACTCAGATCAATTTTGCAAACTCAAAAGGTGCTTTCCAGTGGGATCCCAATAACCCACCAAAATGGGAGGATAGCGGATTGAACGCTTTGCAATATCTCGACCCAGGAGATTACAACGACTTCATGGCTCGTTGTTCAACCGACAGAAAGACCTGGGCTTTGGAGTGGCTTGCAGTTAATAGTCATTCATTCAACTGCGGTACTCTACGCCGCGTTCCTCTTGCCACATCCTCTTGGACGAAGATGAAGGCCCACAATCAGGAACAGGCACAAGTCATCAATTCAAATCCTCCAGCACCAATCTACACAATGAAACGATACATCAAGACTGAAGTGATCTTCAGCGACGCCCCAATTCCCCTCACCTGGTTCAGTTAACGTACACCCTGTGGGTCATCGAGGCTCACAGGGTATACTTACCCTTGACAATCTAGGTAATCCATGATATACTATATCTATGGATGAAATTCAAGAAGAAATCGACATGCTACGTGACTTCATTCAATCCTGCTATCAGGTGAGTGAGTTGTCGGATTCCTGTTCACCTCAACGCGCTGCCATCATTATGGAACGCATCGTAGAACGACTGGAGAAGCTTAAGTCACTGGAGCCACAATGAAGAGATGGGGAATCTTCATTCAGTTAACAGACGCTGGAAAGATAGCCGATTATGCCGATCTGGAGGACATTAAATCTAGAATTGCCAGGGCTTTCCAGCATATAGATTTTAAGATCGAATGTCTTCAGATCAATGAGATCACTCACAGAGTTCCTATAGAAAGGAGAATTAAATGTACTACCGAATCACCCAAGACATAATTCTCCAGTCTATAGAGTTCAATGCTTCTAAAGGCCTTCCAGAATTCGTTGTTATGGTGGGAGGAATAACTTTTCGTGTGAAGCCTGATCAGATAGACTTCAATAAGTTTTTGATAGGAATGGTAGAGCCGGCTGTTAAAAAGCATGTTGAAAAATTGATGCTAGCTGTACCCTCAGCACTACCATCGGAAGCTCCAACTCGTAGAGTTAAGATGAAGAAGGAAATCGAGGAAGAACCAGAACTCATAGACATGGATCCATGGGATGATGGAGATGATGGAGAGATATAAAATCATGAGAATCTCAAAAGAAATCAACCAGCAACATTTGAAAGATCCTAAACTTGGTGACTACTGGATGGAAATGTTTTCTCCAGTAGCTGTAGTAGTCTACGTTGATCCAAGGTATGTAGTTACTCTCGAGAAAACTAAGAACACTGATAAAGATCATTGGACTTGGGATGTAGAAGCTATACCTATACTCTATACTCGCAATCAATGGCTAATTAGGTGGAATTATGACTATATCAACGGCACTTGGTGCGACGTGGTTCCTGAGCGTCATCTGTGGGTACCTGAGTTCGTTGAAAGGCCGTTAGAACGCGCTGTACTGTATGTTCCTCGTAAACTTCCATCCGACAGGCGTATAAAACTAACCCTTGACAATCATTAATCTCTATGTCATAATAAGAGTATGCCTGACACTTACTACGTGATTCCCAACGACGGAGCAGAATTTAAATGCTACGAGTGCGGCAACCGAGGAAAGGCCAGCAAAGAAGTCTTCGTAAAGATTACTGGTCTATGGGGCGCACGTCATCGCAACTGTGTGGAAGATATTGAAACGATGGAACAAATCGACCCGCCAAAGGAGTTCGATCCCCGACCATGAGCCAAGGAAGAAAGATGGGGAAACATCTAGTTCTAGAACAGGTAGAATTAAAGGAAGATGGTGGAATAACTCTACACTTCAAACTCGGAATAGTTGAATTTCAGGTTAGACTGGAGGATGATGGTAAGAAGCAATTCGATCATCTAATTACTGAAATAGCTGGTCCAACAACACACAGTTACTGGAAATGGTTCTTCGAAGAAATTAAGAAGTTCTGGTCATCTAACACTGAGGAACGGAGAATCAAGGGATGAACTGGCAACTTGTTATCACATCAGCTGCGCCGGTTATTGGTATGGTGTGTATGGTTTGGATCTTCAAGATAAACAACGAGATACACAACTCTACTCAGCAAGAGATTAGGTTGCTTTTGAGACATCTAGAAAATATGCTTGAAGATATTCAGGGTGATCAGCCAGTCGAAGAAGACGAAGAGGAAGCTGAAGAGCCAGTTCCAACCGGGAGGAGAATTCGTGGTTAGTAAAGAAAATCTGGAACTTCTCAAAAGAGTAGGTTCGGGACAAATCACTTTGAAGCAGCGACAGACAAGAAAGCTTGCCAACGACATTGTAAAAACACACGCTAAGTTTGGTTTTACCAGTGAAGATGTACTAGCCTTAAGAAGCATTTCTATATCTGTACACGAGGATGGATTTACAAAGCAGAAGGTGAAAGAAATAATTGACAAAGTACTCTTCGCTTATAACCAGGAAGAAGCTGCTCCAGTAAGACAAAACCAAAGGAGAATTAAACTTGGCAACAGCATCCCAATCACCCTTAAGCCAACTGAATGAAGCCACAGCCGACACAGCTCAATTAGCCAGAGACGTACCAGAAGCTCAACTTTCGGATCAGATTGTTGAACGGGGAGATGTAAACTATGTCGAGGCATTAAGAACTTTTGAACCCCCCGTTCCGAGGGGCGGAGCTATGTCAATGGGCAGAGGAATTAATCCCCGCTCTGACATGTTGAAACCAAAACCTGAACCTATACAGTACTTAGAAATACCACTCGAGAAGTTTAGAGTGGTTAATCACAACGGTGATAGCTACCTAATTGAAGCACACACGATGACGCTTCAATTCTTCAGCATGGAACAGCAGCCGCCCAAAAGTTACTACTGCTTCTATAAGAAAGTTTTGATTGCCACTGATGGTCGCCGCGACGATCATATAGTTGCTATGATCGAAGATTCAATAGTAGAAGCTGTTGTCCAAGCAAAAACTCAATTCAAAAGCTCCAAGAAATCTAGCTCAAGGCGTATAAAGGACGACAAATCTTAACCCTTGACAAAGAGTACATCTCTTGATATGATAATAATAGGTTAAATTGCATCTTAATCCTCAGGAGGTCTTGTGAGTCGTTGGCTGCTAAGGATTATCCGATGGAAAGACTACCGCAAGATCTCTGCCCAGCAATGGTTAGAGATCATGCGGCGTCTTGAAATCGGAACTAAGTAAGTTTTATTGACACTAACAACAGGAGAAACCATTGGGCTGGCTCGAAAGATGCTTATGGTTCCAGACCCTGGTTACTTGGTGGCGTACTCGTCATCTAGGTGACCGTGAGTTTCGACAACACCTCCTTAAAGAGGTGATCGAAATGCGCAATCAACTGCATGAAGAATACAAAGACGAACCCGCAGATAAACAACTTATAGAAACCTTCAACGAACTGGACAGCTGGATTGAAGAGGCATCTGCTCAGTGTTAATCGTACTCTCCCTTGTGGGTGCGGCTATACTGGCCATCTGTATAATATATGCAGATGCCCACAAGGGAGACCGCAATGACTGAGGAAGATAAAAAACTTACTGACGCACTGAGTATCCTTAATCACGTTTGGTTAACCCATCAACAAGAAATGATGGATGATAAAGTTACCTTTAGGTACGAACCTGGAAAAGGTCACATTGAATTCTATCAGTACGGACCCTTCCATATAGCCATCTGTGTTTATGAGTGTAGGGTCTATACAGTAGATGAGAGAGATGATAGATTAAATTCTTATAATGTAGTGGGAAAGAGATCAGAGTTGTTAGTACTTGAAATGCCAACTACCGCGTCAAGGGTGGCATTGTGTGTAAAAGAAATGCGTAACATGATAAAAAGAAAGCGGATAGGTCCGGTTACTCGTCGTATTAAGTTCCTTGACAACTCTGACAAATAGTGTTAGTGTAAAAATGTAGATACCCCTGAAGGTCCTAGCTAACATCTGTTAGCATTCTGAAGGCACCGAATCCTGGTGTGACATGTCCAAAAAGTTGTTGATAGCAGGTCAGCAGAAGACAGTTGGTGCTTACTACGTGGGTCAGCGAACCGACGGAGCACCCAATCATTATGAGACCGTAGCTGAAGCTCAACGGCTTCGTCGAACAGGAAAAGCCACGTCCATCAATCGTGGTAAAGCTATCCTGATAAAGGGACCACGTCGTTCTGCTGATCCCATCAGGAACTCGGTGAAAAAGGGCTGGAAGGTAATTGGGCAAACTCCTAAAGGAGCTACTCGCCCAGGATTCCCACGGTGGAGTGCGGTTTAATGGCAAAGATAGAAGATGGCAGAGTTAGTGCTATTAACAAGTTGCCAGCCCATAAAAGAGCCTTCGTTAAAGCAAGGTCCGAAGGAAAAAACATCCGTCAGTCGGCAAAAGCTGCCAATATCAGTAATTCTGCAGCTTACGACTATGACAAGGCTCCCGATATTCAAGCTGCCTATCGTCAGTTGATGAGGGCAGCTATCTCGCCCAAGAAGCTGGTAGGACTAATTAAAGGTGGATGCGAGGCGAAGATGCCAGTCTACTCTCCAGACGGTAAGAAAGTTACTGAGAGGGCTGATTGGAAAACAAGAAAGCCATATATTGACATGGCCGCAAAGCATGCCGGCTACTACGAAGAAAAGAATCCGAACGGCGGAACCCAGATTGTGATTGCAGTTAATCACATCGGACTCAAGAATGCCACCACTGAACATATCGTTGAAGCTTCAACCGAAGCAATCTGAGCTTTTAAGCCTCTGCGAGGACTCGGAAGCCAATATTATTGGCTACGGGGGTTCCAGAGGTGGAGGCAAGAGTGGTGCCCTTCGCCGGATCATGCTTCTTCGTAGATTGTCAAATCCTGGTACAGCTGGTTTGATCTTCCGTCGAGTCTACGACGACCTCAAGAGAAATCACATCGATAAGTTCTTTGAGGAGTTTCCAGAACTTTTCAAGTTCTATAGATCCACAGATCACGAAATTATCCTTCCCGCCCAAGGCAACAACCCTCCTTCCCGCATAGTTTTCGGCTACGCCGAGACGGTCCAAGAAGTAAAACGCAAATTCCATGGTGTTGAGTACATGGATATGTTTGTGGATCAGGCTGAGCAGCTCTCCGAAGAAGAGATTAGGATCATGAGAACTGCTTGCCGCTGGCCCAATGTTGGTCGGCACAAGTGCAAGTTCGTCATGTTCTTTAATCCGGGAGGCATCAGCATTGCCTATCTCAAGCGAATTTTCCATGATTGTAAATATACAGAGAAGGAACGGCCAAGCGACTACCGTTTTATACAGGCCTACGGTTGGGATAACGTCGAATGGGTTCGCTCGGCCCTCATCGAGCGTGGACTCTCGGAAGATGATTTTTACTCTTGGGATAATGACAAGCGTTTTGATTATTTTATCAACGAGTCTCAGTATGGCCAGGAACTAAACTCCCTCCCCCAAGCCCTCAGAATCGGCTATCTGATGGGCTCCTTCGATACGTTTGCTGGTCAATACTTCGACATTTGGGATCCGGATGAACAAACCATCTCAGTCGTTGACCTTCAAATCAAGCCTTGGATGGCCAAATGGATTTCAATCGACTGGGGCTATGCCCACGATTCGGCGATTTACTGGTGGGCTCAGGACGGTGACATCACAAAGACCTATCGTGAGCTCGTAATCTCCGGTATTGGTCCTAGAGCTCTAGCTCAGATGATCATCGACGCCAGTACACTGTTTGAAGGAGAAGAAATTAAGGGCATCGACGCGATTTATATCAGCCCTGACTCTCTTCAGAAGCGTACCAATGAGGATAGAATCCTCGATCAGATGGCTTCCGTCTTTACCTCTGTGGGTTTGCCTCGCCCACGCATCGCCGAAGATGAAAGAGTCTCCGGTTTCATGCTCATGCATGAGATGCTGAACTACGGAACTTGGAAAATCGGTCGAAATTGCCAAAAACTGATCGAAAACATCCCTCTCTTCACTCGAGATGAGAAAAATCCAGAAGATTGTGTTAAATTCAACGGTGACGACCCCGGTGACTCAGCCCGCTATGGTCTTCGGTCGCGTTTTAGCAGTCGACAAGCTCCGAAAGAAGTGCAATTGGAAGCTTTCTTGAGCGATGTTAGAAAGAAATCGTCTCATAGCGAAGATTTAGGTCGTCTTCACACCTCCATGCATATGAATCACCTCAAATTTGAGCAAAATTGGAAGAAGACTCATCAACCAGTCCGTAGAATCAAGAGGAATTGGAGATGATTTTTGGTTATAAAGGCTTCCTCGAGCGGGAAAATGAGAGATTGAGAGAGCGTATTGACACACTGGAAGCTAGGAACCAAGAACTTCTCCAGTATCTCTACGAAAAGATCCCCGTCTCTCAGAAGAAAACTGAAACTCCAGTTCAGCATCAGATGAAGAAAGGTGAAACCCAAGCCTCTTGCTCCTGTGGGTGGAACACTTTCTCTGATGATCCTGTAAAACTTCAACAAGAGATCAGCTCTCACTTCCGCAAATACGCCGCACCTGCCGGAAGAAAAAGCTGGGCTCAAACTAAAAACATCCTCGAATCGGCAGGAGATACACAATGATCAAGGAATTCGATCAAGTAATCTACACGGAAGGTGGTAAGAAATACAACGCCACCGTCCTTGGTGTCCGAGCTCTGGACCA
>Ga0207695_10000742_pt1 | contig 63094 bp, 96 predicted proteins | sample KBSC54metaG_FD_184354 | JGI IMG/M metagenome (GOLD analysis project Ga0207695, IMG submission 184354) | Corn rhizosphere microbial communities from Kellogg Biological Station, Michigan, USA - KBS C5-4 metaG (SPAdes) (version 2) | ecosystem: Host-associated > Plants > Roots > Rhizosphere > Soil...
CAGTACGGGCATCAGTAACTGCTCGCGCTGATAGGCAGCCTCCATACCCATCTCTACGATTTTGGGATGAAGGTGGCTGTGCAGCTGATACGTTCGGTCTGTGTCCCCACAAGCATACTTGCCAACGAGGTCACCGGGGGCGCGACAGATGTAAGCGCCCCAATCGCTGGCTTTGGCCTCGGGTACGTTCTGTAGTACCCAATCTTTGACAGCGTCTTGTTCATCGGGCGGGAGACCCAGAATTCTATGCGCGGAGGGCTTGAGACCGAAGGAAGGCGCATATGGATCGGCAAGGAAGATATCGTACTGTGAATCGTGGGTGCGTAGGGGGTCGGGCTGAGTATACCCGAAATGACGCTTGAGAACGGCGGACTCGAATGGTGAGTTATGGGCGAGCCATTCATCAGACTCCACGCACTGAAGGACAGCAGCTCTACCTTCTTCCCAGGAGCAGTTGTTCTCGGTGGGGTGCGCCCAAGCCAGATATCTAGATGGGGCTGAGCCAATCTTAATTGACGCTCCCACAGGCTTTGGGGGATTGTAAATTGGGTTACCACAGATCCCCTCCGTTTCAAAGTCAATTGTGTTCATTGACTCTCTTCTCCAATTCTGCCAACTTCTTCGCCAGAGTCTCGAGTACCTGCGTCATCAACATCTGCGCTTCAGAGATCTTCTCTAGTGATCGCAATACGCGGGTATTGAATTCGTCTTGTTCCATGATCTGTGTCCTGAAGAAAAAGAAGCCCCGGGCGGCAACTGCGGCGTAACGACCCGGGGCAAATCGCGCTTCACAGCGCGGGGAGGAGACAATCAGAACTTAGACTTGCCCTGCGGCTGCTCCTTGGGAGCGTCACTGGCCGTTTCTTCGTACCCCTGAAGACCCAGACGCTCAGCCTCTGGAATGCGCTTCTCAATCGCGTCGAGAATCTCAATGCTGGGCACCACGCTCAACGGAGTGAAGTTGACCTTGAACTGCGTCTTCGCGTCGGGGGTCACCTTGATGTGCGTAACAGCAGCGAACGGCGGTACGTTGGCAGCAGCGGCCAGCGCATTGACGAAGTTGCTGTAGTTCTTACCACTGGTCACAGGCAAATCCATGATAGCCAGCTCAGCCACTGCGACAGCCTTAGCCGGATCAGCCTCCTTGAGCACGGTAGCAGGAATCAGCACTAAGCGACGAGATTCCTTGCATGCCTTGCCCTTGCCCGTAGCAGGGTCAGACTTCCACTCCGACTTAGGACAGCCCTTGCAAGTAGCGTGAGGAGGATTCTCCACCACACGATCGGGCGTCATGTCTTCTCCCGTCAACGACATGCTGAAGCAGTTCGGATTCACGATGTTGTTGGCATCATACCTGCCTGCGTACCACGTGCTGCGATACGTGGCAGCCAGTACGATCACTTCCACCTCATTATTCGGCATGGGATTGCCGCCGTAGCTCAATACCCCGCTTTTGAGGCCGAACTTGCTAATGCTCGGCCGCTCAGCAGCTGCAACATTCTGCGCCTTAGCCGCAAGGCGGGCCAGCACATCGCTGGGCAGGGCGAGCCCGTTCGACGGGGCGGCGACAACATCATTTTGCTTGGTAGCCATTTAACACCTTACAGCTTGCTCTTACTTAGTTTGTACACCGGATAGGTTCCCACCCCCGGTACTTGGACGCCGTTCAGCCAGCGCTCTTTAATCGCAGCAGTACTCAACCGCCGCTGCATCAAGCTCATATCATTCTGCTGAATGATATGAGAGTAGAACTCTTCCCAGTTAGTTACGACTGGTTCGTCATGAATCTGTAGCGTCAGCGACGCTAGCTGGCCGCCAATCGTCGTTAGACTCTGCTCCTGCATCTCAGCGATTAACTTGGCGAAAAGAGAAGACTCTTCGGCCTTGAGCCTAGCAGCTTCCTTGTCTGCCGCGAGTCTTAACTCTCGTGTCGTCCAGTACTTATCGCCTAGCTCACCTAGCTGTTTAGGAGACATCTCTACCCCAGAGAAACGCCATTTCCAGAGCATCCAACACCCAGGCATGCGGCTGCCACACGTCAGATTCGTCTGCTGTTTGTGGAAGATAGCCGTGCTCTTCTTTATGATTGAATGCTGTAGTCTGCGCAATAGACAGCAGAACTTCTTTCAGTTGTTCTTCAGTCAACTCAATTCCTCCGCAATAAGCGCGAGACTAGGAGTAACAGCGAAATTGCCACGCTCATCAAGACCAAGGCTACTGTACTGTTCCATAAGGAACCCGACGAGATTAGGTCCAACAGAACGATAATCTCCATCCACAACGCGGATATCATCGTAGTTAACCACCCCAAAAGGATCCTTTGTGTATTTGACGCGGAAATCCGTCCCGGATTTAGGGTCTGTATAGATAGTCTCTAGCACTGCTTTTTAGACTGCAGCACGTGTCGCTGTCCGTTGGGATCCAGACGCACGAGAGTCTTTTGGCTAGCCGGGCTGCGCTCGTAGGCAGCAGCCGCGTCGTTGTGGGAAGGGGTGAACTCAATCACTACGATGCCGTAGCATTTCACCTCGAAGATCGGATATGCCTTACGAGACACGCAAACTCCTAACAATGTGCAGCCAGTATAACGCAACGATGTTGCGCGTACCAGTGCTGTTACCTTAGTCGCCGTAGACCTGCTTGCGAGTCCACCACCAGGGAGTGAATGCGATCTGTGCGATCGTGGGTCCGTTGTCCACAGACTCGTAGGCGGCTTGCCAGTCAGGCGGCTCGGAAGAGCTTGGATCCCAGGCCAGGATTATCTCTTCCGCGCGACGCATGCAGCGATAAAGCTGCTTCTTCTGAATCTCTGCTGAAACGATGAATCTCAGACCGGCAAGAAGCCACAGTATCTCTATGAATTCTAGCATTTCTCCAGTTCCTTTTCAGTTACGGTAGTTTCTTCGTCTGATGGAGGAGGCAGCGGTGTCAGACTACGATCTCTGGCGTAGCCCTGCTGACCTGGAGGTGCCGTGTGGCTCTCCGAGATCCTCTGGCCAGAATGCAGTGCTACCTTGTGAATGCGAACAGGTCCCAGGGCCTCCACATGCCACCACTTCTCCAGAGACATGATTGGATCATTTGGAGCATCCCCCAGAATGAGAACGATCTGCCCCTCGTTGGGGCCGTTGTTCATCTTGCAGATGTCGCCAATCTTACACCGTGGCATGATCTTTCTCCTTCTCCGGCAGGGTCAGGCCGGGCACGTCGTTGCCGTTAGCCCGAGCGATGGCGAGCTGTTCGTCCAGTCCTTCTTGATCCCGCAGTGGGCGCAAATCACGATCGTCAGCGGAGGCAATGCGACCGGGAGGAACTCGACGTTCGATGAATCCTCCGACGTAGAGAACCGCGCTGTTCAGGTTCTCACAGAACCACCAGGTACCGAATTCTTCTTCGTCTCGTTTACCGACACGGAATATCGTACCGATGTTGTGCTCATCTCCGCTGACCATGACAGCGAGATCACCTTCTTTCACATTAGACACTTTCCATCTCCTTCACATTTTCTTCCTCCAGATCTTCCTTGGGCGCGGGAGGAATGAGCCGCAACGTAGATTCCTGGAATGATATTTCCTCCCTGTAGTACCGGGAGAACTGCGGAGGATCTGCAATCCAGGAGTCTGGATAGACAGGGCACCTATCTGCCAGAGAAAAGATTCTTCCATGCACATCTTCTATCGTGCCACCAACGCACATGACCAGATCGCCCTTTTTAAAGCTAGACATTTGGGAATGCCCCTAGGGTTATGCAAGGCACCATTGTAGGGCCGGACGCAATCAGCCCCAACAAATGAACTGTAACAAGCACCTTGTGGACAGCAGTCCGGCACGCGTACACTGGCAGGCCCAACGTAAAGCACCCAACATGCTCACCTTTCCAGAACTGACTCTGGAAGTTCCAAGTCATAACAAAGACTTGCTCTTCCCGGGACTAGACAAGGTGTGGCGATATCTAGAGAAGCGGGGCATCAGCGAATACACAGCCGAGCAGTGCGGGCTCCTTGTCGTTAAGGCGTCTGAACTGATTGCTGCAAGCCGTTCTGTTGGCCGGAGTGAAAACTCCGACACCCGGGCCGCCATTGTATTCCCCCACTACGGATACGCCACAGATTCCCCTATCGATTGGTGGTCGGCTCGACTGGTGGATACCAGCGATCCTAAGCCCACACTGGTGAAGTCCTTTGCAGACCTTACCACTAAGAAGCCTCTGGGCAAGATGTTCTGCCCACCTAGCGAACCTCCGCACGCGTACATCCCTCCCATTCTTGATTGGCGAGACATACCTCGTAAATCTAAGATCTTTATCCACGAGTCCTGCATTAAGAGCATTAACGGTGCCTTGCTGCATGAGTACTCGCTAGGACTAAATGGCGTGTGGGGCTGGCTGAGCAAGAAGCACAGCATCGCTCTTGTCGACGAGATTAAAAGCCTGCCGTGGAAGGCGCTAGATCTACAGCCAGTTATTCTATTCGACAGCAATATCCACGACAATTGGGACGTCCAGCACGCGGCCAGTGCGCTGGGCGCACGTATCTATACCATCACGGGGCAGCGCGCTCAGTTACTCCGTCTTCCTAAGACAGCTGATGGTGAAGATCAGGGCTTTGATGACTTTGTCCAGTCTGTCGGTATGGAGGAAGCCAAGAAGTTCCTCAACTCAGACACAGAGGAAGTGGGCATCTCAGATGTTGATATCTTCAAGGCACAGCTGAATAATGAGGTGTGCATCGTAAGGAGCATGGGTAAGATCGTAGAGCAGAAAACTGGTACGATCATGAGCCTTTCTACCTTTTCTGACGTCAACTACGCGCACTACACCGCCGTAGTGACTGATGAAAATGGAAAGATGCGAAAGATGAATGTACCCAAGATGTGGATGACAGATAAAGACCGTGTAGAAGTGGCCCGGCTTGAGTACAATCCAGGAGAAGCACTACTGAACAACGACAGTCTCAATCTCTGGCGTGGCATGGGGTTGGATCCAGAGCCCGGTTCCGTATCACCCTGGATGGAACTGTTGACCCACAATGTGGAGGACGACTTCCTCAAGGAGTGGGTGCTCCGCTGGCTGGCCTACCCGCTGCAGAACCCGGGGTCCAAGCTCAACAGCTTGATCCTGCTGGTGGGGCCGAGCGGTACGGGTAAGGATCTATTCCTGCGGCCATTCCATCGCATCTACGGACAGAATGCGATCAAGATTGGTAATAATGAGATTCGCAGCCAATTCACGTCTTTGTGGGCGAACAAGCAATTTCTTCATCTAGATGAGTTGACTCGTAGTCGTGCGGATGCAGATCTGATCAACAATAAGCTGAAGGGACTATGCACCGATGAGAACGTGACCGTCAATCAGAAAGGTCAGCCTGAGTTCAAGATCCGTAATCGTATCAATATTGCAATCACATCTAACTATCTTGATTGCGTGAAGTTGGACATGGATGATCGTCGCAGCGGCGTGCTGCTATGGAAGCCCGTGGCGCCACAGTTTGATCATCGTGGAGATGAACCCTACTGGCAACGCTATGTGCAGTGGTGCGACAACGGCGGAGCCGAAGCACTATATGACTTCTTGCTCACGTACGACGTGGGTAACTTCAACCCCATGGCCTGGGCACCGGGCAGCGAGGCGAAAGAATTGGTTAAGGAATCTGGCATGAGCCCCCTGGAAGCCTGGGTGCGCGATCTGTACAACACCCCCGATGAGGTGCTGCCAATCGTATCCGAGGGCAAGTCTCTGTGGACTAGCAAGGAGCTGGCCACGCTGTTCTACGGCTGTCCTGAAGATCAACTACGGAAGTCACAGATCGATGCTGTGGGGGTAGAAATGCGATCTATCGGCTTCCAGCGCGCCAACGACGGTAAGGTAATCCGCACCCGGGACGGCCGCATTGACCGGTATTGGGTGGTGCGGGATCGTAACACCATTTGGGACGCGCCAACCGCCAGCGCCAGCCTAAACACGAGGCTACCCGGCATGTCGAAGGGCTAATAGGAGCAAAAAGAATAGGGGGCTGGTACCAAGGTACCAGCCCCCTAATTTTGACTGCTCGTAACCGGGTTACTTGCTGCCGAAGTACGTGTCCATGCGCTTGCTGATCTGCACCAGCAGCTTGTTGATCGCGTGCAGTTCGTCTAGGATCTGCACGTTGCCGCCCGCGTTCTTGACCTCGGCGCGCTTGGTGGCACGATTCAGCGCAGTTTCCTGAGACTTGAGCTTGTAATTGCTCGGCAGAGACAGGGCTTCTCTCGCGGTGGCCACGTTGCTCTTTTCCACAGGGAAGCCCAACGCCTCCGTGGCCTTCTTAGCGAAGTCCACGTCGTCCAGCCCGCTGGTGATGTAGTTGCTGCGCATGTAGTCGGTCAGACGCAGCATCAGGTCCAGAGTGAGACGATTGAGTTGTCGTTTCTCACTCACAGCGGCACCTCACTCAGCACACGCGTGGGCACGTAGCCATTGTCCATGGCCGCGTCCTTCCTCAGGAATGCCACGAAGTCCTTGTCCGTCGGATCGACGTGGTCGTGTCCGTTGGACCAGTTGCCCCTGCCGTCGGTGTACTTGTAGGCTGTGCACGGCGCTTCTCCGTACTCGGTGTAGTACAGGCCGGGCTTGGTCACTTCGGTCGCCTTGCAGGGGAACTTGAGAGACTTCTTGCGCGTGTGCTGCGTCACGCTGTTCACCAGATCCTGCACGGTGAAGGATCCAGACCGAATCTGCTCCGGCGTGATTGAGCACGCTCCCAGCACGAGAATGCTACTCTGAGAACTGCGGTTCAGGCCACGCTCGGGGTCACACAGATCCCTTGTCTTGCGGGCCGGGACATTCACCGTCCGGCCATTGCGCCAGTTGCTGCCGTCAAACCAGCGCAGGTAGCGCTCATCAGAGCTGTGTTCTACCAGATACACGCCCTCCTGGGTGATCTTGTCCGCAGAGCACAGGAAGTCCGGATCACCCAGATGCTCTTCGGGCTGCGGGTCGGTGGTGCCGTCCTCTTCCGGTTCGGGAACGCGATGTTCGATCTCGTCCATATCCGGCACGTAGGCCAGCATGCCGTTGTCCTGAACGTGCAGACCCGGCGTGCGGAACAGCTGGACTCCAGCCGAATCCTTGCCGCAGCAGTCGGGGTCACGATGCCCAGCGGGCACGGCAGACTCACGGATCGGGGGACCGAATCCGCTCACCAGCGGATCCAGACTGTCCATGTTGCCATTTCGGTTCATTTCTATCTCCTTTAATCAAAGGGGCTAAACGGCGCGCCCGCCCGGGCACGCTGGTTAGCCCCCAACCACACGTCAAAAACGCGTCGAAGGGGGCATTCGATTAGTCGCTGCCCATGCCTTTGGGCGGCAGGGCGCTTTCCATGCCCATGGGCACGTCGTCGGGGTACTCGTTCATGATCTGTCTCCAGTTAAAGATCAGGCCTCCTCAGCGAGGAGGATCTCGATGTACGGCGTCAAGCCCATGCCGTGCACGGCGCCGCCAAAGCCTTCAACCGCCCAAGAGACGAACTCTTGGTGGATGTGGCCGCTGCTCTTCATGATCACCACACCCACGGCCATCACGCACAGACCCGCCACCATGCGGTGCGACTGCTTGTGGTGATGTCCCAACGTCGCACGGCAGATGTAACCCGGCAGGTTAATCACCCGAGTGATGCGAACGATGTGATGCTTCATGATTGTCAGCTCCTTGTTATTGATCTGGCACCCGCCCGGGTGCCAGTAGGGCCATTGTAGGCGGGGAGTTAATCCGCGCCTAGCGCTGATTTGTATCAGTGCAGCTTGCTGCGATCCGGCGGCTGATGGATGATGCCCATCTTCTCCAGCGCCTCCTTCATCTCCTTGAACTCCGGATGCGCTTCGGCCTTGGCGTTGGTGGACTCCATGCGAGAGAGGAACTCGTGCATGTCTCGCGGCGGATCCGTGTAGATGTTGTTCTCTTCATCCTTGATGCCCATCTCCTTCAGCTCCTGCATCAGATCCTGACGACGATCCAGCAGCGCGTCGATGTAGCGCCAAGGTTCGGGGTTGATGCCGTCACGCAGCAGATCCTTCTGCTCCTTGCCCGTGATCTGCGTGAAGCCACCCTGGTCCCTGGCGTCGCGCAGAAGCTCGGACATCTGACTGGCGCCTTCGTAGTCCCAGCGGTTGACGCCATCCAGATCGTTGCTGACGTGAGCGAGGTTGCCACCGCCGCCGAGCTTGATGGGGCCTTCGGTGTGGAGATACATCTTGGGGCCGAGCCTGACCAGCCAGCAGTACACGTTGCGAGCCTTGCCCGCGTTGCTGGGATCGTCCTTGTCCCAGGCGTTCTCGGGATCACGCTCACTAGCGATCTCCGAGTCGAGGAATGCCATCTCCTTCGCGATGCCCGCCAGCCGCAGGAAGTTGGCCAGCCGGGTAATGTCCTTGAGCATGTCGTTGAGATTGTCCATGATTTGCTCCGTTAAGTAAGAAGAAAGGCCCGCGACCTTCACAGGTGGCGGGCCTCAGGGGTGCGCGCTCTCTGCCAGAGCGGCTGGATCAGGCGGGGCTGCCGAAGAGCTGGTCGAGCATCGCCTCGAACTGCGCGTCGTCGTCGCCCTGGCCGGACGGGTCGCCGTCCTGGAAGCGGTCGTCGGTGTCCAGGCTGTCGCGTTCCTGCACCAGCGCGTCGGCGTAGGTCATGGCGCGCAGGCCGGCGGCGGAGGGGTCGTCGACGCCGAAGTTCTTCATGTCGTCCTGCACGGCGTTCAGCACGTCCTGGATCACGGAGCTGTCCCAGCGGGACGCTTCTTCCAGCGTGAAGGCGGGCTCGTACTTCTGCCCGCCGGAGTCCTGCACCTCGTCGTCCGTGGAGACGCGGATGTAGAACCCGCCGGCGTCGGCCCAGATCACGCTGTCGGCAGCGGCGTCGGGCGTCAGGTTGTTGATCTGCTTCTGGCGGGTGCCCGCCGTGGTGCCGAGCGCGAGGGCGATCGCCGGGCCGAGCGTCAGCGCGTCGATGGTCTTGTGCTTGTGGGTCTTGGCCAAGATTTGGCTCCTTCAGGTTGGGTTGATGGCTACCTAGCCACACCAGCTAGGCAGTGGTGTTACTGTAAGGCGCAGATAGTTGGAGTGGGGTGGAAATTGTTAGTGGATGCTACTCGCCGCTCATTTCTTCTGATCCTTCGGCCAGCCAGCTTTCACCAGCTCGTTCACCACGTTAGCCACTACAGGTAGTGTGCGCACGGCGGTGGGCTGGTCTGCGGGCAGGTACTTGGCGAACTCGGGCATGGCCTCCTTCAACATCTTCACAGTCGTGACGCTATACGCTACCGAGCGCAGCTTTTCAGTGAGCGCTCGCCGAGAATCTCTCTGCGCATCCCTCTTGTTCACCAGCTCCTTTAACTCGGGCACTTCACGGACCTTATTGTGATAGACATCTTTATCCGTCCAACCACGCGGGCTGGGGATAGTAGAGCCGTAGATCGTAGTGGTCTCCACGAATCCGTTGGATTCCTTGTCCTCCCACGCTTTCTTTACGACAGGTGGAACAAGCGATAAGGCAGCCTTTACGGCCGCCTTACGAATCTGCTCGTCGTAGTCCATTTGTGGAACATCATCCATCACCTGACGCACGAAGGCGTCTCTCATCGTGTTCGTTAACTTCACTTAGTTCCTTTCAGTCTTACTTGAACGCCCACCACGCAGCGAGTGCCAGCAGCCCAACGATCAACGCTGCGCCCGCGCCGGCCAGCACGTAGCCCCGGGGTTCCACTTCGTACGAGTCGACGAAGTCGTCCCAGTCTTCTTCCGGAGTGAAGATCTCCGTGTTCTTCGGAAGATTCAAGATCTCCTCGGAAGTCATGCCTTCAGTATTCACTCTAAGCTCCTTCTGGGCCGACGGCCCGTTTTCAACTCATCTGCGGCGGCAGGATCCCAATCCTGCCACCATTCGTTGGGAAGATGATCTGCCCAATGCGGCAGGTATTCCCTTGGAAAAATCAATCCGCGAAATCTAATCTCGCGGACTACCTGCAAGAATCTTTGCTCTATCCAACCGAGCTTGTTATAGAAAAAGAACAGATTTCCTCTGGGGGTGATGGTGTACTGCTGCGGCAGCGCAGTCGTGTAGCCACGATCGTAGTACGTGGCTGCGAGCCGTACGATCTTAATGCACGAGTCGTACTCGTCAATCAACTGTCTGGCAGTCAGCAGGCAGACCGGCTTCAAGTTGATCATGATCTTCCTCCCCCAAATCGGGCAACGGGAGCAGCAGATTGTCGTTCTGATACGGAATATCCATCTCCTTGTACCCGTACAGCGGGTGATTCATTATGATGTGGAAATTGGTATCCGTGCGCCAGACAGGTTCGGTCAGTATCAGGTTAGCGAAACCCACCACCTCGCGCAATTCTTCAGTCGTGGCCAGCTCCAGCACGGTACAGACCCTGCCCTCGTTGCCTGACACTGACCGCACGCAGATGGCGCGGTCGCCTTTCTTGCAGTTCATACTCCCCACTCCTCTGCAATGTCTGCGGCGAACAGCAACCACGCGTATCGCGCAGCCTGCCGCACAGGACCCGCTGGGAATTCATTGAACTGACTGGTAGACCAGGTCAGGACCCCCAACTCTTCAAGAAAGACACCCCAGTTCTTGTTGAAGTCCTTTGACCAGTAGACTGCGTCGCAGGAGTACATATATCTGCCATCGTTGCCGTAGGCGTACTCACCTTCGCCGTCCCACAGGTAGTATTCCGCCGCCTGTCTCAGCGTCTCTGCGATAGTCAGTGACATACCGCGCTCGCTTGGCAGTGCACGGGCTGGGTAGTAGCGGTGCGGCCGGGGTCGGCGCCGAACGCCACGGCCACTTCCTGCGTGGTCTGCGGGTTGGGATCGACGGAATCCCCTTCGGGGCTTCCTCCTCCACAGCCGGTGAGCAGCGCGGCGCAGCACGCTGCGAAAATCACGATGGTGACATACGTCTTCATGACAAACTCCTTACACAGGGGGGTTTTGAAAAGCTTCGAGGATGGAGATCACGGCCAGCACGTCCACGCCGAGCACAGCGCCCATGCACATGGTCATGATAGATCGTGGGTTCTTGCAGTATTCACGGTGGAATACCCACGCTACCCAGCACGTGATCCAGACGGAGAGGATCAGAAACACGGCCACCTCCCGTCGATCAGGCAGACCGCCACGTTCGCGACGATGAGCGCCAGACACGCAACACCGACGATGAAGCCGAACCAGTTCTTCTCTTCGAAGTTCCTGACCGTGGCCCAGCCGATGAAGCACGTGACGATGAGAGCAAGCAGGTCGTATGCGAGCATTGTGGCGCTCCTGTTGTTGCAAGCAACTACAGTGTAGCCCTCGGCTGCAGTCCGATGGTTAGGGGTTTTACCAGTGTGTAATCACCGTCAAGGGTGATTACACGCGTGCCGTCGTCATCTACGATGACACCCTCGACTTGAAGAAACCGCTTGTTCTCGTCATACCCCTCCACGCGGGTGAGGTTCAGTCGTTCGTTGTGGCTGCGAATGCGCCAGTGGGTGAGTGTTTTCATTTGTAGAACTCCTTCACTTCTTCGTTGCTCATGGGGCGCCACAGGTCACCCGGCAAGGCGGGTATGGGCTGGTAGGGCGCGTCCAGGGCGCGCCAACCCCCCTGCGACCACGCTGCGGGCTTTTGCACCGGGCTGTAGCACCTACGGTACCAGCAGTGCTTTTTGATGCTCGTATGGGGCGCGGGCTGGGTGTCAACCGACACCCAGCGTCCGTGATCGTACGGATACGCAGTCCTCAGGATCTGAAGAATCACCAGGTCAGCGTTTGCGCCGCTCTGGTCCGCGATACACCGAGCGGCGCTCAGGGTTAGATTGTACAAGAGTCTCGGGGGAATCAGGGTCACGTCTAGCGGCTTGTTCCCGTGCAGTGCGCAGTTCATCTCGCGCAGCAGGTCTTGCACGCGCGTGAGCAAGGATGTATTCACGGGTTGGCACTTTCGGATCTTTTGGATACTTCACTTCTGAGATCCCTAGAAGAGTCTTGTTGAGCCCTCCACTCGCGTTCGCACTTCATGATTCCGTAGAGCCCCATAACCACGGTTATGAAACACAGCAGCCAAATGAATGCGACACACCAGTGCATTGAGTCCTCCGCTCCTCTAAGGTGTCAGTCTCTTACTTCTGGTTCTCGCGCTCTTCCAGCCGCATGCCGGACCATTGCACCAGCGCGAACGCCAGCCACGGCAGCGTGAACACCGCCAGCCAGATGAGGTCGACAGTGCTGATGAGTTCATCGTTCATAACGTTCTCCTTAGCGCCCGGGGGTGGGCAGTTACAGGCTACCACGGGATTGGGTCAGGTGGTATCAGTTACACCTTGCGGATGATGTCCAGCTGGGTGCAGCTGACGATGCCGTCGTGGTCGTTGCGGGTGCGATCTGGGATCACAATGCGCGCGTCGTACAGCGGCTGCGAGCCTTGATAGGCAGCGATGATCTCAGCCCGCTGTTCGGGCAGACCACAGAGAGGGTCTGCCCGCAGCAGTACTAGATCACCTACGGCGTAGGGTGGGGTCACAGCTGGTCGAGCCCTTCGTACGCCTCGTCGTCCATGGGAACCCGACCACCCGCGTCGCGACGGGCTTGACGCGCGGCGGCGGCTGCCAGCTCATGCCTGCGCTTGGCGGCGGCGCGGGCCTGCTCGCTGGTGTACTGGTGCGCGTTGCCCGACCGATGCGCCGCCTTGCCGCCCATGCTGGCGATCTCCTTGCGACGTTCGATGGAGAGCGTGGCAAAGCCACGGGGTTTGTTCTGCTCAGCCATGGCACAGCTCCACCAGCTTCTGCGCGCGGGCTTCCACTTCCGGAGTGAACGTGAGCACTTCCACGCGCGGGAGCGCCGCGTCCAGGAAGCGCAGACCGGCTTCGAACACCTCGGCGTACTCGGCGTACTCGGCGTACTTGGCGGACTCGGCGGCGTACTCGGCGGACTTGGCGGCGGACTCGGCGGCGGACTCGGCGGCGTACTCGGCGGCGTACTCGGCGGACTTGGCGGCGTACTTGGCGGCGGCGTACTTGGCGACGTACTTGGCGGACGCGGCGGACGCGGCGGCGTACTTGGCGGTGATACGAGAGCATTCTTCTGCGAAATCTGCCGCCAAGTACGCACGCCTGATCATCTCAGTGCGGTCTTCCGTCGTGCTGCCCATGGCGCGTTCGATGAACGGGATCAGCCGCTGACGCTGTTCGTCATTGGCCATGTCGTTCAGCCTGATCGCGATGGGCCGCACCGTGACGCACACGCAGGGAGATCTGTCCGTGATCTGGGGCTCACCGTTGAGGTAGGCGATCACATTCATGAAGCAGCCCTGACCGGTCTTGTCGGTGTCGTCATGACTGCTACTGAGCAGTTTGATGGGTTGGATGTTGAGCACTTAAATACTCCTAGTGAATTAATGAACACAGCCCTGCGCGCAGGGCTGTTGTATTGTAGGGCACCGACTAGTCGGTGCCCTAGCAAGGAATTGTTACAGCCGACGTGCGGTGTAGCCGCTGGGCACGTCATCTTCAGACTGTAGCAGGGCAAATTCAGCCGATGCTCGCTCCCGATCTTCAAAGCAGAATCGCCTCTTCCAGCTGAACTCATCACATCCGAGGAAGATGCCTCGGGTGAACAGCAGCTCGCCCAGACAGGCCACGGTGCCGTCGGGCAGCAGGCGCACGGCCATGTACTCGCCGCGCAGCGTGGAGATGATCTCTTCTGTGGTCATGGATGAGTCAGCAGCGGGTCGTACGCCTGTCCCTGCTTGAAGAGATAGTTGAGGTATGCTGCGAGCGGTGTGGGGCCGTACCCAAAGCTCGTGCGGTACATCGGGCTCATGCACGCCCAGCCACGACCCGACTCGCTGAGCTTGCCGGGCTGGCTAAAGATGACGGGAGAGATGATGAGCTTGGGTTGGATCACAGCGGCAGCTCCTCGACGGTAGATCTTACCGGTGTACACCGGTAAGCAGCACGCGTGGACCCGTCCAGGTTGTGGACGTAGAAGTCCACGGCGTCCAGGGGCGGAGATTCCGGGTCCAGACCTGAGAGCACGACGTGCTCGGTCCAGTCGCTGGTGTGCAGGACCTGAGTCAGAACTGACTCAGGCTCGGCCAGATGCGCGCCGCTGCCAGTTCTCAAGAGGCAGTCGGCGTACTTGAGCAGCGCGGCGGAGAGGGTGGGGTCGATCATTCCAGATCCTCCATCTTCATTTCCTTGACAGGGAAGGACTTCTCCACCACGGGGTAGCAGACGTCCTCCTGCGTGTCGATCACGATGTACAGGTTGGGATGCGTCAGCGCGCGGCGCATCACGTCGGGGTCGTTGGTGCCGCGCGGGATGATGTGACTGGCGATGTGGCAGATGTAGTAGCGGTACTTCACGTCAGCTCCTTGATGTCTTGGAACGCATCGTCGGGGCCGATTACCTGCGTGATGTCATTGTCGATCACCAGGTAGTCGTCCTCGTTGGCGAACTGGTACGCGGTGGCCGTCTGGTTGGTGGCGGCCACCTCGCCCGTGGGGAGGGAGATGATGTAGAAGCGCGGGGTCACGCCATCTCCAGATCGTGCGGGGCGACGGAGCCGTTGTGCCCAGCGTGGTGGAACGTACCCAGCTCGGTGTCGATCACGACGTGGACTTCGTCGTTGCAGAACGCCTGCGCGATCAGCTCCTGGTCGGTGCCGGTCAGGGTGCCGTTCTCGGAGTGAAGGATGATGTAACGGAATTTCACTTGCATGCTCCTTGAGTGTGAGCGGGTGGAGGGGCGTACTTCATCAGAAGTACGACGGGGACTGACATGAGACAGACCACGATGGAGAGCGCGGTGCCGAAGCTGACGACGGCCACGAATCCCTGCCAGCAGAAGCGGTAGAAGTCACGCATCTGGGTCATTTGTCCAGTTCCTTACTCAGCCGGTCGATCTCGTTCTGGATGAGCCACAGCCCGAAGTGCCGCATCAGCTCCACGCCGAAGAGAGAGCCGGAGTTCTCATCCACGGTGAGGAACGCCTTCTCCAGGAAGTCCTCCAGGGGCGGGTCGTAGCCCTTGCTGCGGGCCTTGTCCATCATGCCCATCGTCTTCTCGACGAGGGTCTTGTAGTCTTCGGTCTGGGTCATGAGGTGGCTCCGTCGTTGAAAATCTCGTCAAAGCAGGGCTCGCAAATGCCGGAGATCTGCGTTTCTGCCCAGCCCAGCGGGGTGTGCGCGGCCGTGGGAGAATCCAGCGGCTGGTGGCACTGCGCGCAGTGCGCGTGGCGGTGCAGCTTCTGCGAGAATAGCAGCTTGGCGTCCTGCTCGGATTCGGGCAGCAGGTGGCCCCGGATGCTGGTTCTCATGAGAAATTGGCCCGTTTTGCGGGCGGGTAGTGGGTGGGCCTGGGCATGGGGCAAAAGCTCCGGTTTGGGGCCATTCGAGGCCGTTGCGGGGGTACGCACTAGTGTGGCATTGGAAGTTAGTTACCAGGGTTGGGGTTTACCACTACGCAGACGTCGCCTTACGGGCTTGTCATTTCCATACTTGCCATGAGGATCTGACTCTGGCGCGCCAACGCGTTCATCATAGAACCGAAGATACATCACTTCTGGCGCTCGGTCACAACGCACGTACAGCACCCCGCTGCGTTCGCAGTGTCTATGCGTCTCCAGGAACTCTCGTATAGTGGGAGGAACGACGTACTTATTGAATCTGGTAGATAGCACGGGCTTCCAGTGATCTTCTAGTAGATCTAAAAACTCGTGGTCCACTCTCCAGCCGGAGTAGGGCAGGCCTCGTTCCATGTTGTGTCGTTGACGATAGCAAAAGCTTGCTACATGCTTACAGTGATTCTTACTCATTCAATTTCTAATAAAGATTGTAGCTAGTGTACTTTGTATCAAGCTAAATTAAGTGTTATGTATAGACGTGTGCGTGGGTGTGAAAATTACATGAATGTGAGCCTACGGCACACCCACGTATGGCAGCTAACATTTGGACTGTTGTTACCCCCAAGGTTGTACACCGGACGGACGTTGTTTTACAAGGAGAAATGACCACTGAAGTGTAACAGCACCTCGTTACACATCTGCTATAAAATTAGGTACGGATCTCCGTTTGGTAAGCGAGTTACGGAGGTGGGTAGGTTAGTGGGAACTAACGCGTGGTTTCCAAGGATGAGCGTGTAACAAGTTGTAACATAACTTGATCGTATTTTTGGGCTAAAAAGCACAAAATTTAGAGCGTAGGACTCGGTGCTAGTCACCACGATCGCACTCCGAACTCCTTAGAACCGAGAATTTAGACATCCGCGATCGTGCGCGTCGCAATTTGCAGGCGGTTTTCTGGCTCATAGCCGACCCACCGAGTCCGAGAAACGGAGTCCGCGATCTGCGCAAGTGAAAGGAAAGGACTCCGAATGGAGTCCGTAACCCGAGTTACGTAGATCACACCGCGCAGGCGATGTCCCACGCCACGCAGGGCTTGAAGCCGACGCGACGGAGGGCGAAGTAGACAGAGATGATTTCGTTCATAGATACCTCAGAAGAAGATGGGGCAGAATTGGCGACCTTCGCTCCGGGCCTCGCGCATCGCATCCAGGATGGAGCCGAAGGCGCTGGTCCACTTGAACCGACGTCCGAAGAAGAATTGGTCGGTCTCGCGCATCAGGGGACGGAGAGGATCGTAGGTCATGGTCGCTCCTAGTCGGTGCACCTCGCACCCCCAAACCTCGGGGCTTGGGGGTGCGGCCCCTGCGGGCCGCACCGGGCGCTTACTCGGCCTTGGTCTGCACCAGCCAGCCGCGTTTCACGTAGGCGGCAATGCTGTGCCCGCCCACGCCAGCCGCCAGCAGGTCGGCGGGGGTGGCCTGCCCGCCCTTGGCGGCAATGCAGGCCAGCGCGGCGGCAGCCCACGCGGCGTTGTGCGCGCTGCGCGCCACGAACGGCTTGCCCGGCCGCAGTACCACCGTGCCGGTGGCCAGCTTGGCGGGCAGGTTGCCGCCGCACAGCGTGGCGCCCTTGGCGATGAGGCTGGCGGGCAGCCGGTAGTTGGCGAACGCCTGCTGGCTGGCTTGCACGTTGGCGCCGGGCTTGGTGGCGCTGGCAGCGAACGTGCTAGGCAGTGGCGTTGCCGGCTCGGCGGCCGGGGCTTGCTGTTCCGTCACCAGGGGAACGGCGGCTTGCACCACGGTTTGGTCGGCGGCGCGGCGGCCGGCGGGGTTCGTACGGGGCTTGCGAGTGGCCATGGTAGGCTCCTAGGGGTTTTGGCATGGGCAACAGCGCCCACACCATTAATGTAGTGCCCGACCGGACTTTTTGTACCCCGGGGAAACCCGGGGGGTGGACGGCACGCGACTTGCTTGCGCCACAGCTAGCTTTAAGCACGCGCCCGCGCGCACGTAGCAAGGACCGTGCCAGCTACACCGACTACGTAGCTATGAGCATGGACTACCCGATAGTGTAGGAGGACTACGAACCACTGACTACGACGAGCTACGAGCCTATCGTAGTGACTGATACGATATCCGTGATGCCTATGACTACGATCGTAGTGATTAGACCCGAGCATATGATAGTGATCGCTACGATGGTCGTACGAAATCGGGTCCCATACGGGCTCTGGTCTGCGAACGGAAAGGCGATTGTAGAATTCGGGGAGGCGAAGCTAATTCAATCAAACTAATCACCGCGCGGCGTCGAAATTTTTCGAAAAATTTTTCGAGATCTCCGATCGGCCAGCCTTGTTGCTTGGTTGCTCACGTTGATTCCTTCAGGAGCCGGATCAACCACAGGACCAGGTCGATGACGCCACACGCAGCGGCGAGTTGAAGAAGGCGCCTGTCGCTCACTTCCCCACCCCCTCGTCCGTCGAAGCCCGGGCGGTGTCGATGGCGGCGCGGGCTCGGGATTCTTGATCGCGGAGTGCGTTGAGACGGGCCGGGCGCCAGTGCTCGCCGTAGGTAGCGATGTAGTTGTTGATGACATCAACCGTGTCTTCGACGCATTCCTCAAGCGATGCGGTCAGCTTCTCGATCAGCTTGTTTCGCCTGTCCCGATCCTCCCGCAAGGCTTCGACTTCCCTGCGCAGCTCGTCCCGTTCGGCGGCCAGCGTGCCGGAGTGTTCGATCCACTGCCCGTCGTCCGACAGCGCCTGAAGGGCTTGCTCTTGGAGCTTCTCCTTCAATGCGGCGTTCTCGGCTCGCAGCTCGTCCAGCGCTGATTGAGCTGGTGCGTGGGGAGTCATTGCCTCGCCTTCACCGAAGCCCGAGATTCGACTGTTGAACAGATACGACTCGGTCTGGCCTCGGGGCTTGTACGCCACGATTGGAAGTTGCTCAGCCACGGCCTTCTCCCAGCTTCGTCACTTCGATTTCGATGCGGCACGATGCTCGATGGCTGAGACGATGTCGTCGCAGAGGATGTCGAGTTCGCTGGAGCCAGTCGAGGTGTCTGTCGCGCCTTTCTGGCATAGGTGATCCGTGAGGAACAGGCGCTCGTCATCGTCGCCGCACCAGTAGGTGAGCGTGAAGTTCCCCAGTACCTCGCGCACCGTCTGCCAGAGCGATTCGTCCGCCACCGCCCCGCTGGCATTGTCTTCAGTCATCTCCACCTCCGAACACCCAAGTAAGGATGATAAGACCCACTAAGAATCCAATCGCACAACCAATGAGCATGTGTACTCCTTAAATTGAAGTGGCCCCCTAAAGGGCCACCTACTCTACCTCTACCCCTAGAGTCTGGTACTCTCCACGGGAGTCGAACCCGTCTGCGCGCGATTTGAAGTTCGGCTGCCTGATACCGCCCGGCCCGGAGAGTGATTCCTCACTACTTTTGGCGCCGCTACGCGGTCACCACGCGCTTCACTAGCTTGACTTCCGGCGGCTGCATCCAGCTCGGTGCTGCGGTACCTGCGGCGCCGTATCTCACCCACATCTTCAGCATCTGCCTGCGGTCGTCCACCGTCAGCGGGGTGCGGACGAATCCGCTCTCCATCTTCTCGTAGGGCAGGCCGCGCAGCGCGCCGTAAACCAGATGGGTCAGGCGGGCTTCGTGGCGGACGGTGCCCACACGATGATCTCGCAGGGCTGCGTACTTCCACGGGTCGCCGCGCTTGGCGCCCTTACGAGTGAATCGGGCACGGTGTTCCTCCACGCGGATCACGGACGATTCCAGCGCCAGGGACTTCAGCTTGACACGGAGCTGTTCGCGCCTGTCGATCGGTTCGGTGTAACTCATTTCTAACTCCTAAATGTTGATTGAGAATCCTGAGGTGAGAATCAAGCTCTCAGGAGGCCCCCTGCATTCAGTAGTCAGGCGCGGGAGACGACGGTACGCGGTTGAGGAGCATCCACGCCATCTTGGATGGACGGTCGTTCCGCTCGGAAGAATGACCGTAGCGCACCTCGCCGCTGGCGGGCTGCTGCATCTTCATGCGATGCGCGGCTTCTTTGTGCAGGCGCTTGTTCCGCTCGCTCCGCATCTTCTGCCCCGCGTTGCTGGCGGCGCGGCTGTGTCGGCCGTACTTCCTCTGCTTCTTGCCTTCTTTCGCCACTCTATCTCCTGGTAGGTTAGCGCCCCTGGGGCACGCCCACAGTGTAAGGCTTCTTGTGTTCGCGCACCAGCAGTGTTACTATAGTCCGGGCGTGGACGGGGATAGACGGCCGTCTAGCCATCTCAAGTCTAGAGACGCGCCCGCCTCAATTCTAGGAGCGTTCATGCGATATCTTAAAGGTTCCCCCCACCACGAGTGCTGCCCCAAGGAATGGCGCAACACGCCAGACCTCACTGGAAGCTTTGAGCTCGACGCGGTGATTTCTAGGAACACGAACAAGGACATCCCCCACCGGCTGGCCTACTACCTGGAGCAGGAAACCGCCTATGGCGCCCGCACCGGCTACGACGGCTATCACAACTACGGTGGTGATTCCTAAGCCCCGACTCCGCACCGCGTGGGGAATCTGGATCTGCATGGGCGCGGGTCTGGGCTGCATTGGCAACACTCCTCGAGCTGCGTATCAGCGGTGGCGGCTCGAATTCATTGAACGGTACAGGTATCATGATGACGGACAACGATCTTGAAACTCTCTATAAATCCGCTCTCCCAGAGAGCCACTTCGCAGGACTTCGCGCGGTGTTTGACGCAGGCTATGCTGATGGCGCCGGTCTGTCCACGCAGTCAACGGACGCTAGCCTCACCGCCCCCGTGCCACCCGCTGCTGACGACCCCACGATCACGACTGCCTAATTTCTGTTCCGGCTGCGGTCGGGTCTTTGCTAACTGCGCTTGCGATGACTGCACCCCTGCTCCCGGATAAAGAAGGCGACTGGCTCTACATCCAAGCTCAGTACGAGCTTGGTGAGAAGTCACCACAGCAGATCGGTCGGGAGACCGGTGTGCCTGTGAGTAAGATCTACGCCGTAGCGGCGCGGAATGAGTGGGTGCACCCCACCGAGAATGCCGCGCAGGCACAGAATCGGGCTGAGTTGAAGCTAGCCCGCGAAGAGAAGGTACGGCAGCTTGTCGAGACTGAGAAGGCTGAGATCGTCAAGGTCAACGCCGAGATGCAGTACCGCATGCTGTCCGAGCACCGCGACGACCTGCGCAAGGCCCGCACGATGACTAATCGTTTGATGAACGAGATGTCTGAGATGCTGACCTTCTCACCCGAGCTTAAAGAGCTGGGTGAGATCATGCGCAGCCCTGACGACCGGGGACATGATAAGAAGAACGATGCATACAACCGCGTGCTAGAGTTCCCCAATCAGGTCAAGGCATTCAAGACCCTAACGGATGCGATGAAGAACGTTATCCTGCTCGAACGACAGGCTTACGGCATCGCCACGATGATTGAGGATCCTGAGAACCCGGTAGATAACAAGCCCGCAGACACCGTGATGGACGCGCTGCTGTCCAGGTTTGAATTGGTGTTGCAAGAGAAGAATCCTTCATCTAAGATGAAGGATCTCGGTGACGCGGAAGTGATTGAGAATGGAACTTCCTGACAAAATCAGGGAGCAACTCCACGATGCTCCCTTCGACAAGATTGCTAGCCTGTGGGCAGTGCTGGAAGAGACGATCACTCCGAAGTCTGAGGTGCAGCGCTGGCTGGCCCGGAACGACAGATACTATCTACTTGTCCGCGTGCTGCACCGGATCGATGCCATCCATCCCTGGCTGTACGAGCGCTGCCGTGAGGTAGAAGCTGAGCCCGACGGGTGCCTGGACCTGTGGGCACGGGAGCATTACAAGTCCACCATCATCACGTTTGCTGGGATTATTCAGGAAATCCTGCGTAATCCAGAGATTACCATCGGTCTGTTCAGCCACACCAAGCCGATCGCTAAGGCGTTCTTGGTGCAGATTAAGAACGAATTCCAGCTGAATGAGGATCTGCTGACTCTGTTTCCGGACATCTTCTATGCGAATCCGGAGCGGGACAGCCCGAGCTGGAGCGTGGACGGCGGCATCACTGTCAAGCGCAAGGGCAATCCCAAGGAACAGACCTTGGAAGCTTGGGGGCTGGTGGACGGTCAGCCAATCTCAAAGCACTATCAGCTCCTCGTCTACGATGACGTGGTGACCAGCGACAGCGTCAACACCCCCGAGCAAATCCAGAAGACCACCACGGCCTGGGAACTGTCAGACAACCTGGGCTCCTCGTCCACCGGCACTCGCAAGTGGCATATCGGCACGCGGTACAGCTACGCCGACACGTACCAGACCATGATGGATCGTAAGGCGGTCAAAGTCCGCCTGTATCCTGCTACCGACACGGGAGAACCGGACGGTAAGCCCGTGCTATTCACTGAGGCTGTCTGGAAAGAGAAGCTCAAGGCGCAGGGTCCAAGCACCATCGCCTGCCAGATGCTGCAGAATCCGCTTGCGGGTACTGAGCGCATGTTCAATTCTCAGGACCTGCAACGTTATGAGGTTCGCCCGGAGACGCTGAATGTCTATATCATGGTTGACCCGGCGCGCTCTAAGAAACGAGATAGCGCCAAAACAGCGATTGCAGTTGTGGGGATTGACTATGCATTTAACAAATATCTTCTTGACGGGTTCAATCATCGCATGGACCTTAGAGAGCGCTGGGAACGCACGGCTCAAATGTACCATCGTTGGAAGCGCGCGCCCGGGGTACAGAATGTCAAAGTCGGCTATGAGAGCTTTGGCGCGCAGGCGGACCTGGACTATTTCGAAGAACAAATGCAGGACCCGCGTAAGGGCGGTCACTTCCCGATCGAGGAACTCAAGTGGCCCCGAGATGGTGAGGGGAGTAAGGTTGACCGAGTACAGCGTCTCGGTCCGGACCTGCGGTCACACAAGATTTTCGTACCCTACGATACCGACGAGAATCGACTGACCTCCACCCAACTGCGGCTGAAGTCAACCGGCTACGCTTACCGAATCAGCAAGCCGATCAAGCGTATTGACGAGCGGAAGGAAGTGTACGACCTCTCCAAGGATCTGGAGATGCAGGTACACTACTTCCCATTCGGCAGTCGTAAGGACTTGATCGACGCGTTCTCCCGTCTGTACGACATGGAGCCGCATCCCCCGAGTTTCCGTGAACCGAGTTATCTTGAACCAGATTATCTTTAAGGAGTTATCATGCTATCTCAGAAACGCGTTCTTGCTCTTGCTGTAATCATCTTCAGTTGCTGGGCAGCTTACGGCTGTGCCTCAACAGAGGCACAGCCCGCAGAGTCTCCCAATCCCGAGACGCACTTGAAGATCTTAGATTACAAGTGCCATAATGGCGCTGTCAGTGCCATGGCGATTAAGGTTGACGGACCTGGTTCCGCTGTTATCGGCTGGGATAACGAAAAGGCTTGCGGCACCCCCGCGTAGTCAGGTACACTGGCCGGGCTATGACCAGCCCATACGTTCCGGCCCAGCTCAATCCCAATAATCTCGGGTCGGCTCCAACCACCCGAGATTTTAATTGGCTCGAACTGGTCACTCAGTCGTGGCAAGATCAATACTACGCACCGGATCACGATATCTATCGCTGGTCTAATGGTCGTGGGTTTGACAGCACTGACAAGGGCTTCACGGGTCTGTACGGCGTGATTGTCTGGACGGACATCATGACTGAAGACGACGCGCCGTTCTCCATCGTAACTGAAGATGGGCTGCACATCGCCCTGGAGCCCTAAGCCATGCCGCAGTATTTCGACGGGTCAAATCTTCAGAATGATCTTCCAATCTCGAAGATGACCCCTGGGGTCACTGCGACAGGTACTGAGATCGTTCCGCTGCTTCAGGGGGGCAAGAATCGCACTCTGACGGTGGCACAGATCACCGCCACAGTGACTGCTTCTGCTGCTGCGGCCCAAGCCACGGCGAATGCGGCGGTCTCCGCTGCTGCTGCGGCGCAAGCCACGGCGAATTCTGCGCAGCTCACCGCCAACGCGGCTGTCCCCCTAGAGAGTCTGGCAAATCCAGCCAATGGCCTGGGTGCTGATCTGGTAGGCGGCGTCGGTCGGGTCGTGAATACCATCACCGCGCTGAAGGCTCTGCTGAAGACTGGGGTGGGCAAGGCATTCGTCCTGGGCTACTACACCATGGGTGATGGCGGTGGCGGTCAGTACTGGTACGACTCTACCGACGTGTCCAGCACGGATAATGGTGGTACGATCATTGTCGCGACGGACGGTGGTCGGTGGAAGTTGATCTATAGGGACTACGTCACTCCAGATCAATTTGGCGTGATCGGAGATGGATCATCGCACGTAGCCAATGCTCAATGCTTCCAGAACTGCATTGACTGGTCTAGTCCGCTGGGCGTAAAGATCATCTTGAGCGGAAAGACCTACGTGGTTACTCCGTTCCAGGCGCAGTCTGGCGCGGCGTCGTACAACACCGCGATGGTGATGAAGTCTGGCATGCACATCGTTGCCAACCACGGCGGCATGATCAAGATTTCTGACAACTACTCTACGAATGGCGCTCCTCTAGAGATGGCCATGTTCAGCACGGTCAGTCACATCAGTAACGTCACGTTTGAGGGCGTTACGATGGACATGAACGGGGCGAACAATCTCATGTCGCCGTCTCGTCCGACGACGTATAATCAGTTCAACCACGCGGCTATCTTTGTCAATGGCCCCACGGGCATTGCGGACTACGTCACGATCGATTCGTGCACGTTCCAGAACACTGCTGGTGTCTGCTTCGTTGTCTGCCAGCTCGTTGCGGCGGGTACCACCCCCACGCTGGGCCACACTTGGAAAATCACTAACAGTCTTTTCATTAACGGTGGCAGTGACACCAACGACCACACCTCAGTCTTTGCTTGGGGCGAGGATATCCTGTGCTCGGGCTGCACCTTCTGGGAAGACAATCCTCCTCACACGACGGGTAAGACGGGTGGAGCGACGTGCTACGAGATCCACGGAGCACGAGCTAGATTCGTCAACAACTACTGCTACAACTACACGCTCGGCTTGTACGTATCGCCGAACTTTACCAACATCACGCAAGACGTGATCGTTGCTGGCAACCACTTCAACACGTCGGACTACGGTGTCCTGATCTGGCGTTGGGTGACTGGTGGGGTCAATTATCTGGAAATTGACGACGTTCTCATCGACGGGAACACGTTCTACTTCAGCAGCTACACCTACACCGGTCAGCCGTCGTACCGCGCTGCGATTGCCTACCAAGGACAGATTGCATCCACGCAGGCCACGGTCAACAACATCAAGATTACCAACAACGTCGCCATGAACACTGGCACGCTGTTGTCTCAGTTCGTGCATTGGGACACCAGCACGACGGCGAGTCAGGTGTCGGCCAACGTCAGTATCACTGACAACATTGTTCTGAACTTCAACGATGGCATCTACGTCATTACGAACTCTGTTGGCCCGATGGGCTTCCTGAACATCGCTCGCAATCAGATCATTGGCCTAAGCCCTGACGCCACGGCCAACCCGGCGCACGGCATCTACCTGAATGGCGACCCGGCTGGTCCGTTCAAGACTACGATCATTGAAGGCAACGCATTCATTGATGAACGCGGAAGTCCTTTGATGGGCTACGGCATCTACCTGCACTCTGGCTCGGTGTTCACTGACCTTTCCATCGGCAGCAACACCTACAAGGGGATGGCGAATGCCAACTGCTTCAACGCTGGCGCAACCATAACCCGCATGATTGGCTCGGTGTTCACTGACGTAGCACAGGCTTCTGTGGCTGATGGTGGTACGATCACGTTCAATGGTGACTACGCCGGGTTCACTCCCAAGGCCATTCTGGCTACGGGCAGCAACGCAGGTGACATCATCTCGGTTACCACGTTCAGCACCAGCACGGCGACGGTCGCCATTAAGAAATGGACCGGCGGTGCGCTCACTGCTGGTAGCACCCAGACCATCTACCTACACGTAAAGTTCTAAGATGCGAATTGATGAAGATGCGGTTACTGTAGAAGTAACCAGTGTGGACAGTGAATCCAGTCAGATGGAGTTGATCGCCAAGCTGGCGGCCACTCGTTTGATGGAGCACTATCCCAATCACCTGTGGGCAGTGGGCTGGGCTCCTGGGATGACTCTGGTCATCAAGAACATGGCCATTGATGATGGTCGCTACGGATTCACGGTTGACGCGGCGCGCGCCGCCACCGTGAGTGAGCTGGAACATCACATCGTCATGGGCGGTGGTGAACTGCTTGAGCGCTGCGGGGTGCCACGGGGTGCCTGGGACGGTCAGATGTTGAATCTTCAGAACAAGGAGTACTGAAATGTTTTCAAAGATGAAAGACCACATGGAAGCCTGGGCTAAGGCCATGGCTCTCGGAACTGAGCACGAGTGGCACAAGGCTGTGGTACACTTCATGAGCTTTGCTGAGGGACGTCAGGCGGAGCAGGATGCCGTCAATCTCCTCGTCAGCAAGGGGTACGTCGTCCTTAAGGATCAAGTTGAGGTCAAGGCGACGACGTAATGTACCAGATCGACCCACGTAATCAGCCCTCCACTCCACAGGATGGAGAACCCGGGGCGAATAAGAGCCACTCACCGGAAGAACTCGGTGAGTGGCTGATTCGTGCTAGGAACGCTTATCGGGCCAGCACGAACTACGTGGACGCGAACTATCGCAAGGTCTGGGACGACGGCATCCGCGCGTTCAACAATCAGCACTCCAGCGATAGTAAGTACAATGCTCCGGCGTTTGATAAGCGTAGTCGTCTGTTCCGACCCAAGACTCGTTCCATCATTCGGAAGAACGAGGCTGCGGCGGCAGCCGCGTTCTTCTCAAATATGGACGTGGTAAGCATTGGGGCCAGTGATCAGTCCAACCCCGCACAGCAGGCCAGCAGTGAGGTGATGAAGGCTCTACTTCAATATCGCCTCACGCGTACCATCCCCTGGTTCCAGACCGTGCTGGGCGCTCTTCAGGATGCGCAGACGGTGGGAGCTGCCTGCGGCTACGTCCACTGGAAGTACGACGACTCGGTAACCCCCAAGATTGATCAGCCCTGCATTGATCTCATTCCTATTGAGAACATGCGGTTTGACCCGAACGCAAGCTGGATTGACCCCATCAACACCAGCCCGTATGTCATCCAACTGATCCCCATGTGGCGCATGGACATCCAGTCCCGCATGGACTCGGGCGACTGGCACACTGTCTCCCTGGTGACTGGCGCCACTTCCATTCCGTACGACACCACGCGGTTGGCTCGTAACAAGGGGAACGAAGACACTGCGGAAGCTCCTCGTCAGGTCGGTGACTACGATGTATTCTGGGTGCAGCGACACATCCATCGCCGTGATGGTGAGGACTGGACGTTTTACACTCTGGGTGAGAACGACCTGCTGTCTGATCCCATCCCGCTGACCAAGATCGTATTCCACGGCAAGCGGCCGTATGTGATCGGTAGCTGCATCCTGGAAACGCACAAGACCATGCCTGCTGGTGTGCCCCAGCTGAGCAAGGGTCTGCAGGATGAGGCGAATGAAATCGCCAACCAGCGTATTGACAACGTCAAGTTCGCGCTGAACAAGAAGTGGTTCGCCAAGCGCGGCGTGGAAGTGGACCTCGCCGGTCTGGTCCGCAACGTGCCGGGCGGTGTGGTCATGATGAATGACCCCACTAACGACGTGCGAGAGATTACGTGGCCTGACGTGACCGCTTCTGCCTACGAAGAGCAGAATCGTATCAACGTGGACATGGACGAACTGCTGGGTAACTTCAACCCTGCAGGTCTTCTCAGCCAGGGGGGCATGAACGCCCCCGCGCGCAACATGGCTCTGCTCAATCAGAGCAACGGCACGCTGGTTGAGTACCTCATTCGCACGTTCGTTGAGACCTGGGTGCAGCCTGTGCTGCGTCTGCTGGTTCTCACTGAGCAGCAGTATGAGACTGACCAGGTCATTCTCAACATTGCTGCCAAGCAATCCAAGCTGCTGCAACGAGCTGGCGTAGACCAGGTCACTGACCAGATCTTGACGCAGGAAATTACCCTGTCCGTCAATGTCGGTATGGGGGCTACCGATCCTGCGCAGAAGCTACAGAAGTTCCTGGCTGCAATGCAGGCGTATACGCAGATGGCAGCCAACCCCATTCCGGGGTTCAATCTGCAGGAAGTGGGCAAGGAAATCTTCGGCCATCTGGGGTACCAGGATGGCAGTCGATTCTTCACAGTTGATAATCCGCAGATTGCCATGCTGCAGATGGAAGTGAAGAAGATGATGATGGAAAACGCTCAACTTCAGAAGCAGCTGAAGGACAAGCAGGACGGTCACGTTGCTGGTATCATTAAGACTCGCGAGACCAACCAATCTCGCGAGAAGATCCAGGCCATGAAGGAGACGGGCAACAACACCCGTCACCTTGCCACAATGATCAATACGCTGATGACAGCGGATAGGGAAGCAGAAGCAGCAAAGCATGAACAACGAGCAAATGGATCCGGAAAGCGAACAGCAAAGAAATGAGGCGCTGGCCCGCGCCGCATTTGGACGAGAAGTCGAAGAATTTTGGGACTCTCGGATTGGAAAGTACTTGCGTGCTCACGCACAAGCACAGTACACTAGCGCCATCGAAGACTTCAAACAGGTAGATCCTTCAGATGCGAAGGAAGTTTTGAAGATCCAAGGCAGGATGCTGCTGGCAGAGAGCTTTCAAGATTGGCTCTCTCTAGCGATTCAAGAGGGTATTCGGAGTCTTAATCTCCTAGAGGGTAACGAAGATGAGTAAGTTCTGGCTTCGGCAAGTCTATCGCAACGAAGAAGGTGGCGATGACGGTAGCGCGGGATCTGGTGCCGTTGGCACAGGTAACGATGCTCGCGTGGCTCTGCTGAATCAGATTGGTGATGGCGTCGACGTTGAGCGTGAAGATCAGCTCGCTAACGTCAATAATGATGACACCACCGAGCCCTTTCAGGCCGAAAAACCCCCCACCCCAGAACCTGAAGTTGTTGATCCGCAGGATCCGCCTGCTGGGGAAAAGGACCCCAGTCCGACTACCGTAAAGCTGAAGGTCAACGGCGAAGAGCTGGAACTTTCTCTTGAAGAAGTCATTGCCAGGGCACAGAAGGTTGAATCTGCTGACCGCTATCTGGCGGAAGCAGCGAGCAAGTTGCGTGAAGCTGAGCAGCCTCCGCAGCGACAGGAACAGGTCGTAGAAGACCCGAAACCTGAAGAGATCGATTATGGCGCGCTGGCCCGCGCCCTACAAATTGGGTCAGAAGAAGAGGCTGTAGCAGCGCTGAAGCGGCTACACAAGCCGGAGCGTCCATCCCGCCAGGACGACGTCTCCCGAGTTATTGATGAACGCCTCATGTTCCGCGATGCTTATGGTGCATTTCGCAAAGAGTTTGAAGACGTCGTGAGTGATCCCAAGCTGAACGCTATGGCACTCCAGATGGACCAAGAACAAATTGCGAAGGGGGACACCCGTCCCTATGCTGAACGCTATACCGAAATCGGCAACGAGATCCGTAATTGGGTGAGTGGCTTTAAGACTCCCGAACCGTCGGCAACGGCGACTCGTGAGCAACGTAAGGCTGAACTCCCGAAGACGCCCGAAGCCGCTTCCGGTAAGGCCAAGCCCGCACAGCAAGAGCAAGAAGAGGATGACAGTCCTAGTGCTGTAGTCGCCAAGATGGCGGCTGCGCGTGGCGGTCCTCAGTGGATGCGTGATCTTCCTAAGCAGTAATTCTGGAGAAATGAAATGGCCGGTCAAATCTGGGCTGTAAACTCGCTGGGTGGCTATATGTATAGCCGCCAGCTGAGCAACGTGCTGCGCATGGCAGTGCAACCTCTCGTCAAGTTCCGTCAGTTCGCCGACGTCCGTGACGCCTCTCAACAGGGCAAGAAGAAGGGTGACATCTTCACCTGGGACGTCTTCTCTGACGTGGCGACCGCTGGCGGTATCCTGACGGAAACCAACACGATGCCGGAAACCAACTTCACCATCACTCAGGGCACTCTGACGATGACTGAAGCAGGCAACTCGGTTCCGTACTCGGGTAAGCTGGACAATCTGTCCAAGTTCCCGGTCATGGAACTGATCCAAAAGGTTCTGAAGAACGACGCTGTCAAGACGTTTGACCGTCTTGCCTGGACGCAGTTCAACCAGACCCTGCTGCGTGCCATCCCGGTGGGCGGCACGGATACGGCGGCCATCACCCTGTACACGAACGGTACCGTCACCGGCACCAACACCATCGCGTACAACAACGGTCATGCGAAGTCCATCGTCGACACGATGAAGGAACGTAACATCCCGGCGTACCTGGGTGACGACTACTACGCTCTGGCATGGCCGACGACTCTGCGCACGTTCAAGAACAACCTGGAAACGATTCACCAGTACAGTGATACGGGCTTCAAGCTCATCATGAATGGTGAAATCGGCCGGTACGAGAATGTTCGCTACGTCGAGCAGACCAACATCGCCAAGGGTACGGGTACCGACGGTATCACGCAGACCACGTGGAGCCAAGGCAAGAGTGACTGGATCTTCTTCTTCGGTAACGATACCGTCGCGGAAGCCATCGCTGTGCCGGAAGAAATGCGTGGTAAGATCCCGAGCGACTACGGTCGTAGCAAGGGCGTCGCTTGGTACTACCTGGGCGGCTTTGGTATCGTTCACACTCTCGCTGCGAATACTCGCATCGTGAAGTGGGACTCTGCGGCGTAAGGAGCATATAGCATGACTGCAAAGAGCATGGGGTATGATGCCCCCGCCTACCTGGCTGTGATCCCGCAGCCGACCGGCAGCATCACCGGCGCCAGTGGCACGAGCACGAAGTACGCCGCCTTCACCACGATGATCATCAAGTCCGTCACTCTGGCGGCCACCACGCTGAACACCAGCGCGGAGACGATCAACATTCTGAAGGTTGCTACCGGCAGCGGCACGAATACGTCCACCACCACGACTGCCTATGGCACGATGGGTAGTGCGTCGTACTTCGGTAACTTCACCCCGGCGGTGGCGACCAATCAGGTCACCGTCAACCAGGGTGACACCTTCTGGGTCCAGAAGGGTGCCGATGCCACGGGTGTGTACGTTGGTCAAATCGAGCTGGTCGTTGCTCCGCTGAGCAACGTCACGGCGTAAGGAGAATTGAAATGGCTATGAATCCGAAGCCGGGCGAAAACACCGACATCATTGGTATGTCGGGTCTTCACAGCGACATTGGCGAGAAGTCTGGCTTCCAGACGTCTGGCTACATCGTCAAGAAGGGCACTCCTCAGGGTGATGGGGCGAAGTTTAACTTCCTGCCCCCAGGCATGGACATCACCAATCAGGACATCACCGATATGCGTGACATGCCGCTGAAGAAGCTGACCAATGAAAGCTATCCCGGGGACGGCTGGTCGCCTGCTCCACGGGACTTGCCGGAGTAAGAAGGCAGCTTAGTAAAACGAGTTCGGGGCTGCAAAGCCCCGAACTTCCATGGAGAGCGCAATGCATCCGTTGCAAGAGAAATTTCAGATCACTGTTCCTGCGAAAGAGGAACAGGGAGAGCCCTGGGCTGACTTCAATGCCAACCGTGACCTTCGTGGCATGGAACACCCCACCGTCTTCATGCCTCCTGGCATGGACATCACGAACCAGTGCCTGACGCAGCAAGAGAACATGCCGCTGAGCATGGCTGGTGAATCTGATGTGAGCAAGGACACCAACCCCGAATCTTTTGAATGCGGGTTCAAGAAGCGGGAAATGAAGGGCACTGACGACCAGTACACGGGCGAGCACGTAGATCATTTCTACGGCGATGCGGGTGGCTTTGTCGAACGAAACAACTATCTGGATAGGGAATGAAGTTCGATCCGAACAAGCCCCACGCCGTGATCTACGGCAGTGAGCACTATCGTTATCTTCAGGATGACGTGTACTACGCAGCCAGTGGTGATCCTGTAAAGGCCATCGTTAGCCGCGAGGGCTTGGACGAATCGGACGAAAGTCTCAATGATTTAGTCAGTTCTGCAGCGATTTTCTTGAAGACTATTTTGGCAGAACCTCGCTCTAAGTCTGTCGTTTACGCAGAGGCAGAGAGAAACAATCAAGTCTGGGAGGACGTTACTCAGGCTGCCAAAGATCTTAAAGTTCAGAAGTTCAAGGCAAAGAACACTGAAATGTGGCGTCTGCCGCAGGAGTAATCACTGTGACTATCCCGTTCAATCCGAATGCTACGTACCAGACCCTTCTGGATCACAGCTATTCTCTATATCTCTTCCAGAATGGCGTCTGGTACGATCAGTACGGAAACACGTACCCCACTGTTCCGTACAGCAAGGAGGGATTTTTCCCACCGTCCCTACCTGCTGGGGGCAGCGGAAATGCAGCCACGGATAACATCTGGCAAGCTGCTGGTGATCTGATTGTTGGCACTGGCTTTCACACTGCCACACGTCTGCCTCTGGGGGCTCCTCTTCAGGTGGTGCAGGTTAACGCGGGTGGGACTGGATTGCAGTACGCGACGCTGTCTGGTGGCGGCAATGCGCTGACTTCAAATCCACTGAGCCAGTTCTCCCTGACGACGTCTGCTCAGCTGGCTGGAGTTATCTCTGATGAAACCGGTACGGGTCCTCTTGTATTTGGCAACTCCCCTACTCTGACTTCTCCTGCTCTGGGAACTCCGTCTTCTGGTAATCTGAGCAGTTGCACGGGGCTTCCTATTGGCGGGATTACCGGTCTTGGTGCCGGAGTTTCTGCATGGATGGCCTCTCCATCCAGCGCGAATCTGCTATCTGCAGTCACCGGCACCACGGGGTCTGGTAGTCTAGTATTCGCTAATTCACCTGCATTCGTTACGCCTGCGCTTGGCGTTCCATCGTCAGGTGTTCTTACAAATTGTACGGGTCTGCCAGTTGCAGGCATCTCTGGTCTTGCCACTGGATTGGCTGCTTGGCTGGGCACTCCCACGAGTGCCAATCTCGCGGCTGCTGTAACGGACGAGACTGGTTCTGGTTCTCTTGTCTTTGGAACTGGCCCGACTCTGTCTGCTCCGACTCTGTCTGGCATCGTTTCAACTGATGGCGCCAACATCACTACGGCCAGCCCAATGGCGGCGCTCGCCATTGATGTGTCTAAGGGTCTGAACACGAAGTCAATTTCTGTAGACTCCACGTTTACGTTCAGCGGCACTCCGAGCACTAATCAGTGGTTCGGTATGCATGTCACCAATACGGACACCAACCCGCACATCGTAACGATCCCCAGCTCGTTCTCTGTTACGACTCAGACCGCGCGCACGACCTTCCCGCTGTCTGCTAGTGGTCAGGCGTGGCTGGTGTGGCGATACGACGGAGCCGCCTATCACGTCTTTGGGGATAGTCCGTATCTCAGTAACTTCACTGCGTCTGTGAATCCTGTAGTCACGGATGACGTCACTAAGGGATACGGCCCGGGTTCTCTGTGGGGGAACACAAGCGCAAACACTCTGTATTGGTGTGAAGCTAATGCGGTCGGCAGCGCGGTATGGAATCTGGTTGGCGGCACGGGAGCGGGTGACATGCTCCTTGCCGGGGTTCAGACGATTTCCGGAGCTAAGACGTTCAATGATGCAACGCTGCTTCTGGCTGGATCTACTAGCGGCGCATTGACCCTGCACGCTCCAGCCGTGGCGGCTACAAGCTCTATGACGTTCCCTGCGGGAACGGATACGGTCGCTACGTTGGCTGCCGTGCAAGCACTGACCAATAAGACTTACGAAGGGAATACCTGGACGGGTGGTACGTCTACGCTGACTGGGTCTGCGGGTAAGACTCTTGCGTGGCAAAATACGATCACGCTAGCCGCCAGCGCGGATGGCGCAACGTTCACGTTCCCAGGCACGTCTGATACTGTCGTGGGTCGTACGGCCACCCAGACTCTCACGAATAAGACTCTCACGACGCCAGCGATCAATAGCCCGGCACTCACGCACGCCAAGCCGGGCGCTAATTTGACGGTCATTGGCACGATGATCAATGGGTACAACGCAGGAGCAACGATTTCCCAGTTTCAGGCGGTCTACATGGGGTCTGGCGGCACGTGGCTGCTGGCAGACGCGGACGGATCTGGTACTCGCCAGTGTCGTGGTCTAGCTGCGGCGGCTGGAACTAACGGCAATCCGATGAATGTGCTGGAGAATGGCATCGCTCGTAATGATGCGTGGACTTGGACTCCAGGGGGCGACATCTACCTGACTACCACTGCGGGCACTATCAGCCAGACGGCTCCTGCGTCCGCCGCCGACGTGCGGAGAGTTGGGTACGCGTTGTCTGCCACTGAAATTCGCGTCATGATCGATAGCTTCTTTGTGACGGTGTAAGCCATGGCAGTCAAGAACGTAGTCGCGAAGTCTTGGGCACTGACGGCGAGCTTTGACGGATTGCTGTACAGTAACTGGCCTGCTGGCGATAAGCCGACAGGCTATCAGACTACGCCTACTCTTCTTGCTCTTGACACCGACTCTGGTTCGCTGACCGGTGGCGAGAACAACAAGGGATTCTATATAGAAGCATACGGTTACAACCTCGGTCGCAAGGATAAGCTGGGTACTAGTGCTGGCTGCCGTGCATTTTTTCGGGATCCTCTCGGAGATAACGCATGGCATGAAGTGGATAATTATCGGGCAATCACGCTTCTGAATAATTTTTCTACTCATCAAATGATGAGTGTGATCTTTCAGATTGGATCTCTCGGGGGTTCTCAGACCAACGGCCGCACGCTCGACGTTAAATTGACGGTCAACAGCGTAGATACGAATGTTCTAGTCGGATACTTCACGATCCAGCCGGGCCGCACGTGGTTCGTCGATAATGTGGCGGGCAGTGATGCTACCATGAAGCCGGATGACATTACGAAGCCCGGTCGCTACCTGCAGAACTACAGCGGCGGATCTACGGCTGTTACCGGCTCGTTGTGGGCCGCAACGACCGCGCAGGGAGATACCGGCGTGCAGCCTGGGGACTGTATTGTCATCAGAGCTAACAGCGGTACGCCATGGAGCGACCAGAATGGATTCGACGGTCGCTGGTGTCGATTCCGTGAGGCTCGCCATCTCGGCACTGCTCCGAATGGATCTGTTGGTCATGGCCGCATTCGCTTTACTCGCTACCCCGGCCCGATCAACGGAAACGCGCCAGAAGTGCCATTCTTTCAAGATCCTAGCAGCGGTCTGGGGGGCATCCATGGACCTAACAGCGCGTATGCCAACGCGGCCCTGGGCACGGCGACGGGGCAGTACGTTGCGATCAGCGGCCTGAAGGTCTTCAGCGCCGTGTCGTCTGGGAGTAGTGATGGCGCCCCTATCAATCTGCAGCAAGGCGCGGATTTCTGGTGGGTATCCAACTGCGAACTCTCGTGGCCGACAACGACTACCGCGCTCGCGGGCGCTCTGCCGGGACAGGGATACAATTGTGTTCTGCAGTGCAATTACATCCACGATGTGAACTGTGACCAGTCGTCGATGACTAATCACGGGATCTATATCGGCTCGGGTGCCCAAAGCTTCACTGCGAGTGCAGTGGCAACCGCTGAATATCTCGCGGCAGCCAAGAGCGGACCCTGTTCCCACAATTGGACCGTTCGGTGGAATCGTATTGAGGACATCCAGGGTGGTTCTGGCATCCAGTGGAACGACACGCAGGGCCTGGGCGATCACTTCATTGGTCACAAGGTCTACGGTAACTTCGTGTTGCGTGCTGCCAAGAACGGCATCACGGGCGCCTCGTCGCTGCAGTCAGCTGACATCTACAACAACGTCATTGTGGATTGCTGTGGCGGCCCACAGAACGGTGGCTCGTTTAAGATCAGCGATAATGTTGCTAGTCGTGCAGTCAACTTCACTCACAACACTCTGATCCAGACTGCCACCACTGGGGCGTACAATCAGATGATTGTTAATGATGGTGCGAACCAGACGAGTGGTACGCTCAATATCAAGGGCAACATTATCGTAATGCGTTCGGGCCACAACGCATCGCTCGGGTTCACGACCTACGGAGCTTCGGATACCGGCGTCGTCATGGCGAACAATCTCTACTACGATTTCGGCGGCGTCGTCACCACTGCCCCCACGAAGGATACCGCCGCTACCTACGGCAATCCCCTCTTCACTGATCTGACGAATCTTAATCTGACTCTGGCCACTAGCAGCCCAGGACTAGGAGCTATGACGGTGGCTGAACCTGTGGCGATCGCAACTGACTTCTATGGCATCGCGCGACCGCAGACCGGCACTGGCTCTCCGAGTGGGTCTAAGAATGACTACGGTGCAACGCAGGGGATTGGCACATGAGCTATAGCATCGTTGGTACGATTACGCCAGCTTGGGACTCTAGCGGCTCGGGTAGCACTGTCCAGAGTGCCACCACGGGTCTGCCCGCCTTGCTGACTGGGGACTATGTCATCGTCGCAGTGCCGTACACTGCGGGCAGTGACGCCACGCAAACTGTCACGGATAGTCTTAGCAATACATACACCGAGGACACGACGGGCCACTTCTGGCTGTCCACCTCGAACAACAAAGGCGCTCGATTCTTCTATTCGAAGGTGACCAACGCAGGGACTCCGACATTCATTAAGACCACGGCTGGTGTTTCCTGCACGTTCCTGGGGTGTTTTCCAACTGTCATTCGCGGTCTAACTTCCTCTGCGCTTCAGGTTGTCGGAGCTTACAAACGCACGGCTGGCGCGCCCGCCACCACTGACGCACTGACTTCTAACGCAGTAACCGTCAGCACGCCGCCCGCAGCGGTGATGTGCTTTGCGTTCAATTTGGTCGGCAGCAACGGCGCCACGCTGACTGTAGGCACGGGCGAGACGCTGCTACAGACCGGTCAGAAGTCTAATGGTCTTGCTGATTTCGTTAAGGTAGCTCATAAGAGAGTAACCGCTACTGGCAGCGTCAGCGCGACGTTCACTCCTGCACAGGGGGGTGATGACTGGGTGGCCAATGTCATGGTGTTCACTGAACTGAACACTAGTCCATTGATCACGAGTACTAGCACGGCGACTCCGAATTATCAGGGATCGATGACTGTCACGGGCTCCATCTTTGGTAGCACGCAGGGCATCGGTAACGTGACGCTAGGCAATGTGACTCAGACCAATGGTACCTGGTCTGACACATCGATTCCATTGACGTCGATCTCTCGCGGTACGAATAAGTACGGCGTTGAGCTTGATCTGATCGTTAACACGAACAGCAATGGAGCGAGCAACACTTACACTGGAGTCACTGCTCTGCTGCCGCAGACGGGATGGTCTTATGTTGATCTTGGCACTCCCAACACTACTTCTGCCAATCGGATCACTGCTGTAGCGGATTTGGCGTCTGGTGATCAGCTAGCTTATGACAACAAAGGGGGTCTGGTCACAATCAGCGCAGACGCCACGTTTGTTGCAGATCCAAGTGTTACGTCGTTCAACGTGGAAGCTTGGTTCACTGGCAATGGATGGGGCACAACTGCCACTCAGACTCTAGCCTCTGGGGGTATCGTACAGAGCGTTGGCACCATCGCTAAGGCCTCTCTTGTGAGCGTGGGGGGTATTGCCGTGGCATCACTGGTCGGCGTGGGTGGCGCAAGCTACAATTGACGGCACCATGACGCCGTTCTTCTCGTTCGTATTCAGTCGTCTTGTCAGACCACAAGCGGTCGCGCTCTCCTTGCAGCCGGTAATTTTGTCTACGCCAGTAATCGGGCAGCCTCTAAATTACACAATTCCTGGATATGCAGGACCGATTACATCTCAGCAATGGTACTGGAATACGGGGTCTGGACCAGTACTGATCCCTGGCGCCACCGGGTCTACGTATACTCCGAGCCTGACAAGTGCACGTGGCGGTGCCACAGACGTCGGTGGCTTTGCGAGCGTGTCCGTGACGACTCCTTACGGAACATTTCGTAGCCAGGAGTTCAGTGCTACCGGAACAGTCATATCTCAAACTGGCGTTCTGACCGTCTCGTCTCCCACGTCAGGAAATAACTTTATCGCCACAGAAGCGACTACGATCACTATTCTGACTGTCTGCGTCGTTCGCTTGGTCTGTCCTCTAGGACCGAATCCAACATTCTACATTGAGACGACTGTTGCGCCCGGCACTTACGCAGGAGGCACCAGCTTCTTTGGTGATCCGAGTCTATTGGGCGGAACCCAGTTCAGTTCCAATGTCTACTCCCATCTTTCTCTTGCTCCCGCAGCGTGTATAGACCAGGTAGCTGCGAAGCCTGCCACAGCCACTCGTCCAGGCACCAGCACGGGGGCTGGGTTCTTTACGAAGAATGGGGGCATTTATGACGCCAACGGTAATCTGTTCGTTGGTCGTGGATTGAACCGTCTTCACTGGGACTGTAATCGTCCTGGCAACGACACGGGTCTGTTCAACGCAAAAGCCAACACGCATAGACTATTTATCGATACATCTCAGAACTGGCTCTCAGTCAATAAGCCGTTGATTGACGCTATGATTTCTAATAGCGTCGTGCCTCACATTGTCATTCCCTATGTTCGTGCGAACTTTGAGGCCACGTTCTCGGGCACGACCATGACGGTGACTACTATGAACTCAGGAGTCATTGCGTGCGCTAATTCGTTCAGCGCTGGAGCTGGAGGTGGATTTGTATCTACCGGAGTATCTGGCGCTACAGTAATCAAGGCTCAACTGACAAACACGAACGGCAGTGGCATTCCTGGCAAGGAAGGAACGTACACCACGAGCACTTCCAATAGTATCGCCACGCCACAGAATGTTGTCTACAGTAATGGCACCACAGGACAGACCGCCCCAGACTTTGCCATCGCAGCAGCTCAAGTTTGGGTGGATAACTTCAGTAATTTCGGTGGCTACGAACGCTGGATGATCCTTAATATCATCAATGAATGGGGAGCTTCCGCCAATACCTACACGGCATCGTTCAGCGGCACTACGATGACTGTTCCCTCTTCGTCTGCTACGGTGTACATCGGTCAGGTGCTCAACGGGCCAGGGCTCACCGCCTGTACGGTGACCGCGTTTGGCACGGGCACAGGGCATGCTGGCACGTACACGGTGAGCGTGAGCCAGCCCACGTTGACGTCCATTACGGTGACTGACTGTACCTGGAGAGAGACCAACATTACCATGGTTCAGATGCTGCGCACGGCGGGCTATCGTGGTCTTATCGTCATTGACGCCCCCGGTAGTGGACAGGACGCCCCCACTACAGGACGTGCGTGGACCATTATCAATCATGCAGCGGCGATCAAATCGGCTGATCCCCAGCAGAACATTGCCATTGAACTCCATGCCTACGGTTCGTATGGAGCGGGTCAGCTGGCCACTACAGCACAGGCTTTGGCGAGCGCTGCGGTCTCCCTGGGCATTCCTTACGGAATTGGAGAATTTGGTCCAGCTAACGAGAATGCTGCCTCTGGTTCTATCACCACTGCTCAGACACTAGAGATAATTTCTGTGGCGTTCGCTTGCGGTCTGAGTTGGAAGTATTGGGCGTGGGATGATCCAGTGACGGCGTCTAATCCATTCACTACCTACTACGCTGCCTGTCTTCAAGCGAATAGCAACTACTATTCCACTCTAGATCGGACTCAGCTGACCCTCGCTGGGCAGCAGCTTCTTCTGGATAGTACATACGGATTGAACACGACTGCGGTAGCCGCGACTGTGTTCCCATAGTACAATGCTTGGAGTTTTCTTCATAAGGAGCCCAGGTGGTTTGGTCTGTTCATAACTCTCAGTGCAACGAATCTAAGAAGATTGTTTGGGAAGTGGCCCCGTACCTTGCAGGTCGGGGCCTTGACCTAGGCGCAGGTGATTTTCGCATCCTGCCGCATGCAATCACCGTAGATAACATGCACCACGCGATGTTTGGCTTCAATCAAAAGCCAGACGTGATGTGTGATGTAGAAGATCTGAGCCTCTTTGGCTCACAGTCCATGGATTTCGTGTACAGCAGCCACACGCTGGAGCATATTCTGGACTACAAATCTGCTCTGAAGGAGTGGTGGCGCATCGTTAAGGTCAAGGGCTATCTGATCCTGTACCTGCCGCACAAGGACCTCTATCCCAACATGGGGGAGAATGGATCCAATCCAGATCATAAACACGACTTTGTGAACCAGGACATCATTGACGCAATGATGGAAGTTAGCGGGTGGGACCTCATCGAGAACCAAGTTCGCGATGAGGATGAAGAATATTCTATGCTGTTGATCTTTCAGAAGAGAGGAGATAAACGGCATACTTGTCCGTATGAGGATGAAAAGCCAGCCAAGACCGCCTGCGTGGTGCGCTACGGCGCGTTTGGCGACCTGATGCAGGCCAGTAGTGTGTTCGCCGGGTTGAAGGATCAGGGCTATCACGTCACTCTCTTCGGCAGCAACCCCCAGGCAGAGGTTGTCAAGCACGACCCCAACATCGACAAGATTGTTCTATTTGATCGTGATCAAGTACCCAACGCGGACTTGGTGAGCTTCTGGCAGTGGCAGAAAAAGAAGTACGACAAGTTCGTCAACCTTAGCGAGAGTGTGGAGGGCACACTGCTGGCCATGCCGGGTCGGACGCTGACGTACTTTCCTCCCGCAGCGCGCCACACGCTGATGAACTTCAACTACCTGGAGCTTCAACATGCCTTGGCTGGGCTTCCTCATAATCCCCAAATCCGTTTTTATGCTACCCAGGAAGAACTCCGATGGGCAGAAAAGGCGCGAGAGAAGTGCGGCCCCGGGCCAGTCGTTGTCTGGGCGCTGGCTGGCAGTAGCGTCCACAAGACGTGGCCGTATATTGACAGTGTCATCGCGTCTATCATGCTCAAGTATCCCACGGCGCGTGTCGTTCTTACAGGGAACGAAGCGTGTCAAATCCTTGAGCAAGGCTGGGAAAACGAACCACGTGTCATCCGCACGAGCGGCAAATGGACGATCCGTCAAACCCTGGCATTCCAGAACTACGCGGATTTGATCGTTGGTCCTGAGACTGGTACGCTCAACGCGGCGGCATGCTCTCCTGTTCCCAAAGTGGTTCTGCTATCCCACTCCACACACGACAACCTCACTCGTGACTGGAAAAATACAACCGTGCTGCATGCCAAGGACACGAAGTGCAAGGGCCGGGGAGAAAACGAGGCCCCCGCATGCCACATGATGCACTACAATTGGGACAACTGCACTCGTACCGAAGACGGTGTGGCTCAGTGCCAAGCTGACATCTCTGCTCAGACTGCGTGGATCCAGATCGAGAAGATTCTAGATAAGGCCCTTAAATGACCACCTCAGGCGTGTACGCTGAGACCACGAGTACTCAGCAAATCATCCGGCAGGCGATGCTCAACATCGGCTGTCTGGATGCAGATGAAGCTCCCGGCCCACGCGAGTATGACGACTGCCGTCGCATGTTGAACATGATGGTGTCTCAGTGGATGGGCAAGTCGGATTTCGCGCCCGGGCTGAAGGTGTGGACTCGTAAGCGAGGGTACGTCTTCCTCAGTCCCAAGACCTATCAGTATCAGCTCAGCTCGTTCAACACTCAAGGCTGGACCAACAGTTTCACCAAGATGCAGCTCATGGGCTCCGTGGGCGTGGGAACCAACATCATCACACTCACTGGCACGGTGGCCGTGGGCCAGTACATCGGTCTGGTGTGCAGTGATGGCACGCTATTCTGGACGAAGATTGCTACGATCACGCCTACGATTACAACGGTTGATAATCTAACCGTCAGTGCCAACGGTGGCGCGAATGCTTACGTCTACACCACGCCCGCGCAGTATCCTGTGAACATTGAGGCGGCCGTGCTGCGAGATGACCAGGACGGTGACAGCCCTCTGCGTATCATGCTGCAGTCCACCTACGACGCGCTGTCCAACAAGACTGATCCGACTAACTTCGGTGATCCGACGTCAATTTACTACGAAGAGAACCTCGGGTTCACTACGGTGTATACCGACGTGGGCGCTGCCCAGGACGTGACCAAGTACATCGTGCTGACGTACATGGAACCCGTTCAGAAGTTCATCAACCCCACGGATGAGCCCGAGTATCCAGAAGAGTGGTATCAGGCAATCCACTTTTCTCTTTCCAAGCTGATCGCGCCCATGTTCAAGAAGAAGTGGACTGATCTTCTGGAATCCAATCGTATGGAATCCATGATGATTGCGCGCAATAAGTCTGGAGAAAAGAGCTCGCTGTACTTCCAGCCAGGGGTTGACGAATGAAGCCCGTATCGCTGTTCGGTCAGGGTATCCGATCTATTTCGGACATCATTACGCGCCAGCGTCGGCTGAACTGCTTCTATTCTGTTCGCCCGGATGGAGATCGTTCGGGCGTGGTAATCATCGGTAGCCCAGGTAGCTTCATCTGGGTGACGCTGCCTGACTTCCCAGTCAACGCCTACCGGGTGGTGAACAACCTGCTGTACGTGCAGGCTGGTCTGTCTTTCTTCTCTGTGACCGCCTCGGGCACCATTACTCTGCTGGGTTCTCTTACCGAGCAGTCTGTGATTACTACGATTACAGACAACGGATTTGACATTACGATTGTCAATAGCTTCAATGGCTACGTGTACAACATCGCCTCCACGGTGTTCTCAAAGATCACGGACGTCAATTTCCCGTCTGGTTGCGGAACTATTTGCTATCTGGGAGAGAGATACATCTCTCCCGTCCCCAACAGCCGCCAGTACAGAATCAGCACGCAGTTTGATGGAACCACCTGGACGCCGCAGATCTTTGCCACGAAAGAAGATTACAGCGACAACATCATTGCTGTGGACAGCTTTCTGGGCGTCTTGATTTTGTGGGGGCCGTTCTCCATTGAGTTCTGGCAGAATGCGGGCACCTCTCCCAATCCGTTCCAGAAGATTGTAGGCGCGACCCAGACCTGGGGGCTGGCTGCCATCCGCAGCCGTAGTGTGCTGGGGCAGACCATCGCATTTCTAGGACAGAATCCAGATGGCGGCATTCAGGTCATGCGTCTGGCCGGACTCTCTGTCACGCGTATCTCTACCGAGGACATTGAGAACGAAATTCATTCATTCAGCGTCTACTCGGATGCTGTGGGGATGACGTACACGGTCAACGGGCATTCGTTCTATCAGATCACGTTCCCCACGGCTAACCGCACGTTCGTGTTTGATAGCATGACCAGTGTGTGGCACGAAGGACAGACCGGGCTGTCGGTGCAGGCCAGCCACTACGGCAGAATTGGAGCTATCTTCAATTCAAACAACTACTTCTCTGACTCGTCTACCGGCAATATCTATCAATTTGACATCAATTCCTATACTGACAACGGTACACAGATCAAGCGAGAGATTGCCACCAAGCATGTTCGCAATGCAGGCAATGAAATTGACATCAGTGAGCTGTTCTTGGATATGGAAGTGGGCGTGGGCAACGCTGGCGAGTCCAACCCCATGGTTGGGCTACAGGTTTCTCGCGACGGCGGCAAGACGTTCGGCCCACAAAAGATCGTGCCGCTGGGTAAGATTGGTGAGTGGTACACGCGTGTCATCTTCCGCAGGCTGGGCACTGGCCGTGACTTTGTGTTCCTGATCACTATGTCTGACCCAGTGAAGTTCGTAATCGCCAGCGGTAGCGCGGTCGTGGAGTCTGAGGATGCTTAGTCTCCCCCCCTACCAGCATTCTCTCACCGAGAAGGAGACTGAAAAGCTCGGGAAGATGACTCAGCCGTGGCATATGTGGCTGACCAACATCTTCCCTTTCTGGCAGCGGGCACAGAATGTGGGGTCGTATGACTATGAGGTGCCCACCAACGGATTCTCTTATCAAGCTCCAGACTACGTTGAGGAGCTTGTTCTAGACCCTGCTGGCGGGCTAACTACCGGAACAGTAGCCCTGCCGCTCAACCCCACGGATGGGCTGGTATTCACGATTCTGTCGTCTAAGACTATTACGACGTTCTCTGTAACGTCTACAACCACGATTGTTGGTACCGCAGTAACCTCGTTAATCGCTAGCACGGCCATTAGCTATCGCTATCGGGCGTCAAACACCACTTGGTATCGTCGTCAATAACAGGGTACACTACGCGACATGACCGAACACGAGCAAATTATGCGCAGAACGGCCTGGGACATGTATTTCTCGTCTGTTGTGACGATGAGTCTGCATCCTGGCACTAGTCGGGAAAGCGCCGTTAAGCGATCGGTTGCGGAATGTGCTGTCATTGCCGATGAAATGCTCGCTGAACGAGATAAGAGATTTGTCGATGAGCATCAAACTTCTTGATCGTAGCTGGCCAGTCAGCGAAATCTATTGGAATCTCCAGCAGCATCCGGAGTTCTGGGATGAACACACTTCCCGTACCTCGCACCCCAGCAGCCCGCACTACGGTCTCAGTGACATCTGGGCGCGATTTGGTCCCCCTTCCGCCGCTGAAACGGGTGTACCCCACGAGTCGGTGTGGTATCCTAGCGCTGAAGTGCTTGGCATCAAGCCTCTGGTGGGCCTTCTTATGAACTGCGTCGATGGGAAGGAACTTGGCGGTGTGTTGATCACCAAGATCCCACCGGGCAAGGAAGTTCGTCCCCATACGGATCCTGGCTGGCACGCGCGCTACTACGAGAAGTACGCTGTTCAGATCACCAGCGCTCCCGGTCAGAAATTCTGTTTTGAAGATGCAGAGCTTGAATCTCGTCCTGGCGACGTGTACTGGTTTGATAACCAGTATCTGCATTGGGTGGTGAATCCTACTCCGTACGAGAGGATTACCATGATTGTCTGTATTCGTGGAGGTAATTGATTATGCCGTGGGGTGCTGCAATCGTCGCTGCCGGTGCAATCGGTGGCTCTCTAATCAGTTCTAACGCTTCTAAGTCCGCTGCAAACACGCAGGCGAACGCAGCGAACGCAGCCGCTCAGCTACAGGCACAGCAGAAGCAACCCTGGGTAGACGCGGGTAAGACTGGTCTGGCAACGCTGACTGCTGGTCTACAGCCCGGCGGTCAGTTCATGAAGAACTTTTCTATGTCGGATGCTACGAATAGCCCGGCAGAGAAGTTCGCACTTGAACAGGGCACGCAAGCCATCAACAACAGCAATGCCGCACGCAGCGGCACGTTGAACACGAACGCCACGCAGGATCTTGTGAAGTTTGCAGAGGGCAACGCCGCGCAGTACGAAAATCAAGCGTTCAATCAGTTCATGTCTCAGCAGGGCATGCAGCTCGGTGCTGTAGAGTCCTTGGCACAGACCGGCCAGACTGCGGTGACGAGCAGCGCGGATACGACCGCCAGCCTCATGACCCAGGCAGCGAACGCCAGCGCGGCGGGGCAGATCGGTAGCGCCAACGCGATCGGTGGCGGTATCTCTAACATCGCCAACTCCCTGCAACAGCAACAGATGCTATCCAAGCTCCTGGGCACGAATACGAACACTACGGGTGTCGGTGGTATCAATTCTCCTGCTCCCATGGGCGGCTACAGCGGAGATCCGTATGCTAGCGCAGGGGAGCTGGATGCGTCGTTCTCTCTGTCTGATGAACGACTGAAGGAAGACCAGGAACTGGTAGGTCATACCAAGGACGGTCTCCCCATCTACACGTACCGCATGCGGGGCAGCCAACGGAAGCAGATGGGCGTGATGGCTCAGGATGTGGAGCGGTACAATCCATCTGCCGTGCGCCACCACGCCAGCGGGTTCAAGATGGTGGACTACAGCAAGGTGCACTAATGACTATTGATGCAAGCATTCCGCTTCAGGCGGGTAAGGGGGTCGCACCAATCGACCCGATGCAGAATGCTGTAAAGGCATACAGTCTTGCGGGCACGATGGTGGACACGCAGGAGAAGATTCGCGAACGCGATGACGGCCTGCACGATCGGGATGCTCTGCAGAACTATCTGATCTCTGGGGGTGACATCACTACTCCGGAAGGAAGTAAGAAGGCTGTTCAGGAATTGCAGGGTAAGATCAGCCCCCAATTCACTGAAAAGCTGATGGCTCACAGCGATCAAGTCACCAACAACTTCCTGAAACAGAAGGAGATGATGGCGAAGCTTCCAGAGATGTATCTGGAGCAGATGAAGGCTCAGGAAGAGCAGGTTGCCCCCATGCTGGAGCAACTGGACAAGCAGTACAAGAACACACTCTCTACGCAAGGACAAGCTGCTGCGGATGCAGAATTTGAGAAGAATCGTCAGGGCGTCATGGGTTGGATGAGCCAACAGCAGCTTGGCGGACAGCCGAGGTTTAGCCCCGACGTGGCGAAGAGCATGTCTCAGCTCACGCCAGATTCTCTTCCCTATTTCCTGGCGCATACGAAATACCACACGACGCTGATTGACGACCGCCTGAAGGAAGCCAAGATCAACGCCACGGAGGGTGGCAAGCGCACGTTCTACTCGGATGGTAAGGACGAGTACATGCAGAACGACCGGGGCATCACGATGAAGAACGTGAATGGCACCTGGGAGAACGTAGACATCTTGCCCGCTAACGCGCGCAAGATCGGTACTCAGAAGGCGTCCGAGGATACGAGCAGCGCCGTCCAGCTTGAGCCGGGGGCGAAGACCACCCTGGCGATGAACTACATCCTGCACGGTACCCAGGCACTGGCCCGCTTCAATCCTTCTGATCGCAAGGATACCATGAACGAAGCAGATCGCGTCCGCAAGGCGCTGGGTCTGTCGTCTGGTGAGCTCGCGACTCTTGAGTTCAGCGCCAAGGCTAAGGGCAAGGCGCTAGGCAACCTGGAGAACCTGGGCGGTCAGGTGGAGGCGTTCGAGAAGTCTCTGAACAACTACACCAATCGTGCGCTGGAAAATCTTAATGCGATCAAGACTTCTGATATCCCATGGCTAAACAAGATTGTTCAAAATCTTGAGGGGCACGTTGAAGGTCTGCCACCAGACTTGGCCAAACTCCAGGTCAACCTGCGCGCAGTGGCGAGTGAATACAATAAGCTCTCCTCTGGCGCCATGGGCAACACGCAGCCGGGTGAAAAGTCACTGCTGGAAATTCAGGAGATGTTCAAGAAATCTGACAACCCTGACACGCTGCGCGCCACGCTGAGCGAAGTGTTGAAGGATGGTCAGTTCCGTGCCAAGGGTATTCGGGAGACTAAAGATGCGATGCAAGAAAGTATCACGGGTCTCTTGGAGAATAAGAATACACGCAATACTCCTTCCGCTTCTGGCGACGCGAAAGTATCTCTTGCCGATCAGTCTTCTCGTGATAGTGATCGCAATTCTATCCTAAGGGATGAAAAGGCGAAGTCTGTCGCTCAGCTTAACGCCTTGGATCCCAAGGCACCTGACTACGCGGAAAAGAAAGCTCGCATTCAGGGCGACATTCGTGCGCTCAACAAGGAGATGGGCGCCAAGGATGATACTCCCACGGATAAGCCTGCTGACAAGCCCACTGGCAAGACTCGTGAACTGACTATCAACGGTAAGAAGATTACCGTACAGGTAGAATAAGATGGCGACGTACAAGTTTGAACTTGATGGTAAGCAGCACTCGTTTACGACGGATCACGAGCTGTCGGATGAAGAACTGTCTTCTGCTATCGGTCAACTTTCTACGCCCGAAGCTACTAAAGCCAGTGCGGCGCCCGCCAAGTCCGCAGCTAAGGAAGATCCGTACGAAAAGAGTCGAGATAAGAACCCGACTCTAGATCGTATTCTTGGCGATCCAGAGGAAGGAACGGGGGACTTCCTAAAGAATCTTGGCAATTCCATCGGCGCCAACACTGCACGTCTTGCGGCGGGCGCGGGTCAGCTCTATGAAGAGGGAGTGAATTATCTCGGCTCCAAGCTGGGTGTGCCGGAAGATAAGCAGACCCACGTTGCCGCTCAGATTGGCGATCGTGCCACGGCTGTAGCCAACGATGTGGCACGGCGAGACCCACTCGCTGCTGTTGCAGGAGCTACCGTTCCCATGGCTGCGGGTGGGGCCGTTACCGCGCCCGCGCGTGCTGCGACCGCCCCAGGGCGCATTGCGCAGGCTGCTGGAGCTGGTGCCCTGGCTGGCGCGGCGGAGCCCGTACCCAGCGGTGAGAGCGTTGGGCAGGGCAAGATGCGCAACATGGCTGAGGGCGGCATCATCGGTGGTACCGTAGCCAGCCTGGGAGAGGCCGGTAGCGCGATTAAGAACAAAGCCAGCCAGATCATCTTCGGACATACTGGCGGGATGAACAGCCCGGTGCGCGCGCTGGCTGACAAGGCTGAGCAGATGGGCTTTAAACTCAGCCCGCAGCAGAAGCGAGAAGATAGCGGTCGTCTGCAAACTGCGGGTCTAGGATTTGCTGATCGGGAGAATAACACCTTCGTAGCTAATCGGCAGGCCAGCCGCGCCACTGGTGAGCAGACTGATCGCATTACAAGTGAATACATCGGGGAACGATACAAGGACCTGGGCGCGCAGTTTGATAAGATCTACGAACCCGGTAAGCAGTACAAGATCGACGCCTCGGTGCTGCCTGGACTGCAAGAGATGGTGCAGGGTGAGGCGAATGTGGGCCGCCCATTCGCAAGCTCTCCCGCGATACAGGCTGCAAACAAGATTCTCACCTCGTTTGGCGTAGTGCAGAATGCATCTGGTCTTGGTAAGGTCACGGGCATGAAGGTGGATGCCGAAGACATCCAACGCCTGCGCGATCAGGTCAGCAAGCTGGCGTACAAGACGCAAGACCCGTACAAGAAAGACGCGATGATGGAGGTGGTGCACGCCATCGACAAGTCCGTCGAGAAGAACAATCCAGAGGTTGCCGAAGCGCTGAAGGAACTGCGCCCCAAGTATCGTGCGCTTTCCACGCTTGACACCTTGTCTAAGAGCGGCGGCATTGATCAGAACGGTAATCTCAGTCCTGCCAAGCTGGGCGAATATCTTCGTAAGAAGGATCCCAACTACACCAAAGACAAGTCTACTCATCCTCTGGCAGAGCTGGGTGAGCTGGGTGAAACATTCGGCATTCGTGGCATGGGAGAAGCTAACATCGTGGGCGGTGGCACTACAGCCCGCGCCCGTCCTGAGGACATTGCCAGTCATACGGGTCGTATCCGCATGGCCATGGAGCACGCGCGTGACCTGCCTGGGGTCAAGCAGTCTCTGGAGCAGGGGTATCAGAACAAGATCTACAGCATGACTGGATACGGACTTAGTCAAGAAGATTTGAGGGCGATTAACGCTACGCAGATGGCCATGCAAGACGAGGAGCGGAAGCGTGAAGCTACTAATCGTTGATACTGACTGCTGTGGACTGAGCTTCGCACTGCGCGCGCAGGCCGCAGGTCACGAGGTGAAGTGGTTCATCAAGAAGAAACCTTCCGTCCATGAAGAAGTGGGTCAGGGCTTTAAGGGAATCACTAAGGTAGACAACTGGCTCAGTCATGCGACGTGGGCAGACCTGATCTTCTGCACGTCTAATGATGACTATCTTGAGAAGCTGGCACTGCTTAAGAAGAAGGGATTCCCTGTCTTTGCTCCTAGTCCTGAGTCGGCAAATCTAGAAATCACCCGACAAGATGGACTGAAGATGCTGGAGTCTGTGGGCATTGAATGCGCCCCATATAAGACGTTCCCCAACATGCGCGCAGCAGAAGCCCACGTGAGAAAGACTGGCGAGCGCTACGTGTTTAAGACTCTGGGCGATAATGAGGACAAGTCGCTCACCTATGTCAGCAAGTCTCCGGCCGATTTGATTGCTTGGATGCAGCGCACGCCGCCACCCAAGGGTGAGGTGATGCTACAAACCTTCATCCAGGGAATTGAGATGGGGGTTAGCAGATTCATGGGCAGTAAGTCGTGGGTCGGTCAGTGGAACGAGAGCTTTGAGCACAAGAAGATGATGTCGGGCAACTACGGCCCCAACACGGGTGAGATGGGCACAGTGGCCTATTTCACTGAAACGAGCAAACTGGGATCAGAGACTCTGGGCAAGCTGGAGAAGCAGCTACTGTCGCTGGGGCATGTGGGCGACGTCGCGCTGGGGTTCATCATCGATGAGAAGGGCAAGCCCTGGCCCACGGAATGGACGTGCCGCTTTGGCTGGCCGATTGCAAACATGATGCTGGGGGCCACTAAGGGCGATCCTGTCCAGTGGATGCTTGATGCGATCAACGGCAAAGATACTACTACTTTCAGTGAAGACATTGGTGTCTGTCTGGTTCTTGCTCATTCTGATTTTCCTCATGATAACGCTCCTCCTGATGCTGTGGTTGGAGTCCCGGTCTACGGAGTGACGAAGGGGAATCAGAAGCATCTGCATCCACAGCAGATTATGATGAAGAAACTGCCCAACATGAAGGGCGACAAGATGGTGGAGGAGAATATGTGGGCCACAGCAGGCAGCTACGCCACGGTCATCACTGGCTTTGGTGACAGCGTCAAGCAGGCGGCGACCCGAGCGTACAAGACTGCCAAGGAACTACACATCGCCAACCCCATTCTTCGAGACGATATTGGAGAGGGATTGAAAACACAGTTGCCCGAGCTGCATAAGCTGGGGTATGCTTTGCACTGCAACTACTCGTAACCATGACCGCATCACTATCCTCACTGTACGGCGCTGGTGCTCAACTCTTCGATGATAAGGGCGTCGTGCTGAGTGGCGGTCTCATCTACACTTATCTGGCTGGGAGTACCACGCCAGCCATTACCTGGACGGATTCTGCGCAGACCGTTCCCAACGCCAACCCTATCCAGCTGAATTCTGCAGGTAGGACGACTAGCGAGATCTATCTTCCCAACGGCACAGGCTATAAGTTCATTGTGACTGATAGTCTTGGCGCCTCCGTGGGACCGACGTGGGATAATATCTTCAGTCTTGGGACTAACGCTGGGGGCACCAGCTCCGCTTCCGCGTGGGTGGAATCCGGTCTGGTCCCGACATTCTCTAGCAGCACCAGCTTCACCGTGCCAGGGAATCAGACTCTGGTGTTTCCTGTGGGAACTCGTATCAAGACCACAAACACCGCAGGTACGATCTATGCTACGGTCATTGCGGTAGCATTCACTTCTTCTACGCTCGTAACGGTGAAGACAGATGCTGGCATTCTAGACGCGGGTCTGAATGACGTAGCGTACAGTCTGATCAGTGGACAAGCGTACTACGCTCGTGGTCCGTTCACACCTGTTCTGAAGTTTGCTGGGGTTACGCAGACCACCTCCGTCACTCAGGGAGAATACATCCAACTGAGCAACGTCATTCTCTTCACTATCCGTTTGGGTAAGACCAATTCTGGATCTCCGTCTGGTGCGGTCACCATCGGTGGTCTTCCTTTTGCCTCCTCTGCTAGCTTCACGTACATCCAGAACGCTGCGCTGGTGACCCCCAACTGGCCCACGGGCATGACGGGTATGCATGGAGAAATTGCTGGCGGGGACATTCAGCTCTACTACAATACGACTTCAGGCATGTCCAATGTGCTGGACGCAGCCATCAATTCCAACACTGGTTCTACAAATATCTACGTTAGCGGAGTTTACTTCCTATCATGAGCGATATTGATCCCGTGGAGTACGGTAAACTCCTTGCAAAAGTTGATAATCTTGAGAAGTCAGTGTCCGCGCTGAATGATAAGATTGATGATCTAATGGCCATGGCCAATCAATCTAAAGGCGGACTGTGGGTTCTCATTTCAGTGGGCGGCGCAGTAGGCGCCGCTTTGACATGGGTAGCGGAACACTTCTTCGGGGGTAAATAATGTTTACTGCGATCATTGGCCTGCTGGGCGGCGCCACGGCGCGGCTGGTGCTGGGTCAGCTATTTGACTTCATCACCAAGTGGCAGGATAGCAAGAATCAGATTGCTCAGATGCGGGTGCAGGCAGAGATTGACGCTGCCAAGGCACAGCAGCAGATCAATCTACTGCAACTTCAGTCCAGTCTTGGCATCAAGGAGATTGAAGCCCAGGTGGACGCCCACGCGGCCACGACGGATGACGACAGCTTCCTGCAAGCGGTGAAGAATACCGCCGTCACGGTCGGCATCAAGTGGGTGGACGCATGGAATAGTGTGATCCGTCCCTTCCTCGCGACGATCTGCATCGGTCTTTGGATGATGGCGCTGTGGAAGCAGGGCTTCGTTCCTAACGACTGGGATCGTAATCTGATCAGCATTGCTCTGGGCATCTTCATCGGTGGTCGCATCCATGCCACTGGACGTTGATGCGATCCTAGATGGGATTACCTCCATTGTTGCCACCCCTGGAGTTGAGGGGCTCGTGCTACATCCATACCTGGACTCAGTGGGGGTTCCAACCATCGGTCGTGGCACGACTATTTACCCCAATGGCGTACGAGTTACACTCCGTGATCCCTCCATCACGGTTGCGAAAGCTGACTTGTACGTGCGGGATCACCTTGTCCGGCGCACCCTACCTGCTGTGCTGCGGCTGTGCCCCACGCTGCAGACGGAGGCTCATTTTATCGCTATCGGCGACTGGACCTACAATCTCGGTGAAGGCAAGCTCAAGAACAGTACGCTTAGACAGAAAATCCTAGCCAGGGACTGGAATGCCGTACCCACCGAGATCGCTAAGTGGATCTACGGCGGGGGCAAGGAGCTGGGCGGTCTAAAGCGCCGCCGCGCACTGGAAATACTGGCTTGGCAAGGGGCCTAGGACCAATCGAACAGGTCCTGCGCGCTCCGGTAGGCCCACAGCCCCCATAGGGGTACCAGCAGCAGGTCCAACGCGGTCGAAAACCGCCTATCGACGCTGTAGTCGTACCACGCGCACCAAGCCATGAATATCAGAGCTGCTATTTGAAAGATGAACGCAGCCCAGGTCAGTTGTCTGTTGGTCACTTAAACACTCCTTCCTTGACGAGATTCCACAGCCCGTCACTGTTGCGGTCGATCTTGAACCCGCGAATCTTGGCGTTGCGCCCCGCCTGCATGTCGTCCCACTTGTCGCCCACCATGGCGCAGAGGCGATTCCGCTCCAGCTTCATGTCTCGGAACGCCTGTAGGATCATACCTGGGCGTGGCTTGCGGCACTGACACAAGTCCTCGGGACGGTGCGGGCAGAAATAGATTCTATCTATTTCTGCGCCGTAGTCATTCCAAAGCTTGTCCTTCATGACGCGGTTCTGCTCCTCGAACTCTCGTAGCAGCAACTCCCCCCGTCCCATGGCCGCCTGATTGGTACAGACTACGATCTCGTATCCCAGCACGCGCAGCTTGCCTAGCGCGTCACCCACGCCGGGCAGGATAGAGATCTCCTCGGGATGCTGCGGACGGCCAATGTCCTGAATGAGCGTGCCATCACGGTCTAGGAATATTGCTTTGGTTCGTTGCATGAAGAATCTTATTGATCATGTCTGTGGTAGACACGCCCGGTAGCCGTGGGATGCTGAGCACGGCAAAGCCCTTCTTGATTGCCCATTGAGCCTCGGGGCCATCTAATCCAGATTCTGCGTCCTTGGCGTACACGACAGAATGAGAGACATTCTCAGTGATGTCTCTTTCAAACGCGATCACTGGACTGCTACAAGGCCTCACTGTGTAGGTGCAGTGCCCGCCCTTAAAGAGCAGATCAAAAAACTTGACAAGCTCTTTAGTCCGATCATTCTGGCTGATGATCGGACGCATGGAACCCTTCATGCGACGTACAGATGCATCATCGTTTACGTACACCATGAGATGGTCTCCACCTTCCATGTGCCACGTCAGCTCTTGGAAGAAGTGACGATGACCTTCATGAAGAAGGTCAAAGCACCCATTAGTGACATAGATCATCGATTACCTCGCAAATGCTGTGATACACGATCTGATGCAGCGTCTGCACCAGTGCGGTCTCGGTGGCGGGGACGTTCAGTGTAAGGTCAGAGTGAGCATGAAGCTTGCACTGCATGACCCCAGTCATCCCCACTACCGTGATGCCCATGTTCTGCGCGCACTGCGCGGCATGTACCACGTTCGGACTGTTGCCGCTCGTACTGATGCAGATCAGTACGTCTCCTGACTGACCCAGCGCGGCCACCTGTCGTTCAAACACGTGGTTGAATGAGAAGTCATTGGCGCAGGCCGTGAGAATCGCTTGGTCTGCAGTCAGTGCCATGGCGCTCAGAGGCTCACGATTCTTGGCGTACCGTACCACCAACTCGGCCGCGAAGTGCATGGCATCTGTGGCACTTCCACCATTGCCGCAGATCATCACCTTGCTGCCCTCCATCATGCGCTTGTGCATGAGCTGTGCCACGGTAGTGATCTCTTCGTGCAGTGTGTGGCCGAACATGAGAGCGTTGACCGCCCCGTAAGCCCTCCCCATGGCTTCCTTAACAATCTGTCGGCACTTATCCCTATCAGACTGGGACGGCAATCCGGTGCTTCCTGCACTCATCAAGAGTCTCCTGTAGTGTGATGGGACGGACACCTTCGTATTCGGTGCCCAGACCGGCGATGACGTTGGCAATGCGAGCTGCGTGCAGCAGCATCGCACCCTTCACAGCCCAGAATACGGCTAGTGCAGCAATCACCTGATCGCCCGCGCCCGTGGGATCAATGGTCTCCCTCTGCCAAGCGGGAATCTTCTCTCCATTCAAGACCATTCCTGCTGCGCCATGAGTTACCAACACGTTGTCAATGTTGCAGGGAATCATGAGAGTCATCATCTCCATGATGTTGGGCTTAATGACAGTGGCTCCCGCGTACTTAGTCCAGTCCCTGCCCTTGGGGTCTACGATCACCGGCACGTTCAGTGACCGTGCATGCTCAATCATCTTCTGCGGACGAGCTAGCACGCCCTTGCCGTAGTCGCTCAGCACCAGACACTCCACCAGACCTGTGTCCAGAACAGATATCACATCTTTATCAAGCGAGTCCAGAACGTGATCAGACTCTGGGCCACGGTCAATGTCGTAGCGCATGAGCATCTTGCTACCCAGCATGACGCGGGTCTTGCACGTGGTCTCGCCATCGCTGGCATTCCACAGGACGTCGATGTCAGTACATTCACCCATCAACGTCTGGCTCGTGGGGTCTAGCCCACAGGTGGTCATCACCTGAACTTCCTCCCCCAGCGCCATGATGCACCGGGCCACGTTCATGCAGCCACCGGGCATGAATCGCATGGACTGGTGCGTGACCACCGGGGTGCCGGGCGACTCGGGAGCATCTCTTGTGGACTCTACGTGATCGTAGATGTCCAGCATTGCATCTCCAACGACAAGAATCACTTCAGGGTCTCCAGCAGCGCGGCTGCCATGCGGATCTCGCGAGCGGTGACGCTGCCCACGGTACCAATGTCGATGATGAAGCTGTCTGGGATCTTGTCAGACAGACTAGATCTTAGCTTTGCTAGGGGTCTGAGATTCTTGATCAGCTGTCTGCGCTCGATCGATTGTCGCTCATTGCCGCCACACATGGGGCATTCGTTCATTTCTGCTTCGCCTTTTCAATGACGCGTTTCGCCTCACGACGCGCGTTTTGAGCGACACGTCGTGGAGGTATAGTCGGTCTCTTGGGATCTTCCTTACTCTCGGACGATTTCATCCTGTTCTTCTTGATTCATTAAGCGGATATCCTTGCGGAGCCGCTCAATGCGTCCTGCCAGCATGCTTTCCATGCTGGCGTAGTACTCCCTGTGCTTCGCCATGTTCAGTTTGTCGGCCTTCGCGGCTTCCATTTCGCGAACGGCGATTTGCAGGGCGGTTGGCTTCAACCAAGTGATGAACTTCATTGTTGTACTTCTCGACGATAGGGCAGAAGATACCCTGTTCCTTGGCGTCGTCCATCGCCAAGTCAGGGCTCAGCGCTGTTACCAGCGCCACGGTGCGCCATTGAACGTCGTACCACTGCAGATTCGTTGTACGATCTATCCATGGACCAAGCCACACGGGCTTGAGGATTGCGTAGGTTTGCATAGCCTATTGTGTACCCGCGAGTTTTCAGGTGCAAGCCCGGAGTTGGCCCGGGTCCTGGTCTACATAGCCATGCCCAGCGTGCCCGGAGTCCGGCACGGACGCTTTCGATGGCGTGGCGGCGCATTGGTAATGGTGCTTTGTTAGCTCTCCCAAGAATTGGGGCTGTAGCCGATAAGTATGACGGCATTTCTTGCATTGATACAGATTCGTACCATCTCCGTAGTAACCTTCCACAGTGAATGAGTCCGGAAACACAGGAACTTCACCAATCTTAGCTCCAGACTCGGTATACACAAACTTGTTCCCGTAGATCTTCGGCTCTTCCTTCTCGGGCGGAGGATACATCTTGTCGTAGACTTCCAGATACTTCTCGATGAAGTGCTTGGCCTTCTCCAAGTCCTGCTTGCCGTGCTTCTTGCGACAGCGGGTCACGTACTTGGTGATCTGCGCTTGGAAGTAGTCCAGATCATTTGCCACTACGTAGTCCCAATGTTGAATGCCGCTGGCGTAGTGATCACCGCCGATTTGAGTCTTGTTTGCGTTAGACATTTTCTCTCCTTTTGATCCAATCGTGAAATCCGAGTTTCCAGTCGCACCACTCGATGCCTGCCAGCGTGTAGGGTCGTCCAGCCTTACGTTCAAGATAGGCCCGTTTGAGGGGATCCGCAACATCGCGGATGAAGCGGGTGGCGTAGACGTTTCCTTCTGGCTTGAAGCGCCACGTGAGTTCCTGGCAATCTTCCAAGAAGTCAGTATAGATTTCATCGTCTGCAACCAGTGGAATGTGGAGATCCTTACCATTACGATAGTGATCTTCCGAGTAGGTGGGTGGGTTGGAAAGGAACTCAGCCACCATGGGCACGTCGGTGTAGACGTGGAAGTTGTTGCTGAACTGTCGGTACACGCCCATGGGCAGCCTGATAGCCTGAGCAATGAACTCTTGCAGGATACTGAAGTGCACGACGTTGGCCCCGTAGGCACCCCACAGCATGTCGTTGCTGCGACAGCACACGGTCATATTCAGCTTCCCACCTCGGCAGTCCAAGTACAGATGGGTATTGCAGGGGCGATCATTCCACGGATGGGTCGTGAAGTCCAGTAATGGCGCCCACATGGAGATGACCACTTGTCGGGACTTGGGGTTGCTTTTCAGCTGAAGAATCGTTTCCTCAAGCTGATCCATGTTGAATGCTTCTCTCCAGCGCCATCCATAGGCACCATGCATGTCTAGCTCTTCAGTGTAGACCGCAATGCGAGGATTAAAGTCCACCAGAGGTGCGACGTTCTTGGCGCCAGTCAGCATCCATAGCGCTTCAAGGAGATGGAACACATGATTGCAATCCCGTCGAGGCTCAAAGAGAACACGCTCCCAGGGTCGCTCATATTCCGTAACAACTGGTCCAGGAGCCACCAGCACAGGTCCATTTCTAGATTCCTCTCTCACACCAGCAGAGCGTAGCCACCACAGCCCGCTTAGGAACGCTTCGTTAACGTTCCGTTCCTTGATTACGTGGGTCATTGGGTTCCTTGAAACTTGTTACGGCGATGTCCATTGGGGTCACTAGTCAGCTTGCACCACTTACTGAATTCGCACAGACAGTTCTGAAAGTCCTGCATGTGCAGATTATTACCAAGAGCGTTGATGAACGGAGGCATGACCTCTTCGTAGCAGATCTGAACGTACTTGTGATAGTTGTGGACCTTGATGCTACCTTCCGGCGCACCGTGGAAGTACCAGTTCAGCCCGCGCAGGCTGCCCGGCCCGGGGGTGGACCACGTCATCCAGTCCGCCGCACCCCACAGAGGATGGTCGTAAGTGTTCTTCATGTCTGCAATGACCTGACCCGCCAGGAAGCTGCCAAGACCGTCGATCTCGGTTAGAGACTTGAAGCACTTCTCCAGTGAGGCATAGTGGATGCCCCTGCCACGCTCCAATGCGCGCACTGCCTCCACCACGTCAAACACGTAGTCAATCTTATCCATCTTCTTGCCGCAGGTGGACACGGTGTACGCGCTGGTGAACACCTTGCAGCCAATGTCGCGGTACGCCTTCATGACCCCACGCGCGGCGGTCAGATCACCAAGTCCTACGTCCTTCTTGATCCTTTCTAGGCTGTCCGGAAGATTGAACAGCCGCCCCAACACGAACTTCCACGCAGGGTCTAACTTGCCGTTCCACTCTGTACGGAACCACTTCGTCACTCGGTCATCCTCACGACGGACGTTGCAGAATCGGGTGGTTTGGAACACGGGGTCAATAGACCATGGTGCAGGGGATCCGGATTCCTTCAGAAGCCGGATGCGTTCCCGCTCACGGATCCAATACTGCATCTCATTAGTCAAGTTCGGCATGTAACCTCACAACCTGCTTGCGCAGTTCTTCTTCAAAATCTTCTACCCAGAACTGCTGTTCCTGAGCGAATTGTTGCCGCGTTCCCAATAGATTAAGACTTCTATCCTTGGTCAGCACGTAGCGGCTGCAGTCGTAGCCGTATTTCGCCAGGGTCTTCACGCTCCCAGGCGTGAAGCACATCGGCAACCCCGCGCTGAGCATCTCGTAGAACCGAGTGGCGGGGAAGTGGTCCGCGTCCTCGCTACGGTCGTCCTGTGCGTAGATACCAACCCCATGTTGACTGAGTTCCTGGGTCAGCAACGTGCGGACGGGAGGAACTAGATTGATGCCGGGGATGAGTAGGAACTTGTCGCTGGTGCTGCTGACGGTGACGCTGCCAGCCTCCCGCGCCATGTAGCGGAATTCCTGCTCCCTGCGCTCGCGGTACGCGCCATAGTAGAAGAAGTCACTGCCCTGGTGCTTGCTGCGGCGGGCGTTCTTGTCAAAGCCTAGAACATTCCAGTTTACGTGCGCGCTGTGTTGTGTCTTTTCGGAATTCTCACCGCACGTAGTCCAGTAATGAGGCACAAGTCCACGGAGGTTGAACGCAGCGCGGAAGGGAGATTGTGCCTGACTCTTGGCCTTGGGGGGCGGCAGCGTGTAGTCATTCTGAACCCAGACCACGTTTCGCGACGTTCTAACGAATTCAGCCAGCTCCGGGAGATACTTACAATACAGCGTGCTGCCATTGACGATGAGGAGATTGTCTACCTTGGATTCCCTGAGAGAAAGTTCTGCACTGTCGTACAGCGGGGCTCTCAGGGTTGCGGCCAGCCACGTAGCGAGACGTGTGCTGGCGATCGTGCTTGTATGCCGCACGGGGAGCATACTGCACACGACTGTTCTGGTCATGCGAATTGTATCCTCGAGATGATCTCTGGCTCCTTAGGAGCCAGAGAAAGTTAGAGTGAATTTCAGGTTACTGAATCACTTCTTCAGCCACTACGGGGGCAGCGGCTTCAACAGTCGGCTCCTTCTTGGCGCGAGCCTTGCGCTCCTTCTTCGGAGCATCGGCAGAAAGCGTGACGCCTTCAATGCTCAGGTAGCCACTGCGCAGATCCCACAGCAGGTCACCACGGGAGCCACCGGCTGCGAGGTACGCGCCCACGGTGGGGGCACCGAAGTACGCGGCGAAGCGCGCATGCGTGGCCTTGCTGGCGCTACGCGGGTTGCTGGTGATGTGCCAGGTCACTTCACTCTCGGGAGTGAAGGTGCCAAGAACCGCCAGATTCTTGTTGTGCTTGAGCTTCGATTCGGGGGATGCGACCGCTTCAACCGAAGCGTCCTTGTTCTTTGCCATACGATTCCTGTGAAAATTGATTAAAAGATGATCTTAGAGAACTGGCGGGAGCCAGTGGACTTACCCCGCCTATCTCTTCAACCCAACGCCTGTAGTATAACAGAAGGATTAACCCTACTGTCGAAGATTTTGTAACAAAGACATAAAATCATTCATATCCGCGCCCTTCTTCCCCAGCACCAGAGGCATCTTCTCGTCTAGCGTATCCTTAGCCAAGATTCTGTGGACAACGACTCGGAAGGACTTCTGACCTTGTCGGTAAATTCTATCGATAGTCTGAAGATAATGCTCCAGATTCCAAGGCAGACCATACCAAGCGATATGATAGCAGTTCCCCTGGAGATTAAGCCCAAGCGAAATAGTCTCAGGATGACCAAGTAGGTTAGGGCAAAGACCGGAATTAAACTGATTGATAAGTACAGCATCCTTAGCTTCGCTTCCTTGACCAATGCACGGAATCTTCAATCGTTCCTGAATCATTTCACGATCAAATTGCCATACGTAGGGAATGAGAAGGGACTGACCTTGCATCTCATCAATCAGATTCTCTAGCTCATCTAACTTGGCTGTATGCAGCACAACGTGCTCACGCTGCGCGCCGTTCACGTACAGGGCTCCATTAGCGATCTGTCTGCACTTACCTGAAGCGACTGCCGTGTTGGCCGCCACGATGGTCTTGTCAGAAACCATCGTAATCAACTCTTTCTCCATCAGTCGGTACTGATGTAACGCTTCTGGAGGAAGCGTTACATACCTGTCATCAAAGATGAGTTCTGGCATCTGTAGCCAGTCTTCCCGTCGCATCCGTAGAACGAGGGGGGCAATTTTCTCGGCGACACGTTCTGCCGCATTTTCTGCCGGGTGCCACACGCCCTTGATGCGTGGATCCGGCGTGAAGTATTTGTTCCTGAAATGTGTAATGTACTGTCCAAGCGAGCTACCTTCGTCCAGGATATAGATCTGTCCGAAGAGATCATGCAAACCGTTCGGACTGATCGTACCAGTAAGGATGTATCGTCGCTTGAAAACAGAGATGAACTTTCGTAGTACCGCGAAGCGGTTCGTAGTCGTATGCTTGAATTTCGTGGATTCATCCACCACGAGCATGTCGTAGTTAGCTTTAACGAACGCCAGCCGTTCCTCGGATACTTGGACCCCACCTTTCTTAGATGCGTTCTTGCCGCTCCAACGTGCCTCAAGCAGCCAGTTGAGACCTTCCGGGTTAATGACGTGTATGAGAGAATCATCATGCAGAAGCTCTTCTTTTTTCGGTCCATGTAGCACCGAAACCGTCAGATCCTTGAACTGTTCCCACTCATTTTTCTGTACCGGCCAGACGTTGTGCGCCACCTTCAGTGGAGCAACGACTAGTACGCGTTTGACGTAACCAAGATCTTTGAGAATCTTGATTACCGCGTACATTATCGTGGTCTTTCCAAGTCCGGGGTCCAAGAGTAGTCCGGCGCACGCTTGATGCAGGCACACTTCAATGCCCCGCTCTTGGTACTGTCGTGGCACCCATACGGGAGGTTGAATATTGAGCATAGCCATGTCTTTGCGAGTTCTACGTCGTCAGTCCAGTACGTGGGGATGCCCACGCGTTCTAAGGATTCTAGACGATGAAACTGCAACGGACGAGGCTTGCTGCCAGGAGCCTTGAACTCGATGCACGCAGTCATTCCATCGTAGAAGAAAATGCGATCAGGCCAGCCCGTAGAGCCCGCTGGAGTGAATTTCAAGCAGAGGATCCCGAGATTGGTCGCCCACTTGCACACGGGCATTTCTACTAGAGCTTCTTTCATCTTCTTTCCACTTCATGTAGGCGCGGACGTACAACACGGTCAGCACGCCGTTCATTGGCAGCAAGCCCCAGCTAGCACTGGCCCACACCCATGCGAGCCATAGGACCTGCCCGCCGAGCTTGATCTGCCATGAGCGGATAGACTTATCCCCGGCCAGCCATGTCGCGTAGATGGTAATGGTGCTCAGCAGCCAGGGCAGATAGTTAGCGATTAAGATCCGAATTGGCATGGGCCACCTCGCTTCTTTGCGTAGTCACACCAGTTGCATTCCAGGCTGGGCTTGGGAGCCAGTATTGTATCCTTCTGCATCATGATTACGCGTCCTTCCCACAGCTCCTTGAGAGTGTTGAATCCCGCCGCGCTCTTTACCGTAGTGCGCGCGGGCGGGGCAGTGCCTTCCAGATAGTAGGTCGTAACCTGCACCTCGTCTGCGTGCCAGTTCCTCATGCCGAACATGGCATACAGCTTGCGCTGGTCTGCGTGGGAGTCCTTGGGAGTGCCCGACTTCCACTCGCCCACGTGTAGCAACCCGTAGCTGGTGGCGTGCGGCTTGACGTACCTTGCAGCGTCCAGCACAGCTACGCACGCGGCAAAGGGGCTCTTAGGCCCGCACACCTGCCAGTCGCTATCAAACGCGAGCTTCTTTTCTGCGTAGACATCTCCATTGGGGTGATCTCGATACTCATCGAGCATGGGGATGTACTGAGAATCAATCTTCGCGGCTGGCTTATCGCCAAACTTCAGATTAGGATCTGGATCTAGAGAATTGATGCGTCTAGTGATGTACTGATCAACACGACTGTGCATCTCCGTTCCGCGCGCCGCAGCAGGCCCGCTGGGTGCCCGGGGCAGCTTCATGATAGACTGGAATTTCCACTTCTGGGGACACTTGCTGTACGTCTCCCACTGAGAGAAGCTCCACTTGAACGGGGGCGCAGGCTCCCCAAATGAATTGAGTAGTGGTTCGGTCACGCGGGTTCGTACCTTTCAATATCAGACCAGTTCTGGCCTGCAAATCCTTCGCTACGGAAGGGAACATCAAAGCGATCTGCGTCCATGGCGGCGCGCAGGCGGATCATGGCCTGCGGCTGTTCCCCTGCAGGAACGGACAAGTTAATTTCATCGTGCACGGCAGCCTGCAATTCATCCTCTGGCTTGCGGATGTGATAGTGCCAATCCACCAGAGCCTGCTTAGTCTGATCGGCAGCAGATCCCTGAATAAGATAATTCAGTAGCTTGTAAGATAGATCGCGCTCGTGATTAGGCTCACGATAGTATATACGACCGCCCCAAGTACGAATACAGCCGCCACTAGAACCACGCCTGCGAGTAGCTGTTCCCAGCTCCTTGACTTCTGGAAGAACTTCATAGTATGCCTGCCTGAATTGCCCACCCTGCTCTAGCGGCACACCCAGCGCCGCGCTGAGGTTAGGCACGCCGCGTCCGTACATGATACCGAACGCAATGATCTTAAGGAACTTACGGGGCAAGTCAATGCCCAGCATGTCCTTGAGCATGTCCTGCACCATCTTGTGCGGGTCCACGTCGGGATTGGCACGGTAAGCCTCGTACAGCTTACCCTCTGCGAAGTGGGCCAGAATCCGCATTTCCTGCGCACTAAAGTCGCGCTTCAGCCAGATGCGACCCTGCCCTGCAATGAGGTATGCGCGCATGTGCATGATGCGCGGCATGTGAGGATAGAATTCAGCAAAGAATGCTTCTATCTGTGCAGGAATTACGATGCTTTCGAAGTCATTCGGGACGTTTTGTAGGTTGGGATCACGGCACGACATACGACCAGTCCGTGTTCCGGATATGTCCCCGCCATCTCCTCGATCACCACGTATCTGATTCCATTGTGGATGCAGTCGTCCCCCTTCCGCAGCGGCCTGCCGCAGCCATGGGTAGACGAAAGTACCAAGACAGGTTGTGAGGATTCCATGGTACGCAAGGTGATTAAGTAGATCAGGATCTTTGATCCGGCCCTGTAGATTCTTACGGCTGGTCGACTTCTTGCCCGTGGCGGTCAGTACCCACTCGGTAACCAGACCCGCGCGATCCAATGCCTCAGCCAGTTGTGCGTCCTTGGATAGTTCGAACTCTCCTAGCCGGGAATAGATATACTGCTCGCTGATCTTACGAGCGGCTTCGTACACCTGAACGTCATTTTCTAGACGTTCTGTATCTACCAGCATGCCTCGCTCGCTGGACTCCATCAGTACGGGCATCAGTAACTGCTCGCGCTGATAGGCAGCCTCCATACCCATCTCTACGATTTTGGGATGAAGGTGGCTGTGCAGCTGATACGTTCGGTCTGTGTCCCCACAAGCATACTTGCCAACG